>Ga0070733_10003784_pt1 | contig 10262 bp, 9 predicted proteins | sample Coa_R1_9_FD_66450 | JGI IMG/M metagenome (GOLD analysis project Ga0070733, IMG submission 66450) | Surface soil microbial communities from Centralia Pennsylvania, which are recovering from an underground coalmine fire - Coalmine... | ecosystem: Environmental > Terrestrial > Soil > Unclassified ... | reverse complement strand
GCTCGCTCCGTTGCTGCTTGCCGGGGCCTCGTTGTTCGCGGTGCTGGCTGTCCTGCAGCTCGTGCTCGGAGCCGCGCAGGGCCCGGTGTTTCCGGTGTCCGCGGGCGTCTTTCAGAGCTGGTTCGTGCCGGACCAGTGGCCCCTGGTGCAGGGACTGCAGAGCCTGGGACTGCAACTCGGCGCCGCCGTCATGCCGCCGCTCATTGCCTGGCTCATGTCAGCCTTCGACTGGCAGCAGGCGCTGCTCTGGAGCGCGCTGCCCGCGGTGCTGCTGATCGCCGGCTGGGCCTGGTATGGACGCAACACGCCGCGGGAACACCCGGCGGTCAGCGCCGCTGAGCTCGCGGAGCTCGCCGCGCACCCGGCACCCCCCGTCGATGCCTCGATCTCGTGGGCCCGTATGTGGGCGCTGCTCAGAAACCGCGACGTGCTGCTGCTCACGGCTTCCTACGTCTGCATGAACTACGTGTTCTATCTGATCGCCAACTGGTGCTTTCTCTACCTGGTGCAGGAGCGGCACTTCACCGTGCTCGAGAGCGGCTGGCTGGCGAGCACGCCGCCGCTCGCGGCGGCGCTCGCCGCGGGCGTCGGCGGCAAGCTCGCCAGCACTTTCGTGGTGCGCTACGGAGTGCGCCGCGGGCTCGCGATCATACCGCTCGCCTCGCTCCCTGCGGCGGCGGTGCTGCAGTTCCTGGCCGTCGATGCGGTCAACGCTTATCTCGCGGTCGTCGCGCTGGCACTGTGCTTCGCGGCGATCGAGCTGAACGAAGGGCCCTACTGGGCCGCGATCATGCACGTCGGGCGCGCCGACGCCATGGCCGCCTCGGGGCTGCTCAATACCGGCGGCAACGGCGGCGGGCTGATCGCTACGCCCATCGTCGGTTACCTTTCGAGTCAACACGAGTGGACGCTGGCGTTCTGGATCGGCGCGGCGTTCGCGGTTGCAGGCGCCGCCGCCTGGTTGTGGGTGGATCCCACGCGCAAAGCGCTCCACTAGGGAGCGGGTGCCTCTGCGGCGATCCCGCGGCCACCGATGAGGCCCCGTGCCAGGGCGCGCGCGCCGCTCACTCCTTCGGGCCAGCTCAGATCGAGCGTCGCCGGCCCCCGCGGAGTTTCGAGCACGAGATGCGCGCGCACCGATTCGGTACGTCCCGGCCAGGTGATGCTGCCGGAGGCGCTCACGTCCTCGGTCCACTCGAGCGCGCGCAGCTCGAGGCGGTAGCCCGCCTGCGCCGCTGTGGTCCGGAACGTGCCGCCGCGCAGCCCAACTCCCTGGCCCGGACCCTCGGCGACGGCACGCGCGATCGCATCCTCCGCGGTGAGGAGCGCCGCCGTCACCACGCGCAGATCCTCGGCGCTCGCGCGGCTGTGCGCAGCCGCTTGCGCTGCGGGCAGCTCGTGCGCATGGCGGGCGAAAGCCGGCACCAGGGGCACCGGCGGCACGGCCGCAGCGCAGCTCACATCGCCCGTCGCGAGGCTATCCAGGAAGCGCCGTACCAGGATCGCGCCGCAGTCGCTGCGCGCATGGGGCAACGCGTTGACGTGGAAGCTGTTGGCGATCACGACGTGCCGCGCATGCGCAAAGCGCGCAGCCACCGCGGCGCCGTCTGCGACCGGCGTCATGTTGTCGAGCTCGCCGGATACGACGAGCACCGGCACATCGGGATAGCTGGCCGCGGGGAACGTGAGGGGTGAGGGCACCCCTGCCGGCGGCACAGGCCATCTCACGCATTGGTCGATGAAGGCATAGTCGAGCGGCATGGCCCTGAGCTCATCGATCGTGAAAGGCGCGTAGGTGTCCGGTGCCTCGGCCTTGCGTCGCGCGACGGCCGCATCGCGGGCGGCGAGACGCTGCGCCGGGGGCAGGTGCATGTCGAAGATCTGCGACGCATCGACGCAGGTCACGGCCATCTCGAGTCCGGCGCTGAAGATGACCGGGTTGCGGGTCACATCGCGGGAGTCGACGGAGCCCAAGGTCTCGGCCATGAGCCGCAGCAGCGGCAGCTCATCGCCCGCGACGAAGGCGCGGGCCGCGGCATCGGTCTCGCGCACCGAGGAGAAGTCCGGCGAGCCGGCGAACATGAGCGTGGCGAGCGCGGCGGCGTTGGCCGTGAATCTCAGGGTACGACCATCGCCGAGGCGTACCGCGGCCGCGAACGGGTGCGCCCGCAGCCGCTCGAGCGCCGGCTCGATGTGATCGATCGAGCTGCCGCCGAGCGCCGCGCAGGCGCTCGAGCGGGCGCACGCCAGGTTGAATTTCTCGCGCATGGCCGGCGCGTAATTCGGCGACCAGGCGAGGTCCGACGGACCCTCGACATCGACCTGATCGGCGCCGTCGAGCACGAGTGCCCGGACACGGCCGCCGTGGCGCAGCGCGAAAACCTGCGCGAAGTAAGTCCCGTACGAATTACCGTAGACTTCGACCCGCCCGATCGAGAGCGCATCGAGGATCGCCGCCAGATCATCCGCGGCGAGCGCGGTGCTGTAGAGCCCGACGGCCTCTCCCAGTGAGCGGCCGCAGGCGCCGATGTTGTCTTCGGTCAGCGCCGGCGCGTTCTGCAGCTCCTGGCAGTCGATGGCGCCCGAGCGGCCGGTGCCACGGTAGTCCATGATGAGGACGTCGTAGCGCGCGCGCAGCGGACCGAACAGCGCGAGATAGGCCTCGCGCGAATCGGTGGCGGGGTACCCCGGCCCCCCCTCGGCGGCTACCAGCGTGCCGGCGGCGGCACCCGCACTCAAATGCGGGTAGTACTCGAAGTAGATGGGAATGGTGCCGGCGATGCGGCCGTGCGGGTCGAGGGGGCGCAGCAGTGTCGCGCACCATTGGCCGGCGGGCTCGCAGCGCCTGAAGCTGACGCGGCCGACCGTGAGTGCGGGTGCGAGGCTCGCCGGCACGCCCGCGGGCGATGCAGCTACGGCACTTCCAGTGAATGCCAGGAGCCCGTGCGCGATGGCAGCGCCGGCGAGCACTCGGCGCAGGCGAGCGGGTGCGGAGTGCTGGTTCACGGCCGGTGCCTGCTATTGTAGCGGCATCCGGCACCCGGGGGTTTGAAGTCCAATGCTCAACCGCAACGTGTTCCGTCTCTTATGTGCCCCGCTCCTCCTGGCGCTCGCCCTGGCTCCTCAGGCGTACTCGCAGTCGCCCCTCAGGACGCGCAACGTCGTGCTGGTGGTGAGCGACGGTCTGCGCTGGCAGGAGATCTTCACCGGAGCGGATCCGACGCTCCTCAACGAGAAGTATGGCGGCATCTGGGACAAGGAAGCGGATCTGAAGCGCGAATTCTGGCGCGATGAGGTGAACGAACGCCGCCGCGTGCTGTTCCCCTTCCTGTGGGGCACGGTGGCGGCGCACGGCCAGATCTTCGGCAACCAGACCAAAGGCAGCATCGCACGTGTCACCAACGGCTTCGCCTTCTCCTACCCCGGTTACAACGAGATGCTCTCCGGGCATGCCGATCCGCGCATCAACACCAACGAGTTCGGTCCCAATCCCAACGTCACCGTCTTCGAGTGGCTGAACGGTCAGCCGGACTTTCAGGGACGCGTCGCCGCGCACGCCGGCTGGGCCACCTTCAAGGACATCTTCAATGTCGGCCGCAGCCACCTGCCCGTGCAGGCGGGCTGGGACATTCCCTACCCCGGGGCGAGGAGTCCGCGCGAGCAGCTGCTGAACCGGCTCTACGAGACACATACGCGCTTCGACTTCGAGGACCTCGACGACTCGTTCATGCAGGTGACGCTGCTCGACTCGCTCGCGAAGACGCACCCGCGGGTGCTGTTCGTCGGCTACGGCGAGACCGACAACTGGGGACATGCCGGGCGCTACGACCTGCTGCTGCACGCGGCGCACAGCTTCGATCGCTTCCTCGCGGAGCTGTGGAATACCCTGCAGCGCATGCCGGACTATCGCGGGACGACCACCTTCATCATCACCTGCGATCACGGCCGCGGCAGCGGGCTCACCGAGTGGAAGGAGCACGGCGTCGAGCAGAAGGGCTCGGAGAACGTGTGGATCGCGGTGATGGGTCCGGACACGGCGCCGCTCGGCGAGCGCACCCACGTCCCCGAGGTCCATCAGGCGCAGATCGCGGCGACGCTCGCGGCGTTGCTGGGGAAGGATTACCCCCACGCAGTCACTGCCGCCGCGCCGCCCCTTCCCGATGTCGTCGGCAAGGGGCACTGAGTATCGGTACTACTGGCTACTTCCCAGGGGCGGTGGCATTAAGTACGCTGTTGGTAAAGCGACCTGGTCATTAAGGAGAAGTGCATGCCCTGCGATCAATCCCGTCGGCAACTGCTGAAGAACGTGGCTCTCGGAGCGCTGCTGATTCCGGTGGCAGCCGCACCCCTGAGAACGGCGCACGCCGCCGAGCTGCCGCTCGTGGGCACGGACGATCCCACGGCCAAGGCGCTCAAGTACACCCCCGATGCCTCCAAGGCGACCGACGCGAAGCCCGGCAGCAAATGCGGCAACTGCGCGCTGTACCAGGGCGCGGCGGGCTCGGCGCAGGGTGGATGTCTGCTGTTCCCCGGCAAGGCGGTCAAGGCCACCGGCTGGTGCAGCTCCTGGACTCTTAAGAAATAATCACAGCCGCACCCGCCTTCGGGTGCGGCACCCACCATCGGGCGGCGCAGGTGCACCGGCCAGGGCCGGTGCGCCACGCGCGTGTCTTTTCGCGATCAGCCGAGGCGTCCATGAAGACCTCCGGTCTCAACACCCTGTGCGTGCACGCAGCCCATTCTCCGGATGCGGTCACGGGCGCGGTGGCCGAGCCGATCCACCTCTCGACCACCTTCGAGCGCGATGCGGACGGGGAATACCCGCGAGGCTATCGCTACAGCCGCGAGGGCACGCCGAACCGCACGGCACTCGAGGGGTGCCTCGCCGAGCTCGAAGGCGGCATCGGGGCCGTCGCCTTTGCTTCCGGTCTCGCGGCCAACCATGCGGTGCTGGACCTCCTTGGCGCGGGTGAGCGGCTGGTCGCACCGCTCGAGGGCTACTACGGAACGCTGCGCCAGTTCGCCGAGATCACCCGCCGGCGCGGCGCGGCGCTCGAGCTGGTCGATTTCTGTGAGCCCTCCGCCGTCAAGACCACGCTTGCCGGCGGCGCCGCCCGCCTGGTGTGGATCGAGACTCCCGCCAACCCGCTCCTCAGTGTCACGGACATCAGGCTCACCGCCGCACTCGCCCATGACGGCGCAGCGCTGGTCGTGTGCGACAACACCTTCGCGACGCCCGTGTGTCAGCGACCCTTCGAGCTCGGCGCCGACCTGGTGTTGCATAGCGCCACCAAGTATCTCGGCGGTCACAGCGACGTGCTGGGCGGCGTGGTCGTCGTGCGCAGCGATGCGGCGCTCCTCGAGCGGCTGCGCGAGTGGCAGCGCATGGCCGGCGCGCCGCTCGCCCCGTTCGACTGCTGGCTGCTCAGGCGCAGCATCGCCACGCTCGCGCTGCGCGTGCGCGCGCAATGCCAGGGCGCGCAACGGGTGGCGGAATTTCTCGCGGCCCACGCCCGCGTCGAGCGGGTCTTTTATCCCGGGCTCGCGACGCACCCGGGACACGCGATCGCTGCGGCGCAGATGCGCGGGGGCTTCGGCGCCATGCTCTCGATATCGATCGCCGGCGGACGCGAGGCAGCGCTGCGCGTAGCCTCCCGCACCCGCCTGTTCCGGCGCGCCACCAGCCTCGGCGGGGTCGAGAGCCTGATCGAGCACCGCGCCTCGATCGAGGGGCCGGCCACGCGCGCACCGCAGAATCTGCTGCGCCTGTCGGTCGGCATCGAGGAGCCCGAGGATCTGCTCGAGGACCTGGCTCAGGCGCTCGCTTGAAGCGGTGCGCCTCAGTGCTGCGCGCGTGAGGTGAGAAAGCGCCCCAGGGCCGCGAAGGACCTGACGGCCTTCATGAGAACGTCGGGGTCCACGGGCTTGGCGATGAAGAGCAGCGGCGCGCCGGGGAGCCAGGGAACGCCGGCGTTCGCCAACTCGCCGCTGAGGAAGATGGTGGGTACCACGTGACCGATCGCGTGACAGACTTCCTCCGCCACTTCGGTGCCGTCCATGTCGCCGTGCAGATCGAAATCCATGATGAGAACGTCGGGGGGAGCCTGGGCGTCTGCCAGCCGCGCGAGCGCGCTCGCGCCATCGGTCGCCGTGATCGGCTTAAGTCCCTCGACCCGCAGCAGCGTCGCTACGCTCGCGCTGAGATCCTGGTCGTCCTCGACGTGCAGGACTGTGAAGGGCCGCTGCCCGGTCTCTTTGATTCTGGCGATGGCCATAGGGGAGTGTCACGATCGTAGCGCTTGCGGTGGCGAAGTTTCACTAAGCATCTTCGCGTACGCGCTACCCGCTATGCGAGCGCATCAACTCACCGTCTCGGCGCTGTAGCGCGCCAGGAGACCGGTCCGCACCGCACGCCGGTAGACGCGCACGAAGCAATAGCCGGCCAGCACGATCTCGAGCGCCGCGAGGATGATTGCAGTGAGTGCCGCCGGCATCGCGAACGGGCGACCCTGCAGCACCGCGCGCATGCCTTCGAAAACATAGGAGGGCGGCAACGCGTGGGCAACGCCCTGCATCCACGCGGGCAGCACCGAGAGGGGGTAGAACACGGCGCAGAAGGGTGAGAGGAGCGCGGGTATCGGCCACACCAGCCATTCGGAGGCCGGCCCGAATCTCAGCACCATGGCGCTCGCCAGTACGCCGAGAGCCACACCGAAGCCGTAGAGCACCAGGAGGAAGATGAGAAGCGGCGCGCCGAGCGCGAGGAGCGAGAGCCCGAAGACCGGCACCGCGAGCGCCAGCATGACGGCAAGTCCCACCAGGCTGGTCGCGATGCTCGCAAGCACCAGCCCGGCGACATACTCGGAAATCGACAGAGGGCTCGCGAACAGGTTGAGGAAGTTGCGCGACCAGACATCCTCCAGGAAGGCGGTCGTGAGTCCCTGCATGACGCGCCCGCACAGGTCCCACAGCAGCACCGCCCCGAGGAACACCGTGGTGAAGTTGATGCCCGCGCCGCTCACGGCGTTGAGATAACGGCTGATGAAGCCCCACAGCACGATGTCGATCGCCACCCATGCGAACATCGGCAGTACCCGGACGGGACTGCCGCGCAGCAGATACCATTGGCGCAGCAGAATCGCGGCGACCGGCTGCAGCCTCATGCGAGCGGCTCCTCGGCCAGTGGCTCGCGCGCCAGCTGTATGAAGAGCTCTTCGAGATTGCGTGCGCCGTGCTGCCGCGGCAAGGCACGCGGATCGCCCTCGAGGAGGATGCGGCCGTGCGACAGGAACAGCACGCGGTCGCAGACCTCCTCGACCTCGTACATGTTGTGCGAGGTCCAGAGCACCCCGCAGTCTCCCTCGCGCGCCAGGGTGCGGATGACGGCGCGGATGTCGCGCGCCGCCGCCGGATCGAGCGATGCGGTGGGCTCATCGAGCAGCAGCAGTCGCGGTCGGTTCAGCAGCGACTTCGCGAGCGCCACCCGCGTCAGCTCGCCGGAGGACAACACGCCGCAGCGGGTGTCGCGCAAGGTATTGAGCGAGAACTGCGCGAGCAGCTCTTCGGTCCGCGCGGAGAGATGACGGACCCGGTAGAGCATGCCGAAAAAGCGCAGATTCTGCGCTACGGTGAGATTGCCCGGGAGGCTCGCATAGACCGCGGCGAAGTTGGTATGTGCCAGGGCGCGGGAGCGCTGGCGCGAGACATCGATGTTGCCGATGCGGATCGAGCCGGAGCTCGGCGTGAGGACCGCCAGCACCGTATTGATGATGGTCGTCTTGCCGGCGCCGTTCGGGCCCAGCAGACCTACGATTTCGCCCGACCCTACCTCGAAGGAGACATCATCGACGGCCAGCACCTGGCCGTAGCGCTTGACCAGCCCCCGCACGCTGAGCGCGCTGCCTTTGACGGAGGGCTCCGGCCGAGTGCTGCCCGGACTCAATGGCCGGCTGGCGCGCCGACTGCGGGAGTCAGCGACCGGCATCCGGCGGCGCGGGCCGGCCGGGCTCGGGAGCGGGCCCCTGGGTTACCTCGTACCAGATCGCATTCAGCACGCCGAAGGTGAGCGCGAGTCCGACTCCGAGGATCCAGCTGAAGTACCACATGAACGCGCTCCGCAAGGCTGCGATCAGTAAGGCCCGGTGTGCTCACGCACCGACTCGAGGGTGATCCGGCCCCTGAGGACCCTGAATACCCAGGCGGTGTAGGCGAGCACGATCGGCAGCATCACCACCACCACGATCAGCATGATGCCGAGCGTACGCTCGCTGCTCGACGCGTTCCACACGGTGAGCCCCTGGTCCGGGTGCGTGGACGAGGGCATCAGGAAGGGAAAGAGTGCTATGCCGGCGGTGAGGATCGTGCCGGCGAGCGTGCAGCCGCTCGAGAGGAAGGCGAGGCCCGGGCGGCTCGCCCCGAGCAGCGCCCAGGTCGTCGCGGCGCCCGCGAGCGCCAGCACCGGAAAGAGGTACAGCAATGCGTGCGAGCGGTAGTTGGCGAGCCAGGCGCCGGCGGCGACTGCGACCTGTTTGCCGATGGGGCTGGCCGGCCCCATCGTGTCGATCGCCGACACGATCCGCTGCCCGTCGAGCGCCTGAGCGACCCAAACGCCGCAGACCACGAAGCCGAGCGCGAACACGATGGCCGCCGCGCGACCCATGGTAACCGCCCGCCGTGACATCGGCTCGCCGACTTTGAGCGCGGCATACACCGAGCCGTGCATGGTGAGCATTGCGAGGCTCACCACTCCACAGAGCAGCGCGAACGGGCGCAGGAGCCCGAAGAAGCCGCCGGTGAACACCGGGCGCTGCAGGGCGTCGAAATGAAACGGCAACCCGAGAAAGAGATTGCCGAAGGCCACCCCGAAGAGCAGCGCGGGGACCACGCCCCCGATGAGCAGCGCCCAGTCCCAGGCATTGCGCCAGCGCGGATCGGCGATCTTGTTGCGAAAGATGAAGCCCACGGGCCTGAGGAGGAGCGCAACGAGGAGCACGAACATCGCGAGGTACAGCCCGGAGAAGGAGGCGGCGTAGAGCAGCGGCCAGGCGGCGAAGACCGCACCCCCGGCGAGGATGAACCATACCTGATTGCCGTCCCAGACCGGCTCGATGGACTCGAGCAGCGCCCGGCGCTCCTCATCGGTGCGCCCGAGGAAACGAAAGGTCGCGCCGACACCGAGATCGAATCCGTCCATGACTGCAAAGCCGATGAGGAGCGTTCCGAGAATCGCCCACCATATCAGCCGCAGCGTCTCGTAGTCCGGCACGTCAGGCTCCCGGCCAGTAGCCCAGCCCGTCCGGACCGCGACGAATCATGCGCGTGAGCAGATAGACGTCGACGACCGCGAGCGCCGAATAGAAGACGACGAAGCCACCCAGCGACAGCGCCACGCTCGCCGCCGGCACCCGCGAGACGCCAAGAAAGGTGGGCAGCACGCCGTCGATCGCCCACGGCTGGCGGCCATACTCGGCGACGATCCAGCCGAGCTCCGCCGCGATCCATGGCAGCGGCAGGCTGAGAAAGGCGGCCCACAGGAACCAGCGGTGCTGCCTGAAGCGATGGCGAGCCGAGAGATAGAAGGCCGTCGCGAACAGCACGATGAACGCCAGCCCGAGCCCCACCATGACGCGGAAGCACCAGAACAGCACCGGCACGTTCGGCACAGTCGACCAGGCGGCTGCCTCGATCTGCTGCGGCGTGGCGCGTGCCGGGTCGTCGAGGTAGCGCAACAGGAGCAATCCGTAGCCGAGATCCCCGCGGTGCTCCTCGAACAGAGCGCGTGCCGCCTCATTGTCCGGCTCGGCGCGCAGCACCCTCAAGGCCGCATGCGCCTCCATGCCGCTCCTGATGCGCGTGCGGGCACGCGCCACCAGGTCGAGGATGCCGAGCACCGGCTCATCGTCCGAGCGTGTGGCGATGAGACCGAGGAGCCAGGGCACCTTGATCTCGGCGTGCGTGACATGATCGCGCACGTCCGGGAAGCCGAACACCGTGAAGCCTGCGGGCGGGGGCTCCGTGTGCCACTCGGCCTCGATCGCTGCGACCTTCATCTTCTGATTCTCGCTCGCCAGGTATCCGGATTCATCCCCGAGCACCACCACCGAGAGCGAGCACGCGAGCCCGAAGCTCGCCGCCACCGCCATTGACCGGCGCGCGACCTCGACGTTGCGGCCGCGCAGCAGATACCAGGCGCTCACCGACAGCACGAACACCGAGCCGACCACGTAGCCGGCCGCCACCGTGTGGACGAATTTGGCCTGCGC
>Ga0070733_10003783_pt1 | contig 10262 bp, 6 predicted proteins | sample Coa_R1_9_FD_66450 | JGI IMG/M metagenome (GOLD analysis project Ga0070733, IMG submission 66450) | Surface soil microbial communities from Centralia Pennsylvania, which are recovering from an underground coalmine fire - Coalmine... | ecosystem: Environmental > Terrestrial > Soil > Unclassified ... | reverse complement strand
CCGGTCGTCCGGTCGTGAAGGCGAAGTTCCGTTTTTCCCGCGCGTGCGGCGCGAGCGCTGCCGCCGGTGTCGCTGTCAATTCCATCTTCACGCTTGCGGCACACGCCGCTACACCGATCGTGATCCGCGACATTCGCCTCATCGGCCTGCACCGCATTGAGCCCGGCACGCTCTTTTCGTATCTGCCGGTGAAGCGTGGCGACACCTTCACTGACGACAAGGCGTCGGAGATCATCCGCAAGCTCTACGCAACGGGCTTCTTCGACGACGTGAAGGTATCGACCGACGGTGACGTGCTGGTGGTGCAAGTTGAAGAGCGTCCCGCAATCGGCACGATCGATTTTTCCGGCATCCACGAATTCGATAAGGATAACTTGACGAAGGCGCTGAACAGCATCGGTCTGTCGCTCGGCCGCTATTACGACAAGGCGCTGATCGACAAGGCGGAGCAGGATCTGAAACGACAATACCTGACGCGCGGCTACTACGCGGCCGAAGTAACGACGACGATCTCGCCGCTTGACCGCAACCGGATCGGCATCCTGTTTTCGGTCGTGGAAGGGCCGAGCGCGAAGATCCGCCAGATCAACTTCGTCGGCAACCAGGCGTTCAGCGATGGCACGTTGCACGACGAGATGCAGGAATCCACGCCGAACTGGTTTTCCTGGTACACGAAGAACGACCTGTATTCGAAGGACAAGCTGACGGGCGACCTCGAAAACGTCCGCAACTACTACCTGAACCGCGGCTACCTCGAGTTCAACATCGAGTCGACTCAGGTGCAGCTGTCGCCAGACCGGAAAGAAATGTACCTGACGATCACGGTGCATGAAGGACTGCCCTACACGATCTCTGGCGTCCGGCTTGCGGGAAATCTGCTGAACCGCGAGGCGGAGCTGAACAAGCTCGTGACGATCAAGCCCGGCGACCGCTTCGCTGCCGACAGGCTGCGGGCGACGACGAAGGCCATCGTCGACAAGCTCGGCGAATACGGCTATGCGTTCGCGACCGTCACGGCGGTGCCGCAGATCGACCAGGAACACCACACGGTCGACCTGACGCTGAACGTCGAGCCGAGCCGGCGCGTGTATGTGCGGCGAGTGAACATCGTCGGGAACACGAAGACCCGCGACGAGGTCGTGCGCCGCGAAATGCGTCAGTTCGAAAGCTCGTGGTTCGATTCGTCGCGCCTTGCCTTGTCGAAGGACCGGATCAACCGCCTCGGCTACTTCACGGACGTCGAGATCACGACCGTGCCCGTTGCAGGTATGCAGGACGAGGTCGACGTCGACGTGAAGGTGGAAGAGAAGCCGACGGGCACGATCTCGCTGGGTCTCGGCTATGGCTCGGGCGAAGGGCCGATCATCTCGGCCGGTATCTCGCAGGACAATGTGTTCGGCTCGGGCACGAGCCTCGCTTTTAACGTGAATACGTCGACGACGCTCCGCACGGTAACCATCTCGCAGACCGACCCGTACTTCACGGTCGACGGCATTCAGCGGATCACTGACCTCTATTACCGCACGACGGAGCCACTGTATTATTCGAGCACGAACGATTCGAGCTTCCGGATCATCTCGATGGGTGCGGACGTGAAGTTCGGCATTCCGTTCTCGGAAACCGACATGGTTTACTTCGGCACCGGACTCGAGCAGGACCGCCTCGAACTCACCTCGGACACACCGCAGAGCTACATCGATTACGCGAACGCCTTCGGGCGCGTGTCGAACGAGGTCCCGCTCACGGTCAGTTGGTCCCGAGACGATCGCGACAGCGTGCTGGTACCAAGCCGCGGCTACGACCTGAGCACCTCGGCGAAATACGGCACCCCGATTGCCGGCACAACTTTCTACAAGGTGGACACGCGAGGTCAGTACTACTACTCGTTTTCGCGCGGCTTCATCCTGGGCTTTAACCTCCAGGGCGGCTACGGCCACGGTCTGGACGGCAAGCCGTTCCCGATTTTCGAGAACTACTACGCGGGAGGCATCGGTTCGGTGCGAGGCTACGAACCCGGTTCGCTCGGCCCGCGCGACGAAACCACTAACGACCCGATCGGCGGTTCGGAGATGGTCGTCGGCAACGTCGAGTTGACGCTGCCGCTGCCGGGCACGGGCTATGACCGCACGCTGCGCGTGTTCACCTTCGTGGATGGCGGCAACGTGTGGGGCAATGAAGGCAACAACACTGGCGCAAATGGTCTGCGCTACAGCTACGGCATGGGCTTGGAATGGATTTCACCGATCGGCCCGCTGAAACTTTCGTACGCGTTGCCGATTGTCCGGCACGCAAACGATGAATACCAGAAGTTCCAGTTCCAGATCGGTACGTCGTTCTGACGGCGAACCTGCGGGCCACGGCCGCCGTGAACGGCGTCACGCGGCACGTCTTCCGCTCCCGTCTTACCGCTCGTCCGAAAGCAACGGTGCGCTTCCATCTTTCCCGCCCCCGCTGGCGCTTCGCCTCCGCGCTGCTGCGCACGCTGGATGTGCTGCTCATATTGCCTGCCTGGATGGCCTGCAGCGCGTACGCGCAGCTAACCGGCGGCGCCGCTCAGCCGGAGCGTCTCGAGGGGCCGGGGAGCCTGTCGGTTGCGCCCCAGCTCAGCGAACACCCGCTCGCGCCCGGTCAATCCGCAACGACATTCGGCATCGGAAAGCAGGCTACGAGCACGCCGGATCAGGACCTGGCGCTCAAGGGAAGCGCCGAGCTTCGTCGCCTGACTGCCATCGTGCAGGCCGATGCGATCCACTATGACGTCGATCGCGACGTGGCCGACGCGTTCGGCCACGTGAAGCTCACGCGCGACGGCAACGTGTTTGTCGGCCCGTATGCGCATCTGCTTGTCGACGCGACCGAAGGCACGATGACGGTGCCGAAATATCACTTCCTGCTGAACGGCGGCAACGGGTCCGGCACTCGCATCGATTTGCACGACGACCAGCACGAAACGCTCTACCAGGGTACCTACACGACCTGCCGGTGCCAGGACAACCCGTCGTGGTATTTGCGTGCCTCGCGGCTCGAGCTCGACAATGCGGAAAACGTTGGCACCGCGTACAACGGCGTGCTGTTCTTCGAGGGCGTGCCGCTGTTCGCGTCGCCGTGGATGACGTTTCCGCTCGACGTCCAGCGCCGCAGCGGTATCCTGCCGCCGACGTTCTCGATCAGCTCGAGCAACGGCTTCGACCTCGCGGTGCCGGTGTACTTCAACCTCGCGCCCAACTACGACCTTACCCTGACGCCGCAATTGATGTCCAAGCGCGGCGCGATGCTGTCGACCGACTACCGCTATTTGACTCCCACGTACTCGGGCACGCTGTCGGCCCTGTTCCTTCCCGACGACGAGATCAAGAAAACCAACCGCTACTCGATCGCGTTCCAGCACGAGCAGACGCTTGGCGACGGCTTTTCCGGATACGTGAACTACAACCGGGTGTCGGACGCAAACGTTACCACCGATCTCGCGGACACGAACTCGGTGATCCTTAACGGCCAAAGCATCTTTCAACAGGAAGCGGGCGTCAGGTACAACAACGGCCCGTGGTCGGTGCTCACGCGCGTGCAGAACTGGCAGTCGTTCTCCGGCACGACGCCGCCGTATAACCGCGAGCCGGACGTCGACGCGAAATATACGCGCTACGACGTCGGCGGCTTCGATTTCGGTGCGGACCTCGACGCGACCCGTTTCACGATTCCGACCGCGAATTCGACGCAGGGCGACCGGCTAACCTTCGATCCGTACGTCAGCTATCCGATCGAGCGGCCGGGCTGGTACGTGATTCCCAAGCTGCAATGGCATTTCGCGTCTTACGACCTATCGTCGATCAGCACCGATGCGCCGGCGGGGCAGCCGAAGACCTTCAGCATCAACGTGCCGACGTTGTCGCTCGATACCGGCGCGACCTTCGAGCGCGACGTGAGCCTATTCGGCGTCAGCATGATCCAGACGCTCGAACCGCGGCTCTATTACGTGTACACGCCGTACCGTAACCAGAACTTCGCACCAGCCTTCGATACCGCACCGGCGGACTTCGGTCTGCCCGAAGTGTTCATGAGCAACCTCTTCGTGGGTGGCGACCGGGTGTCCGACATGAGTCGCGTCACGGCCGGGTTGACCACCCGCTTCATCGATGCCGAAACCGGCCAGGAACTCGCGCGCTTCGTGATCGCGCAGGACTACTACTTCCGCTCGACGCAGGCGACAATGCCCGGCGATACGCCGCCGACGGTCGGCCCGTCGAGCGTGATTCTCGGCGACTCGCTGAAGCTCTTCGGCGACTTGTCGATCGAACAGGGCATCGCGTACAGCCAGTCGAGCGAGGAGCTCGCCCAGGCGACCGCAGGATTCTCATGGAAACCCGCCGAAGGCATGGTTATCAACGCATCGTATCTTTACTTGCGAGACAACGCGTCGCTCGACGACGAGGCCGAGAAACAGGTCGTGCTGTCCGGTCAGTGGCCGCTCACGCGAAGTGTGTCCACTGTTGGGCAGCTCAGCTACGACCTCGTGTCGCACCGGATCCTCGCAGGGCTGCTGGGCATGCAATACACAGCCGACTGCTGGGCGCTCAGTTTCGCGCTGCAGAAGTACACGAACGTCAGCTCGACCACGACGCCCAGCACCAGCACACGGGTGCTGATGCAACTGCAGCTCAACGGCATGAGCAAGATTGACAACGGGCTGCTGCAGCAATTCCGTGCGAGCGTGCCGGGCTACTCCGCGCAGCAGACGCAGCCGCCGGAGTCGAGGTTCTCGGATTACCCGTGACTTCTGACGCGCCAATCTACTCACAGGCCAGAAATATAGGAGACAGATGGATGTCTGAAGAAGGGGCGCGTGAGCTTCGGATCTCGTCCAATTTGCGCGAGCTGTTCGTGAATCCACGGCCCCAACTTTCGCCCTTTTGCAAAGGTCGTCGCGCAACGCCGGTGGACGATCAGATGTACCGCCTTCTTGCGATTGAGCATCAGCTCCTTGAGCGGCGTCACAAATAACTCGCCGCTGAGCCCGCCTTCGTACGTTGCAAACCAGAAGGCATCCTTCGAATTGACGGCGGACGCTGTGCTCATACTTTGCCGCCGGCCCGGCCGGCCGTTACAACTCGCGAACGCTCGCATTACCAATGGCATGCGCGATCAATCACTTGTTTTGCGTGTCAGATGAACAGGTTTACGTTCAGTGACATAGCGGGGCGCTTGTAAGCTTGAGGCGAGTCGCGCTTACCAGCGCTCGATAGCGAATGTTCAACCAATGGAACACTTTCGCGCTCGGCGCTCGCCGGCCCTCGATGATTCGTTCGAGGGCTGGGTCTTCATCAACCTCCGCGATATGCCGATATACCAAAGGATATTGACCGGCGGGTTAATGTGGACTAACATGGGCTTAGTCCACTAGGAGCAGATATGCAGACGGTCAATATTCACGAAGCAAAGACGCAGTTTTCACGGCTGGTCGATGCCGCAGCCAGCGGCGAGGAAATTATAATTGCCAAGGCTGGCAAGCCGGCCGCGCGACTTGTGCCGATGGAACGGGCCAAAGTGACGCGGCGGTTTGGGGGCCTGAAAGGCAAGGTTCGCATCGCAGAAGACTTCGATGCGCCACTGCCCGATGACGTAATTGCCGCGTTCGAGGGCCGTTGATGCGCCTGCTTCTCGATACGCACGTTTATCTTTGGTCGGTCATGGACGACCGTAAGCTAACCAAGGCAGCGCGCAAGCTGATACTGGACGCCGACGATGTTTTCGTCAGCAGCGCGAGTATTTGGGAGGCGTCGATCAAGGCAGGCCTTGGAAAGCTCGACGTTGACGTGAATCTGCTGGTGTCCGAGATTGAGGCAAGCGGATTTTCCGAGTTGCCCGTGCGGGCAGTGCATGCGGCGTTGGTTCGTGATCTGCCCGATATTCACCGCGATCCGTTCGATCGACTTCTGATCGCACAGGCTCTATCTGAACCTTTGCGTTTGGTGACTTCTGACGGTCATCTGTCGAAGTACACCGAACTAGTTATCACTGTGTAGGAAAACCTTAGTTGCTCCTGCTAGGATTTGCCGTGCGTTTCGAATGCGCGAAAATCCGGAGAATGGTGTCCCGCAAGAACCGCGCACCGACGTGATAAGTTTAGCCCCGAAAGGGGAACGCAGATGGTAAGTGCCTGCCCGAGGGTATCGCGGCAACAACCTCGCCGCGGGTTCGCCCGGCGAAGCGCGGGGCGCCAACCTTGTCCATGCGGCGACTGCGAAGCCACCGTCACCTATGATCCGGAGAAGGTCCAGCCAGGAGGCCTGACCCGTGCGACCACAAATGCAGGCTCGCCGTCGACCGTGCGAATGTGAGGCCACGATGGGCGATGTCGCTCTCGAATCCGTGTTGACCTGTCCGCACTGCGGCTTTGCCAACCGGGAAACCATGCCAACCGATGCCTGCCAGTTCTACTTCGAGTGTCCCAACTGCAAGGCGTTGTTGCGGCCCAAGCCGGGTGACTCCTGCGTCTTCTGTTCATTCGGCTCGGTGAAGTGCCCACCGAGGCAGCAACTGCACGGCTGCTGCGCATCGTAGAAATGGTCGGATAAACGATACGGTGGCCCAGATCGTTTCGAACGCGTCCGTCGTGAGTTCCTGAGGCACGAGGCCGATCAGCGAACGCGCTTTGCAGTAGTCGTCGACGCTTCTCGGGCTTACGCTTCGCAGCAGCCTGCGTGCTGCACTTTCGTGTCAATCAGACCGTGCTGTCTTGCGAAGGCAGACTGCAGCCACGGTCGCAACGTCTCGTGCCGCGATAGCCTGCTGAGCAGCCGTCATTGGAGCCAAATCGTTAGGTGCGCTGTGACCTGAAGGCCTTTCGCATCTCTTCGGTGAAGAGCACTGGCTGTTCGAACGCTGCGAAATGCCCGCCTTTGTCGAGTTCGTTCCAGTAAAACAGGTTCGGCCATAGCGCCTCCGCCCACGCCTTCGGCGGGCAGAATATCTCGTGCGGGAAAATTGACGCCGCCATCGGCAGTTCGATTCGCCCTCTGGAAGGAGTACCTCCAAAGCCCTTGCGAGTGTTCTCCCAGTAGATGCGAGCAGACGATGCAGCGGTATCGGTGAACCAGTAGAGACTGATGTCATCAAGCATCGCGTCGACACTAAGCGCATCTTCGGGATTACCGTGATTGTCGGTCCACGCCTGAAACTTCTCGTAGATCCACAGCGCCTGACCTGCGGCTGAATCCGCAAGCGGATAGCCGATCGTTTGCGGGCGTGTCGCGTGCTCGCGGAAATAACCGCTCTGGTCGTTCAGGAACCACGACGCACGATCCATCGCCTTGCGCTCGGCAGGCGTCGGGTTGTCCGGCAGTTTCTCCGGGAAAACGAATGGCCAGTTCACGTGGGCTGCAATCAGACCCTGAGGCCGCAAATGGCCCAACGCGTGCGTCACGCCCGAACCCCAATCGCCACCTTGGGCGACCCAACGGTCGTAGCCGAGCCGCTGCATGAGCGTGGCCCAGGCGCGGGCGATCCGAGTGACATCCCAGCCTGTCTCGGTCGGCTTGTCGGAAAAGGCAAAGCCCGGCAGCGACGGTACGACGACGTGGAACGCGTCTTCTGCGCGCCCACCATAGCGCGTCGGATCGCTGAGAGGACCGATGATCTGCATGAATTCCACGAACGATCCCGGCCACCCATGCGTGAGGATGATCGGCAGCGCATTCGGGTGAGGCGAACGAACGTGAATGAAATGAAAGCCGAGTCCATCTATTTGCGTGCGATATTGCGGGAGCGCGTTGACACGAGCCTCAAATCGGCGCCAGTTATACTTGTCGCGCCAATAAGCAATCAAGGCCTGAGCCTTTGCAAGGGGAACGCCCTGCGACCAGTCACCGACAGTCTCGCGCTCCGGCCACCGGGTGTACTTCAAGCGTCGCTTGAGGTCATCCAACGCATCCTGAGGAACTCGAAATTGGAACGGCGTCACCGCGTCAGACGCAGGCGGCAACACTAAACCGCTCGGTGCCGCCTGCGCCTCATCCAGTTCAGTCAGGGCCGTAACCAGCCCCAATGCGCCCAGGCCCGCTGCAGCCTTGAGTACGGTGCGTCGCGACAAGGCAGCGTCACGCGTCGCGATCTCATCTTCGAGCTTCTTGCCCATTTCGTTCCCCAAATAGATGTCTGTTGGTGAGGAACGATAGTCGGGTTTGAACTGTGAATAAATATGGCGGCCGCGACTTCTTAATTTCCGTATGTGAATAATCTGGCGTTTTGTGTGCGCACTTCGTTACATAGTCGCCCCACATAAGGTCCGACTTCTATGAGCAGTGAGCGGAACGATCGCGCGCCCAGAGGGCCATTGCACACATAGCTGAGGCAAGTGCCCTCTTCAAGACTGCCGACTCGCTTGGCGTCCGCGACCGACCGCAACCTACGCACAGGGATCCTTCCCAAAGCGGGCGCTACGAGCACCCGCCTCATTAGCGGCTTTGAAAAAAGTCGCGATCACCTGTTGCTTTGACTGGGCGGCTTCCAGCCCATAACCGTCTCCGCACTCCATTCCGCTGCAGTGAGCTTTGAGATGAAAAAATCAGCCAATGCACTTACCTTCGCTGGCCGTGCGCGGGCAGTCGGCGTGACGAAGTAGAGACCGCCTTCCGGCAACCGCCAATCAGTCAAAATTGGTTCAAGCTGCTTCTCAGGGAAATATTGAGTCGCGACAAACTCAGGTAGTTCCAAGATTGCAAGACCCGCAAGAACCGTGGGCAATAAGGCTTCCACGTTCGTTCCTCGCAACGCTCCCGTCGGTATAACTGCACATTCCTCGCCACTTTTGTGAGTAAAGCGCCAGACATCGCGCTTGCTCCTGTTGGCGTAGGAAAGACAATGGTGGGCGCCAAGATCATGCGGGTGCTGCGGACGGCCGTAGCGGGACAGATAGGTTGGAGACGCGACGACAAACCGCCGCACGGGGGCAATAAGACGTGCGGCAAGCGACGAATCTTCCATGATGGCGATACGCAGGGCAGCGTCAAAGCCATCACCAATCAGGTCGGCTTGGGTATCCGTGAGATGAAGTTCCACGGAAATATCCGGATAGGTGCTGAAGAACTCTGGCAGCAGCGGTGCAACCCAGCGTGCACCGAAGGAGATTGGCGCAGCAAGCTTGACCAGACCGCGCGGGCGGCTTGAGGTTTCACGCGCGAAATCCTCGGCATCCTCGGCGTCGGCGTAAATTTTCGCCGCTCGCTCGGCGAGCATGAGGCCATAGTCCGTGAGCGCAAGCCGTCGGGAGGTGCGGTTAAAGAGCCGTCCCCCAAGGCGCTCCTCAAGTCGGGTGACGGCCCGGGACACCGTGGCAACGGAGACACCCATTGCCGCAGCAGCAGCAGCGAATGAACCTTCTTCGGCGACCTTCGCAAACATCGCGAACCCTTCAAAGTCAGGCAATCTTGACATCGACAATTCTGCAACGATAGTTTTCAGTCATTTCCATTTCAAAAAATAGCATGCTGCCATAGATTTGTCTCAACCCACAGGAGATAAATCATGGCACGAAAACTGGAAGGAAAAATAGCCGTTGTCACTGGAGGCACAACGGGCATCGGCTTTGCCACCGCCAAGCGTTTTGCGGCCGAGGGCGCGCGGGTCTTCGTGACCGGCCGTCGTCAGGCTGAACTCGATGCTGCCGTTGCTGCGATCGGGCCAAGGGCAACCGGCGTGCGGGCGGACTCCGCCAATCTCACGGATCTCAATTGCCTGTACGAACGCGTAAAGACCGAGGCGGGCCGCATCGATGTGCTGTTCGTCAACGCCGGCGGTGGCTCGATGCTGCCCCTGGGATCGATCACCGAAGAGCAGTATGACGACACGTTCGGTCGCAATGTGAAGGGCGTGCTCTTCACGGTGCAGAAGGCGTTGCCCCTACTGGTCGATGGCGCCTCAGTGATACTCACCGCGTCCAACGTCAGCATCAAGGGCACGCCGGCGTTCAGCGTCTATAGCGCCTCGAAAGCTGCGGTGCGTAACCTCGCCCGGAGCTGGACGCTCGACCTGAAGTCGCGCGGCATCCGCGTGAACGTCATCAGCCCAGGCCCGATCAAGACACCTGGCCTCGTTGATCTCGCCGGTCCCGACGCCGCGCAGCAGCAGGGCATGCTCGACTACATGGCGTCGACCATCCCGCTCGGGCGCGTCGGTGAGCCTGACGAAGTCGCGGGCGCCGCCGTCTTCCTCGCCTCCTCTGATTCGAGCTTCATCGCTGGCACGGAGATCTTCGTCGACGGCGGGCA
>Ga0070733_10003782_pt1 | contig 10263 bp, 11 predicted proteins | sample Coa_R1_9_FD_66450 | JGI IMG/M metagenome (GOLD analysis project Ga0070733, IMG submission 66450) | Surface soil microbial communities from Centralia Pennsylvania, which are recovering from an underground coalmine fire - Coalmine... | ecosystem: Environmental > Terrestrial > Soil > Unclassified ... | reverse complement strand
GACGGCTTAGTGGTCTTATCGCATCTGGCCAGATAGTCGCGCACCGCATCCACACGATAGAGCGGGCGGCCGTCAACGTAGCGCCATTTCAGCGGGTGGTTCGGATCGCGCCGCCACTGCTCCAGCGCTCCGGGCGTGCGCCGGATGACCGCGGCCGCCTCTAATGCCGTCAAATTAGAGCTGCCCGGCAGCGTATCGATATCGAACGTCGCGGGCGGCGGCATGCCACGGTTCTTGCGATGGCGCTTCGTGGCACGTGGCATTTTCCAACTACCTGGCGACCCTAATGCCTCGATCCTATTCTTTTCGTCCTTGCCGCCCATGCCTCCGCCCCGAACCATGATCGGCCTGAGGCAATAAGAACGTAGGCTTCTCAAGCAAGAAAGAAATCTAGAGCGCAGGTACGGCTGCTGAGGCGTTGTGGCGTACAAATAGGACGAATCGCGCCCCTTTTCCGAGAAGGTTGACGAGCAACTGTGCGTCGGCGTGGGGTCCGGGGGCTGGCCGGAATCCTAAATGTTTGATGGACCTCGCATCTGTGTGGTCAATGTTCGGAGCCGAAACACGATTGATTTAGTTGTCGATTCGGAAAGCGTTCGACCTGCTACCAGACCGTTATGATCGGCAGAATATCGATCAGCTTCGTTGATTTTACTGCGGTTTCGTGTGCGTTCGATCGAAACTGGTGCGCGGTTGCCCTGTTCGTGATTCGGACGATGCGCCATCGCCTCTGGCCCTTTAGCTGATCACCTGGTTTGAGCGTTCGTCGCGACCTGACGTCTGCGCCCCGTGATGGATTGGGTAGAGAGTTTTTTGAAATCAAATAGTTAGGTAGTGGTCGTGTGCAAGCACGCATGTTCTACTATTCTTTCACTTTCGTTCTCACGAAATTGAAGCCGGTAGCCGCCAAATGCCGTCCATCCTGCATTGCGTGTTTTGTCGGGGTGGTTCGCATCGTTGAGTATCGGATTGACGATTCTTGCGCCGCCGGCCGCTAGGGCGTCCGGCAGCGTACCGGCTCCAATTGCAGCGCCCGCGGCAACCGCCGAAGCGCCCGCAGCCCCTCGGGCAAGGGCGACGTTTCGAATCGACGTAGGACGAGGGGGATCGGGGACGTCGACTCCCGCCTGTGACGACTTAGAGAAAAGCCTTCACACATCACCTTTCGTAATCGGCCGCGCGGCTCCCCGTTCGGGGGGAAGTGGCTTCCCTTCTAGTTTTGGCGGAGCGTAGGCGGCGGCTTCCTTCGTCAGAGCGAACCAATCGTCGGGAGGCCGCCCCTTTCGCAGCATGCCGCCGAAGAGATGGTAAGGGTCATTGCCGCTGCCGGCTTTCCGCAGCGTGTTCTCGTCATTGACCCATGCGTAGATGATGACCGCCGCCTTTGAATTGTAGCGGAAGAACAAACGAAATCGGCTCAGAAACTTTGCGCGGCGCCAATGCCGATGCGCCGGCCCGAGTGTGTTGCCTAGATTGTAATCTGTGGCGCCCGGATCGCGCGGAATTTCGGTTTCGACGAGATCGAGAATCCGCTTGAGCAGCTTCGCTTTCGGGTGCTGGCTGTATCCGCCTGGATCGCTCGTTTGCAAGCGCCTGACTTCAGCAACCAAAGCATCGAAGGGTTCGCTGAAAGCCGGATGGACGTAGAGCCTCCAGGCAGGCTTTGGAGGCTCCTTCTTGGTCACAGACTCACGTCATCCGGAAGCGTCTCGTCGTCGCTAACCTTGACGTCCTTCGTCAGCTCACGCGCTTCGGCAATGCGCGTTGCCGAAAGCGGCTTGATGCGGTCGGGCGACTGCGCAATCTCGCGATCGAGAAAACTCAGAAACGCAGCCATAATCGGATCCACTTCGCTTTCGGTTATTTCGTCGTCGGCCACCGAAACCAGCATCGTCCCGTGCCCAATGACATGCGCCTGAACCTTGCTTCTCTGCCGAAACTCGGGATGCGACTTGAAGAGCGACTTTTCCAGCCGGATAGCTTCCGACTTTCCCGTCGTCGTAATCGTTCCAGCGTAAGCCACGGAAGCTTCCGCTCCCCCAGTCTTGCGTGTTTCGGATATCGTCTCGGTTCGGGCCATTTTCGTTGTCCTTCCTGCGATACGTAATTTAGTACGTATCATCTCAAAAATCAACTACGTTCCCGTTAAGAGCGCCTTTTTACTGCCAACTGCCTTATCTGACAGGAGAATTCCGTTTGAGCGGATTTCTCTTGCAGCCAGCGTCTCGCTTCTCTATATTTGTCTCACTTCACAAAGTGAGACAAATGAACCAACTGACGATCTCGATCCTGAAGCCCAACGAGGAGCCTGTTCTCGCGGGCCGGCTTAGCGGCAAGGCCACCTTTCTCCGGGTGCTGGAAGAAATTCCGTCGTTCACGGCACCAACGCTCCTTATCCTCGATTTTCGTGGAGTGGAACTGGCGACCTCCAGCTTTCTCAGCGAAGCGGTTTTGCCACTGCGCGACCACCTCCGTTTCCGCCGTCCACCCGCTTATGTCGTGGTTGCCAATCTGGCCGACAAGGTCGCCGAGGAGTTCGACGAGCTTCTGGTCCGCTCCGGCGACGCCATGCTCGCGTGCGCTATCGACGCAAACGGTGGCATCCGCAATGTTCGCCTCACGGGAAAACTCGAAGAAAAACTTCTGGATACCTTCAACTTGGTTCGGGAAAAGGGGGCAGCTACCGCGGTAGAATTGCATGCCGAGTCGCGCGAATCAGACCGCATCGGCCCCACGGCCTGGAATAACCGATTGAGCGTCCTCACAAGCAAAAGCCTTGTGATGGAGATCGCCCAAGGCCGTACAAAAAAATATCAGCCTGTTTTGGAGATGGCGTAATGGGAGTCGATTTTATCAAGAAAGCCGCGCCGACCTTTCATAAGGCGCTCGATCGCCGCGCGATTGACCTTCGCACGCCTACGCTTTTCAACCGGGATATTCCTTCCGTCGCGCGATCCGCTTCCGCCGAAATATGCACCGGCTCCAGCTTTACGCCGGGAGAAAAACTCCACCTCCGCATCCTCAACAACAAACTGATCGCCCAGCGCGACAATGTGGTGGTGGCCGAGTTTCCCGCACCGCCCGCGGAATTTCTCAATCAGGTTCAAGCCGGCGCAGGCATCGAAAGAGGCGTGGTCAAGGTCGTGCACGACTTGAGCCAAACCGTGGAGATCGGATTTTGCGAGTAGCTAAACCCATTGCCGAACACAAAGAGGGGCGCAATCTCCGGCGCGAGCGCCGACGCTGGGACGATCCCGATATCGATATTTTGCCACTTGGCTGCGTTCAGTGTGCCGACCGCGAACTCTGCGGCGGCATTCACAAGAAGCAGCTCGATTATTATTGCCTGGGCGATTGTTGCGGCGATCCGTCCACCTGCGACAATGTCTGCCCGCGCAACTTCGAGACCTATGTCGATCGCTACCGCGAGGTCGACGGCTTCGGTCTCGACAATATCCCGCGTGCGACGCCGCTCTTCCCGCCCGATTTGCCCTCCTACATCCCCCTCATCTTCCATCCCAACCGCCGCGCCGCGCTCCTCGACGTGCCCGCGGTGGCCTTGCCTCTCCATAAGTTCTACAGCCGCAGCGACGGCAGTCTGAAGTACAAGACTCGCGCCGACATCGAAGCCGCCTTCAACGTGAACAAAAAGGCCCGCATCATTCTCGTCGGCTGTGGGCGCGATAGGCCTATCGAAGCCTGGTGGGGACTGAGTTCGCGGCGGCGCGCGATCTTGAAGGCCTTAACCGGCCTCGGCATTGAATTGATCACATCCCCCAACTACAGCCTCTTCACCGACATTCCGCGCCACGACAATTTGTACAATATCAAACGCATCGGCATAGCTTGGTATGAAGCCGTCGATTCGCAAATGCCCTGCGCTCTGCATCTCAACGCGCGGAATCCCCGCGACTATGAGCGATTGACGCGGTTCATAAGGCAGCGCGCGGAAGCGACCGACGTTGCGTTCGAGTTCAAGACCGGAGGCGCCTGGCCCGGCCGGCGGGTCTTTCATTACCATCAGCTCGCCGAAGTCGCCCGCCAAGCCAGGAAGCCGCTGCGCATGCTGATGGTGGGCGGGTTGCCGGCAATTCCCGTCCTTGCCCCGGCTTACGCAAAACTGACCGTCATCGATACAACCGCCTTTATGAAGGCGATGTACCGGCAACGCCTCGTCACCGGCAAGGAAGGCAATGTCCTGGGCGTGACCGAGCCTACCGAGCAAGGCGCGCCCGTGGACGCCTTGCTGGCGCACAATATCAAAACGATGCGGGCCTATGCTGAACGTCTCATCAATGCATCGCGCCAGACGGCGCCGGCTGGTGGCAACGCACCGAGGCAAGAAAACCCTGAAATGGCGCTTTCTGCGCCAGAACCGCCTGTCTTAGGTCGGGCCGCCCACTGATTGTCAAAGCGTGATCGCCGGAGCGGAATCGTAAATCGGCGTTGAGGTCGGCAAGACCGCGGAAGAGATCGCGGAAGCCGTTGCCGTGATCCGCCGAACGCCCGTAGCGGGACACACCTTCCTGTAGGGCAGCATGCAATGCCCGGCCGTGATCCGACAGGTGCTTGAACTCCGGTGTCTCGCGCAAAGTCGCCAGAATACCAACGCCGCCATCGGCAACCACGAATTCGAAATCGGACGACTGCGCCTGAAATACGATGATGCCGGTTGCCGCTTTCCCGGAATGCTCATGCACGTTCGATTCAATCTCGCGGATCGCTGCCGCGAGGCTCTGCGCCGTTGCCGCTGCAAAGCCAACCGCTTCGGCCGATTTGCGCGCCGCCATGAGAAATTGCGTGCGCGCGGGATCGTCCCTGGCTTGCAACGGATCGAAGACCGTGCGCAGGAAACCGCGGCGCTGCGTCCCGTCGAGCCAGACGTTCTCCGTGCCGCGAAGCGCCGAGCGCAAGTCGGCCTGCGTAACCGGATCCAGCCACCGACTTTCGATAAGCGGTCCATACCGCCCGGTGCTGGCTTCAAATGAAAGTTCTATGAGAGGGCCGACGCTCGACGGCGCAAAGGCCGTGCCCGCTGGCACGCGGGCCAGCTTGCCGCGTGCATGAGCGGCAACCAGATCATCCACTGCATCAAATGTGAGTTCACCGCGCCCCATCATTCCCGTGCTGCAATTTTGGTCAGAACGCCCACTATGCAGCACCGCGCAGCAAAAAAGAAGCTTAAGCTATTGCATGCCCGAGGCCTTAGGGCCGTCCCCAGAGCGCAGCCGTTAGCTTCGACTTAAGGGTTCGCCACATTCCCGGCCGCGCCGGGTCGCGCGCCTCTGTTGCAAGCGCTGGGAGCTCACGCTTCTGACGCCGAAGCTTGAAATATCGGAGTTTGGCGCTTCGATCCTGCAATCTCCCTGCTTCAATCTGTTCCTCAGACCACTCAGGCGCCCATTGGATCTCATTGTCTCGAATCCAATAGTGCGAACGGCATTCGAAGCTCCAATTGCCGATCGACGGATGAAGAGACACGTTTTCGCCATCAAAGGTCAGCTTCCAGTCTGTGGGGCTGAAGGGCGTGACGACCTTTTGGCCGCAACCGCAGCAGCACTTGTGCACGGCTGATCCATAGATCATCGAGACGTAGAGTACGCCCTCCTTCAACTCGGGCGGAGCCAATTCGACGAATTCCGGGACGAGCCGCGACACCTTCGTCATAGCGCGTCTTCGCTGGTCAGCATGTTGCAGTTGATCGTGTAGGTGCTGAAAAATTCGTTTTCGTGGTCGGCGTAGAAGCCATACAACTTCTTCCACTTGATGACCGCCAAGGCCGCATTCAGCGAATTCAGATCGGCGATTTGGATGTTGTTGTCGTATTCGTTGTCGGCGTCGTCGCCGCCCAGCGGGATGCGCCCCTTGTCATGAACATGGGTGCGTTGCTGCGCCGTGCTGGTCGTCACGCGCAGGATACCGCCGAGCGTCTCGTTCTTGAGGAATAGGCCCATCCCCACATCGACGAAGGAGACGCCGAACTCCTCCAACTTCTGCACGATGACCCGCTTGGCTTGGCCCTGGTCCATGCATAGGAACACGAAATTCATGCCGCGCAACTCCTCGACGTTCGAGGCATCGACGTGCTTGTCGTGCGCGACGATTCCCCGATGCATCTTCGCGTACATTTGCTTAAAATAGGCGACCTTTTTCGGCTGCTCCCGCAGTTCCTCAATCGAGGGCGCGGACGGCGAGCGAAAGGCGTTGTGGGTCGAGTACACGTCGCCATCATAGAGATGAATTTGCTTCACCGGCGTCTTGGCGACCAAATCGAGCACATAGGAGCCGGTACCGCCGAGGCCGACGATCGCGACCCGGTCGAGCTTCAGCTTCCGCGTCACGGTGTTGATCTCGGCGCGGCTCGACGCGGTGTCCAGATAGTTGAAGGGCGTGTCGTCATCGTCTTCGGGCTCGTCAACCCGGTAAACCCGCGCCGTCGCATCGGGCTGCAAGGCGTCGGCGTGGCCGGTCAGGATCGCCGCATAGGTGGTCATCTTCTCGTAGTAGTCTTCGTAGTAGCCGCGCGGCGGTTTCTGCGAGAACGAAAACTTGACGGTCAAACCGTCGTCCAGCTTGGTGTCGAGCGCCTGGTTTACAAGCTCGGTCATCGGCGATCCGTCGCGATGACAGGGGTGCTCGCCGGCGAACTGGACTTGATGATCGTCGGGCCTTGCGGTGACATCGCCGGCCAGCGTCAGTTTGGAAACCAGCACGCCGCGTTTGACCTCTTTCGCGGGTGTGACGTAGGGAACGTTCTTGAGGAGAAGGTAGGCTGCGCGAATTTCGATGTTGTAGCCATCGTCGCGCAGCCCCTTCAGGTCCGGACTAAGACTTATCTGTTTTTGTGACATTGAAGATCGTGCCGTTCTTGATCTCGACCTTCTCGCCTTCGACGAGCGAGCCTTCGTGCGTCGGCGCCACGGCGCGCTTGTAGGTCACCGTGTAAATGATCGTCGGCTTGAAATCGGGGTTAGGATAGGCGAGGGCGACGACCTCGCGGAAGGTCAGAACCCACTGCTCAACCTCTTTCGGCTCCAGGTTGACGATGATCCTGAATTTCCGCTCGCGGGCTTCACCGCTATGGAAGTGCTCGTCCTCCTTGAGGTGCAGCTCAGTCGCGTCATTCGGCACGGCCGTGTCTTCCCGGTCGCCCTCGACCTCCTTGAAGAGTTCGAGGCCTTCGCCGACTCGGGCGAGCGCGTACAGTGCGTCACCGGTCGTGGGGTTCGGCGACATGTAGGGATGCTGGTCGATATGGACCCGAATCCCATGATTTGCACCGTTTTCTGGCTGTATTTCGTGCATAATGCGCTCCATAAGTGTAGTTTTTGGGCCTCCAGCGCCAGGCCACGAGGGCAATTGACACCGGAACCCTGCTAGGACATATTAGGACCTATTCTGTCCGAGTCAAGAGGAGTTCATTATGGCGACAACACAGCCGACTTTGCGCAGCGTTCCGAGCGATCATCCTCATGTCGCCGGGGAGGTCTGTCCCTATTGCGACCAGTCCATCCCCAACGACCGCGCCCAGGAAATACAGGAGCGGTTCAAGGCCAAGGAGCACGCGCAGGCCGACGCGCTGAAGCGGCAGATGACCGAGCAACTCGCGCGCGAGCGGCAGCAGATCGAAGCCAATGCCAGGTCGGCGATCGAGAAGATCAAGGCGGAGTCCGTCGCGCAGCAGACAACGGCGCGCGATGAGGGCATCAAGATCGCCGAGGCCGCCGCCGCGCAGCGCATCCAGTCTTTGGTCGCGGCCAACGAAAACTTACAGGCCACGACGGCGGAAAAGCTTGCCGACGCAGAGCGACAGAAAAACGAAGCCGTCAGCCAGGCGGAAGCGCTCAAGGCCAATATGGACAACACCGTCAACCAGCGCGCTCAGGAAATCCGCGAGGCGATGGAAAAGGACAAGACCGACACCGTCAACGCGGTGAAGTCCCAGCACTTTCAGGAAACCTTGAAGCTGAATGAGATGGTGCAGAACCTCCAGCGCCGGCTCGACCAGAAGAACGCCGAGGAGTTGGGCGAAGGCGCCGAAATCGACCTTTTCGAAGCGCTGAAAGGCGAATACCCCGACGACCACATCACGCGCGTGCCCAAGGGCACCGCCGGTGCCGATATCATCCACATCGTCAAGCACAACGGCAGAGAGTGCGGAAAAATCGTCTACGATTCCAAGAACCGCAAGGCATGGAGGGACGACTACGTCACCAAGCTCCGCGAGGACCAGATTGCCGCCAAGGCCGAGCACGCCATCCTCTCGACCTGCAAGTTTCCGTCCGGCGCCCACCAATTGGAGGTACGCGAAGGCGTCGTCGTTGCCAACCCCGCGCGCGTGCTGATGGTTGCCGAGATTCTCCGCGGGCACCTGATCCAGACTTCCTCACTACGCATCGCTGGCAAGGAACGCGACGGCAAGACCGCCGCTGTTTATTCCTACATCACCTCGGAACGCTTCTGGCAGCATCTCAAGTCCATCGATAGCTGCGCGGATAAAATGCTCGACATTGACGTCGGCGAGAAGAAAGCCCACGAGGCCGTTTGGGAAAAGCGAGGACGGCTGATTAAGTCGACGCAGAAAAGCTATGGTAACGTCCGCGCCGACATCGAGCGCATCATCGGGACGGCGGAAACGGAATAGACCATGAGCAACGCGGAACCCACCAGAGCCAGGGTTATCGGCCTTCAGGAGCGTCCTCTTGGGCGCACAATCCTTCGCACCTACCGCACCAAGGTCGATATCGATGACGTCATCCCGAACGACCGGCAACCTCGTTTAGGCCCAAAGGAAGACGAGGAGTTGCAGCGCCAGATCGACGATAACGAAGGGCTGTTCGAGCCGTTGCTGGTCGAGCCGCACCCCGAGATCACTGGAAAGTACCGTATCATCGACGGTGAACGCCGCTGGACGAACTCGCAGGCATTGGTGGCGCAGGGAAAGAATCAATACCGGCAAATTCCCGTTGAGATCACCGACCGCACGCTATCGGACGAAGAGCGCCTGCGGGTCTGGATTTACATCCACCGCCAGCGCAAGGAATGGGACGCGAAAGAAAAGGAAATGGTTGCCTACCGTCTTGTTGAACTTGTGGGACGCGGTAGCGCTGCCAATATTCTCGGAGTGTCGTTACGCGACTTGGACAAGCTCGTCGAGATCTTCGAATTATCGGAGCGCTTCAAGGGCCTGAGGGAAGCGGGCGCCGGCATCACCTGGGCGCGCGAGCTTTTGGGCGTGAGTAAGAAGCTTCTGACCCCGACCGTGATTGACGCCGTGGTCGATAAAGTCACCCGCAAGCGGATCACGAATTCCAAGGACTTGCGCAAGCTGCGGGCCATTCTTCCCGACCCGGTCGCGCGACAGAATTTTATCAGCGAGGAAGGCGATCTCGATTCCGCGATGCTGCGCCTCGGTTCGAGTGCGGCTAAAGAAAAGGGCGGTCTTGCGAGCGAACTGGAAACCGTCGTCGAGTCTATGAAAAACGTACCGTGGACCGCGATCGCCGACCTTAAAAGGGATGAAAATCTGTTGAAGAAGATCGACGAAGCGAGCGCGCTGCTCGCGACGCTTCGCAAAACACTTTCGTCTTAAGAGGCCTCGAAGCAAGCTGACGTGGCATGGGGGGAGTGGTGCTGAACCTTAAAAAGCCCGCGGCGGGCGTTCAGTTACTTCGTTGGAACAAGAAACTTCCTTCCGCGAGCACGCAGGACCCGCTCGGCCTGAATTTGCGTCTCGCGGGCCGTCTTGCCACGCAACTCTTGTACTGCATTACGTCGATCACGCCGCGCGCTCGCTATTACGCGTTTTTCCCATGGGCATTCGAAGATTACGCCGAGAATGAGAATGGAAAGCGGGGAGATCGCGGCAGCGTGCGCGGCGTCCTTGTGCGTGAAAAGGCCTTGGTGCTTGGCGCCGTCCTTCATCACGATGGCGCGGCCTGTGATGGCGGTGCTCTTGGCGGATCGGAAAAAGCGATTGAGCTTGTCAACGGACACGCGCGGCAGCCCTATAATCTTGATGCCTGGAAACACTTGCAGGCCCGCGAGGGACAATTTGGCGCGGCTTACAAAGCGTCCTTGATCAATCTCGGACTTTTCGCGAACGAGAGCGACGAAGTCCAGGAAGAAGCATCAGAAGACTCGAAGGAGCTAAGTGACGACGTTCAGTCGATTGAAATTGCAGAGCTGTCGAAGAGGGGAAAACGCTTGGCGGACGCATATCGCCGCTCCGTGCGCGGGACGAGGTATATCAAAGAGCGGTGG
>Ga0070733_10003781_pt1 | contig 10264 bp, 9 predicted proteins | sample Coa_R1_9_FD_66450 | JGI IMG/M metagenome (GOLD analysis project Ga0070733, IMG submission 66450) | Surface soil microbial communities from Centralia Pennsylvania, which are recovering from an underground coalmine fire - Coalmine... | ecosystem: Environmental > Terrestrial > Soil > Unclassified ... | reverse complement strand
TGCGAGGCACGAGCAACTTGGCTTGACTTCTATTCGTGTCGCGGTACACTTAGGCGTCCTGATTGAAGATGACATTTTCACTGAACACTTATGGTGACATTTTCACTGGACGTTGACAGAGGTATTGTGATTGTGGCTAATTTCTACCAGTACACAAGGGATTTTCGTAGCATAGGGAAAAATTCGCGGGTTCAGATGTATTATCCCCTGTGAAGTGTGATATAATTACAGGTGTTAAGTTTGCCTCTGTTCCTCCCAGTACGCTCAAGAAGAGCGCATGCCATTGAGAGCGTTCAGAAACAGAGACGAGACAACAGTATCGATAAGTGGCTATACCTAAAAGATTTCTCGAGGTGTTCGTAGTACAGGAAACACCCACAATAACAGGGCCGCGCCACGTGTTGAGAATATGGCGCGGTCACACATTTTTCCCAGGGAGCATTCAATGGAGAATGAAGTAACGATTAGAATCGGCGGCGAGTCCGGCGAAGGAACAATTTCAGGTGGTGATATCCTGGCCCTGGCTGCCGCGCGTTGGGGGTATCATGTGTATACCTTCCGCACCTTTCCCGCCGAAATTCTCGGTGGGCCTTGTATGTTTCAAGTGCGTATCAGTGATAAACATGTCAGGTCCATGGGCGATCACGCAGATGTACTCATCTGTTTGAACAAAGAGGCGTTTGATCGCAATATCAGCGACCTGCGACATGGCGGTGTGCTGGTCTATGATCCCTCCGATTTTACGCCAGACAGCGGCGATTTTATCACGTATCCCATCCCATTCAACGATCTCGCCCGCAAAGAAGTGCAGCTCTTCCAGACAAAGAATATGGTCATGCTGGGAGCGATCTCCGGGCTATTTGGGCCCCCCCTGGAAGCCATTACCCAGGTGGTCGAGTCCAAGCTCTCCAGGTCTCGCAAATCTAATCCCATCCTGATGGAGAAAAACATGCTGGCGCTGGACATCGCGCAGAAGTATGTCACCGAGCAGCTGCCCAAGCGTGACGCCTACCAGTTGGGACCTGTCGAGAAAGCCGACCGCGTCGTCCTGAACGGCAACCAGGCGGTTGTTGCCGGGGCACTGATGGCCCACTGCGGCTACTTTGCCGGATATCCGATTACACCGGCCAGCGATATCATGGAAGGGCTTGCCAAAGAGCTGCCGAAGGTAGGTGGTACCTTCCTGCAAGCCGAAGATGAGATCGCGGCTATTACTTCCGTACTGGGAGCATCGTTTGGCGGCATACGCGCCATGACCGCAACCTCTGGTCCTGGTTTCTCGCTGATGAGCGAGGCCATTGGCTATGCATCGATGGCCGAGCTGCCTGCGGTGATTGTCGATGCCCAACGCGCCGGCCCCAGCACCGGCATGCCGACCAAGATGGAGCAGTCCGATCTGAGTTTCGCGCTCTACACCAGCCACGGCGATACCCCACGCATAGTGGTCGCACCCGCGGATGTGGCAGACTGCTATACACTAATGGTACAGGCATTCAATATGGCCGAGCGCTACCAGATGCCGGTCATCTTCCTGTCCGACCAGTCGCTGACCGCCCGCGTGGAGAGCGTTGACCGCAGCGTCTTTAAGCCTATTCATGTCGAAGAACGCATTCATAATGGCCACAACGGTGCCAATGGCGCGGCGAGCAATGGTCACGCCGCGAGCGTTGGCGAGGAAGAACATGCATTTGCGCGCTACGCCTATACCGCGAGCGGCATCTCTCCCACCACGGTGCCGGAGCCAGGAGCTATGCCCTACGTCGCGACCGGCCTGGAACACGACATTTATGGACACCCCAACTACGAACCAGAAGATCACACCGCCATGATGGAGAAACGCTTCCGCAAGCTGATAACGGCTGCCGATGAGCTGCCTAACCCCCAACGCTACGGCGACATCGATGCCACGATTGGCATTATCGGCTGGGGTTCGACTGAAGGCACGATTCAGGAAGCGGTTGATCGCGCGCGCGCAAAGGGCTATAAAGTAGCGGCGCTGCATCCCAAGATTCTTTCACCGCTGCCGGATCGCGCAATTCGCGAATTTATCCATTCGGTGAAAACCGTGATCGTACCAGAATGCAACTATTCTGGTCAGTTAGCCAATCTGCTGGGCGCAAAGTATGGCTTGCAAGCCATTCGTGTGAACAAATTTGGCGGCATACCGTTTACCGCAGGTGAAATTCTGCGAGCAATTGAGGAGGTTAGCTAATCGTGTCTCAAACATTGATCCTTACTCCAAAGGACTACAAAAGTGAGGTCAAGCCGACCTGGTGTCCTGGATGTGGAGATTTCGGTGTGTTGAATGCCCTCTACAATAGCCTGGCGGTCATGAAATTGGCCCCCGATCAGACTGTAGTAGTATCAGGCATTGGCTGTTCGAGCCGGTTCCCACACTTTGTGCAAACCTTCGGATTTCACAGCCTGCACGGGCGCGCACTGCCGGTTGCCCAGGGATTAAAGATGTCGCGTCCCGATCTGACGGTTGTCGCCGTTGGCGGCGATGGAGATATGTTTAGCATTGGCGCCGGGCATCTCATCCACGCAGCGCTGCGCAATATCGATATTACAGTGGTGGTGATGGACAACGAGACCTATGGCCTCACCAAAGGGCAGACCTCGCCCACTTCACCGACCGGCCATAAAACGAAATCGACCCCATATGGCTTGCTCGCCTCACAGTTTAACCCTATCGCTACAGCGCTTTCGCTGAATGTCAGTTATGTGGCGCGGGGTTTCTCCTCTAAACCCAAAGAACTGGCAACCCTCATCGAACAGGGCATCCAGCATAAAGGGTTTTCTTTTATTCACGTGCTCAGCCCATGTCCAACTTTTTACAACACAATGGATGCCTGGAAAACAACCGTTTCGACAATGCCCGTTGATCACGATACGCACAACCGTTTCAAGGCGATGGAATTATCCATGGAGACCCAGAAGCCTTATATCGGCCTCTTCTACCAGGAAGAGCGACAAACGATGGATGAGACGACGCACCAGCTCATGCAGCAGAGCAGTTCATTCGACATCAATAAGTACATGGCTCAATACGCATAGCGCAAAACTGCCAGGGCGAGGACATGCCTCCGCCCTGGCAGCGGCACGTCGGGGTATTCAGGCCTGCACGCTTGTATCGGCTGACGCCCAGAGCCTGGACGAGTTGATAACAGCGTGGGTAAATTCATCGCCGCATGAGCGGCAGAACAATCCACTATCATTGTGAGCATTGCCGCCGATGGCGGTCAACTGCACCTCGGCAGGCTTGCCGCACCATTCACAACGGCTGCCGCGTGGGGCAGCATCTACGGCAACTGGCTGGCGAAATTCATTATTCGACATCAGGTATCCTCCCAGTTCGTGTTAATCAAGATCAACATCACGAACGCGTATAAGGGGAAACCCGTATCTAGTGGTCAACGACTCTGGAGAGCCCACGACGATACGGCAAATCCAGGAGACGCGCATCATCGCCCAGGAGCTGCGTTGCTCCCTTGCTCGACCAGATGGAGAAATGTACTACAACATACCTATCATGCAATCAGTCGATGCATGTAGAATATAGCACATTTACGCAGAATGCGCCAGAGTTGCCGGGCGACCGCGAGGGTCCCCACCCCACATCATCCGCCACTCCCGCCCCTACAATGACTACAATATTTGGCCGAACCGCAACCTTCGAAAAGCCCTGGCCTCACTCTCTCGCCGTTTCTCCCGCCGGCGCCACTTCCTCGGCGGCAGGGAAACGGGATGTCAACCGGTTCCCTACCATCCAGCCAATCGCCCCCAGACCCAGCGTCAGACCAAGCCATAACAGCAATACTGCCGTCAAGGCCACGTTATTAAGCGCCAGTATTCCCGCGAGGATAATGCCCAGCGTCAAACCCGCAGTCACTCCTATCAGACATCCCGGATGCGCCAGGTTGCGTCCTCGTAATCTTTTCATCATAGAGCCATTCATTTACCTTTTCAGTATAACTTCTCACTACGATGATAGCGCGAGTCGGGCATCGCGTCAAGCGCCTTCCGCGATGTATTGGTATCAATAGTTACATCATTAAAATTAATTACAGCGTTATATGAAATCTGTAAAATAGTATGCTGGCTAGCAGCAGTAACAGCTACAAACGGAAATGTAAACAATACAAAAGTTCCAGTAACTGGACAATATGAAGAATATTAACTATAATAAAGTAACAGTAGTAACTAATTATTGGCTTGCTAACCTTTAAGGAGCCAGCAGCTTCTCTAGAGCGCGCTTATAATTATAAAGCAGCAGCAGTAGCCTGAATCGGTGAGCCGTTTGAACGGTATACAAACGCTTCAATGCAGAAGAAAAGAGAATGTAACTGTGCATAGTAGGAGTACGTTCATCGTTATGCGTGGCTATCCCGGTACCGGGAAAAGTACTATTGCACGCCTCCTCGCAACCTCCTTGCACTCGCCACTCCTTGATAGAGATGTCATCCGCCAGGTAGCTGTAGATATGTTCGGGAATTTACACTCCGTTGGGCAATTTTCTTACGAAATGCTGTTTGCGCTGGCGCAAGAACAATTGCGGCTGGGTCTGAGTGTAGTTGTAGACACCCCGCTTACTTATCGCAGAACTTACGAGACATGCCTGGAAATAGCCCGGTCATACGGCGTACCGATGCTTGTCGTTCACTGTCAATGTCCTCCAGAGGTTCAAAAGCACCGGCTGGAGAGCCGTAAAGGGCAGGTTTCCAACTTCCAGATAACCTCGTGGGAAGAATGGGAAAAGTGGAAAACACGCTACGAGGACTTTGAAGATCACGGCTGCGTGATCGATACCTCACATCCAATGGATGAGTCTTTAGCAAAAGTAATGCGCTGTATCCACGAACTTCATCCCCAACAGTCATATAGCCCCGAAGAGGAATTGTCAGATCATCCTCGCCTGTGACTTCCAGGCATATCATATATCTACCTATTTAATTGTGAGGCGCCTGTATAATAAAAATGCTACTACCGTCTACCCTGGCAACTCAATTGGTAGCATCAACCACCATATAGACACACCGGTGACTCATCACCGGCTTGAAAGGAAGTTTTTCACGTGGCAAAGACATTGACAGATGTCGAGAAGAAAATCGAAATTCTCGATGAGACAGAAGAAATTCACAGTAGACGTGGTTGGAAATTCTGGGTGTCCATCCCATTAGTCCTGGCAATAGTGACAGGCAGCGCCTACCTGGCGGTGCGGCGCTGGTTCGGCCATTCCGAAAACTAAGGATATTAGAAGCGGGATGCAAAGAGATGAATGCCCCTTTGCATCCCGCTTGCTTTTTACCATAAAGATCTACGCAGGTCTGCTTCCAGCGTCACATTTAGCGCTACTTGCGTATTATTCACGCCATTCGCGGTTTTATTGAGCGTTTGCTCGATCTTCTGCATGGCAGCGGTTGAGCAGACGCTCGCTGGTTGCTGGCCGGTGGCGATACAAATGCTCGCGATCAGGTAGTTTGCCGAACCGAGGATATGTTGGCTGACGGTTGAACTGGTGTCGACCAGACTGCTGGCAATATTGGACCACTGCATATTTGCCAGGTCCTGCGGCGAAAAGCCCTGTCCTAAACCAATTGAGACAAACTTGTTGGCTACGTCGATAAATGGAATGCTGCCTGCGTTACTTGCATCAATATAGGGAGGAGCATCGTATTTGCTAAATAGCTGCAACTGCTGGGCAGTCGGCGTCTGTAGAATCGGGTAGCTGCCGCTGCTATCAGCTACGTTGCCGGTCTCCTCTACCGGTACGAAGTCGATATACTGGCTGGTATAGAGTGGTCCCTTGTACAGTTTAGGATAAAATGTGAAAGTAGGCGTACTGGGAAAGCTATCCGTACTCGACGAAGTGGTCTGGTACAACTGGCTGAATGAGCCAAAGCGGCTGAGCGCGACCACGATGGCCCAGCGCTGGGCTGCGCAATAAGGGCAATATTCTGCGCCCATATAGAGCACTTCCGGTTTGCCCGTCGGCCCGTTTAGGACCGGAGGCAGGGGAGACCCCTGCACGGCTTTGAATGGATTCTGCACGCTTCCGGTGCCGACGGCCGCGAGGATATTTGTATCTACTTTGGTGACATCGTTGAACACCTGCGAACTGGCGAGCGTTGGCGCAGGTGCGCTGGATTGCGTGTGGGAGATAATCACAAAAGCCACGACGATTCCCACAAGTAGCAAGAGTACAACACCTACCATGTATGACTGGTTCCAACTGTGCCTGCGAACTGTAGGTCCTCTACGGCTCGCGCTTGTGGTTGACTGGACCCTATTCTGAGCGCCTCCCAGGCGTTGTGATCGCTGCTGTCGTTGTTTTTCACGGCGCTGCGCCGCCGATTGTTGTTTTCCTTTTGCCATAACCACTCCTCAATTTAGCGTTATTTATTTGCCGTATTGTATCATAGCAAATTTTTGCCATGCATGTAATCACTTCCAGGGCATCAGTCACAGATCCTGTGGCTCTCAAATTTTGGCTTGACAAAGCGTCGGCCAATAAGGTACAATCAAACCGCCGATGTGGAAGCATGCGGCGAACGCGCCTCGTTCGTCTAGTGGCCTAGGACGCCGCCCTTTCAAGGCGGAGATCACGAGTTCGACTCTCGTACGAGGTACTATTTTCGGAAAAGCCTGGTACGCCGCAATTTATTTTTAGCGTGCCAGGCTTTTCCATGCTCCATTTGTAGGGACGCGATTCATCGCGTCCTGGTATGAGAGAGGACAAGGACAACTATGATTAGCGTCGAAGAAGCGCTTACGCGTATGCTTGCCGAGATCAGTCCGCTTACGGTAACACATATTCCACTGCACGAAGCGCTGGGACTTGTGCTGGCGGAGGACATCATTGCGCGCGAGGATATACCGCCCTTTGCCAATTCCGCCATGGACGGATTCGCGCTGCTCAGTAAAGATAGCCGACCGCGCGATGGGCAACCGGCGCGCTTGCGCGTAACCGGCACCATAGCTGCCGGATATGTCTCGGAACACGCTGTTACCGGTGGCACAGCCATGCGCATCATGACGGGAGCACCTGTACCGCCGGGGGCCGATGCCGTCATCCAGGTAGAGCTTACCCGCAGCGACAGCCCTGACAGCGACTGGGTAGAATTACTTGAGCCTGTTGAGCCGGGGAATAATATTCGCCCTGCCGGAGAAGATATGCGCGATGGGCAAATCGTGCTTGCGCGCGGGACGGAGGTCGGACCGTGGGAAATCGGCATCCTGGCTACGCTGGGTTGGGCAACCGTACCCGTGATCCGCCGCCCGCGCGTGGCTATTCTGGGAACCGGCGACGAAGTTATCGATATAGACCAACCCCTGCGACCGGGAAAAATACGCAATAGCAACAGTTACCTGCTCGAGGCAGCCGTGCGCAGGGCAGGCGCGATTGCGCATCGCCTGGGGATAGCGCGTGATACCGTGGAGAGCCTGCGCGAAAAATTCGCCGAGGCCATGCAGTCCGATTTGATAATCACCTCTGGCGGCGTCTCCGTGGGCGATTTTGACCTGGTGAAAGATATTATGTCGGAACAGGGAGCCATCAACTTCTGGCGCATTAATATGCGCCCCGGCAAACCCGTCGCCTTCGGGCATATCGGCCATGCGCCGCTGTTAGGATTACCCGGCAACCCGGTTTCAGCCGCCGTCACATTCGAACTGTTCGGTCGGCCGGTGATCCGCAAAATGCTGGGACATACACGCCTGCTGCGCCAGCAGATAGAGGTTATAGTCGAAGATGGGGTCAGTGATCGCGCCATGCGCCGTCACTATGTGCGCGCGCAAGTCGCATGGCGCGATGGTCATTTTGTTGCTCGCACCACCGGCAACCAGGGTTCCAACATTATGACCTCGCTGCTCAACGCCAATGCTCTGCTGATCGTGCCAGAAGGTGGCGCAGTGGTGCACCCCGGCGATAGCGCGCGCGCAATGATGCTGGACTGGCCTGAAATCTAAAGGCTATTGCGCATGCGGTAGCGCAGTTGGTCGCGCGTAAGGCCCAGCAGCGCGGCAGCCTGCACCTGGTTTCCATGACATTGTTCAAGCGCCTCCTGCACCAGCCTGCGTTCGATGTCGCTGAGAAACGCGGGCAGATCGATGCCCGTAGAGGGCAGGTGGATGCGGTTTTGTAGCTCGCGCAGGCGCTGTGCCGCGCTGCCGCTGGAAGCGCGTACTTCCTCCGGCAGGTCTTCAGGGCGAATCACCTGTCCGTCGCACACGATCTGGCCGCGCTGGATCACACTGCGCAGTTCGCGCGCGTTGCCAGGCCAGGTGTAGCGGATCAGGAGTTCCATCGCCTCATCGCTCACACGCAGCGGCTCAGCCTCATCAAGCGAGTACAGGCGGAGAAAATGCTCGACCAGTGGCTCGATGTCTTCCGGGCGCTCGCGCAGTGAAGGCATACGCAGGGTAATCACTTGTAAACGATAGTAAAGATCATCACGAAAGGCTCGCCGGGCCACGGCGGCTGCCAGGTCAATATTGGTGGCTGAGATCACGCGCAGGTTGACATGCAGCTCTTTCGTGCTGCCCACCCGCCGGAAGCTGCGCGTCTCAAGAAAACGCAGGAGTTTTGATTGTAACTGCAGCGGCGTCGAGCCAATTTCATCCAGAAAAAGTGTGCCGCCATCAGCGCGCAACAGGTAGCCTTCGCGCGAGGCCCTGGCATCGGTGAACGCGCCAGCCTCCACGCCGAAGAGTTCCGTCTCCAGCAAAGTATCTGGCAGCGCAGCGCAATTGATATCAACGAAATGATACGCCGAACGACGGCTTAAGGCATGGATAGCATGCGCCACCACGTCTTTACCCGTGCCGCTTTCGCCCTGCAACATCACAGTAGTATCTGGATAGGCAGCCACCTGGTATACCTGTGAAGCAATTTCACGCATAACCTGGCTGCGGCCAATCACCATTCCGATGCTTGAAAGTGGATCGCTAACCAGCATTTCTGTCGCTGGCCCACGATGAAATGGAGTATTTCGCCTCAACTCACACATGCCTCCCAGAACAAAAAAAGGGGCGCAACGTGCTTTGCTGCGCCCTCCGGCTCGACAGATACTCTAACTACCCTGCTTTTGCGTAAATACGATTGTCTGCCGCGTACTGGTCGCCCATTGCCTGCGGCTGCGAGGACTGCGCAGGGGAAGTAGCAACAACCCAGCCATTTCCCAGCACAAAGGTAGCCCCATTGCCTCCATTTCCCCACTGCGAGTGCGTTTCGATAGGATATGGAGCGGCAAACTGCCCATGAGGATCAGCTGCGGGCATCACCGCGTCCCAGGGCTGCGAAGGAGATGCAGCAAATCCAGGTGTCAACATGCCATTGCTTAGACCCGCCCAGATGTACTCTCGCGAAACAGGTGACAACTCGTTCACTGTTCCGTAAGTTGGCAGTGAGAGCGCGACCAGGCTCAAGGCAAGCAGTTCCCCTGCAATCTGGCAAACCTGTTCGCGTGACATGCCCAATTCCTGGGTTGCCATATGCAGCGTTGTTTGTCCATCGGCGCACGTAAAGAGCCGCCACTGCTCAGGTGTAAGTTGCACTTGCAAATTCTGCTCGCGATAAGCGGAAAGGTCTACCGGCGTCAATACCATCTGCGGATGCATATAGGCTGTGTTCACGCGTATAGGAGACACCGGCGCAATCACGCGCTGCGGTGGTAAAGGCGAACCAACATCAACAGCCGATTTCGCCAGCGCATCGGTATTGCGCTCCATCTCCGTCATAGGTGATAGAGAGGGAAAAAGGGATGGGGCAAGGGACGCGTCAACGAAGGTTGATGTGCCATGCATAGTTGGTGCATCGGGAATGGCGCTCTCAAGCGCGCTCACAGTGGGACTCTGCTGGACAGAAGCAGCGGCGGCGCCAACATTGACATGTTGAGCAAGAGCTTCTGCGCTACGTTCAGGAAGCAGTGATGAGATTAGAAGCGCGATTAACAGGCGGTCAGAAGGAGGTTGTAGATTCTCCTCAAAATATATTTCGCCGCCTGTCCACGTGAGAAGCGCCTCAATTACCTGGGAAGCCTGGTTGAAAGCCCAGCAATACAGGCCCTCCTGGTTGATATGACCAAAGTCGATCAAAGCCAGAGCTACTCCTATTTCACGATAGCGCTCCGGTCCAAGAGTAAAAACAACTTCTTGATACGCTTCCTGCGAAATGACTCCGGCCTGGAGCAGCCGTTCCCCCAACGAAACATCCGGCCTGGCAGGACCGATACACAGCAACTGTCCCTGCCGAAATGAGAATTCT
>Ga0070733_10003780_pt1 | contig 10266 bp, 7 predicted proteins | sample Coa_R1_9_FD_66450 | JGI IMG/M metagenome (GOLD analysis project Ga0070733, IMG submission 66450) | Surface soil microbial communities from Centralia Pennsylvania, which are recovering from an underground coalmine fire - Coalmine... | ecosystem: Environmental > Terrestrial > Soil > Unclassified ... | reverse complement strand
GCTTCAGAAGAGCGTCGATTTCGCCGCGGCGGAAGAGAGCGGCGTGCTCGGAGGCGCCCGCGGTCAGCGTTTCGACCAGCAGGGCGCGTAGCGGACCGCGCAGCCACTCGTGCGCCGGAATATCAAACCCAACTTTCTTTCGGGTCAGGATTGCGGGCGGCAGTTTGCCCTTCATCAACTCTTTCAGAATAACCTTTTGCCGCGAGGCGCGGATTTTGAACGAGGCCGGCAAGCGTGCGCTGAACTCGACAATGCGATGGTCCAGGAACGGCGGCCGCACTTCGAGCGAGTGCGCCATGCTCATGCGGTCGGTCTTGGTCAGGATGTCGTCAGCTAGATAGTATTTCTGATCAAACCATAGATAAGGCGACAGGCCGTCTCCCGGCAGGCGGTCTCGCAGGTCACCGAGTATTTGGTGGAGTATCCCGGGAAGTGGCAGCTCCAGCAAGGCCTGCTTCTGCGCGTCTGAAAATGTTCCGTTCCAATAGACATGGGCCCGGTCGGGCGGCAGCAGGGTACCTTCCAGAAATCGCTTCGCCTTGTAATCAAGTCCGATCTTTTCATCGGAAACCGGCCAGTATCGCAATCCCGCAATCGCGGCCCGGATCGCGCTCTTAGGCCATGGTCGCATGTGCTGAGCCAGTTGATTCGCTCGATGGGGGAGATAGCCGGCAAACAACTCATCCGCACCCTCTCCGCTCAGGCTGACCGTCGTCCTGGTTTTGCTGAGCTTGGAGAGAAACCAGACCGGAAGGGCTCCAGCGTCCGCGCTGGGCTCATCGCAGTAATAGGCAAATTCCTCGATCGCCCCCTGAAGGTCCATCTCCGGATGCAGATCAAGCTGCTCATGCTCGATCTGGTAATGATTCGCCACTTGCCGGATGTATTTCGTCTCATCGAAGGTACGTCCGTGAAAGGAAATTGAAAACGTCTTCAGCGGAGAACTCGATTCGGTCGCGGCATAGTGCAGAATCGTGGAGGAATCAACGCCTCCGCTCAGCCACATACCCAGCGGCACGTCAGCGACAAGATGTTCACGAATCGACTGCCGCAGCAGCGAATCAAGTTCTTCCTTCGCAGATTCCAGCGTCTGGTGCGTGGGCGTGCTGCCCGGCAGAGTCCAGTAGGAATGCGTGGACACATTTCCATCCCGCCACTCCAGCCACTGGCCGGGAGGAAGTTTCTCGATGCCCTCCACCAGCGTCCAGGGGCAAGGCACATAGTTCAGCGCCAGGTAACAATCGAGCCCGTTGAGGCTCAACCGGTGTTCTATCTCGGGATGGACAAAAATCGCTTTGAGTTCCGAGCCAAAAAACAGATCCTCGCCGCGGCGGGTGAAGTACAGCGGCTTAATTCCCATGCGATCGCGTACCAGAATTAGTCGCCGGCTGTCCTCGGTCCATAAGGCGATCGCGAACATACCGCGCAAGCGGGAAAAACAACCTGTGTCCCATTCGAGAAATGCGTGCAGCACGGTTTCGGTGTCGCAGTGCGAGTTGAAGCGATGTCCGAGTTTCTCCAGCTCAGCGCGCAATTCCAGATAGTTGTAGATTTCCCCGTTGAAGACAATCGTAGTGCCTTCGGCAGTGATGGGTTGGTCGCCATGCCCTAGATCAATGATCTTCAGACGGGTTGCACCCAGGGAAACAACCTTCGACTCAAAGACACCTTGCTGGTCCGGACCGCGATGAATGAGCGTGGCCGTGGCACTGCGAATGCGCTCGGGATCAGGAACCCAGTTGCGGTGAGTAAAACCCGTAATTCCACACACGTCTTAGCACCCTCTCAGGGTTGAACAGTTAGTGTATCGAATCTTGCGCGGGATGCGCCGAAACAGGGCGCCCCACCCAAGCCGGTTTTGCTTGGGTGGGATTTTCTTTTCTCGAATGGCCCTAATCCGCCTGCGCGGTTCGGGGCGCAGCCATCTGAGCCTTCGTTCCCGATAGCGTTGCCCAGCCGCGGCGAGACAGATCCCAGAAGATCAGATAACCTGCAACGCCCGCGACCAGCAGCAGCAAAACGCCCCAGCCCCACCGCTGGAAGACCAGATGTCCGATGCCGAACAAGCATCCGTAAACCAGGATGACTCCCATGATCCAGTCAAAGGCGTTGCCGGCGAAATCGCGGACCTCGGGCAACTCCGGAACCAGCCTGGCGACATGCTTCCAGCCATAAACGCTGGGATGCACGCGGCGGTAAAACGCTACTAAAGTCTGCTCTGATTCCGGCTGGGTGGCAAAGGTCGCGATCAGCCAGACCACGGTCGTGATTCCGCCAGTGATCAGCGCACTCTTGGCATACACCAGAGCGCTGTTTCCGGTGAACTGCACGCCGTGCAGGGCCACCGTCACAGCTGCCGCCGCGATCATCGCGGAAATCTCGCTCCAGGCGTTGATGCGCCACCAATACCAGCGCAAAATGTAAACCGCGCCCGTCCCAAAGCCGATGTTCAACACCAGATCCCAGCCTTGCTTGATGGAGGTCAACTGCATGGCGGTATAGCCGCTTACCAGCACCAGGAGCACGGTGAAAATCTTGCTGATCAGGACGTAATGCTTCTCGGTTGAGTTGCGCACCAGGAAGCGTTTGTAAAGATCATTCACCAGATAAGAGCAGCCCCAGTTCAGCTGGGTTCCGACGGTTGACATAAACGCTGCCAGAAATGCCGCGACCATCAGTCCGCGCAATGCCGGTGGCAGGTAGTCGCGCAGAATCATCACGTAACCCTGCTCCGGATTTTGCGCGAAAGCGGCGCTGGGATGAATGCCCCCATTCGGCGAGTACACCGCTATGGCCACCAGCGCGGTGACAATCCAGGGCCAGGGCCGCAGCGCATAATGCGCGATGTTGAACCAAAGCGTGGCGCCCAGAGAATTTTTTTCGTCACGGGCGCTGAACATGCGTTGCGCCACGTAGCCGCCGCCGCCGGGTTCGGCGCCCGGATACCAGGCCAGCCACCACTGCATGCACAAATAGACAAAAAACGTCAGCAGGGGGAGCGTCCAGATCGCATCGCTGGTCCAGCCCACATGGAAGTCAGGCAGGAACGCGACCGGGTCAGCCGTGTTCGCGCCCGTTTGGCGCATGTTGGTCTCAATCGTCTGCAAATGGACTTGAAGAGCCTGCATCCCGCCGATTTTGACGACGGCTACCCACGCCAGCACAATGATCATGGCCATCTTCAACACAAACTGGAACAGGTCAGTGACCAGAACTCCCCAGAGTCCACCGATAAATGTGTAAAGGCCGGTGAACGGAATGATCACGAAAATACAGATGAGAAGAGAAGTGGTGTGCGGATTTCCCAGGGTGTACTGAAAGGAGTGACCCGCCACCGAGAGCTGCAGGATGCGTCCTTCGGCAATGGCCGGACCCAGCAGCACGGTAATAATGTTGATCATGGCCTGCGTGACCCATCCCAGGATGAAGCAGTTCATGAACAGACCCAGGTAGACCGCTTTGAACCCGCGCAGGAAGGCAGCCGGCTTGCCGCCGTAGCGGATTTCCACGAACTGTACATCGGTCAGGATCTCCGCGCGGCGCCAGTAGCGGGCGAAGAAAAACACCGTCAACATGCCGCCCACGCACAAGCCCCACCATATCCAATTCCCCGCAATCCCCGATTTGGCCACCAGGCCGCATACCAACAGCGGAGTGTCGGCGGCGAAAGTGGTCGCGACCATCGAGGTCCCGGCCAGCCACCAGGAAACCTCGCGCCCGGAAATGAAGAACTCTTCTGTATTTCCGCTGGCTCGCCGTCGGTAATAGATGCTGATAAGCAGGTTGATCAGCAGGTAGCCCGCGACGACAATCCAATCGGTCGATGTAAGAGGCATGCATCCCCCGCACTGCTATATAGCATGGTAATTTCACCATCCCGAACGATTTCGGCGCAGAGATTTGCCGAATCTGGTACACTAGAACCGCGTTGATTTGAATCGGTTGTTGAGCAGCTTCTTGCAAACCAGCTAGTCCTGCCCTTAGTACCTCCGACTCCCCAGCGTAAATTATTTGAAAAGGACACAAGTAACAAAATGGCAGAACAAGGAACAGTAAAGTGGTTTAACGACGCCAAGGGCTACGGCTTTATCAGCCGTCAGACTGGCGAAGACGTTTTCGTGCATTTCTCGGCTATCCAGGCGGGCGGCTTCCGCAGCCTGCAGGAGGGCCAGAGCGTGGAGTTCGACGTCACCAAGGGACCGAAAGGCTGGCAGGCAGAAAACGTTCGTCCGCTGTAAAGCGGGGAACTGCATACCAGAAGCATGTGCCCGTCAAGCGCAACGCGGGCGGGCACGTGCTCCAATTCACAACTCCCCAGATTGGAATGCTCCGAATGCAGGGTGAATCGAAGGCCTCGTTCGCCATCGTGCGATACAACGCCCGAACGTACGATTCCGGCGGTGTCATGGCTGTCGTGAAAGGCCGCGAAGAGGCGGAAGCGGCGCTGAAGCAGTTGGAGCGAAGCCAGAACCCGGGGGACCGGGACGCCGGTTGGCGCTACTTCCTTGAGAAGACCGACCTCAGGGCAGGAATGGATCCTCAAAAAGCCACCAACCTGCGCCAGGCACGCCTGGAACTCAGAGAATCTGAAACCCCCATGTAGTCGCCGCAGCGCGCTCGCTTGCTAGTCTCGGGAATTACTTAGTGGCGACGTTCGGTTTCCCGCAGGATGGTGGCGAAGTTGCGGCCAGCCAGAGTAAATCCCTGTTCCACCCTTCCCGTCACCGCCAGTTTGACTCCAGCCCCGGGCACGCCGTATTGCCCGGCCAGAACCCACATGATTCCGCTGCCGTCATCCAGTGCAAACGCACCTCGTCCCAGCGCTCCATAAGAATCGACCACTCTTCCGGCGATTGTGACCTCTTCCCCGGCGTAGCGGCCAGGATCCCGGTTAAGCTTGGCGATACTGACGCGCGGAGGGCATCCCGCCAGGAGCAGGCTTCCCACGGCGATCAAAACGGCAGACGCTACTCGGATACGCATTGTCGGCAAGGCATTTCTCCAGGTCAAGATGTTTGTCAGTTCCATTAACATTGCTCTCGCATTCTTGTGATTTGTCATTCCGAATGGGGACTCCATCCCCTGAGGAATCCGCCGTTTTCCAGCGCCGTCGGCAGATTCCTCGTCACTCTCGCTCCTCGGAATGACAAGATTCTGGGGTTCTTGCCGAACCCCCAAGTTTCCATAGATGAAACCCTACGGTTCCTGCCAAGTTGCGATCCTATTTCGCATCCCGGCCTTGGCGGGCAGCGTCCAATCTTCATGAGCACGATGCAGAACATCCAGCGATTTTTCGCCTACGACGATTGGGCCAACCACGAAGTTTTGCGGTCGTTAGAAGCGTTACCTGGTCCACCCCAGCGCTCGGTCAAGCTTCTAGCTCACATTCTCTCTGCCCGGAGGTTGTGGCTGGAACGCCTGCTGGCGCAGAAACAGACGTATCCGGTGTGGCCCGACTTCACGATGGGACAATGTAAATCGGAGGCCGCGGAGTTGCCCGCCTTGTGGAAGAAATATCTGACAGCGCTCAAAGAAGACGAGCTCTCACAATCGCTAACCTACAAAAACACCAAGGGCGAGAGTTGGACAAGTCAGAAGCAGGACATTCTGATGCACGTGGTCATGCACTCCACTTACCACCGCGGACAGATCGCTGCTGATATCCGCGCCGCTGGATTCACCCCGCCTTACACCGATTTCATCCACGGCGTCCGTCAGGGGTTCGTAGAATAGTTCCGAGTCCCAGAAAGAACGAACGTTGCCAGGGCGAGAGCAAGCAGGGTCATCAGAGGGAAAGCCAACAAAGTATATTGCGGCGCTCCTGCTGCCACACGAAGCCGCTCGGCTGGAATAAGCAGTGACAAGACTGCAAGGATGAGGGCCGTTCCCCACTGCCAAATCTGACAAGCGAACGCTCCTTTGGTCAGCGCTCGCGGCAACAGTCCAGCTTTCCAAATCCTTTCCCGCTGAGCCAGCAAAACCAGCAGCGCCGGTATGAGCAGGGGTTGGTTGTAGGAAGCGAGCTTCGGCAGAACTACCAGAGTCAGCGCGCCTGCCCAGGCGAGCGCCCATGCGAAGAATTCGGAGCTGGCCGGAGCTGCGCGCCACTTCCAGCAGAGGACTAGAAAGACGCATATCAGGACCGCCGCTGCCAGTTCCGCGAGAAATGCGGGGAGCAATGCGCGCAGGATGGAAGGATCCCCAGCGTAGGCTTCATATTCGCGGGTCGCTCGCAAGAACCTGCCAATCCAACCCGGCGAAATTGCCTCAGCGGCCAGGACCAGCACCAGCAGGGTGCCGGCGTAGCTCCACAACAGGCGTTGGCGCTCTCTCCATCGGCTGACCGCCCACAGCAGGAAGAATAAGAGAAACAGCGCGGAAAGCTGTGGCTTAACCGTAGAGAACGCCAGCAGAAAACCGCTGAGGACCAGCCAATTCCGGACCGCCGCCGCAGCGGCCATTGCCAGGAAGAACACGACCAATGCGGAGAGGTTTTGCTTATAGTACTCGGAGATGCCTGCAGAACTGCTGACGGTGAGCAGCATTCCGGAGGCGACGTACTGCCACCGGGTTCGCCATCCACAGGCGCGCATCCAGAAAGGCACACTGGCAGCGATGCCGAGCAGCAGAAGCCAGCGGAAGACCTCCTCAGCCATGACGAACGGCACAGTCACAGCCGGCGCCAACAGAAAGACCACATACAGGGGATAAGCAAACCCCACCTGATCTTTGGGGTCAGCCGGGTTGCCGGGATCGAGCGGCCGCCCGTAGTAGCCGATCTGAATCTCGCGCGTGACTTCGACGCTGTAAGGATCGCGACCGTTAAGAAGCAATTCGCGCGCCCCCAGCCAACGCGGATAAAGATCCGAATTATTTCCGATCGGAATGCCTTTGCTTTGGGCAGCGAGCGTATTGGCAGGCACAAGGATGACTCGCGCCCAACGCCACATCCCAAGCGCAACCAGCAGGGAGGCTGCCAGCAACGTCCAGGAGTGAGTATGTGGATTACGCAGTAGCGTCACGCCTGCATTCTAAACTTCCGGGTTAAAGTGCCGGGTTGGATTTCACCAGCGACCGCACGTCACTCAGTCTCCGCCAAGGGCAGTTTCTGCCAGGACAAACCTCACGGCGTGATATTTTGGAATGGACTCACCACTTTGCCTGGTATCCATGAAACGCTTTCGCCTATTTCTGGGAGTGCTGGTTTCGAGCGGGTTCCTGTTCGCGGCCTCGGAGTCCGCGGTTGAGCCTTTGCCAGAGCCCATCTCGAACAATGCTGTTGCCATGCTGAAGGTCCGTGGCGAAACGGACATTTTTAGCTTGATGGGGATTGGCCCCAGGAAATCCTGGGATTCCGTCACCAATGCAGGTTATGAACTGGACGCCGGTTCGGGTAAGAGCTATACCATTCATCCTGTGCCGGGAACCGCCGGCCGCATAGGAGCCGCCGCCACAGGAACCGCCGAACGAGTGTTTTTGTTTGGTGGTTACGTGCTTTACCAGAATGGTGGAATGGCGGTCCCCGATGTCAATTCGTACGATCCTGTCCACGATGAATGGTTTCGCAATGCAGACATGCCGGTGGCGGCGGGCGACTCGGTAATCGGTGTTTATCGCGACCGCTACATCTATCTGCTCGGTGGACGCGGCAATAACGGCGTGATCTCCGACGTCCAAATGTATGACGTGGACAAGGTCAGGTGGACCCACGCCACGCCACTTCCGGGTGGGCCGGTTTATGGCCACGCCGGGTCGCTGGTCGGCGACACCATTGTCTACGTGGACGGAGCCCGCCAGAATCCGTCGGGGAACTCACCCAGGTTTGTGGCCTCGGACGAGTGCTGGAGAGGAAAGATCAGCCATAAGGATCCCAGCAAAATTGAGTGGACCAAGTTGCCCGCCCATCCTGGCGCTGCCCGCTTCCGCATCGCGGCTGGCGGATCCGAGAAAGACGATAAGATCTATTTCGTTGGCGGCAGCGACGGCCCACACGACTACAAGGGAGTCGGTTATGACGGCAAGCCCGCCGAGCCATCCCCGGCGAGTTTCGCCTTCAACCTGCGCACCGGCAAATGGGAGACGATCTCCGAAAACACGGCGAACCCGACCATGGATCATCGCGGATTACTAGTTACGCGGGAAGGGTTGGTGATCATCGGAGGAATGGAAAAAGGGCAACAGGTAACGGCGCGGGTGGTGGTTTTGCCAAAACTGACGCCGTCGAAGTAAGAAACCCGCTCGGGACTACCTCGCTCTTGCCAGCACCAGGGTCACGTCATCAGGTTGTTCGTTGGCGCCGATCCAGTCATCCACCGCCGCAGTCACAATTTCGCTGATGCGTGGCAGCGGTAAATCACGGTTTTCGCGGACGAGGTCGATCAGCCTCTGTTCGCCAAACTCACCAAAATCATTCTCCGGCTCGGTAACCCCATCGCTGTAGGCCAGAAAGATTTCGCCACTTCGCAGTTGCACCGAACTCTCCTCATAAGCCACTTGCTCGAACAGTCCCACCACCGTACCGCCGTGGTCCAGCCGTCGGATGCCGCCGTCTTCCGCCATCACGATCGGGGGCAGGTGGCCGCCATTGCTGTACGTGAGCTTGCGGTCGGCGCCGTTGTAGATTCCCAGGAACAGAGTTGCATATTTTTCTGGACGCGTGCTTTCGTAGAGCTGATGGTTCAACAAGGAAAGCAGCGCTGCAGGGGATACATCCAGGTTATGCAGCCCTGAAGCCAGCATCATTGCCGAACCCGATGCCGCACCTACAGCCATAGGCTCACGCAGGGCAGGAATATCCTGAAGGCTGTAGGCGCGCACTGCGGAGTGGATGGTGGCCATAAGCAGCGCCGCCGAAATTCCCTTCCCGCTGATGTCGCCGACGGCCAGAATCAGCCTCTCGGAATCCAGGGTCAGAAAATCATAGTAGTCGCCGCTCACCGTGCGTGCGGGCCGGCAAAACCCGTGTACTTCGAGCGATGCCAGGTCGGAAACCTTGTGAGGAAAGAGTTGAGCTTGCACCTCCTGCGCAATCACCAGTTCGTTTTCCAGCCGCTGTTTTTCTTTTTGCTCTTCGATCAGTTTTTCCAGCGACGCAGTCATCGAATTGAAAGAATTGGCCAGAGTTGCGATCTGGTCATTCGATTGCACCGGGATGCGATGGCGAAAGTCGCCGCGGTTGACGTGCTGAGTTCCATCGTAAAGTTGGGCGACTGTACCCGTAACAGTGCGGGTGAGGCGAGTCCCGATCCACAAAGCAATCAATTCGACTATCCCGAAAAAAGCCAACGCAAACAGCAGCCCGAACTCCACCGCCGGAGCAAAGTCGCCAAGCGCCGCAAACAAACGCTCGTAGAGTTTGGACACACGGGTTTGCACGCCGATGCCCGCAGGCGCTGAGGTATCTCCCGTGTCCCAGTTGATGACAAAGACCGTGGTGCCGAAGGTGACCTGCGGATCAAAGCGCGCCTCGGACGGAGGAATCGCTCCCGCGATGTAGGTCGGCTTCGGCGGCTCTTTGCCGGTGTCGAGGACGTAAGTTCCATCTGACTTCTGCATCGAGATGCTGTTGGGGGCACTCTCAGTGGTGATGTGGATCCCCGACGGAGGTGCCTGTTCGACCTTGCGCAGGCTCAGTCCAGAGCTATAAAGCGTAATTTCGCCAAGGTTGGCCGCCAGTTCCTGCAGAAGTCGTTGGTCGAAAGGTTCACTCGACACCACTGTCAGCGCGCTGCCGTTCAGTGATTCGGTCTCAACAGCGCGCAAGTAGAGCTTGTCGTGATCGCGGACCACGTTGCGAAATGGGCTCTTCAAGTGAGTCGGAAGTGCAACCGACGCTTCCACGGCTCCTGAAGGGAACGTGTTCAACAGCAACTTTCCATTCCACCAAACGCAGATCTGGCGATCCTCCCAGGCCTTATCCGCCTGGCGCAGAAAGTCCAGAGCGGCGGCCTGGTTACCTCCACCACGCCGTATTTGGCCCGCCAGGTGATGCGCAATCGTTGAGTTGGCAGCCTCCAGGCTTGCCAGTTGGGAGTCCAGGCCCGAGGTCACGACATACGTCGCAAACTGCCCGGCGAAGAGGTAGAAGGATCCGAGCGCAAGCGCGACCAGCAGAATTACCGGAATCACGCCAATGAAGACGTAGGTCACGATCAAGCGGTTGCGCAGCCGCCACAGAGCTCTTGCTTTCAGCCAGCGGAACCCCAGAAAAACCAGAAGCACGGCGACCACAAAGCTGAGAAAGCTGACCCACCCGCCCAGGCCTTC
>Ga0070733_10003778_pt1 | contig 10271 bp, 12 predicted proteins | sample Coa_R1_9_FD_66450 | JGI IMG/M metagenome (GOLD analysis project Ga0070733, IMG submission 66450) | Surface soil microbial communities from Centralia Pennsylvania, which are recovering from an underground coalmine fire - Coalmine... | ecosystem: Environmental > Terrestrial > Soil > Unclassified ... | reverse complement strand
TCCTGATCGGGCAGGCGCTGACGCTGCGCTACAAGCCGGTCAATCTCGACGTCCTGCCGCTTTACATTACCCTGATTGCGACCGCGCCCTTCATGCTGTGGGCGATGGTGCGCCGACCCAATCTGACGCTTCTCGCTTCGGTCATCCTTTACATCTTCGCGCGCATCTTCGACTGGAATTTTGCATCCTACCCGCCCGGCTCGACCTGGTATTTCAACCCCTTTGCCTGGCAAATGCTGTTCATTTTCGCCGCCTGGTGCGGCACCGGCGGCGCCGCCCGAATCTGGCCGATCGTGCAGTCCCGCCTGGCGCTGATCGCAGCGCTGATCTGGATCCTCTTTGCCTTCCTGATCGTCATGACCTGGCACGTCGCCGCCCTCGACGCGCTGGTGCCGAAATGGATGATCAAGATCATCTACCCGATCGACAAGACCGATCTGGACATGTTCCGCTTCACCCACTTCCTGGCGCTGGCGCTGATCGTGTCGCGTTACGTGCCGCACGACTGGGCGCCGCTCAAATTCAAGTGGCTGCGCCCGGCCATCATGTGCGGCAGGCATTCGCTGCCGATCTTCTGTTTCGGGGTGTTCCTGTCCTTTGCGGCACACTGGGTCCTGATGCAGTACACGAAGGGCGTGTGGGAGCAGCTTCTCGTCAGTGCGGTTGGCATCCTCACCATGATTGGTATCGCGTGGGTGCTGGATCGCGCCGACAACGTGCCTGACCTGTTCGTCGATGTCGCCGAGATCGAGCGCCGCAAGACCGCGCTCGAACCCGGCAAAGCCTAAGCCTTGCGAGGCGGATCGTTGGCGAAATCCAAATTCGGCTAATCCAGGTGTGACTGACCCGTGCGCGATTGTTGACCGGAGGAAATCATGGTCCGACGTCTTTTGATTGTCGCTTGTCTAATGTTGTTGTCGGCGCCGGCGACCCGGGCGCAGACGCCCACACCCGACGCCATGGCGGCGGCGCGCAGCCTCGTCAACACCATGAGGCTCGCTGACCAGTACAAGGCGCTGCTGCCCGCGATCTTGCTCGGCCTCAAGCCTGCGCTGACGCAGGACCGGCCGGAGATCGAACAGGATTACGACGCGATGATGCCGATGATTGCTGACGCCTTCACGCCGTATTACACCTCGATGATTGACGGCATTGCCACCGTCTACGCCAACAACTTCACCGCCGTCGAACTGCGCGACATCGAGGCGTTCTATCGGCAGCCGGTCGGTCAAAAGATGCTGGAGAAAATGCCGGCCATCAGCCAGCAAGCGCTTGCCGTGGGCCAGGAGATCGGCCGCAAGGCCGCCGAAGACCTGCGTCAGCGTCTCACCGAGGCGCTGCGTCAGAAGGGACACAAGTTGTAGGGCGGGCAGGCGAGGGCGGTGACGGGTGACCGAAGCTTTCGCCGCCGATATTAGCGCAGGCCCTCATAGACCATCAGCCCGCGCGCCAGCTTCAGTTTGCGCAACGCACGTGGAACGAGGCGTTCGGCAGGCGGGTGCAGATAACGCCACGACGTCAGTTTGAAATCCCGCAACGCGCTATGTCCGCTGTCAAACGGGGCGAGCAGCCCGGTCAGGCTCAGCGGCGCATGGGCGTGGTAGTTGAAGGGCAGCAGCAGCAATTCCAGAGGCACCGCCCCCTCGGCCGAGGCCGCGGTGAGGCCGACGATGGCGGGCACCATGTCCTCGGTCACCGCCGCAACAATGTCTTCGATCTCGCGCCGGGCCTCGGTTGCGAACAGCTCGGAAAAACTCCGATTCTTCAGATCGCGGCCGGCCAGCGCGCAGAGCCGCGTGCCGGCGACACGAAACGGAAAACGGCTGGGCTCATCGCAGGCCAGCACGAAGATGTCGCCGAGCAGCTCGCGCACGGCATCGGGATCGATGTCGCCGCGGTCCGGGGCACGCGCTTCGCCGCGTTTCTGGTTCCAATAGGCGAAGAATTGCTGGTTCGACGGATGTTTCATACCTGATATTGCCCCTCTGCCTGAGCGCAGGTGAGACATCTCTGTCCCGTTTCTGCGCAAAAGCATTCCCGGTTTCGTTGTGCAGAAACAGCATTGCAGCGTCCATGCCGAACCCGCCTGGGGCTGCGGGTTTGCGCCATTAACGTTAAATTAACGATGGGCTTGGCGCGGCCGGAGAGCCTGCTAGTGTCGCTTCACCAGATTACTTCGCCGGGTTTCTTAAAGGCCCGGCAATGACACCAGGCGTCGAACAGATTGGCCGCTTGCGTGGGGAGGGGTGGGATCAAACCCCGGCGTGCCCCGCGTAAACTAAAGGTCAGCAGCCATCGAGGGAGGGCTTTCTCAGAGCCCTCCCTCAATCGTTTCTATCGGCTCATTTCCGATTTGTGGATCACCCCCGGCTTCGCCCCCGAGGTGGCCGAGGTCGCGGTCATTCTTCGTCGCGACAGCTTCCGCCTAGACGTTGGAGGACCTGGACTTCATAAATAATGCAGCGACCTATGTTGAGGAGCTGCGGGCGGATGCCGTACACGACCCGGTGCGTGCGAAGTGGCTCGCAGAGTTGATGCGAAAAATCACGACCTAAGATCACAACTAACGACCACTAGAGGGGCGGCTCGCAAGGGTCGCCCTTTTCTATTTCATCTATAGGACAGCATCGCTGGCTTGATCGGCATCGGTGGTGGTGACAGCATCCCCTCACATCGGGGATACGTTGGCCCCGACATACAGGCGACGCATCGACTGCCTCATTAAAATGAAGGCTGTGCGTCCTGTGGCTAGCAGGCTTGGGCTACGTTCGAGCACCGCTCGGCGCAGCAGACCTCTAGGCAAGCACAACGCAACGGCACAAGCCGTCGAGGGAAACCTTGGCGGCTTTTGCGTTTGTGGCCAAACTGGACTAGCCTGGTGAGCAGAGTTTGTTGGAGGGCGCGCACGTGAACTCCACCCTTAAGATTCAGAAGTCAGAAGAAATAACCCTGATCGAAAAAATCAAGGCCGAGATCAAGAAGCGCGCGGAGGCGAAGGCCAAGCGTATGCTTCTTAAGCACCCCAAAAGGCTGACGAAACGATACGGCTAGAGTAGCGACACTCATCTATGAGTTAGGGCTTCTTCGCTCTCTTGGCCTTCGGCGGACGCTTGGCTTCGGGCTGCGTATTGCGGACAGCCTCCGCTAGCATCTCGTACAGCTCGGCCTTGGTCTTGGGTTCTCGCTTTAGCGGTTTCCGCTCGGTCATGGTTGGCCTGTAGGGGTGGCGGGTTTGAACAGCGCGCTTGTTGCCGGACTAGTCTTGCTCTTTGTCGTCGGGGTTTTCTGTCTCCCGAGCCAAACGCTCCGCCTTCAACCTTTCGAAGTTTTTCCGGAAGGCTTCCTGCCCCTTCTCATATTCAGTCAAGATCGGTTTAGGGCCGCGCTGAAAAGTCCGTCTCGCGTCTTGTTGCGCGGAGTCCTTTTTGTCTTTCATGGATCACCTCGAACAGTTAGTGACCGGCGGGATGACGATAGCGCAGCACTGGTGCGCCGCGAGAAAAACCGCTGATTAAGCTTGTTGATTAGGTTTAATGTCGGCCCGAAGAAATCGCTTCCGCCAACGAAATGGAGATTGGGCTGAGCCGCCCCAGTATCTGATTTTTTCAGAGGGCGGCCGGCATAGCGTCCTAATCTGTATCTGGCGGCTCATACCATACGGTCACAACGATGCAGGGATAGGTTCCGCCACTTGGCTTTTCAGTTATCGCGGTAACTACTGTTTCCATTTTTATGATGTTCGCTGCACCCACGAGATCCAGCCAAGCGTCGACCTGCTCTTCGATCACGCGCGGCTTCACATCCATAAAAATTTTGACTTTCATCGGCCTAGGCATCTTACTTGCTCGTCCGCTCCGCTTGTTGCTGACGCGACCATACCATTATTTCGGCTTTGCGCACGACAAAGAGCCGATCACCTTCGAGCCTGGTGAGATAAGACGCTTGCTTAATGAAATGGCCGCGCGGGTCCGCGAACTTCGGCGCCCACGTGAACTCCACTCTTAAAATAAAATCCAAAAATCAGAAGCAGTGACCTTGATTGAAAAAATCAAGAACGAACTCAAGAAGCGTGCGCATGCGAAGACCAAGCGATGCTTTTTAAAAGGTCCAGAAGACTGGCCAAACGCAGCGGCTAATCGATCGGCTCGTCGGAATCACCGGTTTCCTTGAAGAGCGTCCTTAGCAGCCGCCACAGTTCGCGGTGACCGCCAGTTTGACCGCCTTGCTTGAGATAATCCGCGATATCCATTGCGGCGGTTTTCATCTCAATCGTGCCGCCGACGCGGGCTTCCAAGTGCGCCACTTCGCGCTCGACATACAAGCTTTTGGTGTCCGTGTCGAAGACCAGCGTGCAACGATCCGCGTGGGTGACCTCAGGGCCTCTTACTTGACGGAACAACTCGCGTCTTAGGAGAGCCATGTTCTGCTCCTGACGGTGACAAGATTCTTAGCTCAATAAACCTTCGTTGCGGCATCACAGATTTGGATCTTAAGGCATCGGATAAGTCGACTGCGGTTACACCGCCTGGCTAGGTAAGTAACCGGTAGTGTTTCGGGCGTCACGATGCATCGGCGCGGCCTTAGTACCCCACGGTTCGCGAGGGCCAAAATAGCAGCAACAGAACAATCGCCCAGACGATACCCCATCCGATCCATGTGATGTTCGGATGAACCGCCTGCCATTCAAGAATGTTCCTATGAATCCTCATTGTTCGATCATCCAACGGCGGGAACCAGATCGAATTGACGCAAATCAACTGAATTGCATCGCAGAAGAGCAACTACCGCGACGCCTTGCCCGCCTAACCATACCGGCCGCTTCAAGACGCGACGGTTACCGTGACCGTGCTCTAATCTTCGTCCGGCTCGCGCACGACCGGCGGTTCGTCGTCACGGTCCTCTTCCTCTTCGTTGTCCTCGTCGTCATCTTCATCAGGATCTCGGGGTGGCATAGCGTTACCCATGATCAAGACGGGACCCCGCTCGATCAAGCCGGCGCAAAATTCCCCGGGGGAGCGTAGACTCATGTTGCTTCTCCGATAGCTCAGGCAGCGTCGCTCAGCTTTTCGAATACCGAGAGTTTCAGCCGGTCGAGGTCGCGTTCGCCGGACGCGGCTTGCTCAAGGATATGCTCCGCTACTTCCAGCGGCGTGACGGACTGGCGGACCAGGAAGCGTCGATCCGCCACAACTTCGTTCATCGCCTGCCGCATAATGGCGACGGTCGAGGCATCAAATTTCTGTTTCAAATCATTCATCGAATCGCAACCCACATCATTTGGGTGCGTCTTAGGGTGCTCTTGTAAACGGGTGATGAATTGAGCCGCGCTCGTTTGGAGCTGCCGCTCAGTGGTGGTTACGAGGAAGCTGAAAGCCGGCGCTGATTGTTAGCGACGCGCTCGCGCACTCTGGCAACTACTATCGTCGGGCTGTGGCCGAAGAACAGGCTTGTTCCAGCTTCGGCAGAGGCGTTGATTTTTTCGGTGATCATCAACTGTATCTCAGTCATCGCGTCAGGACCGCCTGAAATGATTTTCATCATTCTCAGGCCGATGACCTCGTTGGCTTCGATAGCGAGCCGAATAAAGGGTATGAGCACAGCACCTCCTCCGCGAGGCGAATGCCTCCGCGGCGACAATACCGCCGCAGGCAGGAAAGTTCCCTTGAGGCGGTATCAAGCGCGGGTTGCTCCAGGACCGATTTTTTTTGGCTCTTGGTGGACGGTTGGATTCAGGCTGCGTATTGCATGGGTCGTCGGGGCAAAACGTTGGTGCGTTTGCGCGTGACACAGACCCGCACCCGCGGCGGCGTGGAGGCCGATCGCGTCAGGACTCTTGCCAGGTTGGCTAACTGGGGCGCACCCGCCAAAGTTCTGGTGCTCCCGACAAAAGCTAGGCTGCTTTCACTTTCTTGGGCCGTTGCACACGCTCATTCTCGACCTGCGTATTGCGTACGGCCTCAGCCAGCATCTCGTACAGCTCAGCCTTGGTTTTCTTCGGTTCCCGCTTGGGAGGTTGCCACTGTGTCATGTCCGATATGTGGGGATGCCAGGGGCTGATTTAAACCCCCGCCGGGACCTTTCCTGGAAACGTTAAACCCAAAGAATCCTGTCTCATTTCATCAAATAATTGCCCAACACGCGGGACCCAGCCCGACGATCTGGGGGTCCGTAAGCCGGTGCCAAAAGCGGGCCCCCTGGCTGCTGCAAAATTGCCTCAAGCCAGTCATCGTTTCGGTCGGACGGGGAGGCAACCATTCGCTGGCGTCGTGAAGCGTATCGAGTGGAGTAGTGCCCGTGTCGAGTGAACTTCAAGCCAAACTTGAGAAGTACGAGCGCAAGGCCGCGCAGTACAAGAAGTCAGCCGAAGAAGCGACCGGTGAAGCGAACCGCGCATTTTATCAGGGGCTGGCGCGTTACACCGACGACCTGGCGGCGAAATTCCGGCAAGTCATCGCCAAGCGGAACGACGCATCCCTGCCGGTCGAGTGAGATTGCCTTGAGGAGGTTCCTCTTGGACTGAGATTGTCCCGGCTTACCTCTCGTTCGAGGAGTTCCGATGCCGGGCCGTTACTGTCCGATGATTTGGAGGAATGCCGACCAAAGGCCACGGTGCTCACTCAACCTGTCCAGCCGTTTGAGGGCGAGCGCCTGCCTCTTGCCGGCCGCCTTGCTGTACCATTCGATCGCCCGTTGACGATCGGCGGGAACACCGAGGCCCTGCTCGTAGGCCCAACCGAGATCGTAGAGAGCATCCGGATCACCTCCCTCCGCGGCCTTGCGGAAGAAGTCGATCGCCTTGACGTAGTCCTGCGGCAGGCCATCGCCGCCATGGGTATAAAGCAGCCCGATGTTCATCAGAGCCCAGGCTGAGCCTTGCTCCGCCGCAAGTGAAAACCACTTCTCTGCTTCCTTGTAGTTCCTCGCAACACCACGTCCGTCCCGATACATTGAACCGAGCCACGACTGGCCCTGCTCGTCTCCGGCGGCGGCCGACTTGCTGTACCATTGCGCGGCGAGCGCGTCGTCGCGCGGCACACCCAACCCTTTCTCATACAGATAGCCCAGGCGCGTCTGGCTATACGAGGCACCTTGTTCGGCTGCCATCCGATACCAGCGCGCGGCCTCGGAAAGATCGATCGCAACCCCGAGTCCTTCTTCGTACATGTAGCCCAGATCGGATTGAGCGACCGGATGTCCCGCGTCTGCAAGAGGCTTCAGCGACACGAGAGCGAGCCTATAGTTCTTTTGCTCGATAGCTTTGACTCCGGCATCGTAGCTTGGGCTGGTTTCGGTGATGTAGGGGACAGGCTTCCTGGTCAAGCCAACCCAGCCTCGCTCCATCTCGCCGAATTTCTCCATGGCCTTCCTGATATCCTCGGCAAAAGAGGCAGGACACACCGGCGCGTCGAGTTTCACCTGCAAATGGGCTTTCAAGCGCACGGTCCGGCCGTCGATGACGGTGTCGCCTGCAACCTCGGCATGTCCGTTTGCTTCGCCGTAGGCCGTCATGCCCTTGAAGTCCGCCGTGTAAGTCATCGGCGCCGGCTTGTGGGAAACGTTAAGCTCCGCAGGGAGCGCCATCGAAGCCGTCTGGTCGTACTCCAGCGATCCGCAGACAAACGGCCGGTCCTGCACGGACTTGACGCTCGTCGACAGAAACTGGGCCCGGGGATCGGGCAGAGCGGCGATGCGCATCGAAGGCCACTTGCCGAACTCAGACTTGGCGAGCTGAAAATTCATTGTGACGGCATATTCGTCCGACAGCGCATAGGAATCGGGGACCGTCAAATCCCCGGTTCCTTCCTGCTTGGCGCCTTCGATCAGTTCGCCCGCGGCGCGCTTGCGATCCTTGTCGAGCCGTTCGGCAAGGAGGCGTTGTATAGCCGCGCCGACGCCGCGGCCCGTAAAAACGGCGCGACCTTCCCGGCTGCCGTCGGGGGCGAGCCCAGAGTCGATGTCGTAGCTGTAATGATGGCGCTCAGGCGGCATCACCGGGATCCGGCCCAGGCGGCCCGTGTCGATATTGAGCACGGGCTTGCCGTTGAGCTGCGGCGGCAAGGCCCCGAAGGCAAACTTCGCGGCCGTCGGATCCAGATATACGTCAAGGTCGGGGACGTAGACGATGGCGTGATCGAAATTCGGCGTCGCGAGTTCGGTGAGCGTGTATTTCAAGGTCGCATTGACGATGACAAAATTGGCCGCGATGCCTTGGGTAGCGAGTAGTGCTTTGAGCAGGGTGGCATGCGCCTTGCAGTCGCCGTACCGGGCGATGACGACCGCTTCCGCGGGCTGCGATGTGAACCCGCCATCTTCGAAGCCGACGCCGACATAGCGGATGTTTTCGGTCACCCAATTATGGAGACGTTCGACCTTGGCGATAGTCGTAGCTGCATCCCCCACGATCTCGGCGGCGAGTTTTCGCAAACCGGTGGTCGGCGCCGCCATCGGAGCGTTTCGGGCGTTGAGCATCGCCGCGAACGCCGCATAGTCCGGGAAAGTGCTGGCCTCGAAGCGAGGCGCGCTGTCAAAAGCGTCGATTTCGCCGAGCCTCGGCTCGGGCGTTTCATGTTTGATGCGAACATGATGGACGATACGGTCGCCGACGTGCTCTTCGCTGTGTTCGACGTTACGAACGGCGATCTGCACGGGCCGGGAGGCAGGGCCGTCGAGCGTAAGCTCCATCACCTCAGGCGGGTCGGTTGGCATCACGTACCAGGCGCGGGCGAACTCTCCCGGCAACATCGGTCGTCTGTCCTTGTAGATCAGCCGGCCTCGAATCTTGTCGCCCGCAGCCACATCGGAGAAAGCGATGATCCGCTTTCGTCGCTCGTTGAAATAAGGCGAGGACACATCTGTCGATGCCGCCTCGTCATGGATGGCTCGCTCATCGACTGCAATCACCCGTCCGTCGGTCTTCACGGTCGCGAGGTCATGGGCGAACAACTCGTCGAAATAGTCGTTATAGGTGAAGACCTGCTGAGAGATCGCCTCGACCCCCTTGCGATCGAGCGCGGTGAACTCGAAGTCGCATATGGTGGTGCTGAGTCCCTGTTCGTCAAAAGCGACAGCACAACGATCCAGGGTCTGCCGCCAGCCCGGATCGACCCAACTGGGCTTGCTACTGCTCTTAAGATCGGCTGGCCCAGCTTGAGCGAGGGCAGCGGAGAGCGACCATATCAGCAATGACCACAAGATCCGCATCATCATTTCGCCCCCGCAATTGGAGGCGGCAGTCAGCCAGCAAAAGGTTACGATACAGCTTTTAGTTGCGTAACGTTTTTTTCGACTTCAGGTAAGCCTTGGTAAACCATGCGTCACGGCTTCCTGCGTTAGGGGCAATAAAACGCGGCGCTGCTTTCGTCTTGCCACAGCTGCAAGCTGAGTTTTCGAGGGTTTCCGCTCAACCCGCTAAGTTCTTCTTTTGCAGAACGTCGAACCAGACGGCGAGGCTGATGATGAGCCCCTTGATGATCAGCTGATAAAACGAAGAGACGCCGAGCAGGCTCATGCCGTTGTTCAGAACGCCGATGATCAGCGCGCCGATGATCGTGCCGCCGATCGTGCCGGAGCCGCCCGCGAGGCTGGTGCCGCCGATCACCACGGCGGCGATGGCGTCAAGCTCGAACATGGTGCCGAGGTTGGGGGAGGCGCCGTTCAACCGTGACGCCAACAGAATGCCCGACAGCGCCGAGAGCACGGACACGACCACGTAGACGATCATTTTCGTTTGATAGACGTTGATGCCGGAAAGCCGCGCCGCCTCTTCGTTGCCGCCGAGCGCATACAGCCTTCGGCCAAATCTGGTGCGGCCGAGCACGAAGATCGCGAGCGCGGCAATCACGACGAAGATCGCAACCGGCACCGGCAGGCCGTCGCTTGAGCCAAACACATAGGCCGCGAGCAACAATCCGGCCGCGGTCGCGACCACGCCGGGCAGGCTTCGTTCAAGCTGCGACGGGGTATTCGCTTTGCTCTTGTCGCGGGCTGCCCTGACGAGCGTAGTGGCGCCGATCAGCGCCGCGATCGCCAGCAGCACCAGCGTCGGTACTGGCGGGATATAGGCGCTGCCGAGTGCGGCAAAGGAGGGATCGGCCACCGGAACGGAGCTGCCGCCGGACAGCGACAAGGCGACGCCGCGACCGATGGTCAGCATGCCGAGCGTGATGATGAACGGCGGGATACGGTAATGCGCGATCCAGAAACCGTTCCAAAGCCCGATGAAACCGCCGACGATCAACAACGTGACCGGGACGGCGAGCCACGCGACAAGT
>Ga0070733_10003777_pt1 | contig 10272 bp, 10 predicted proteins | sample Coa_R1_9_FD_66450 | JGI IMG/M metagenome (GOLD analysis project Ga0070733, IMG submission 66450) | Surface soil microbial communities from Centralia Pennsylvania, which are recovering from an underground coalmine fire - Coalmine... | ecosystem: Environmental > Terrestrial > Soil > Unclassified ... | reverse complement strand
CATCGTGTTTTGTGGAATTGCAGCCGGGGTGGTTGCCTTGGCCGTTTGTACTGTGGTGGTTGGTTGGCCCTCAGCCTCACGCTGTTTTAATGCGGCTTCGAGCTGCTCGATACGCTTTCGCATGGCATCGAGTTCCTGGACAATCTCCTGCTGGGTTTGCGGCGCGGCAGCGTTCACCTGCGGAGTGGCCGATCCCGATGTGCCGACAGAAGTGGCACTGGTTGTTTGTTGACCATGGAGCGGAAGCGATAGTGCTGCTGCGCTCAATATGATGAGGGCAATCTGATGGCAAGCTCCTGCTGCACTACTTTTGTATTTTTTTAATTTCATGATTTGGACTCCGGCAAACGCTCCAGTTGACACGCCCGGGTGTAAAGAAGGCCTAAATAATTCGTAAAGATTTCGTAAAGAGGATCACAGCCTAAAACAGTCGCTTAGCAACCCCAGTCGGCCTCGCCTGGCTTGGCGAAATATTTGCGTTGATCCGGATCTCCCTGTGATGTAGTCGCCAATTCAAGCAATGTCAGTCGCGCGGCCGCGACCATCAATTTGCGTTCGTTCTGTGGAGCTTGTTCCCAACAAGAAGACGATTCCTGGGTCGTAAGACGATGGGAGTCATCAGTTAGGGCTTCTTGGTAGTGATGAAATAGCCTTGCCAAAGTTTCTGCGGATACATTTTGAATAGATGCCATAAAATTCCCAGCCTTTCCGTATGACCTTCAACACCCTCGATTGGATAACGAAACGCGTAAAGATTGAATAAAGGGTTCGTAGAATGTTCGTTAATGCACAATACGTTGAAAACAGAGATGTTATTCGCCCGGCTCGAAGCGGTAGCCGACCCAGGGTTCGGTCACGATGTAGCGCGGTGAGGAAGTTTCCGGCTCCAACTTCTTGCGGAGCTGACCAACGAATACGCGAAGATACTCAACCTGCTCGGTGCTCTGGCCGCCCCAGATCGCGCTCAGCAGAGCGCGATGAGTGATGACTTTGCCAGGATGCCGCGCCATATAGGTCAATAGGTCGAACTCTTTGGGAGTGAGCCGAACTTCGCGACAGCGTACCGTAACTTTGTGGGCGGCCAGGTCAATCTGGAAATCACCGATCTCAATGAGCTGCGGTTGCTCGTTTTCTACAGGAGAGCGCCGTAGATTTGCGCGCACGCGCGCCAGCAATTCTTCAATGCCGAATGGCTTGGTGACATAATCGTCGGCGCCGGCATCGAGCGCCTGCACTTTGATCCTTTCCTCTCCACGAACTGAGAGCACGATGATGGGAATCTTGGTTGAGAGCCGCAATCGCCGGCACAATTCCAATCCATCCATGTTAGGCATCGAAAGGTCCGTGATCACTAGGTCCGGTGTCCAGTCTTTCATGATCTCGAGCGCAGTCTCGCCGTCATTGGCGACGCGAATGTCGTAGCCCCGGCTGGAGAGGCTGGTCCGCAGGACACGCGTAATCTGGGACTCATCGTCCACCACGAGAATACGGCGATGTTCGTTCATGAAGGAATTAGGATGGCTCTTGCGTAACGATGTGAACATCTACGGGTGGCGCATCCCGCAGGAACTTGGTAATAGCAGTGAGATATAGATATTTCCGCCATCCGCCCGTGGCGGATCGTCCAAATACAACTTGGGTGATGTGCTTTTCGCGAACGAAGTCAGCGACCGTCTCAGCCACGCTGCTGCCTTTCAACTTAGTGATTTGCGCGCCTACGTTTTCGGCGAACAGGACATTCGCAGCCAGTGTTTTCTGGTTGGCTTCGTTGTCGTCTTGCCCCAGATCCACATAAACCACATATAATTCACCATCGAGCGCTTGCGCCATGCGCGCCCCACGTGCGATCAAATATTGCGCGGCTGGGTTGGAGCTAATGCAGACGGCGATGCGCTCCCGGATCGCGACATTGGAACTCGTGTCTTCCTTTTCGCGATACGATTCCAGATTTCGGTCAACCGCTTGTGCCACTTGGCGCAACGCGAGCTCGCGCAGTGCAATCAAGTTCCCTTCGCGAAAAAAATTATTTAAAGCGCGATTCACTCGTTCCTGAGGATAAATGTCGCCACGCAGCATCCGCTTTTGCAGCGCTTCGGGAGTTAGATCCGCCATTACAACTTCGTTGACCCTCTTCAACACCCAGTCCGGCACCGTTTCTCGCACCTGGATGCCGGTAACACCCAGCACCGTAGGCGTAATACTTTCCACATGCTGGATGTTCAAAGTGGAAAGGACATCAATGCCAGCGTCAAGCACTTCGAAGACGTCTTGATATCGTTTTTTGTGTTTGCTGCCTTCGATATTCGTATGGGCAAGCTCGTCGATCAAGGCCACCTGCGGCTTTCGGGCAAGAATGGCGTCAACATCCATTTCCTCGAAGACCGCGCCTTTGTAATCAATCTTCTTGCGCTGGACGGTTTCTAACTGTGCCGCCAATTCGCCGACAGCTTTGCGTCCGTGGGTTTCCACTACGCCGATCACAACGTCTTCTCCTCGGCTGTGACGTCGGAGAGCTTCGCTCAACATGTTGTAAGTCTTGCCCACGCCGGGCGCGTAGCCGAGGAAGAGTTTAAAGATGCCGCCTTTTTTTGTGGGCGCTGTCTCTGCCAGCCATTGTTCAGGAGTTCTGGGCATCGCGCTTATTGTCGTCGAGCCGCCTTGAATTGTCGAACGTCAGCTACAATCGGCACGTGAAATCGTCGGTCAACGAAGTCTTGGGCTACGCTGTTGCCACGTCTACAGTGCTTGGGATTACCCTTGTCTATCATCTCCTTCTGCATGTGAATCCCACCACCGTTGCGCTATCTTTTCTGCTCGGAGTACTGGTGGTTTCAGCCACCTGGGGACTGCGCCATGCCGTGCTAATGGCCGCGGCCGCGACTCTGGCCTTCAACTACTATTTTCTTCCACCCATCGGCACGTTCACCATTGCCGACCCGCAGAACTGGGTGGCGTTATTTGCATTTCTGATAACGGCGGTTATCGCCAGCCAGTTATCCGCCCGCGCCCAACGCGAGACCCGGAACGCACATGAACGCCGCCGCGACGTAGAACATCTCTATGCTTTCAGCCAACAATTGCTTTCCAGCGAAAACGTTCCCGAGCTGTTGAACCTCATTCCACGCTATGTCGTGGAGTCATTCGGCGTGAAGGCCGCTGCTATCTCCCTTGCGGACCGGGCCGATGTTTACCGCACGCAGCCGGCCAACGATGGGCTGGAACTACATGATCTGCAGATGGCGATCATGCGAGGTGAACCCAAGATTGACACTCAGACGAACATAGCGATTGTGCCGCTTCGCATGGGAGTCCGCGTGGTTGGTAGCCTGGGAATTTCTGGCGCAATTCCTTCGCGTCAGACGCTGGACGCTGTGAGCAGTCTCATCGCCATTTCCATTGAGAGGGCTGGAGCTATAGAGAAGTTGGGACGCGCCGAAGCCGCCCGTGAAAGCGAGCAGCTTCGGTCAGCCTTGTTGGATTCAGTAACTCACGAGTTTCGAACACCTTTAACTGCTATTAAGGCCTCGGTTACCACCCTACTCGGCAGTGCTGGGCTCGACAGTGGTCAGCGACACGACTTGCTAACAGTCATTGATGAAGAAAGTGATCGTCTGAACCGGCTGGTTGGTGAAGCATCCGAGATGTCCCAGTTGGACGCAGGAAAAGTCGACCTTCAGATTCAACCGCACCAGATGCAGCAAGCCGTCGCAGAGGTGGTGAACGAATCGAAGCAAATTCTCGGGCATCATCGGGTGGACATTCATTTACCCGCCGACCTTCCCCCGGCCCGGATGGACTTAGAGCGGATCAAGGAAGTTTTGCGGCACCTTCTGGAGAACGCCGCCAAATACTCTCCCCCCGATGCTCCAATTTACGTTACTGGAGAAGTGAAGAGCGGGATGATCAATACCAGCATCGCCGACCGAGGGCCCGGCATAGATGATTTCGAGCAGTCCCTCATCTTCGAAAAGTTTTATAGAGGGCGCAATCATCGTTTCCAGGTTCAGGGAACTGGAATGGGTTTGGCCATTGTCAAGGCGATTGTCGAAGCCCATGGAGGCCGGATTGGTGTGACCAGTCAACTCGGGCATGGTTCCGTGTTTTATTTCACGTTGCCGGTTGCATAGGCCGCCTTGTTCTTGTTTAGGCCCATTGGCAGTGTTGCAGCCCTTATGCGATACTGGCACTCGACGAGAAGAAGATCCCTCAGCCGGGATGGCGGAACTGGCAGACGCAGCGGACTCAAAATCCGCCGGGCTTCGGCCCTTGGGGGTTCGACCCCCCCTCCCGGCACCAGAAGTTATCTTGTTGGCACTCCACCCCATACTGCCGTTGCCTGTTTTGTGAATGCCCTCAGAAGGGCGAGCCCCTCAATGAAATGTCGTGTTGTGCGTAATCGGATCGGGAGCACTTCGATATACCAACAAATCAGGCACGTCGAGAATAATTACGAAACGTCCAGTTTGTTCTACCAGGTTCCGATACTCTGGAGTGACGTAGATCAGAAATAGCGGGTACCGATGTTTCGCCAGCCGTTCAATAACTGCACTAAACAATGGCGGCCGAAACGGGTTGTACATGAAGACCACCACGGGGGAATCGGGAAGCGTGACGGTGGCGGCATTTACGGCAACGAGTGAGACGTTCCCTATCTCAAGTTTTGAGAGATTCCGCTGGCAGATTCTTATGAGAGGTCTCGACAGTTCGACCCCAACAATGTGCTGAAAGCCGTACTCATGCGCCAAGATGAGTACTCGCCCCTTGCCACATCCCAAGTCAAAAAACGGATATGCCTTTGCCTCGGGCGGAAGAAATTTGCAGGCGTGGGCAAAAACCTGCGGCGACGTGGCTTGATAATGAACAGCCGAGCTGCCAATCCCCAGACGCCATTTGTTGACGTGGCGAGTAGTTTCCGTTCCGTGGATTCGATCGAAATCGTCCCGGACAAAGAACTCATTGCGGATTTTCCTGTAAACCAAATCTAGCCGCACAATACTTTTAGTGAAAATCTCCTTTTCTTCATGAACGGCGCACGCGTTCATCCATCTCGCGTGTTCGTAACAGCCGGCGGAATCATGCCTAGCCAGCGAGCAGATCGTCACGGCAATCGCTGGACACGTCAGCTGGTGATTCCTGTGCCGAGAACGGACTCAAACCGGCCGTATTTCGGCCCTTGAGGGTTCAACCCCCTCCCGGCAACAGAAATTATCCGCTTTGCGGGTGGGTCTCCGCTACTAAATAGATTTCTATAATCCTTCCACGCCCTCTGGCTTTTCTCTTGACCCGCTCCACAGTTTCGGCGACACTTTGGTCGCAGTCTGTTTTCTCCCCCACCGTTCAATCCATGACGAGGTTCCATGAAGTTCTTAAATGCCTTGCTGATTTCCGTGGTGTTATTGACTCTGCCGTCGCCCCTGCTTTGTCAACAGCCAGTTGACCATGCTTTTCTGTGGAGCCAGAAAACCGGCATGCAGGATTTAGGAAGTTTGGGGGTCAATAGCTACGCAACCGGGATCAATAGGTCGGGGCAGGTTGTGGGCTACTACGTTACTCAGGCGAATGTCGAGCGCGCCTTCCTTTGGACGGAGAAAGGCGGCATGCAAGACATTGGGACACTGGGCGGTGATTTCACGATCGCGTCAGGAATTGATGATGCGGGGCAGGTAGTTGGCTCCGCCAGCAACGGATCCGGATTTGTTCACGCTTTCCTTTGGACCGCCGCGAAGGGCATGCGCGACCTAGGCACAATTGGCGGCAACACGTCCGGCGGTAATGCCATTAACGAGGATGGCATCATTGTGGGCGATTGCCTCCTGAAGAACAACATTACTTATCACGCATGTGGCAGAATCCCGAGTGGGCGATGGGTCGATCTGGGCACACTTGGAGGCGATGCGAGTAATGCCGTTGGGATCAATAGCAAAAATCAGGTCGTCGGATGGTCCATAACGGCAAGCGAGATTCAACACGCCTTCTTGTGGGAGCGCGCTAGCGGCATGCATGACTTGGGCAGTTTCGGCGGGACAAGCGGAGCTCTCGGCATCAATGCCTCCGGCGAGGTAGTTGGCTTCTCCGTATTCGCGGGTGGCTCGCCGTTTCATGGCTTTTTCTGGACTGAGAGCGGCGGCATTCAAGACTTGGGAGCGTTCAACGATGGCGGCGCGAACAGCGATGCCGAAGCCATCAACGACGAAGGATATATTGTGGGTTATGCATGTACTGACAGCACGAATACGGTCTGCCATGCCGCAGTTTGGGACAAGGCGCACAAGATTCATGACCTGGGTACTTTAGGCGGCGCCATCGCATCATCATCCGGAATTAACAAATCTGGTCAGATTGTAGGCTGGTCGGAGATCCAGTAAGAACCACGGTTTTGAGCGAGCACGCGTTGAAATCCTTCTGGAAGATCGCAGAACTATCATCCGAGCGCAAACAGGCGGGGAAGAAATATTTGGAATTTCTGCGCGTTCCGGCCATGAGCGCAGGGGTTTACGTTCTGCCAGCAGGCAGCGAAGATACCCAATCTCCTCACCACGAAGACGAAATGTATTACGTGGTCGGTGGCCGGGCGCGCATGAAGACTGGCGATGAAGATCAAGCGGTGAGCGCTGGCAGCGTGATTTTCGTTGCCGCCAACGAGAACCACAAATTTTACGATATTGAGGAAGAGCTAACCGTGCTTGTTTTTTTCGCTCCCGCCGAAACTGAGTAAATTAGGCCGGAATTTCTTTCCCCGGAATCCAGTAAATTTCTTCTTTCATGATTTCCTTGGTGAAACCGATTCGTTTCAGAATGCCTTTGCCGTTCTCGATCATGTCGGGATGTCCGCATAAATAGGCGACGCTATTGGCTGACGTAAGCCCCCATAGATCGGTATATTTGCGAACCAGTTCGTCCACACGGCCTTTTTCGCCAGTCCATTTTTCGTCATCCCACGGACGGCTGACCGTCGGCACATAGGTGAGCCAGGGAACTTCAGCGGCAAATTTCTGCAATTCTTCGACGTAGCCCAACTCCCATGACCGGCTGGCGCCATTCAAAACAAAAAGCTTTTGTTCGCCCGCAAACTTCCCTTCCTTCCAGTCTTTATAGAGCGTCCTTACGTAGCTGACATAGGGCGCTACCCCAGTCACGGTCGAAACGAGAAAGTGATTGGTGCGGCCACTCTTGGTATCGAGCGTAAATCGGCCTTTGGCGGACTTGCGCATCCAAAGTTCATCTCCCGATTGCAGGGCAAAAATCAGCGGTGTCAATTCTCCCTGAGGAACTAACTCGAAAAAGAATTCGATTTCGCTTTCGTACGGGGAAGAAACAATGGAATACGGCTTCTCATGGCGTTTCTGCGGGCCATCCACACCCAACGTGGCGTATTGACCGGGAGCAAAATTGAACGGCCCTCCCGCCTGGACGCGAATCATCCAGAGGTCGGGAGCAAAATCAATGCGTTTCGTGATTTTGACGCGGTAAAATTTATCGTCGCTAGTGGTCATTGCCCCTCGCAAGGCGGGTATTCAAAACTAAAAAACCGCCGCAAGCGACTTAGTGTACAGCAAATGCGAAAACAGTTGGTCAAAGCACGCAGGAAGATTAGAAAATTACAAATATCTACAAACCTTGGTGACCAGGGCGCGTGTCCGACGTAACTTTACGCGCAATTGGCTCTCACTGAATATGCAAACGTGGACAGTGTAAAAGAAGAACAGACTTCCATTTCGACGCCTGGCTCGAACGCCGAGGCCTCCTCTGTCGATTCGGAATTGGAGAAAACGACTTGGGAGTCGTGGGCGTTTAGCGCCGCCGGAGCCTTCTTCGGAGCACCCTACCTAGGAACAGAAAGCGCACACGCGGCCTGGGCAGGATTCATGCGCAGCCTGCGCATTCGCCTTCCGAGATAAACACGCAAAATCGAAGTGAATTGAGCGTCGGCGCGGCGCAGCCGTCCGTGGCGAGGAATTTTCCTCGTTTCGCCCGGAAGCATGTCACGTAAACGAAGCCAGCGGACGGCTGCGCCACAACTCAGTTCACCCTCGTCTTCATTTCACACTCATCATTCCACACATGGCGAACGGCAAAAAATCAGTTCCTTGCATCTGAAAAGTTGATAGCATCAGTTCGACCGCACTGGCCATGCCTAAACTAGAGGTTCAATCCGGAGAGCTGCCCGCGGAACTCGCGTCCCTGGTCGCCGAGTTGTACGCGAAAAGCCACGCAGGGGAACTGGGCTTGCCGCTTGCTCAGTTCAGCGGAATTCTGCACGGTATTGCGGTCAAATACCTGCCTGCGGGCTCTTCTGAAAAAGACACTCGCGTACTGCTGGCAAGCCTAAGAATAGAAGATCTGGCCCTGGCTCACGCCTGCGCCGCCGGCCATGAGCCCGCCTGGGAAGTCTTTCTAACCCGCTTCCGGGAAAAACTCTATGAGGTTGCAGCATACATTGCCCGCGAAAGCTCCGCGGCACGTGAATTAGCGGATTCGCTCTACGCCGATCTCTATGGCATGACTGCGCGCGATGGCCAGCGCGTGTCGAAGCTCGCTTCATATACTGGACGCGGCTCGCTCGAGGGTTGGTTGCGCACGGTGCTAGCTCAGGAATACGTCAACCGTTATCGCAAGCAACGCCGCCTGGTCAGCCTGGATGAAGAAAGCGAAGAAGGCGTGCAGTTTGCTGCTCCTGAGCAACAGCCGTTGCCAGCTGCGGAATCACGCGTTGAGATGGCCACTGATGAGGTACTTTCAGCATTAGCACCAGAAGACCGCTTCGTTCTGGCTGCGTATTATCTGGACGATCAAACTCTGGCGCAGATTGCGCGAACACTGAAGGTGCATGAATCCACGATCAGCCGCAAGCTGGATAAGCTTGCCAAGTCCTTGCGTAAGCAAATTTTAGCCAGTCTGGTACGTCGCGGCATGAGCCGACGTCAAGCTCAGGAAGCCCTGGAATTGGACGTCCGAGACTTACGTGTAAATATCGGCAAGACTTTGTCGCAAGAAAGGCCTGCTGCGGCGTTCCCAAAGAACAAGGCCGGGATTGAAGGCAACCAATGAATCCCCTTCCCCAAATCGTGCGTCAGCGTTTGGCAGCCCTCCCTGGAGAGTCCCATCCGGATTCGAATTTGCTGTGCGCGTTTGCGGAAAAATCACTGGATCCGCATGAAAACGAGCAAGTTATAAGTCACTTAGCAGTATGCTCGGATTGCCGCACGACGGTCGTATTGGCCCAGCCTGAGACACCGCCCAGTGAAAATATAGGATGGATCCCTTCCGCAACACCTAGTCTCTGGGCCGGAATGCGCTGGGCTGTTTGGGCAGCTTGTGCAGTGGTGGTGGGCGTCGCACTGACCCTCTATCAGCGTGAGCAGACGATCCATAGCCAGATTGCAAAAACCACGCCACCGATAACTCAACCGGTGCCCGCAAACGAAAAGGGTTCAGTCCCAGTTGAGGATGCAGCACGATCCACAAAACCTTCCCCGAGTAAGGAATTGGCATCCGCCGAAGAGAATTCGGCGCCGACTGCTCTTCCGGCGCGTGCGGCCTTTGCTGGCGAGATGAAGCCCGACGCTGGCCGCACTGCGGGCGCCCTCATGCTTTCCAAGACCTCAGGGCCGCGCTGGACGCTCACGCCTGACGGCGTCCTGGAGCGCTCGCTCGACGCGGGCAAGACATGGGCGCCGGTTGCGATTGCCGCCAATGCGTCCTTTCGCGTGGTGACCGCACTCGGTTCCGACGTTTGGGTAGGCGGAGCTGCAGGCGCTCTCTACCACTCCGCTGATGCAGGCCAGCACTGGGAGCAGGTAAATGCGTCCGTGGACGGTTCGGCGTTGACAGCGGACGTAACCGCAATCGAGTTCAGCGACTCTCGACACGGCAAGCTCACGAGCGCAGGTGGAACGTGGTTGACCTCGGATGCCGGACAAACCTGGCAAAAGCAGTAACTTCCCACGGCTGTGCAAAAATCCTAAACCTAAAATCTAGTTGCTTGCACGGTAATGCCTGAAGGATTTGGGCTGGTTCCGGCTCTAGCCTTGCACACTCATTAAGTTAGAGACGATGAGCGTATGGCAAACCACACATTGCCCGGTTACTTTGGTCAATTTCCCCGAATTACTACCCGGAATTAACCCGTTACTTCCGTGATGTTTACAGAAAACGCAGGCTAACCTACCATCCAGTCGTGGTTTGGCAGTTCTGGGGGAGGGCTGCCGGGCGTCCTAATTAAGTTTAGGGCGCTTTTTATTTTGTCCGGAGGTTCATCCCGCCTTTAGCTTG
>Ga0070733_10003775_pt1 | contig 10274 bp, 11 predicted proteins | sample Coa_R1_9_FD_66450 | JGI IMG/M metagenome (GOLD analysis project Ga0070733, IMG submission 66450) | Surface soil microbial communities from Centralia Pennsylvania, which are recovering from an underground coalmine fire - Coalmine... | ecosystem: Environmental > Terrestrial > Soil > Unclassified ... | reverse complement strand
TGGGCAAACCTTACTCTCTTGATCTTCGCAAGCGCGTTGTGGCGGCGATTGAAGGCGGTCTGTCGCGCAACCAGGCCGCCAAACAGTTTGGGGTTGCGATCAGTACGGCGATTGGCTGGATGCGGCGGGTAGAGGAGACCGGCAGCGTCGCCCGGCAAGATGGGCGGCCACAAGCCGAAGGGGATTTCTGGCGAGCGCGCGGTCTGGTTGTCGCAACGGATCAGGAATGCAAGGTCAGTAAGCAGACCGACGCGGCTCTCCGCCGAACACCACCCCACCCCTGCATAGAGGTCGCGGTAGCGGTAGGCATATTCGATCGCGAGCGACGTTTTGCCGACGCCGCCCATCCCTTGCACTGCCGCTCGGCCGACGCTTTCCGAGACCTGGGTAATCGCAGCGGGCTTGCCGTCGCCGATCAGAATGGCGTCGAGCCGGTCGAGGCCGGCAGCCCGCCCGGTGAAGCTTGCGATGCGCGGCGGCGCGCCGACGAAGGGCCGCGGCGGCGGTCTCTGCGTCTGGGACTGTCCCTCGGCGGCGGCAATAATCCGTCGCCGTCGCTCGTTCCGGTCGTCGATCCCAACGAGGTCTTGATAAACGCTCCTCACCGCCCAAGGCCCGGTCCGCCTCGAAGCTCGTGAACTCTTTGCGGGTATAAGGCGAAGTTTCGTAGTCGACCGTGAAGAGCACGATCAGGTCCCGGACGTTCTTGATCGCTTCGTGCATCCCCTCGATGAAGTTCGCCGTCAGCGCAATGTCGTAGTCCTGGACAATGACCGCGTAGCCGCGTTCGGTCAGAACGTCCGTCACCTCGCGCGCGATCTCGGCGACCGAGCCGCGCCGGCTCAGGAAAAAGTCCGATTTCACGAGTTGCCCCCGCCGGCGGCGACGATCGCGGCTAAGCGGCGAGAGGCGGTCATTCCTCCAGCAGTCCCGCCTTGCGCAAGCCCTCCGCCTGGCGTGCGATTTGCTGAATAAACACGCGGTTGTCGCTGACATTGTTTCTGACATACGACATCATGCCGTTCACCGTCGCACCGGGAGCGAGCTTCAGGGCTTCGGCAAGCTCCGCCTTCGCCTCGGCCTCGCGTCCGAGCCAGCCGTATGCGGACGGCTTGCCAGAGCCGTGGATTGGCGGCTTCTGCTTGCAGACATGGCGCGATTGCCAGATCGTCGGACGCGATCTTCGCGCGCCGCCACAGCTTCGGAACCGGGCATGGCAGGATCGATGGGCCGAGCGAAAACCCACGAAGCCTTCGCGGCCGGCGTCGGAACGCATAGATTGGATGACTACGCATTTCGGTTAGTAAAGCTTTAGATAATTTTGGTTCAAATGGATCGCCCGAGGACAAACCCGGTCGCGCTCGTCCCATGATCGCGGGGACTCTTATCGGAGTCGAAGCTATGACGGAATGGCAAATTCGGCGCGCTTCCATCGCCGCTCTTCTCGCTCGCCTCCACGTCCTTTCTGTTTCGAGCGCCGCGAACGATCGCGCCGAGGCTCTGGTCATCCAGCGCGAAATTGCAATCCGACTCGAAGGTGGCGACCTCTAAGAAATCGCCTTGGCGGTCTGGAAAGGCTGATAGCCTCTTGGAAGCCACAGCCTCGAACCGTCGGATCGCCGACGCGCGAGAAGGCGATGGCGCCAGGATGCTCGGTCGCCAGGAACCTCGCGGCGCGCTCCGCCGCCCACGCGCTCGTTGCGTTCCCAGGCTTTCACCGGCTTGAGATAGTCGTCGGCGTCCCGGTCGAAATAGACAACAACATAATAGTTGACAGGCATCAGCGCGCGCCTCCGCGCGGGCAGCGTACGCCCTTGCCGACTCACAGAAGCCCGCTGGCGGCAATTCACCAGTCCTGGCGGTCCAGCGCCAATTCTGAGTCTGGTGTGGCGGAGCAAAGCGCATTTGACATCCAGCCAAGCCGTAGGAGCCTCGCCGAGCCATCGGGACGAGCAGAGGCAAAAACAGTTGGAGGCGTTACTGGCGGCCGGAGGCAAGTGAATCGCCAGCGAATAGGTACAAAAGCGGCGATTTCACCTCTGCCGGTCTCGCGCCGCTATGAGCCGCCGAATATAGTTCAGAACAAGTTGATGATCGTAAGGCTTCGACAATTTGGGCCCTTCTTCGCAAAGATCGCCTGCTTTTTCCGCCGCGGCAGTCACGGTGCCCGCCAACACCACTTTGATATGTGGATGTTCCTTTCGCACCCACGTCGCAAGCGCAAAGCCGCTCTCGCCGGGAGCGTTCGCGACCAGAACGACGTAGACCTCTTCGAATCGTTCGGCGATGATTTTCCGAGCCTCGTCGGCGTCAGTCGCCTCGTAGACCTGGTACCCGCACTGCCGAAGATATTCCGCGAGAGGGTGGCGGATGCATTGCCAGAGGGAGACGGCGTAAGCCATCCTCGACAAGGGCGCTGACTACATTCTCGGCTTCAAGGCCAACCGCTTTGATATGTATGACGACGCCGTTCTGTTCCTCGGCGATCCAGCGATCGTCGTCGTGCGAACCGGCGAGCGGCCCCTCGTCACAAGACCGACGCCTGAGAATCTCCTGAACGAGCTCTCCGGCGTCGCGCGACATTTTCTTGCGGAGTCCGATGGACCCGCACATTTCCAGGAGGCGCGCGCCCTCTTTGAGATCGGGGTGGCGCGCCTCGCCGCCGCCCGGGCCAGCGCTGAGGACATCGAACAATTGCGTCGCGCTCTTGAGGCCAATGCTGCGGCGCGGGGGGACCCCGCTCGATTCGAGCGCACCGACGTCGCTTTCCACTACGTTCTGGCCCAAATTACGCGCAACCCGATATTCGTGGCGGTCCACGACGCCTTGGTCGAGTGGCTGACCAGCCAACGAACGATCTCGCTGCGGGCGCCCGGCGCTGAACAAGCCGCCTTCCAGTCTCACAAAAAGATATTCAACGCAGTGTCGGCCAAGGACCCCTCGGCGGCCGCGGCGGCGATGGATGCGCATCTGAAATCGGTGGTGGATCTGATCAGAATATCAATGGAGGGCGACGGTGCGACCGCTCGTGGTTCTCGTTGAATTCCTGGTCAAGGACGCCTTCGCCGAGCGCTTCGGCGCTCTCATCCGCGCCAACGCCGCGGCCTCGCTTGACGGAGAGGGCGGTTGCCAGCGCTTCGACGTTCTCGTTGACCCAGACGAGCCGCGCCGCTTCGTCCTCTACGAAATCTACGACGACGATGCAGCATTCGAGGTTCATCTCGGGTCACCGCACTATCAAAGTTTCGCCGCGGCGATCGAGGGCGAAGTCGCGGATCATTCAATTCGCCGCCTTTCGTTACACGGCTCGCCCGCGACGGCCGCCGTAACCAAAAGTCCGCGAGAAAAGTGAACCGACTGATTGAACGGAACAGAGTGATGAACGGTTAGTCAGCGCACGACCGGCCCAAACGGGCAGGCGATGCATCTAGGGAGGAAGCGAAATGATGAACGAGCGCGAACGGCGTGACTTCAATGCCGGACTCTCCGAAGAAGTTGACGCGTGGCTCCGGGGCGACACGTCGCGTCGGACTTTCCTGACGCGTCTGGTGCAAATGGGTGGCGCAGCCATGCTCCCCGGCTTGGGCTTCACGGCCGCCGGGTCCAAGGCCTGGGCCGATGTGGTCGATGTCTCGAAAGTGGAACTCGCCGACAAGAGCACGCCTTTGGGTCAGGCGCAGGCGGCCGCGGTCAAGGCCTCGAGCGAAGGACCAACCGACGGCTCAGCCTATCGCGCCGTGCAGGCCGCCCAGGCGCACAAGAACAAGGGGATCACCCTCAACTTGACTTATGAGGCAGGGCTACAAGCGCTTGAGCCCAAGAATTTCTCCGGACCTTTGTGGCAGGCCTTGACCGGCATTAATTTCAACGTCGTCGAACTGCCGCATCCCGATCAATATTCCAAACCGATCGCCGAGCACATCGCCAATTCTGGCGCCTATGACGTCCTGGATATCGAGCCGGCATGGATTCCAGCTCTCGCCAACGGCGGCGCGATCGTCCCGATCGACGACTATGTCGCCAAATATATGAACAAGGCGGACCTCGACGATTACCATCCCCTCTATAAGTCGATCACGCTCTACAAGGGCAAGCGCTGGGGCGTGTTCGACGACGGCGATCAGTTCGCCCTCTACTATCGCACGGATATTTTCGACGATCCGAAGCTCAAATCGGCCTATCAAGCCAAATTTGGGACTCCGCTTGGGCTGCCGAAAACCTGGGATGAGTACTCGCAGGTCGCTCAGTTCATCACCGATCAGCTCGCGCCCAACGTCTACGGCGCCGCTCATTTCCGCAAATTTGGCAGCCCCGGCAACCAATTCAGCTTCCTGCAGCAATTCCGGGCGAATGGCGGAAAGTTCTTCGACGCGGATATGAAGGCGCAATTGACGGCCGCCGCGGGAGTGACGACGCTCAATCAGATGATCGCGCAGAACAAGGCGTCTTTGCCCGGCAACAACGATCTTGACGCGGTCGCGCAATGGGCGGCGTGGCTCCAGGGCAAGGTGGCGATGATCTTCTCCTGGCCGCCGACCGGACGGATCTCCTCGAACTATGCCCAGCGCGACAAAGCGATCAATTTCATTCCGCAATCGAGCATCGCTGACAAGGTCGGCTACGCGGTCTTGCCTAGCGGGAACGGCGAGATGGCGTCGGGTTACGTTCGGGCGCTCGCCGCCGGCTCGAACAATGAGGAAGCCGCGTACCTCTTCATGCAATGGGTGACCGCGCCGCCACTGTCGCTCGTGCGGACCATGTTGCCCTATACGTTGCGCGATCCCTACCGGATGTCGACCTACAAGTCTGAGCAATATCGGGCGCTGTGGCCAGCCGCCAAGGACTACCTGAGCAACCTATGCGAATGCTCGAATAGCGGCGTCGTCGACATGATCATGCCGGGATGGCAGGACTATGCGCTTTCCATCGATCGTATGTGCTCGGCCGTTTGGGGTGGACAGGATCCGCAATCCGCCCTCCAAAAAGCGGCGGCCGAATGGGACGCGACCACCCAGAGGCTGGGAGTCGCGGCGCAAAAGGCGGCGTATCAGGAGTTCTTGCAAGTGCCGGGCTGCTATTCCGACCACACGATCGAGAAGCTCGGTCAAGCGGTGCACGTCAGCTGACGGGCCTTAGAGTCTCGCCTCGTTCGAAGGCGAGGTGAGACATCAATCCTAACTCCGGGCGCTGGAGGCCGCGCCCGGAGCTCAGATTCCCTTGAGCGGCAAATGGATCAACCCGCGACGGTCAGCGATCGGTCTTCCATCTCGCGCTATCGCGCGGGAGCGGTCTCCGCCTGGGCGGATCGCCATTTCAAATGGTTGATGGTCGCTCCGGCTGCTCTGTTGATGCTCGCGCTCTCCGTCTATCCTTTGCTGTTTTCCCTTTGGGTCAATTTCGTCAATTACGACTTCCAGATACCAGGGCACGACTTTGTCGGCCTTCAGAATTTCGCTCAGGTCATCGCTGATCCTTTGGCGTGGTCGTCGCTTGGCTTGACGATCGTTCTGTCGGTCGTCGTGGTCGCCTTCGAGTTCGTGCTCGGACTTGGCCTGGCGCTGGCGATGGTCAAGATGTTCCGTGGGCGCGGCATCGTCATGTCGATCTTGATCATTCCGCTGTTCATCAGCCCGGTGATCGTTGGCCAGTCGTGGGCGCTCTTCCTGCAACGGCCTTTCGGGCCCGCTGACTTCCTCCTCAGCGTATTGCTCGGGCGTCCGATAGCTATCAGCTGGATCGGCGAAACGCCCTGGGTCTATATCGCAATCGTGGTCGCGGACGTTTGGCAGTGGACGCCCTTCATGTTCGTCATACTGTTAGCCGGGCTCGCGGCAATTCCGCCGCACCTTTACGAGGCCGCCGAACTGGATGGGGTCAGCGCTGTGAGGACTTTCCTCTACATTACGCTGCCACAGCTTGCGCCGATCATCCTTTTGGCGATTACGTTTCGGTTGCTCGACGCCGTCAGGCTTTTCGATGTCATCTTCATGCTGACGGGCGGCGGCCCAGGCACCGCGACCTATACCGTCTCCTTTTATTTGTACCAAATCGGTTTCCAGCAATTCCACCTATCAATGGCGACGGCCGGTAGCTGGCTGTTTCTCATCCTTCTGTCGATGGTGATCACCGTTCTGGTGAGGCGCCTCTTGCGAGCGGAGGCGGCTTGACATGACCGTGCGTCCCAGGCCGCGTAAATCTCCTCGTCGCCTACGAGCCGGCTTCGCGCGCTGGCTCGTCATCGGCTTCTTCGTGGTCTTCGTTTTCGCACCGCTCTATTGGGTGATCATAACGTCCATAAAACCCAGCAGCGACTACCTCACCGTGCCGCCGGTTTGGTTTCCGGCGCGGCCGACGCTGGTTCACTACACGGCCGCTCTCTTCTCTTATCGAGGACTACAGGGCCTCATCAACAGCCTGATCATCGCCTCCGCCTCGACGATCTTATCGACGGTCATGGGCGCGATGATGGCGTATAGCCTCGCGCGCTTCAACACGGGCGGTCAGCACCTCGCGTTTTGGGTATTGTCGCAGCGTTTCCTGCCGCCGGTGGCAATCGTACTGCCGATCTTTCTCCTGTTTCGCAGCTGGGGCCTCTATGACACGCACGTCGGCCTCATCATCGCCTACACCTTCATGACGCTGCCTCTGTCGGTCTGGATGATGTACGCATATTTCCGACAGATGCCAAAGTCCCTCGAGGAGGCGGCGCTTGTCGACGGCCTCAGCCGTTGGCAGGCTTTCAGAATGGTCGCCGCGCCGCTCGCGGCGCCGGGCGTGGCGGCGGCCGCAGTATTCGTATTCATCGCGGTCTGGACCGAGTTTTTCTTCGCGCTGATTCTGACCAGCCGCTATGCCTTCACCTTGCCGACCATCTTTCGCGCCTTTCTCGGCTTTCAGGGCATGCAGTATGGCGAGGCTTGCGCATTGGCGACCGTCTCGCTCGCGCCGTCAATCGTTCTTGGGATGCTTGTGCAGCGCCATCTCGTGCGCGGCCTGACCCTTGGCGCCCTGCGCGGCTGACGAGAAGGAAGAGCGATGGCGAGAGTCAAGCTGACGGCAATACGCAAGAGCTTTGGTCCGGTGCAAGCCGTCCGCGGCGTCGGTCTCGAAATTCCGGACGGCGAGTTCACGGTTCTTGTCGGGCCGTCGGGTTGCGGCAAGAGCACGCTGCTCCGCATGATCGCCGGACTCGAGGACATCGACGATGGCGTGATCGAAATCGGCGGCGAAGTGGTCAATGAAATGCGCCCGCGCGATCGCGATGTCGCGATGGTGTTTCAGGACTATGCGCTCTATCCGCATATGACCGTGTTCGACAATATTTCTCTCAGCCTGCGCGCGCGTCGGATGGCGAAACTGGAGATCGCCGAGCGCGTGCAGCGGGCCGCGGCGATGCTGGGAATTACCTCGCTGCTCAGCCGTTATCCTCGTCAGCTCTCAGGCGGTCAGCGCCAAAGGGTGGCGATTGGGCGCGCGATTGTCAGAAACCCACGCGTCTTTCTGTTCGACGAACCTCTCTCCAATTTGGACGCCCAACTGCGCGATGAGATGCGGAGTGAAATCAAACGGCTCCATCAGGAGATCGCGACGACCATGATCTACGTCACCCACGATCAGGTCGAGGCAATGACTTTGGCGGATCGCATCGTGTTGCTACGAGACGGGCAGATCGAGCAACAGGGCGCGCCGCTCGATCTCTTCGAGCGTCCCGCCTCGCTGTTCGTCGCTGGATTTCTCGGCTCTCCGCGGATGAACTTCTTGAACGGCCGGCTTTCGCGCCATGGCGACGGCGCGGACGTCATGCTCGACGAAGCCGGCCCGCCCCTCACCCTGCCCCGCGGCCGCCTGCCCAAAAATGGCGCCGGCGAAAAAATCGTTCTCGGCCTCCGCCCGGAGCATTTGGGACGCGCCCAGGCTGCGCCGCCAGCGGAGGGATGCGCTCGCGTCGAGGCGATGGTCGAACTCGTGCAACCGACCGGATCGCGGAGCTACGCCACATTCAAATTGGGCGGGCAACCGGTCATGGCCGAACTGCAGGCCCATGACGTCAGCCATCCGGGCGAGCGCATTCAGGTCGACATCAATTTACGCCGCGCGGTCCTGTTCGACCCAGCGACTGGAAAGGCGCTGTGAAGGTGGCGTCATGACAAGCGATCGAGCACATATCGAACCCTCCCGCGCGATCAAGCTTTGCGGGACGGAGGCGCCGGTAGCGCCGAGCCGCCGGCTTGTCGCAGGTCCGCTCTCAGTGGAGATCGAGAACGGGCAGTTGCGCTATGTGACCTTTGCGGGCGTCGAGGTGTTGAGAGGCGTCGCCTTCCTGGTCCGTGATGACAATTGGGGAACGTACTCGCCGAAGATTGACGGACTTGCGATAGAAGAAGGCGTAGAGGGTTTCGTGGTTGCCTATCGCGCCGCCTGCGCCGACGCCCGCCAAAAGCTCGTCTATGAAGCCCACATCTCCGGACGCGCCGACGGCTCACTCTCATTCGAAGCAGTCGCCACGCCGGAAACGGATGTTGTCACCAACCGCACCGGCTTCGTCGTCCTCTACCCGGCTGCGCTGGCTGGCCAACCTGTTCGAGTGACGCATGTCGACGGAGGCGAAATCGAGGCCCGCTTCCCTAGTCGCATCAGCCCTTCGCAGCCGATCTTCAATATCCGGTCGCTTTCTCACGAGGTCGCTCCAGGGCTCAGGGCGACCTGCCGCATGGAGGGCGATGCGTTCGAAATGGAGGACCAAAGAAATTGGGGCGACGCGTCGTACAAGACTTACGTGCGGCCCCTGGCGCTGCCTTGGGGCTATACACTCGCCAAAGGCAGTCGGCACGAACAATCCGTGCGGCTCTCCTTCTCCGGGAAGGTCGGCGGGGGCGCCGTACGAGAAATGCATCGCGACCTGACCGTCGCGCTTGGCGCGGATCTTGCGACGCGCATGCCTGAGGTTGGCGTCGGGCTTCCCGCAGCGGAGACGGACGCGACACTGGCGGCAATCGACAATCTTCGCTTTCTCGAACCTCGTTTTCTCGTTTGCGCCATTGACGCGCGAACTGGTCACGGCCTCGAGGCCCTCGAGGCTTATCGTCAAATCGCCGACGCCGGTCACGCGGCGATCGTCATGGAGATCGTTCTTCCCGACGAATCCGAGGCGTCCGCTGCATTGGCGCCTATCGCCGCGGCCGTGGCCGCCGCGCGATTGAAGATCGACGCGGTCATCGTGTCGACCGCGGCGGATTTGAGGTCTTGGCAGCCCGGCGCCCAGCGTCCCGAGCGACCGACAGTCGAAGAGATCTGCAAGGCGGCGCGCACCGCCTTTCCAGGCGCAAGGCTCGGCGGTGGCATGTTGTCCTATTTCACCGAGCTCAATCGCAAGCCGCCCAGAGCCGAGCTTGTGGATTTCGTGAGTCACACCACGTGCTCGATTGTTCATGCCGCGGACGATCGTTCGGTCATGGAAACCCTTGAAACTCTGCCGGCGATCATCGCGTCGACAAGGGCGATGATTGGCGAAACGCCCTATCGCATTGGTCCGAGCGCCATTGCTTGCCGCGACAATCCGTATGGCAAGGCCGTGGCGAGCAACCCGGAGAATAAGCGGGTCTGCCTGACGGACCGCGATCCGCGTCAGCGCGGCCTTTTCAACGCCGCGTGGACGCTCGGCTATGTCGCCGCCTGCGCCTATGGCGGGTTAGAGGCTGTGGCTTTGGGCGCGGCGACGGGCTGCTTCGGCTTCGCACATAGTCGCGCCGAGCATGCCACCCCGTATTTCGGTCTCGTCGACCGACAAACCGTCTATCCAGCCTTCCATGTCATGGCCGGCTTATGTCGGGGTCACGGGCGGCGTCTGATCGAGGCGCGGATTTCCGACCCTCGGCGCGTGGCCGCGCTCGCCTGGCGCGGAGATCGCGGATCCGTCTTGTGGCTCGCCAACCTGACCGACGAGCCGCAGACGCTTCGCATCCTTGGCCCCATCGGCGCAGGCCGCCGTCGCGCGATGCTTGACGCGGCCAGTTTTGCGCGAGCCGCTCTTACGACGGATGCGCTTGACGCCGTGGCTCAACCCTTTGCCGTCGAAGAACTCGCGCTAGACGCCTATGCGGTGGCCCGCATCGACTGATCGGCTACAAATCCGACCTGATAGCCAACGGCTCTTTGCGACTTCAACGGGAGAACAAATATGGCGACGCATAGTCTGAAGGATTTTGCCAGTACGAAAGCGCCAAAGTTCGGCCATTTCATCGTCGAGTTCGCGACGCCCGGCATTGGCCACATCT
>Ga0070733_10003774_pt1 | contig 10274 bp, 8 predicted proteins | sample Coa_R1_9_FD_66450 | JGI IMG/M metagenome (GOLD analysis project Ga0070733, IMG submission 66450) | Surface soil microbial communities from Centralia Pennsylvania, which are recovering from an underground coalmine fire - Coalmine... | ecosystem: Environmental > Terrestrial > Soil > Unclassified ... | reverse complement strand
CGGTACTTCGACCGGCGGCTTCACTGATTGCTTGCTGCAACACGGGGCTTTGCGTGTGATTGCCGTGGACACCGGTCATGGCCAGATCGACTTCAGCCTGCGGCAAGACCCGCGAGTACGTCTTTTGGAAAAGACCAATGCCCGCTACTTGACCCGCGAGCAACTGGGCGAGGTTGTGGACTTCGTTGCCATGGATGTCTCGTTCATCTCCGCGACGCTGGTGTTGCCGGCCGTAATCGCCGCAGCGTTTCCGTCGCCTTCTTCCGGTCGCCAGTTGGTGGTGCTGGTCAAGCCGCAATTTGAAGTCGGCCGCGATTTAGTGGGGAAAGGCGGCATTGTGCGCGACGAAGCAGCGCAGCTAGCTTCAGTTGAAAAAGTGCGGCAGGCGTTAATTGCTCTCGGTGCCACACTGACGGAAGCCATCGACTCGCCAATCCTGGGCGCCGAAGGCAACCGCGAGTTCCTGCTGTACGCCGTGTTCTGAAGCTTGCCCCCGGTTTTCGGTACAATGCAGCTTCATGGTGAGCAAGGATTTATCCACAGCCAAAGCCGCAGCTATTGTCTCCAAGCCGGGGAAGCCGGAGCTGGCAACCGTTGTGCCTCAACTCCTGCAGTGGTTCCGGGAACACCAATATCAAGTAATTGTCGACGAGGAAACCAAGCCCTATGCGCCCGGCATAGAAGTCGTGTCCCGCGAGCAGTTGGGTTCCCGGCCGTTGAACTTCGTCGTCGTACTGGGTGGTGATGGCACGCTGCTCTCCGCCGCGAGGGCAGTGTCGAAGGCCGGAATCCCGGTGCTGGGCGTGAATCTGGGCTCGCTGGGGTTTCTCACCGAAGTTCCTCTGGACCAGCTCTATCCCACGTTGCAGGGAATCGAGAACAGTTGCTGTAACGTCGAAACTCGTTCCATGGTTCACGGCGATCTGGTGCGCAAAGGAAAACTTGTTTCCAGCTACGACGCGCTGAACGACATCGTTGTCGGTAAAGGCACGATCTCTCGCTTGAATAGTTGCGACGTTTACGTAGACGGAGAATTCGTCTCCGCCTACAAAGCCGACAGTCTGATCGTTTCGACCCCCACCGGCTCTACCGCATATTCGCTTTCCGCCGGTGGCCCGATCGTGATGCCCACGGTGAATGCGTTCATCGTTACTCCGGTCTCGGCGCACGCGTTGACGCACCGGCCGCTGGTTGTTCCGGGCACATCCAAGATCGAACTGGTGGTTAATACCGGTGACGACGAGGCGTATCTCAGTGTAGACGGCCAGGTCGGCATGCCCATGTACGACGGTGACCGGGTGCGTTGCCGCAAGTCTGATCACCAGGTCAAGTTGCTGCGCGTGCAGGGCACGTTTTTTGATGTCCTGCGTGCCAAACTGAAGTGGGGACAACGATAGCTCCGGGAATATCCATGAATATCATCCGAGCGTTACTTGCGGCGTGTGTGGTTTGGACGTGCGCTGCCATGGCCCAATCCAGGCCGGTGGCTGACATGATCATCACTCATGCCAACATCTGGACGGTGGACGAAGCCCATCCCCGGGCACAGGCGGTCGCAGTGTTTGGCGATCGAATTATCGCGGTGGGCACGAACGAGGAAGTCGTGAGCCTTCGCGGACCGAAGACGCGGATGATCGACGCCGGCGGCAAACTGCTGCTTCCCGGTTTCAACGACGCCCATCTGCACTTCGTCAGTGGAGGCATGCAACTGGACAGCGTGCAGCTCAACGATGCCACGAGTCTCGATGAATTTGTCCGTCGCATTGCCGAGCGGGCCAAGAAGACTCCCAAAGGCGAATGGATTCAGGGCGGCGATTGGGATGAGACCAAATGGCCGGGATCGGTTTTGCCGACAAAGGAGTTGATTGATCCGGTAACGCCCGACAATCCGGTTTTCCTGAGCCGTTATGACGGACATTCGTCGTTGGCGAATTCCGTGGCGCTAAAACTTGCTGGCGTGACCGCGCAGACGCCTGACCCTCCCGGCGGCGCCATCGTGCGCGATGCCCAGGGCAATCCGACTGGCGATTTCAAGGACGCAGCCAACGATCTGGTAGCGAAAGTGATTCCGCCGTTTTCGCACGATCAGATTGTGCGCGCGGTTAAACGTGCGCTGCAACACGCGGCTTCCTTGGGCGTGACCAGCGTGCAGAATATGGATCCCGAGTACGCCGACATCGCTGTCTTCGCCCAACTGTCGCAGGCAGGTGAGCTCACCGCGAGGATCTATGCTGCTCCTTTGATTACCCAGGTGGACGACCAGGTCAGGATTGGAATTCGCCACGCCTTTGGCGGCCCTTATCTGAGGATCGGGGCCGTCAAAGCATTTGCTGACGGCTCGCTGGGGTCGCGCACCGCGTACTTCTTCGAGCCGTTCCTGGATCAGCCTGACAATCACGGCCTGCTCGCTGATGAGATGCAACCGCTTTCCTTGATGCGCGACCGCATGATGAAGGCCGATGCTGCGGGCTTGCAGATCTGTACCCACGCCATTGGCGACCAGGCGATCTCGATCGTCCTGGATTTGTACACCGAGGTAGCGAAGGCCCACGGAGACGCCGATCGGCGCTTCCGCATCGAGCATGCGCAGCACATGGCTGCGAAAGACTTCGACCGCTTCGCGCAGTTGAATGTCATCGCTTCGGTGCAGCCTTATCATGCGATTGATGATGGCCGCTGGGCGGAAGGGTACATCGGGCATGATCGTGCAAGCCGGACATATGCATTCCGGACGTTTATAAATCACGGTGTGCATCTGGCGTTCGGGACTGACTGGGATGTGGCGCCGCTTAATCCGATGCTGGGTCTGTACGCAGCGGTGACCCGCGCCACGCTCGATGGCAAGAATCCTAACGGGTGGTTTCCCGAGCAAAAATTGACGGTTGAAGAATCGGTCCGTGCCTACACCATGGGTTCGGCGTATGCGGAATTCCAGGAGAAGGAAAAAGGTTCGATCACACCGGGCAAGCTGGCGGATATGGTGATTCTCAGCGACGATATTTTCTCGATACCTCCAGCGAAGATTCGCGAGGTGAAAGTGTTGAAGACGATCGTCGGCGGAAAAGTGGTTTGGGACGTGGAACGGAATCCGCCCTACTCGACTGCGCCGTAGGTCGTGGCGCTGTCTATTCTTTGGCTTCGAGTCGCAGCAGGTCGGCCATGCTCTCACGTCGTCTCACAAGTCTTATCTTCTTCCCCTCAATCAACACTTCTGCCGGCCTCGGGCGGGTGTTGTAGTTCGAGGCCAAGGCCATTCCGTAGGCGCCCACGTCGAGCACTGCCAGCAGGTCACCTTCTTTGACCACCGATAACTCGCGGTCCCGTGCTAGGAAGTCTCCAGTCTCACAGACCGGACCAACCACATCGACAGTTTCCTGGGGATCATCGGTGGGCGCTTTGACCGGAACGATCTGGTGATGCGCGCCATAGAGTGCTGGACGAATCAAATCGTTCATCGCCGCGTCCACCACCAGAAATTTCTTGCCGTGATTCGTCTTCCTGTAAAGGACTCGCGTCAACAGAATGCCCGCTTGACCAACGATCGAGCGCCCGGGCTCAAGTAGGAGATGCACATTCAAGCCGCCTAGCGGCGCCAAAACGCCTTTGGCGTACGTTCCCACCCAGGCTTCGAAATCGAAGGCGCTGTTTTCATAGTCGATCCCCAGCCCTCCGCCAGCGTCGACATAGATGATCTTATGGCCTTTGGCGCGCAGTTCACGAACCAGATCCGCCACGCGCTCCATGGTTTGGGAAAACGGTTTTACATCTACAATTTGCGAGCCAATGTGAACGCTCACGCCAGCCACGCTCAAATAGCGATGCGCAGCAGCCTGCGAATACAAGTGCACAGCGTCAGCAATCGGAACTCCGAACTTGTGCTCGCGCATGCCGGTAGAAATGTAGGGATGAGTGTCGGCGGAAACATCCGGATTCACCCGCAGAGCCACGCGCGCGGTTCTTTTGAGCCGGCCGGCGCACTCCGCCAGCGTGGATAGTTCCGATTCGCTCTCCACGTTAAACAGCAGAATGTTGGCGGCCAGCGCGGCCTGCATTTCCGCCCGCGTCTTGCCCACGCCGGAGAAGACCGTCTTCTTGGCTGCGGGGCGTCGGGTTCGCAATACCCGCGCCAACTCTCCGCCCGAGACTACATCGAAGCCGCAACCCATCTTCGCCAACAGTCGCAGAATACCCAGGTTCGAATTGGCCTTTACGGAATAACAAATCGTATGGGGGACTCTACGGAAGGCCTGCTGAAAGGCTCTTACCCGGCCACGAATTGCAGCTGTCGAATAAACATAAAGCGGCGTGCCGAACCGCTCCGCCATTGCACTGAGGGCACTTTGTTCGCAGTGAAGAGCGGTCTCAGCCGAGCGTGTCCGATTTACTTGACGGTACAGAAACCCCGGGGGCCGCACTTCAGGTTGCGGGTCTGGAAGGCTCACTTGCGTTTTCCGGCAGGGCCTTTGACCCGAATGACAACGACTGTCTCATCGTCAAATGCCTCTTCTCCCGCGGCATGTTCAGTCACTGCTTTAAAGATTGCCTTGACCACGGCATCGGGAGGCTCGCCCACACTCTGGCTCACGACTTGGTCTAATCGCCCGCGTCCAAACATTGCGCCGGCCCGATTACGGGCATCGAGAATACCGTCGCTGAAGAAAACGAACATATCTCCGGGTTTGGCCCGAAAACTCAACTCGTCGTACTCGGCGTCGTCGAATAAACCCGAGGGCAATCCGGCAATCTCGATGAGTTCAATCTTGCCGTCATGGCAGTAGAGCGGGCGGGGCAGTCCGGAGTTGGCCACGCGCAAGGTGCGGTTCTGGTCGTCCCACACCGCATAGATCAGCGAAACAAACTGAGCTTCAATGCGCCGTTCTCCCAGCGAGAAGTTCAGCGCCGAAAGCATCTCGGCGGGCGAAGGCTCGATCGGGGCATGCGAGCGGAGAATGCCGCTGACCAGCGCCGCATAGATCGCGGCGGGCGCGCCTTTTCCGCTGACATCCCCCACGATGATCGCGGTCCGCGAAAGAGAGTAGCTGACAAAGTCGTATAGGTCTCCTCCAATGGCCCGCGCCGGCATGGACTTGGCCGCAATTTCCAGATGCGCGAGCTTGGGCAGAGTTTGTGGCAGCAGCCGGAACTGCAGCTCGCGGGCCAGAGCCAGATCCCGCTCCAGACGCTTCTCCTGACGCGCGATCTGTTCGTAGAGCCGGGCGTTTTCGAGGGCAATGGCAACTTGCGCAGCCAGCGTGGTCACGGTCCGCTTGTGGTCATCGGTAAAAAAGCCGCGCCGAGTGTGCTCAAGGTCGAGCACGCCAATGACTTTATCCTTGTAGATCAGCGGGACCGCCAACTCCGACCGGGTCTCGGGATTCAGTTTGATATAGCGTGGGTCCTTGCTGACATCAGGCACCAGCACGGCTTCCTTGTGCTCGGCGGCGTAACCGACCACCCCTCGCCCTTGCGGGATTTCGTGTTTGAGCTGGATGTTCTCCTGAAAGCGCAGCGAAAATCGGTGTTCCAGCTTTTGTCCCGAGGAATCGAGCAGCAGGATGCTGAACATCTGGTAGTCAATCAGGCGGCTGAGCAACTCGCCGATCCGCTTCAGCAGTTGATCCACATTCAGGATCGAAGTGAGCTCGCGCGCGATCTCGTTGAGCAAAACCAGCGTCCGCGCCTGGCGGGTGGTGCGGGTGTACAGGCGCGCATTCTCGATGCCCACCGCCATCCGCGAAGCAATCAGGGTCAACAACCGTTTGTGCTCTTCGGTGAAGTGATTGGGATATGGAGACTCGAGATCGATCACCCCAATCAGCCGGTTCTTAACAATGAGCGGAACCGCCAGTTCGGAACGCACCTTGGGGATGGCGGAGATGTAGCGCGGGTCTTGGGTGACATCGGCCACCAGGATCGGCTCGCGGCGCTGGGCGGCGATGCCAGTCACGCCTTCGCCCACTTTGATCTTCATCCGTTCCGCGACCTCGCGCGAATACCCCACCTGAAAACGGAAGCGCAGTTCCTGCGTCTTTTCATTGAGTAGCAGGATGGCAAAGATTTCATAATCAATGACTTTGCGCACCAATTCCGCGACCCGTCGCAGGGTCGTGTCCAGGTCGAGCGTGGTATTAACCACGTCTGCCACTTCCAGCAGCAGAGGCTCGACTTTGGTCTGAAGTTCGGGATCTGTAACAGCGATTTCCACATATCTATGATATCAGCCGGCCCTGTGGAATCGGTTCCCGGCTAGGGTGGGAAGCTGGTCGGAGGCGGTCAGACCCCTCGGGGCACGATGCAGATATCAGGCAAGTTACGGTACTTTTCTGCGTAATCCAGGCCGTAACCGACCACGAATTCGTCGGGAATGGCAAATCCCACATAATCAGCCTGCATGGATTGCTTTCTGCGCGAAGGTTTATCGAGCAAAGCGGCGATTCGTATCGACTTCGGCTGATGTCCCAGCAGCACTCGCTTGAGAAAATTTAGCGTGAGGCCGGTGTCCAGAATGTCCTCGACCAGAATCACATTGCGGTCGCGCATGGATTGATCAACATCCTTGGTGAGCCGTACCTCGCCGGTCGAGTCCCATCCATGTTGCAGTTCCTGCGCCGGGCTGGGGCGGTTGCCGTAGCTGGATACTCCGATGAAGTCGAAAGTTGCGTCGAGCTGTACCTGCCGCGCCAGATCGGCGAGGAAAATGGCGGCGCCCTTAAGCACGCCGACAAATATCACCGGCTGGCCGGAAAGGTCACGAGTGATCTCGGCGCCGATCTCAGCCACACGGGAGGCAATCCGCTCGCGCGAGATAAGAACTTTCAGCTCCGGCATGGGACTTCATATTAAACTAGCTGCTTGGCAATCGCACTAGCCGTCAGCCGTCAGCATTTAGCTGGAAGTGGTGCTAGTGTGGGCTGAACGCTGAGTGCAGAAGCCTATCAGCTGGGAGCTCGCGGCAATCTCATGAAACTCGATGGCATCAAAATCACCTGGCTAGGTCATGCTACTTTTCGCATTGAAACTCCTGAAGGCAAGACTCTTCTGATCGATCCCTGGACCAAGGGCAATCCCAAATGCCCGGAGAAAGAGAAGAATTTTGCGAAAGTGGATGTCATGCTCTGTACCCATGGCCACGGCGACCACATCGGAGACGCCGTTGAAATTGCCAAGAAGCACAATCCAATGGTAGTGGGGATGCCGGAGCTTTGTGGCTGGCTGGAAAGCAAAGGCGTCAAGCGCGTTTCGGGGATGAACAAAGGCGGGACCCAAACCGTCGCTGACGTCAGGATCACCATGGTCCAGGCCGTGCATTCGAGCGGAATCCAGGATGGTGACCGGATGATTTACGGTGGCGAGGCCGCCGGCTACGTGCTCGAGTTTTCCAATGGAGTGAAAATCTACCACGCCGGAGACACCTGCGTGTTCGGCGATATGGCGATCATTCGTGAAATCTACGCGCCTGAAATTTGCATGTTGCCGATTGGCGACCACTACACCATGGGGCCGCTCCAGGCGGCTTATGCTTGCAAACTCCTGAAACCTGAAACTGTGATCCCCATGCACTACGGTACATTTCCGGTGCTGACTGGAACGCCTTCCGAGCTGCGCAAGCTGGCGCCGGATGTCGAGGTACGGGAAATGAAGCCGGGGGAAACGATTTCATAAACGATCATGTAAGGACGGGCGTCCGTCCGAGTTGATTTCCCAAGGAGCTGACTTGCCATCGTCGAAAGAGAAAACGCCAGCTTGGCGGATGGGTGGAATTACCGCCGGTCCGGTTGAAGACTATTTGTACTCTATGCTTCCGCCGCGGGACGAAGTCCTGTCTGAAATCGAGTCGGAAGCTGCCAAGCGCCATATTCCCATCGTCGGACCTGTCGTCGGCCGGATACTGCATCAAATGGCGATGATGATTGGCGCCAGGACGGTGTTTGAAATGGGATCGGCTGTCGGCTATTCCACCATCTGGTGGGCCCGCGCCTTGAGTAAAGACGGTCGCGTGTTCTACACCGATGGAGATCGCAAGAATGCCGCTGAAGCCCGCAAGTATTTCGAAAGAGCCGGAGTCTCCGATCGGATCACGGTGAGTGTAGGCGACGCACTGGAGTTGTTGTCCGAACAAAAACAGGAATTCGATGTTATCTTCTGCGACGTGGATAAAGAAGACTATCCGCGCGCGCTTCGGCTGGCAGTTCCGCGTTTGCGTAAGGGGGGACTGTTTGTTACTGATAACGTCCTCTGGAGCGGCCGGGTCGCCGATAAGAAAAACATGGAGCCTTCCACCAAAGCGATTCTGGAGTTTAATCGGCAGCTGTACAACTCCCCAGACTTGTTTGCCACCATTCTGCCGGTGCGGGATGGAGTTGCGGTGGCGATTAAGAAATAAGGCACACCCGGCCGATCTGGAAAATCATTTCGCGAGTCACGTGCAGTTCAGATCGACTTCACTGGAATCAGCGTCAAGTCCTCTACCAGGCCAACTTCCTTTTGCAAAAATGGCTCTGCATAAGTCACGCCACCCAGCATGCCATAAAAGCGCGCCATGGATTCGATGCGTGAGCGAATTTCGGCCTGGGCAGGGAAGAGGTCCTTGCCCGCATCCTGATCGCTGAACTGGGTTTTGTAGGCCATCAGCGACTGAAAACGAGTTTCAAACTCCTCGGTGATGTCCACAACGAAGGTTGGGCGAACATCGTAGTAGAGCGTCGCGTAGATGATTTTGAAGGGGCGGTGCGGGGGAAGTTGCGTAGTCCCGGCATTCGACTGGCTGCTTGCTGACTGCTGAGTGCTGAGTGCTTGATTCACATCCAGCTTCGCCAGTCCCGCCAGGAAGCAGGCTTCGTAGCCCAGTACGCTCGCGGTGTAATGGTCGGGATGGCGCCCTTGCCAATACGGAAGAATCACAACTCGCGGGCGCTGCTGACGGATCACTTGCGCGACCTTCAGCCGATTCTCCCACGTGTTTTCGACCCGGCCGTCAGGGATGTCGAGCGCCAACCGCCAGGAGACCTGCAAAATAAGGGCGGCTTCTTCCGCCTCCCGCCGCCGCTCGTCGGCGTTACCACGAGTGCCCATCTCGCCACGCGTCAGGTCGAGAATGCCGGTGCGATGTCCGCGCTGCGCCATCTTGAACAAAGTGCCGCCGCAGGTTTGCTCAACGTCGTCGCGATGCGCGGCAATGGCCAGAATGTCGAGCGGCTGCGTAGGCATGTCAGTCGAGCAAGAATACAGAGAAGGTGGAACCGATGGCAACCGATAGGTCTAATATATCCGCCTACGAGCTAACCGAGGCACGCATGGCAATGGCAGAATAGCCGACCCGATGATTTTATTGGACAGAGTGGTACGGGATAGCTTTGGAGACTGGAGGTCCTACTTCTTACGCTCCACCAGAAAATGTGCCAGCGCTTTCAATGTGTCGGCGCGTTTTCCGAAGCTTTCCAGTGAACCCAGCGCGGTGGCCACCAGCGCATCCGCCTTCTTCAAAGATTCCTCAACCCCGAACAAAGCCGGATAAGTCGCTTTCTCCGCTGCCGTGTCTTTACCGGCAGTCTTCCCAAGTTGTTCGGAAGTTTGAGTGACGTCGAGAACGTCGTCCACAATTTGAAACGCGAGTCCGATGGACTTGCCGAACTCGCGCAGTTTTCGCACTGCATCTTCGTCAGCTCCGGCATACACTCCGCCACTGACCACCGAGGCGGCGATCAATGCCGCCGTCTTCGACCGGTGAATGTATTCAAGGGTTTCAAGGTTTGGTTTTTGATGCTCGGCCTCCAGATCGACCACCTGCCCGCCGATCATCCCGTCAATCGTGCCTGTGCCACGGGCAATCTCCTCAATAATCCGCACCCGCGCCGCCGCGGGACACCGCATCCGGGACAGGACTTCATAAGCCTGGGTTTGCAGGGCGTCGCCAGCCAAAATCGCAATCGCCTCGCCGAAAACTTTGTGGCAGGTAGGGCGGCCGCGGCGCAGATCGTCGTTGTCCAGCGCAGGAAGATCGTCGTGGATCAGGGAATAGGTGTGCAGCATCTCCAGGGCTGCACCCAACTCTTCGATTCCATCGGGAAGCGAACCGGCGACCATCCGTCCCGCCTCCATACACAAGATTGGACGCAGGCGCTTGCCGCCCGCAAAAACGCTGTGGCGCAGGGCGGAATGAATGGAGCTGGGATGGCAGCTGGCGGCGGGCAGCAATCGTTCTAGCGCCGCATCTGCCAGCGTACGCCCTGTCTCCAGAGTGTCCTTGAGCATGACGGTGAGTATAACAAGCGGTG
>Ga0070733_10003773_pt1 | contig 10276 bp, 10 predicted proteins | sample Coa_R1_9_FD_66450 | JGI IMG/M metagenome (GOLD analysis project Ga0070733, IMG submission 66450) | Surface soil microbial communities from Centralia Pennsylvania, which are recovering from an underground coalmine fire - Coalmine... | ecosystem: Environmental > Terrestrial > Soil > Unclassified ... | reverse complement strand
GCGGCGGGACGATCCGCTGGCGCAGGCTGACCTCGTTGATGTCGTAAACCGTGAACGCCATGTCGCCGAGCTGAGCGACGATCAGCATCGCGGCCGCTGGCCAGCCGCCGGCGGTGCCTGCGGCCGGCACGATCCCGGCGAGCCTGCAGGGCGCTGGCATGCAGCACCAGCAGGGCGGTCAGCGGGATGCCCTCGCGGGTGATGCGCGAGCCCAGCTCCGAGATGGCCTTCGCCGTCCACAGCTTGAGGAAGTCCGGGCTTGTCCGCCGGCGGGGTCTCGGCGCACCTTCTCTATTGGCGCCTGGCGCGCCCGCGTGAAAGGATCGCTCCATGCCTGAAGATCGAGGACCGTTCATCGCCCTGCCGGACGAGGAGGAGCTGCGGCGGCGCGCGCCGGGGGGCCAGAGATCGCCTTATGACTTTGGCTTCGTCGGCGACATGTCGCGGCTGCTCGCCGCGCATCCGCGCATCGGCCCGGCGATGCAGCGGGCATTCCAGGAGATCATGTTCGCGCCCGGCGCGCTGGACCGCGCCGAGCGCGAGATGGTGGCGGCGGTCGCCTCGGCGGCGCAGGTCTGCGAGTACTGAACGGAATCTCACGCAGAGTTTCTGCGTGTCGAAAACGGCGATCCGGAGCTGGTCGAAGCGATCAAGCAGCATCGCTGGCGCGAGCTGCCGGAGCTGACGCCGCGCCAGCGGGCGCTGTGCACGGTGGCCGAAACCATGTCCCTGCGGCCGCGCGAGATGACGGCGGCCGACTGGCAGCCGCTGCGCGACGCGGGCCTCGACGATCAAGGGCTGCTCGAGCTCGGCCACCTGATCGCCATCTTCAACTACTTCCCCCGCATGGCCGACGGCTTCGGGCTCGTGCTCCATCCCAAGCTGCGTGAAGCCGCCGCCACCGGCGTGCCGCTGCGGCGCCCTTCCTGATCTCGATCCCTGTTCTCCCCTCGGTCCTACCGGTAGGTGCAGGCCTCGAGCTTGGCGACCCGCCGGCCGTTGGGAGACGAGGCCGCCGGCGATCGGGAATGCTCGATCAGGGCGAGCGCCTGAGGCGCGGGTGGGGCGTCGAGGAGCGTGCGCACCCTGGCCACCAGGATGGACGGCCGGAAAGGCTTCTGCAGGAAGGCGACGCCGCCGTGGAGGTCAGGGTCGACGGGATAGCCCGACAGCAACAGCACCTTCAGGTCCGGGTTGAGCGCCGCGAGGCGGTCGGCGAGCTCGCAGCCGTCCATTCCCCGCATGACCACGTCGCTGATGAGCAGCGGGATGGCGCCGTCGTGCCGCTCCGCGAGACGCAAGGCTTCGGCGCCGCCGGCAGCCTTGAGCACGGTGTAGCCGCAGCTCTCGAGCGCGATCCCGAGCAGCGTGCGGAGCGTCTCGTCGTCCTCGGCCACCAGGATGGTCTCGGATCCCCGCGGCAGCGAGTAGAGGGTGGTGTCGTCTTTCATGGTTTGACTCTCCCGAGATGGAAACCCGCAACGGCGCGGCGCGGCCCACCGCGTGGGTAGCGTCCACCACGGATCCAGCGTAGCGGCCCTGAGCGGTCTGGAAAATCAGCTGGTTGCTGAAGTTCTTGTAGGCCTGCCGAGGACAGGATGTAGTCCACACCCACCCGTTCGGGTAGCTGCCCGGTCCCGCGCCGGCGGCGCAGCGCTGCCGCGCCGGATCAGCCGGGGGCGCCGGGCACGAGGACGACGATCAGGCGCTTGGGACCGTGGACGCCGTAGGCCAGCGTCTGCTCGATGTCGGCGGTCTTGCTCGGACCGGAGATCACCAGGGCGTTGGCGGGCAGCGTCCGTGACCAGCCGAGGTCGCGGACCGCGTGCCAGAGAGTGTCCCAGATGCGGGCCGGATCGAGCAGCACGAGGTGGATGGGCGGCACCAGGGAGAGCAGCCGCGGCTCGCCGGGCGATGGACAGAGGATCAGGCCGCCGGTCTCGGCGATGCCGCCGAGGCAGGTGGTGATACCGGCGTCGGCGGTCGCGAACAGCGCCGCCTTGAGCTCCTCGACCGGCCGGTCGAACAGCCGGAGCGCGGGGGCGCCGCCGTCGGCGCCGGCCGCGGCGAGCGGCGCGGCGAGCGGGTCGCCGGCGCCGGCCCAGAGCGTGCGCGCGCCGGCGCCGCGCAGCAGCTCGCGGACCGCCGCCGGCCAGGTGGCGGCCGTCGCCTCGACGAACTCGGCCCTCACCGCCTCCATGCAGCGCCTGAGGCGCGCGATACGCTCCGCCGGCGGCCAGGTCTTGGCGGCGAGGACGGCGGTGCTGGCGCTGCTGGCGGAGCTTGCCGTGCCGGCGGTGTTTGCAGCGTTTGCGGGATGTGCCGTGCCGGCGCCGTGGGCCGAGCCGGCGCCCTGTGCCGTGCCGGCGCCGTGGGCGGCATCGCCAGGCGCCGGCGGCTGGGCGGCCGGCGCGGCGGCGCGCAGGCGGCCGAGGATGCGCTCCCGGGGGCTGGCGGCGGGGAGGTCAGGCATCGGGCACCCCGTCGCGGCGGGCGAGCTCGTGGAGGGTGCGGCGCGCCGGGCGCGGCGCCGATCGGGCGCCGGTCCAGGCGCGCAGGGGGCCCAGCCGGGGCGGCGGCAGCCAGCGCAGGCGGGTGGCGAGCCGGCTGACCAGGCGGTAGACGCGCGGCGAGGCGAAGACCCGCCGCCAGGCCGCCCAGGTGCGGTCCTCGACGGGGGCGCGCGCCTCGCCCGCCTGCAGCACCGGCGAGCCGGGATCGGGGTGGGCGGCCTCGCGCCGCAGCCGCAGCAACAGCTCGGTGATCGGGATCTCCACCGGGCAGACCTCGACGCAGGCGCCGCAGAGGCTCGATGCCTGCGGCAGCTCGCGCCGCAGCTTCAGCCCTTCGGTCTGCGGGATCAGGATCTTGCCGATCGGCCCCGGGTAGACGGCCTGATAGGCGTGGCCGCCGACGCGGGTGTACACCGGACAGTGGTTCATGCAGGCGCCGCAGCGGATGCAGCGCAAGGTCGCCCGCAGCTCGGGATCGGCGAAGATCCGCGAGCGGCCGTTGTCGAGGATGACCAGGTGGACCTCGCGCGGCCCGTCCAGCTCCCCGGCGGCGCGCGGGCCGCTGATCAGGTTGGTGTAGGTGGTGATGGTCTGGCCGGTGGCCGAGCGGCAGAGCAGGGCGAGCAGCGGCGGCACGTCCTCGAGGCGCTCGACCACCTTCTCGATCCCCATCAGCGCGACGTGGACCGGCGGCACGTGGGTCGACATGCGGCCGTTGCCCTCGTTCTCGATCAGCACCAGGGTACCGGTCTCGGCGACCGCGATGTTGACGCCCGAGATCCCGGCGTCGGCCTCCTGGAACTTGGCGCGCAGGACGCGGCGCGCCATGGCGGTCAGCTCGTCGACGTCCTCGGTGTAGCGCGCGCCCCGGATCTTCTCGCCGAAGAGGCGGGCGATCTGGCGGCCGTCCTTGTGGATGCACGGCATGATGATGTGCGACGGCATCTCGCCGTCGAGCTGCACGACGTACTCGCCCAGGTCGGACTCGAGCGACTCGACGCCGTGGGCATCGAGGAAGGCGTTGAGGTGCATTTCCTCGGAGACCATCGACTTGCCCTTGACCACCCGGGTGGCGCCGCGGGCGCGCAGGATGGCCAGGACGGCGGCGTTGGCCTCGGCCGTGGTCTCGGCCCAGTGGACCTGGATGCCGTTGGCGCGCAGGCGCTCCTCGAGGCGTTCGAGCAGCTCGGGCAGGCGCGCGAGGCTGCGGGCGCGGATGGCGGCGCCCAGGGCGCGCAGCGACCGCCATTCGGCCGGGTCGGCGAAGAGCGCGGCGCGCTTCGCCATCAGACCGTCCATGGCGCGGCGGAAGTTGGCGCGTAGCTTGGGGTCGGCGAGCGCGGCCGCGGCGCCGGCGCGAAAGTCGGGGGGCGCGGCCGGAGCCGTCATCGCCTGCCCGCCGCGGCCGCATCCGGCGGCGGCGCCGCTGGCGGCGGCGCGGCGCGAGTCCTCTCCCACAGGAACTCGGCGATGTGCCGCGCGCGCACGGTGCTGCCGGTCCGTGCCAGCCTGCCGGCGATGTTGAGCAGGCAGCCGCAGTCGGCGGCCAGCAGCTCGGTGGCGCCGGATGCGGCGACGTCGTCGGCCTTGTCCGCCACCATCGCCGCCGAAACCTCCGGGAAGCGGACCGAGAAGGTGCCGCCGAAGCCGCAGCACTCGCGCTCCCGCGCCAGCGGCACCAGCTCGACGTTGGCGAGCTGGCCGAGCAGCGCCTTGGGCTGCTCGCCGGCGCCCAGCTCACGCAGCGCATGACAGGAGGCGTGCCAGGCGACGCGCACCGGCAGGCCGCGGTCGGCCAGCTTGACGCCGAGCACGTCCACCAGGAACTCGGTGAGCTCGTGGACCCTGCCTGCGAGCGCCGCGACCGCCGGCAGGTCGGGCTCGCCGGCGAACAGCCCCGGGTAGTGGCAGCGCATCATCGCGGCGCAGGAGCCGGAGGGAACGATCACCGGCCAGGGCTCGCGGAACAGGGCCACCTGGGCGCGGGCGACGGCGCGGGCGTCGGCGGCATAGCCGCTGTTGAAGGCCGGCTGGCCGCAGCAGGTCTGCGCCTGCGGGAAGACCACCTCGAGGCCCGCGCGGCGCAGCAGCTCGATGCCGGCCATCCCGGCCTCGGGATAGAAGAGGTCGACCAGGCAGGTGCCGTAGAAGTAGACGGCGTTTCTCAACCGCTCATCGTCCGGGTAGGGGTCGTGCCGGCGCTCATTCTGGCACAGGTCCCGCGCCCGCGCCGGCGCTTCGGCGCCGCGGGGTCCCATGCTAAATTCATGTCCTTGTCCGTGCGCGACGACACCGACCCCCAAGGACTCGCAGGGAAGGCTCCCAGCAGGCCGCTCGCCCTGGCGCCGGCGGCGGTCGCCACCCGGCGGCTGTCCGACGGCGGGCTGGTGCTGCGCTCGCCGCAAGCCCTGCTGCCGTATCCGCGCTGTGTCGGCGACCTGCTCCTCCGCTGGGCACGGGAAGCGCCTGAGCGCACCTTCCTCGCCGAGCGCCCCGCCGCCGCGTCCGGCGCCGCCGCTCCCGCTCCCGCCGCCGCTGCCGCTCCCGCCGCCGGTTCCGGCGCCGCCAAGACGTCCAACGTCGGAGGCGACTGGCGGCGCGTCACCTACCGTCAGGCGCTGGCCGCGGTGGAGCGGATCGCGGCGGCGCTGCTGGCACGCGGTCTCGGTCCGGAGCGGGGCGTGGCGGTCCTCTCCGAGAACGGCATCGACAACGCCCTGCTGCAACTCGCGGCCATGCACGTCGGCATCCCGGTGGTGCCGATCTCGCCTGCCTACTCGGTGCAGTCGCTGGAGCATGCGCAGCTGCGCTACGTCGTCGAGTGGACCGCTCCCGGCCTGGTCTATGCCGCGGACGGCGCCAGGTACCAGGCGGCTTTCGCGGCCTGCGCGGCGGCGCTCGGCAACGGCGGCGAGCTCGTGGTCAGCGCCAACCCGCCTACCGATCGCCCGGCGACGGACTTTGCGGACCTGCTCGGCGCCGCCTCGACGGACGCCGTCGCGGCCCGCTTTGCCGCGGTCGGCCCCGACACGATCGCGAAGGTCCTCTTCACCTCGGGCTCGACGGGCCGGCCCAAGGGCGCCCTCACCACCCAGCGCATGCTCTGCTCGAACCAGCAGGCGACGGCACAGCTCTGGCCTTTCCTCGCGGCGCGGCCGCCGGTGATCGTGGACTGGCTGCCGTGGAGCCACACATTCGGCGGCAGCTACACTTTCAACATGATCCTCTTTCATGGCGGCAGCCTTTACATCGACGGCGGCAGGCCGCTGCCCGGGCTGATCGAGACCACGGTGCGCAACCTCCGCGAGGTGCAGGCGACGCTGTACTTCAACGTGCCGCGCGGCTACGACATGTTGCTGCCCTACCTCGAGCGGGACGGCGAGCTGTGCGCGACGTTCTTCCGCGACCTCGACGCCGTCTTCTACGGCGCGGCCTCGCTGCCGCAGCACCTGTGGGAGCAGCTCGAGCGGCTGGCGGTGCGGGCGACCGGGAGGCGGGTTGCCATTCTCGCGGGCTGGGGTTCGACCGAGACGGCTCCCGCCGCCGCCGTCAGCCACTTCCACGCCGAACGGCCGGGCGTCATCGGCCTGCCGCTGCCGGGGACCGAGATCAAGCTGACGCCGGTCGCGGGCAAGCTCGAGCTGCGGGTCAAGGGACCCAACGTCACGCCCGGCTACTGGCGGCAGCCCGAGTTGGCGGGCGAGATCTTCGACCAGGATGGCTTCTTCAGGATGGGGGATGCCGGCAAGCTGGCCGACCCGGACGATCCGGCGCGGGGCATCGTCTTCGACGGCCGGATCGCCGAGAACTTCAAGCTGCTCTCCGGCTCCTGGGTCCATGTCGGCGAGCTGCGCACCGAGGTGATCAGCGCCGCCGCTCCGGTCATCCAGGACGTGGTGGTGACCGGCCACGACCGGCGCGACGTCGGCCTGCTCGTCTTCCCCAGCCTCGACGGCTGCCGGACGCTGTGCGGCGCCGGATCGGGCGAGGCGCCGCTCGGCGAGCTGATCGGCCGCCCCGAGGTGCGCGGCAAGCTCCTCGCAGGACTGGCCGCCCACAACGCGGCGAACCCCGCCGGCTGCCGGCGGATCGCGCGCGTCATGCTGCTGGCCGAGCCGCCCTCGATCGACGCCGGCGAGATCACCGACAAGGGCTATATCAACCAGCGCGCCGTCCTCGAGCGGCGCGCCGCCCTGGTCGAGCTGCTGCACGGCGAGGACGCCGGCGCCGATCCCGCGGCGATCCGCCTGCTGCCCGCCACGCCCGCCGGCGGCCAGCTCGGCGGCGGCTAGCTCGGCGGCCGGCTCAGGCGTAGTCGAAGAGCGCCATGAAGCCGTAATCCATGTGCAGCTGCTGGTGACAGTGGAAGAGCGTCGGGCCCGGGTTGTCGGCCACGAAGTCGAGGTCGAGCTCCTGGAACCCGCCCAGCATCGCCACGTCCTTGACCACTCCCGCGGTCGGCTTGCCGCCGGCACGGGTCAGCTCGAAGCTGTGGCGGTGCAGGTGCAGCGGGTGGATGTCGTCGCTGGCGTTGCGGCAACGCAAACGGTAGCGCTTCCCCTCGCGTAGCTTGTACATCGGCCGCCGCGCGGCCATCGAGAAGGCTTCGCCGTTGAGAGTCCATTGATTGAAGCCGGAGAGCGCGGCGTTGTGCTTGACGATCGTCAGCTCGATCGTCGCGTCCGGCGGGGGCGGCGCGGCGCCGGCCTTGCCAAAGTGGGTGTAATCCCAGCGGAACGGCAACGGCTCGAGCCATTGTGGCTTGCCCTGCCGGCCGGCGTACTCGACGACGACTCCCATGCCGCGGCGGCGGTCGTCGCCGGCGAGGTCGCCCATGATCCACACGCCGGGATGATTCATCTCGACCAGCGCCGAGACGCGTTCGGCGGTCCCCAGCCAGAGCACGGGCACGGCCGCCGGCGCCGGCACCGGATTGCCGTCGAGCGCCATGACCTGGAAAGCGTGGCCGGGCAGGGCGAGGCTGCGGATCTCGGTGGCGCTGGCGTTGAGCACGTGGAAGAGCACCCGCTCGCCCTGCTTGACGCGGATGGGTTCGCCGTGTCCGAGCATCCTGCCGTTGATACAGAACAGCTCGTAGCCGACCTCGAATCCCTTGGTCTGGTCGTGCGCCGCCGCGTCCGCCGCCTTGCCCAGCCGCTGCAGCGCCGCGAGCGGAGCGCCGGCCAGCATGTCCATCGCCATGTCGCCGCCGCGGCTGAACGACGGCGCGAACTCCTTGAGCGTCAGGAAGACTTCGCGGTCATAGGCGCCGGCGTGGCGCTCGGGCTCGACGTAGAGCGGCCCGGCCTGGCCGGAATAAGTGCCGCGCCGCAGATCGCCCCGGGCCACGGCGTGCGTGTGATAGAAGCGGAAACCCGCCGGCCCGGGCACGAAGGCGATGCGGCGCATGCCGTGCGCCGGCACGAACGGCGTGCCCTCCTCGGCGGCGCCGTCCACCTGGCTGGCGACCCGCTGTCCGTGCCAGTGGACCAGCTCGGGCGCATCGGTGTCGTTGTGGACGTCGACGACGACGCGCCGCCCTTCCCGCAAGCGCAGCAGCGGGCCGGGGAACTGTCCGTCGTAGGTCGTCGTGGACACGACATGGCCGGGCGCGAGCTCGATCCTGCCGGCGGCGATGCGCAAGGTGTGATCCGCTTTCTCGCCGGCCGCCATCTTGGCTGCATTGGCGGCATTGGCTGCATTGGCGGCATTGGCGGGATTGGCCGCATTGGCGGCATCGGCGACATTGACGACACTGGCGGCAGCCCGGGCGAGGAGCGGCACCGCGCCTGCCGCGCGCACCAGGGGCATCAGCCCGGCAACCTTGAGCAGGGAGCGGCGATCGATCGTCATGGTTTCCGTCCTTGGTTGCTTGCCGCGCGCGTCCGATGGGCGGCTTCGGCCTGGCGGAACACCGGCCGGGTAGAACTTAACACGGCGCCGGCGGGCCGCCCGCGAGGCGCCACGGACGGTGGTTCGCCGGCTGCATGCCGGTTGGGTGAACCGGTCCGAGCGCTATGATGACGGCACAACGCCGGACCAGCCTCTGCAAGGAGACAAATGACCATGCCAACCTCACGACTGCGTGCCGACTCCGGGATCGCCGGCACCAAGACGGTCGCGGCGGCCGCAATCGCCGCCGTCCTGACCCTCGCCTTCCTGGCCGTGCCGGCGACCCAGGCGGCCACCGCCGCCGCCGCCCAGGCCGGCGCCGACGTCTACAAGGACAAGTGCATCGGCTGCCACGGCGCCGACGGCAGCGCCGACACGCCGCTCGGCAAGGCGCTCAAGGTCCAGGACCTGCGCCGGCCGGAGGTGCAGGCGCTGACGGATGCCCAGCTGACGGCGGTGATCACCAACGGCAAGGGCAAGATGCCACCCCAGAAGGGGCAGCTGACCGCCGCGCAGATCGAACAGGTCGTCGCTTACGTCCGCAGCCTGTCGAAGCCCAAGTAGGCGGCCCGTGGCGGGCGGCACGGGCCGCGGCCGGCGCTCGATCGCTACGGCGGCAGCAGCCGGAGCGTCTGCTCGTCGAACAACGGCTCGTCCTGGCCGACCCTGACGAAGAGCACCTTGCGGGCGCCGCTCGCGGGCTGCGCCTCGAAATACTGGATGCCGTCCGGCGCATCGCCCCAGTCGCCGCACGGCGGGTCGCCCACCTCGTTTGGGTCGGCTTTGGCGGCGAGCTGCTTGAGGTAGGCGGCGTTCGGCACGAAGGTGAAGCGCTGCACGCCGGCCGGCGCCTTGCTGCCGCGATAAGGAGCCAGGACGCAGCGGGCGGCGAGCTTCGGGTCGGTACGGGCCTTGAACAGACGCTGGATGCCCGCGGCGGGCGCCTCGCCGGGCTCGAGGTCGAAGACGTCGACGAGCGGATCCGGACCGCCGCCGTCCGAGAAGCGGACGGCCAGGGAGCGCTTCACGATCAGGAAATCGATCTTGCGGAAGCCGTAATCGCAGCGCTGGACCCAGGCTGCCAGGCCGAGCTTGGCGTCGGCGAGCTTTTCCCAGGCACAGCCGCGCCCCGCCTTCCTGGAGGGTGCGCCGTTCTGAGCGCCGGCAGGGGAGGCGAGGAGCAGGGCGAGGCCCGCGAGCAGGAGCGGCGCTGGTCGGTTCATTGATCGGAGAGTGTAGACGACCGCCCGGCCCTCCCGCCACCGCCGCGGCGGCGCCGGTTATACTGGTGGCGCTCGGCCGCGACAGCCCCTGGATCCGGGGCTTGAACCGGTCGCCCTCGCCGCCTGTCGTCTTGTCTCTCGGCCACCAAATCTGGTAGTCTGCTTCGCGACGGGCCACCAGGGATTGCGGTTGCACCGCCGGCTCCTCGGCGTGGCCACCGGTCCCTTCCGAGGGGCTCCTTGCCATGGAACGAGGTCTATGCTGAAAGTCGAGTCGCTCGAGATCTCAGGCTTCAAGTCGTTCGTCGATCCGGTCACCGTCGAGCTCGCCGGGGGCATCACCGCCATCGTCGGGCCCAACGGTTGCGGCAAGAGCAACCTCTCCGAGGCGATGACCTGGGTGCTCGGCGAGCAGAGCGCCAAGTCGCTGCGCGGCGGCACCATGGAGGACGTCATCTTCAACGGCGCCGAGAACCGCAAGCCGCTGGGTATGGCCGAGTGCACCCTGACGCTGCGCACCGACCCCTCGTTCCCCAGCGCCAACGATGGCCGCATCACCATCGGCCGGCGCGTTTTCCGCGGCGGCGAGAGCCAGTACCGCCTCAACGGCAAGATCACCCGGCTCAAGGAGATCAAGGACCTGCTGAT
>Ga0070733_10003772_pt1 | contig 10277 bp, 10 predicted proteins | sample Coa_R1_9_FD_66450 | JGI IMG/M metagenome (GOLD analysis project Ga0070733, IMG submission 66450) | Surface soil microbial communities from Centralia Pennsylvania, which are recovering from an underground coalmine fire - Coalmine... | ecosystem: Environmental > Terrestrial > Soil > Unclassified ... | reverse complement strand
GCATCGGGCGAGTTCGAGAGAGAAACTGTCAGTGGTCCGATAGCCCCCGCCACGAACCGCTGACGCCCACTGGCATTTCCAACCCGATCGGCCCACTCGCGGCACTGCCGCGCTGATTGCTCATTGATATCCCAAGCCAGGCTGCCAAGAAACTGATCCTCAATGATCTTCTGATAAAACGCTGGATCCTTGCGGCCGCCGCGCTCTCGCGGATCGTCGACAAAGAATTCGCTCTGGGTGATGCTGGTCGCGCCGAAGGTGTTCGTCTCGATGATGTCCGCCCCAGCTTCGAGAAACCGGCGATGAATGTCGCCGATGATCTCTGGCTTGGTCAGCGAGAAGAGGTCGCCGTTGTTCAGCAGGCCCTTGGTCGAGTTCTTGAAGCGCTCCCCGCGGATGTCCGCCTCCGTCATGCCATAGCTACGAATCGTCGTGCCCATCGCTCCATCGATGATGGCAATTCGACGTTCGAGTATATTTTCCAGAGGATGTTGGTGGACCGTCGTCATATCTCTATTGATGACCTTAGGCAGACTTCGATTCAGCGCTAACCGCGCGGCATTTCCGCAAATACGAGCTCTTTCATTATAGCGATTGGACTATAGCGATTGGCGTGATGGCAGGGTCTGGGCCGCCAACTCTCGCGGGTCTATTCCGACTGGCTGGACAGAATTGGCGCTAGTTAGCCAGGACTAGGGCTACTTCTGGTCCAGCGCACAAACGTGCGCCTCGATCGAAGTGGCGGGTGGCTTCAGACGACAACATCGTCTCCCCCGCAGCAAAAAATGGAAAACGATCCAACTGGACATTTTACGGACATGGAGCATGCGGTAAATCCAGTGAAATCAGTTGGTTAATGGTGGGCGCTATAGGATTCGAACCTATGACTTCCACCGTGTGAAGATGGCACTCTACCGCTGAGTTAAGCGCCCTGCTCAAATCATTGTTATTCAAACATTAGCGAGCGGATTATGCAACTGCCGCGAGCCCGCGCCACGCGCTCAGAGCGGCGTCAGCTCATGACTTGCGATGCTCGCAAGTCGCGGTATTCAGGCAGGAGTCGGCCAGGCGAAGCCGTTCCACTGGCTTCCCGCCGACGATGTGCGACACCACGATCTCCTCTACGTCCGCCTCCGTTACTCGTCCGTACCAGACTGCGTCCGGATAAACGACGACGTTCGGCCCATGTTCGCATTGATCGAGGCAGCCGGATTGATTCGCGCGTACTCGGCCCTTCAGTCCGCGTTCGGTCAGCTTCTGCTTAAACAGTTTTTGCAGCTTGGCCTCGGCTAGAGGATCGCAGCATCCCCGCGGATGGCCCGCTGGACGCTGGTTTCCGCATACGAAGATATGTCTCTCGAACTTCGGCATCAGGCTACCGTCTTCTCCGCAATCGCCTCTTCTTCGTTGACTCCCACGTCCCAGATGCCCTCGAAATCGACGAAGTATCCCTGCACTTCGACGCCAGGCAACGCGGCCCTCAGCTTCGCGGCGGCGTGCTGAAGTTCGCGTTCGTGATGCGCAGCTTCGGCCGCGGCGTCTCCGCCGAATCCTCCGGCCAGTCCGCCGTACGCGCCGCAATCGGAATGCACCATCAGGATCACGCGCCGGGTGCCATGCAAACGCATCGATTTCTTGATCTGGTCGAGCACGAAATCGCGATCCGCTTCATGCTCCGGCGACGCCATGACCTTCGCACCGCCGGCAATCTTAATGGGATCGGAATTCACTACCCCAATCCGCTTCAGGAACTTGCGAAATCCCAGCTCAAAGCGGTTGTCGAAGCACCAGAGGATGGCTGCATCGCAATGATATTTTTCGCGCGGAGCATCGAAGTGGAATACTTTCTTCACGGGAATGCCTCCTCGGCGAAAACACTCCAGGCTTTATCTTAGCTGAGGAGACCCGGCTCCGTGGCAACGGCTTGGTTTAAATTTCTCCGTGGGCCCGCAGTCTTGCGTTCGAGCAAGAGCAAGAGCCTTTAACCGCGGAGTACACGGAGAAAGGCTACGAAGGACGCAGAGAAAATCACATTGAACTACCACTGGCTTTGTGTGCGCGTTGCTATTCGCCGCTTGGGCAGGATAAGATAGTTCGTACACATCTTCTCCGCTCTTATCCCTAGAATTTTTGGTGCAGGACTTCCCGCGGGCAAGGAGTGTGCGGACCCGGGACGGCGCAGTCATCTGCCCGCCCGAAATCTCCGCGACGGAGTTTCACGTGAAAAAAGGCAAGACTGCGGTGATCGTTGGCGCCCAGTGGGGCGATGAAGGCAAGGGGAAGATCGTCGACGTACTGTCGGAGAACTTCACTGTCGTAGCCCGCTACGCGGGCGGCCACAACGCCGGCCATACGGTCATCATCAATGGCAAGAAGTTTGTGCTGCAGTTGGTGCCGTGCGGTGTGCTGCGCACTGGTTGCCGGAGCGTGATCGGCAACGGCGTGGTGCTTGATCCGATTGCGTTTCTGAAAGAAGTCGGCGCCTTGCGCGAAGCGGGGGTGAAAGTCGACGGCCACTTGTTCGTTTCGAACCGTACGCACGTCATCCTGCCCTACCATCGCATGATTGAACTGGCGGCGGAAAACGCGCCGGGCCGCGTCAAGATTGGTACCACTTCGCGTGGCATCGGTCCGGCCTATGAGGACAAGATGGGCCGGCGTGGCCTTCGTGTTGCCGACTTGCTCGATCTGCAACTGCTCAAGAAGCACATTGAAAACGCAGTGCGCGAGAAAAATATGATTGCGCATGCGCTCTTCAACTCCGAACCGCTCGACGCCGACAAAATGTACGCAGAATACGCCCAGGCGGCAGAGAAAGTCGCACCGTTCGTCTGCGATACGGCGGTCCTGCTCAACCAGGCTCTGGCGCAGGGCGAAGCCATCCTGTTCGAGGGCGCGCAGGGAACCATGCTCGACATCGACCACGGTACGTATCCGTTCGTGACTTCGTCGAGCGCGACTTCGGGCGGCGCGGTCATTGGCACCGGCGTAGCTCCCAATGCCATCGACTCCGTCATCGGAATCACCAAGGCTTACTGCACGCGCGTGGGCGAAGGCCCATTTCCCAGCGAGGAAAAAAACGAGGCGGGCGACAACCTGCGCAAACGCGGCAACGAATATGGCGCGGTCACGGGGCGTCCGCGCCGCACGGGATGGCTCGACCTGCCTCTGCTGCGCTACTCGGGCATGATCAACGGCACGAACTGGCTGGTGGTCACCAAACTCGACGTGCTCGATGAACTGGCCGAGATCCCGGTCTGCGTGGGCTACAAAATCGACGGCAAACCCACGACGGACGTGCCCGCACAGGCCAGCGGCTACGACAAAATCGAATGCGTTTACCAGATGCTGCCGGGTTGGAGAACTTCAACCGAGGGCATCACCGACTACGCCAAGCTGCCCCGGCAGGCGCGCGATTACCTGGCATTCGTGGAGAAACAGGCGGGCGCGAAGGTCGGCATGATTTCCACCGGGCCGGATCGCAACCACACGATTTTGGTCGATGAATTCGTTACGGAGTTGAAGACCGCGGCAAAGAAAGCCTAGAATGTGCTCCCCGGTTCACCTGTGAGTGGGGAAGGAGCGAAACGATGGTGGTGTTGGCGGTTACCTGGATGGCGAAAGTTGGGCACGAAGCCGAAGTTGCCACGTTGTTTGAAAAGCTGACCGAACAATCCCGCAAGGAGCCGGGCTGCGCCATGTACCAGGTGCATCGGCACAAAACCGAGCCACGCCGCTTCTTCATCTACGAGCAATACAAGGACGACGCCGCGCTTGAAGCCCACCGCGCCGCTCCGCATTTCCTGCAGCACGCCAAAAAAGATTTGCCCAAAGTGGCCGACCGGGTGGAAGGGCATTTGTTCGAGCCGTTGGGGTAGGTTTGTGTGGCGCGGGCACTCCTGCCAGCGATTGTCGAAGACGTCAGCGCTGTGACAAGATAGACCTTGCGCTCGGGGTTACTTCTTGTCGATCATCAGCTCGCCGCCCGAAGCGTAGCTTTCCTTCGAAACTTCGTTGAACGCGACAATAATTCCTTCGCGGCGCGCCCCGGCTTCCTCGACGAGAGCGTCCGTGATCCGCTTCGCGATCTTACGCTTCTGATCGGCGGTACGGCCTTGCAGCATTGTCACTTGTACCATCGGCATGGTGAACTCCACGAGTGCGCGGGCAGCATGCCCCCGCGACAGCCGCCGAGACGGCGGCGTTACTTTGCCAGTTCATATCCCGCAAAGAAAAAGCTCAGCTCAAACCGCGCCGTGTCTTCCGCGTCTGAGCCGTGAATGGCGTTGTGCTCAATGTTGGTCGCCCATTTCTTGCGGATCGTGCCTTCCTCGGCTTGCGCGGGATTCGTTGCTCCCATCAGCTTGCGCAGATCGGCGATGGCGTTCTCTTTTTCCAGGGCCAGCACGACGATGGGTCCGCTCGACATGAAGTCGGTCAGCGTGTTGAAAAACGGCCGGCTGGCATGCACGGCGTAAAACTGCTCGGCCTGATGCTTGGAGATTTCGAGCATCTTCATGGCGAGAATGCGGAAGCCGTTCTTCTCGAACTGCTCGATGATGTCGCCGACAGCATTCTTGCGTACGGCGTCGGGCTTAACGATGGTAAACGTGCGTTGCAGAGTTTTCATAGGTGGGTCGTTGGTCCTTAGTCGTCAGTCGTTGGTCGTTGGTCGCGGCAAATAATCGCTAGCCAATAATCGTTAGCCGTCAACCTCAATGTTGTTAGCCACAGAAAAACTTTGTCATTCCGACCCTGAGCGAAGTCGAAGGGGAGGAACCTGCTTCGTTAGCCGCGGAAATCTAAACGCTCACTCCGATAGCCGCCGCCAGCGTCTCTCCAATCGCCGCCGGCGATTTCGCCACGCGAATCCCACAGGCTTCGAGAGCCTTGATCTTCTCCGCCGCCGTGCCTTTGCCGCCGGAGATGATCGCTCCCGCGTGTCCCATACGGCGTCCCGGAGGCGCGGTCTGCCCGGCAATGAACCCCACCACCGGCTTCTTCATGTGAGCCTTCACGAACTCGGCAGCAGTCTCTTCCGCATTTCCGCCGATCTCGCCGATCATAATCACCGCTTCCGTCTCCGGATCGCGATTGAACAGATCGAGCGCGTCAATAAAATTCGTTCCGATGATCGGGTCGCCGCCGATGCCGATTGCGGTCGATTGCCCAATGCCCCGCTGCGTAAGTTGATGCACCGCTTCATAGGTCAGCGTGCCCGAACGCGAAACAATTCCGATGGATCCCTCTTTGTGAATGGAAGCCGGCATAATGCCGATCTTGCACTTGCCGGGCGAAATGATTCCGGGGCAGTTCGGTCCGATCAGCCGCGACTTCCGGTCCTGCAGAAATTCCCACGCCTTCACCATGTCGAGCGTCGGAATGCCCTCGGTGATGCAAACGATCAAGTCGATTTCCGCGTCGGCCGCTTCCATGATTGCGTCGGCCGCGAACGGCGGAGGCACAAAAATCACCGTAGCATTGGCTCCGGTTTTGTCGGCCGCCTCGCGCATCGTGTTGAAAATCGGCCATCCTTCGTGCGTGGTGCCGCCCTTGCCGGGCGTAACGCCTCCGACAATCTGCGTGCCGTAAGCCGCACTGGTCTTGGCATGGAACGTGCCTTCACGGCCAGTCAGGCCCTGCACGATCACCCGCGTTTTCTTGTCAACCAGAATCGACATAATTCCTCGTTATTCAGGGATCAGAGTCAAGGGACTAGGGGCAAGTAAGAACGGTTCACAACGGGTTCTGGAGCCTGGCCCCTTATCGCTGGCCCCTTGGCCCTGCACCTTATCCCAATCCCTATCTCTATCCCTATCCCTATCCCTATCCCTACTACCGCCATTCCGTGACGCCGAGAGTGCCGCGAGCCGCTGCGACCACCTTGTCGGCTGCATCTTTCATCGTTTCCGCGACAACGAAGTTGAATCCCGAGTTCATCAAAATTTTCTTGCCTTCGTCAACGTTCGTGCCTTCCAGCCGCAACACGATCGGCAGCTTGATGTTGGTCTTGCGCGCAGCTTCGACCACGCCAGTCGCCAGCGTATCCACGCGCAGGATTCCGCCGAAAATGTTGATCAGCACCGCCTTCACGCTCTTATCGCTGAGCAGAATTTCGAACGCATGCGCCACCTGCTCGGAATTCGCCCCGCCGCCAACGTCGAGAAAATTTGCCGGCATGCCGCCCGCGTACTTGATGATGTCCATCGTCGCCATGGCCAGTCCTGCACCGTTCACCATGCAGCCCACGCTGCCGTCGAGTTTGATGTAGTTCAGACTGTACTTCGACGCTTCCACTTCCAGTGGATCTTCTTCGGTAATATCGCGAAGTTCCCGCAGATCGGCGTGGCGGAAGAGCGCGTTGTCGTCGAAAGTGATTTTGGCGTCGAGCGCGAACAGACGTCCATCGGTAGTCGTGATGAAGGGGTTAATCTCGAGCAGGGAAGAATCCGTGTCGACGAACGCCTTGTAGAGGCTCGACAAGAATTGCACCGCAGGATTGATCTGCTTGGCGCTCAGTCCGAGTTTGAACGCAATCTTCCGAGCCTGAAACGCCTCCAACCCCATGCCCGGATCGATGTGCTGCTTCAAAATCGCGTCCGGATTCTCCGCCGCGACTTGTTCGATCTCCATGCCGCCCGCCGCCGAGGCCATGAACACCGGCTTGCCCTCGGCACGATCCACCAGAATTCCAAGATAAAGTTCCTTCTCGATCGGCAATGTTTCTTCGATCAGCAGGCGCCGCACGATTCGACCTTCCGGGCCGGTCTGATGCGTCACCAGCTTCATCCCCAGCATCTTCGAGGCCAGTTGGCCGGCTTCATTCACCGACTTGCCGATTTTCACGCCACCGCCCTTGCCGCGACCGCCCGCGTGGATCTGCGCCTTGACCACCACTCCGTTGGCGCCCGCGTCGAACAGTTCCTTGGCCACAGCTTCAGCCTCATCCTGCGAGGCGGCCATGGCACCGCGCGGCACCGCTACGCCGTACTTCTTGAGAATCGCCTTTGCCTGGTACTCATGGATTTTCATAATGAAGCTCGTAAGTCAGTTCGTAAATTAACGACCGGAAGGGCCCTGCTTGCGGCGTTACGCTGCGGCAGCAAACTTTTAATTCTATAGAAGGGCGGCGAATTAGGGCAAACGCCGGGCGCCTGTTTGCGGCGTCCACATGCCGGGATGAGAGCCAAAGATGCTAGGCTAGTGGGCACGCTTCGCGGCCAACATGATACTCGACGCCCTCCATCGCCTTGCCAACCACAATCAATCGCTCGCTCGTGCCGAAGCCCGAGAAGTGATGGCCGAGGTGCTGGCCGGCAAGTGCACCGACGCGCAGATCGCTGCGCTGCTCATCGCTCTGCACATGAAAGGTGAGACGGTTGAGGAAATCGTCGGCTTTGCCGAAGCAATTCGCGCCGCCGCTGCGCCTTTGCCAATCGAACATGGAAGCACAGCGGACGCGCTCGCCGTCACTGGCACGGGCCGGGAGGCCCTGGTTGGGGATTCTTTAGTCGACACCAGCGGCACCGGCGGCGACGCCAGTGGAACGTTCAATATTTCCACCGCGACTGCGTTTGTGACCGCTGGGGCTGGAGTCCGCGTGGCCAAGCACGGCAATCGCAGCATCAGCTCGAAGTGCGGCTCCGCCGATGTCATCGAAGCCCTCGGCGTCAACATCCAGCTTTCACCCGAACGATCCGCCCAATGCTTGCGCGAGGTTGGAATCTGTTTTCTGTACGCGCCCAATCTGCATCCCGCCATGAAGCAGGTGCAGGGAGTCCGCCGCGAACTGCGCATGCGAACCATGTTCAATTTGCTTGGTCCGCTCACCAATCCCGCCCGCGCTTCGGGACAGGTGGTAGGAGTGTATTCGCTCGATCTGGTCGAGAAACTGGCCGAGGCGCTGAGCATGCTGGGCCTGCATCGCGCGCTCGTTGTGCACGGCCTCGATGGCCTCGACGAGATTACGATCACCGGAACGACCCGCGTGGCCGAGGCTCGCGAGGGCTCGGTGAGATCCTACGAAGTGGAACCGGAAGAGTTTGGGATGCCTCGCGCCACACTGCAGGATATTTCCGGCGGCGGCGCCGGGGAAAATGCCGCAATCATTCGCGCAATATTGGCAGGCGAGAAATCGGCGCGGCGCGATGTCGTCCTCCTCAACTCCGCCGCCGCTCTCGTGGCCGCCGGCAGAGCGGACCGCATCGCTGAAGCAATTCCGCTTGGGGCAAAGTCGATCGACTCCGGCGCAGCCGCCGCAAAGCTGAACGCGCTGGTAACTTTTTGCTCGCTTCGCTGATTCAGTCAAAAAATCCTGTCATCCTGAGCGAAGCGAAGGACCTATGTAATGTTTTCGGGTGGAAGCGCCAGCACTACCCCACCTCCACCTTCTCCAGATATTGCGCGACCGCAACCTTCCACCCCAACTCCTTCTGCATCAAATCGCGCAGTTGGCCCGAAGCGTCTGGCTCTCCGTGCACCAGATACGTCGTCGCCGGCTGGTTGCGGAACGTGCGCAGCCACTGTAGTAATTCCGGCGGATCGGCATGATCACTGAACTGCTCAAGCGCGGCGATCTGGGCACGGACGGGGACGAAGTCGCCGAAAATCTTGATTTCTGCAATTTTGTTCTTGATCAGAAACCCGCGCGTCCCCGGCGCCTGAAATCCAATGAACAGAACCAGGTTCCGCGGATCGGGCAGCCGCTGGGCCAGATGATGCAAAATGCGTCCGCCCGTCACCATCCCGCTCGACGAAATAATGACGGATGGCATGAGCGCTTCATTGATCCTCTTCGATTCTTCGGGCGTCGATGCAAACGTGAACCCCGGCCATGCCAGCGGCGAACCGTACTGGCGAATCATGTCGCGAGTCTCCTCGCTGTACTCCTCGTCGTGCTTAAGAAAAATCTCGACCGCCTTGATGGCCATGGGACTGTCACAGAAAACAGGGATGCGAGGAATCTGCCCCGACCCCATGAGATGCTTTATGAGAAAGACGAACTTCTGGGTACGTTCAATGGCAAACGCCGGCACGATCACGCTGCCGCCGCGTTCGGCTGTCGTGCGAATCAGCCCCGCCAGTGCGGGCATCGGATCTTCTTTCGGATGGATGCGGTTTCCATATGTCGACTCCATTACAACGACATCGGCAGTCTCGCCCTCGGTCGGCCCTGAATGAACCACCTTCCCTGGCGCGATTTTGTGATCGCGGACGCGTCCAATGTCGCCGGTGAAAAGAAGTCGCCGCGCTTCCCCGGCCGCATTCAAAGTGATCTCTGCCATGCACGATCCAAGAATGTGTGCGGCGCGAACGAAACGGAGGGATAGTTCTGGTGAGAGCCGAACATCCTCTCCGACGCGGACTGGCTTGAAGTACTGCAGGGCGTTTTGCGCTTCTACGAACGTGTAAAGCGGCAAGGCAGGCTTATGTTTCGACTTATTTGTCTTGTTGTAGTAGCGTGCGTCTTCTTCCTGTAGATGTCCGGAGTCGGGAAGGATAATTCCGCACAAATCAATCGTCGGCGAGGTGGCGTAGATCGGACCGGAAAATCCCTCCTTCACCAGGCGCGGAATCCAGCCACAGTGATCGAGGTGCGCATGCGTCAGAATGACCGCGTTGATCTTCGTCGCCGGAACCGGCGTATCGCGCCAGTTGCGCTCGCGCCATTCCTTCGGACCCTGGAACAATCCGCAATCGATCAGCACCTGAAAACCGTTCGTGCCCGACGCATCGCCCGTGCTGATCAGATGCTTCGAGCCGGTGACCGTTCCCGCCGCGCCCAGAAATTGAATATAGGCCAAGTATTTTCTCCGAAACTGCGACGACAAAAGCTACCACAGAGGCACAGCGGCGCAGAGGAAGAAAAAACGGAAGAGAACAGCCGCGCGCATGAAGCCCGTGGAATCTGACCAGAAGCGGATTGCAGCCATCTGCCTTCCTCTGTGACTCTGTGTCTCTGTGGTGAGCTATTTTTCTGTCGACTCAACCTTGAACAGATTATTCGCCATGGCGCTCTCGGGCACGCTGCCGTCGTTGACGATAACTTCCTGCGGCGCCGACGGAACTTCGATCCGAATCACGCCCTTGCTTTTCGCGCGAACTTCCAGCCGCTTCGTCGTGTCGCCGCCGGAAAACTTGACCGTGATCGGAACCTCCGCTCCCGCCGTTCCCAGGTTGTCCACTGTAATCGTGAGCATGAAGGTGTTGGTCAGCGTCTTCCGCGGAAACACGGATTCCACTTTGAAGTCCGGTAGCCCGCGGTCGCGGTAGACCCA
>Ga0070733_10003770_pt1 | contig 10278 bp, 13 predicted proteins | sample Coa_R1_9_FD_66450 | JGI IMG/M metagenome (GOLD analysis project Ga0070733, IMG submission 66450) | Surface soil microbial communities from Centralia Pennsylvania, which are recovering from an underground coalmine fire - Coalmine... | ecosystem: Environmental > Terrestrial > Soil > Unclassified ... | reverse complement strand
GGAGCAGACGACGGGAGATCCTTCGCCGAGTGCACGGCGATCTCGCCCGCTCCGTCTAATACGGCGCGCTCGACCTCGGCGACGAAGACGCCTTGTGACCCCAGTGTCCAGATCGGAAGATCGGGTCGGAGATCGCCACGGGTCTCGACCGTCACGATCTCGACTTTGAACCCGGAGTCGAGCGCTTCGATGAGCGATGCGACACGCCGCGCCTGAACGAGAGCGAGGGGGCTCTTTCGAGAAACGAGGCGGACCGTCTTCATGCGCCCCGGGGTTGTCGGTCCGTGGATGTGATTCCGTCCTAGAGGCCGAAGAGCGCCCGCAACGCGTCGGCCAGGCGCTCGCCGCGCGCCGTTCCGGCTGCACGTTTCACTTCGACCGTGGGCTCGTGAAGGATCTTGGCAACGATGCGGCGCGTCGCCGAATCGACCGCGGCGCGCTGTTCGTCGGTCAACTCCGACAACGTCTTGTCCGCCCGTTCGAGCTCGGCGGCGCGGATTCCTTCCGCCCAGGCGCGAAGCGCGCCAACGACCGGAGCCACCGTGCGTCCGCGCGCAAGGGCCGCGAACCGCTCGAGTTCCTCTTCGATGATGGCTTCGACGCGAACGATTTCGGCCCTTCGCGACTCCATCTCGCGCTCGGCGTAGCTGCGCAGATCGTCGACGTCGAACAGGGTCACGCCGGGCAACGAAGCGACCTCTGGGTCGACGTCTCTTGGCACTGCGACGTCGACGACGAGCAGCGGGCGCCTTGGCTTGGCGCCGCGCGCCGTGCGCAGCTCATCCGGGCCGAGAAGCACGTCTGAGGCGGCGGTGGCGGAGAACAACACGTCCGCCTCACCAAGCTCGGCGTCGAGCGCGTCGAGCGCAATGCCGCGACCGCCGAGCGGTCGCGCGAGAGATACCGCGCGGCTGCGGCTTCGGTTGGCGATCACAACTTCGGCCTCGCTGACGACGGGTTTCAGCGCAGCGAGGATGCCCTCCCCCATCTCGCCGGCTCCGACGACGACAACCCGCCGATCGACAAAACCCGAGCCGAGGTGCTGAGAGGCGAGCTCGACAGCAACGTGGGCGAGCGACGTCGTGCCGCGGGCGATGCCGGTTTCTGTTCGTGCTCGCTTGCCCACCTCGATCGCGTGCCGGAAAAGGCCGTCAAGGACCGGGCCGATGGCGTGCTCGGCCCGGGCCTGCTCGTAGGCGGAGCGGACCTGACGGAGAACCTCGCCCTCTCCGAGGACCGGCGAGTCGATACCGGATGCGACGGCGAAGAGGTGGCGCACCGCCGGTTCGTCGAACTCGACGGTCAGTGCGTCTTCGAGCGCGGCGATGGCGTTCTTCGAGTCGCTCAGTCGCTCTGAGAAGAACTGTTGGATGTCGTCGACCCCGTCGTGGAAGCGATCAGCGAACGCGTAGACCTCGGTTCGCATGCAGGTAGAAAGAACGACTCGCTCGGAGAGGTTTGGGCTGTCGCTCAGCTTGGCGAGCGCCTTTGGCATCTCGTCCTCACCGATCGCCAGGCGGTCGAGCAGCTCGAGGGGCGCGTCTCGCTCGTGGAGGCCAACGACGACAACCGGCAACGCCTCTCTCCTCGCTCGATGCCCCCGTCAAGGGGAGCCATTTGTCTTCCAGTCGATGTTATGGGCTTCGTCGGGTCTGCTTCGGCGCCTTGGCTCTCGCCTTCTGAATCGGTGGTCCCCCAGGTGGCCGCGACCGATAAAAGGTGAGCACTTGCAACTCTGCTGAGAGGTCGACCTGGCGGACGACAACACCGCTCGGCACCGACAGCACGACTGGCGCGAAGTTGAGAATCGACCGCACGCCGGCGGCGATGAGCCGTTCGGCCACCGATTGACTTGCTCGCGCCGGGGTTGTGATCACTCCGATGGCTATCTGCTCGCGTTGACAAGCCGCCTCGAGCCGCTCGAGAGGTTCGACCGCCACCCCTCCCACCTCTGTGCCGACGACGGCCGGGTTGACATCGGCGAGCACGGCAACACGGAAGCCCCCCGAGCCGAACCCCTCCGATCTGGCGAGGGCGCGTCCGAGGTTGCCGACACCGACGATCACGACCGGCCAATCGCGATCGACGGCCAGCGCCCGTCCGACCTGGCCGAGGAGCCGCTCGACCTCGTATCCCGAGCCGCGCGTCCCGTAGGAGCCGAGTTGGGAGAGGTCGCGGCGCAGCGTCGCCGGATTGACCCCGACGACCACCGCCAGCTCGGTCGACGAGACGTGGTCGACGCCCCGCTCGACCATGACTGCGAGGGCGCGTCGGTAAAGCGGTAGACGGTGGACCGTCGGTCGGGGGACGCTTCCGCTTTTCCGCGCCCGCGCCGGACCGGCCACGAAGCGACGCTATGCGTCGGGTCGCGGCCCGACAAGGGTGCGACCGAGAACGGCGTCGGACTGGCTCCGCCCGGAGCCGCCGGCGCCGGAGACGAAACTGAGTGCGACTATCCGGCTTCGGTGAAGCGCTCGGCGAGGTAGCGGTCGAGGTCCTCTTCGCGCACGCGATAGGACTTCCCGACCCGAACTGCGGGTAGCTCATTTGAGCTAATCAACCGGTAGACGGTCATATTCGAGATCCGCAGCATCTGCGCCACCTCCCCAACCGTGAGGAAGTGCGATTTCGTGTATTGGATGGACAGCTGGATCACCCCTCTCCGCTGCCACGACTGTAGGCGAGCGAGGCTGGTGGGGAAAGAGGGGCAGGCGGAGCTGGCGGGGCGGTACAGCAGTACGAGGTGTTTGCGGGCCAGCCAACCAGCTAAGCAGGGACTCCGTGAAGACTCAGTCGCATTCCACCAGCGTGCGGGCGGTGAGGTCCTGGTAGAGGCGACGGAGCCGTCCGGCGGTGAGCGACCAGGTGTAGCCCCGCGCGCGGAGCGCCGCCTGCTCCCCCATCCGTCCGGCCAGCTCGCGGTCGCCAAGGATCTTGGCGGTGGAGGCGGCGAACGCCTCGACCCCGCCCCCGTCGACGAGGAAGCCGGTCTCGGCGTGCTCAACAAGAGTCGTCAAACCGCCGACCGACGAGGCGACGACAGGGATGCCGCAGGCTGCGGCCTCGAGTGCGACGAGACCGAAGGACTCCGAACGGCTCGGCACAAGACAGACGTCGGCCGCCCGGTAGTAGGTGGAAAGAAGCTCGTGGGGCTGAGGGGTGACGAAGTCGACCCGGGATGAAAGTCCGAGCTCATCGACTAGTCGGTGGAGCATCGCCAGCTCGGTGAGACCCGCAAGGCCGCTCGGTCCGCCGACTACGCAGAGACGGGCGTTCGAAAACCCGACTCGATCGAGCTCGGCGAGCGTCCGCACGGCGACATCGGCGCCCTTCAGTCGCTGGATGCGCCCAACGAACAAGGCGAGACGGCCCTCGCCATCGAAGTTGAGGGCGCGACGGGCCTGGCCGCGGTCACCGGGCGAGAAAAAAGCGTGGTCAACGCCGGGCGGGACGATCTCGACTCGTCCCGGATCGGCCTCGTAGAGCTCGACGAGCTGTTCCAGCTCCACCGAACACGAGGCGAGGATCGCGTCGGAGCACCCGATCACGTCGGCTTCTGCTCGGGCACGCCGGCCCGGGTCGTGCGCGTCGATCTCTTCTGGACTCGCCTCTGCCTTCACGCGGTCGAGCGTGTGAAACGTCGAAACGAGCGGGATCCCGAGCCGATGCTTCAGCGCATGGCCGGCGATCCCAGAGAGCCAGTAGTTGGCATGGATGGCCTCAGTTGGTGAAGCTCCGATCGCTTCGCAGGCGGAGATCCGCACCGCGACGGCTTCTGTGAACTCGCCGGTGAACTCGTGCAGGTGCGCCTTTTCAACCGGCGCGGTCGGACCAGCGACCACGTGGTGGACCGTCAGGCCGGGCTCGACCTCGACGAAAGCGGGAAGATCGGGTGACTCGGCTCGCGTGTAGACGTCACACTCGACGCCCGCTCGCGCGAGCGAAGATGACAACTCGCGCACGTAGACGTTCATGCCGCCCCCGTCGCCTGTCCCCGGCTGCGCGAGCGGCGACGTGTGCATCGAGAGCACTGCGAGCTTGCGCATCCCGGGTGAGCGTAACGGGCAGCCCAAGAGCCTCGGTCAGGAGATTCTTCCCGTTCGCTCCGCCGGCGCGTAGCGGTACCAGGCGATGCCGAGGACCGAACGCGACGGGACCGCGCCGAAGCTCCGACTGTCTCTACTGGCGTCCAAATTGTCTCCGGCGACCTCGATGCCGTTCGGAGCGAGACCGACGACTCGTTTCACGATGAGGCGACTCGGGTACTCGGGATCGGTGAACACAACGAGGTCTCCCCGCCCGACTCGTCGGGTTCGCCGTACGAGGCACCGGTCGCCGTCGAGGAGTGTCGGCATCATGCTCGGCCCGACGACGGCGACTCGAGCGGGGAGGCGCAATAGCCGCGCGAGGTATCGGGCTAGACCCGCGACAAAGGATCGCCTTTGCACCTCCTCGCTAAGGTGGTCCGCGTCGTGCGCCTCGGCGTCGGCAGCCACCGCGATTACGCGGTTCCGGGTAAGCGACCGAAGGAGTCGTGCTATGCGAATCACGTCACGTCTGCTCGCTCTTGCCGACCGGCTCATGCCGCCGCGATCGGCCCACGCACACTGCGATCTTCCGTGTGGTGTCTACGACCCCGCGCAAGCACGGATTGAAGCCGAATCTGTCAAGGCGGTGATGGAGAAGTTCGCCGGGTCCGATGACCCGATCTTCCGCGAGCGGTGCGTCATCATCAAAGAGGAGCGCGCCGAGCTCGTGAAGCACCATCTCTGGGTGCTTTGGACCGACTACTTCAAACCAGAGCACGCGGAGAAGTTCCCAGAGCTCCATGAACTCTTCTGGCGTACGACCAAGACGGCGGGCGACTCAAAGCGCACGATGGACACGGCCGTGGCGGACAAGCTGCTCGAAGGGATCGCCGAGATCGACCGGATCTTCAAAGAGACGAAGAAAGGCTAAGAGCAAGGAGCGTTGACTGCGCCTTCCGAGGCGCAGTCAGTTCTGCTCCGCGTGTGCCGCGCAACGCCGAACGGTGGGCGAGGCGATCAGCCGTTCAGGTTCGATCGCGCCACCGCAGATGGCACACGAGGCGTGGGTTCCGAACCCGAGGCTCTCGATCGTCTGCTCGATCTTCGCGAGCTCGGATTCCGCGTCGCGCAGCAGCGCCTTCGCCTCGTCAAGGGCGATGTCAGGGGTCGGCTCTCCTGTTCGAGCCGAAGGCTGAGGCGGACGAAAAGGGCCTGCGATCAAACCGTTGCCATCGTCGAGCGTCATGCCACTGCATATCGGTCGGTCATGAAGCGAGCGTACCGGTCGTTGACCGACTCTTTCGGCTTTCTGCATGGCCGCTCACAGTCGTTACGCTCGGTGAGGCGTCGGGCTGCATGAGTCGGTCCCGCAGGGGAAAGAAGTGAGCGAACGTTCGCCTCTCGTTGTTGACGATGATCACACGAGCGGGATCGAGCGCGTGCTCGTCGTCGCCGCCCATCCCGACGATCCCGATTTTGGTGCGGCAGGAACCGTCGCGTTGTGGACCGACGCCGGGATAGCCGTTTCTTATCTGATCGTCACGAACGGTGACGCGGGAGACTCCGACCCGCTGACAGACCGTGTCGCGCTGACCGAGCTGAGAAAGAAAGAGCAGGTCGCGGCGGCGGAAGTGGTCGGCGTGAGTGATGTCGGCTTTCTCGGTTATCCGGACGGCAAGTTGGAGGCGTCACATGAGCTCCGTCGCGACATCAGTCGGACGATCCGAAAGATCCGACCCGACCGGGTCGTCTGCCAGTCGCCCGAGCGGCTTTGGGACTCGCTCGCTGCGAGCCACCCAGATCACCTCGCCGCCGGTGAGGCGACCGTGTGTGCTGTGTATCCCGACGCCCGAAACCCGTTTTCGTTTCCGGAGTTGCTCGACGAAGGTCTCGAGCCGTTCTCGGTACGGGAGTTGTGGATGATGGCCCATCCGGAACCTAATCGCGCCGTCGACGTCACTGAATCGTTCTCGCGCAAGGTCACAGCCCTTCGCCGCCACGTAAGCCAGATCGGCGAGGGCGCATGGATCGAGGAGCGCTTGGGCGGTCGCCTGGCCGCCAGTGCCCAGCTGGCGGGGCTCGGAGAGGGGCGCTACGCAGAGCTCTTCCGGGTCGTGTCCGCACCCTGAGCGGGCCGGCTTCAGAGCGCATCATGGTCGTCACTAGCGTGTCAGCGCGATGTCAGTGAAGACGCCCTCGATGTGGTGGAGCGGCCGTGCGATCGGTCTCCACATCACCTTGTTCATCACCGTTCCCGGGTTCTTCGCCCTCGGCTGGTGGCAGCTCCACCGGGCGCTCGGCGGTAACGATCTCAGCTGGGCTTATACCTTCGAGTGGCCGTTCTTCGCCGGTTATGCCGTTTATTTGTGGTGGCGGCTCGTTCACGAGCCCGAGGTGGACGCAACTCCCAAACGGACGATCGCCGCCGACGAGACTCAAGCGGGCGGCGAGGATGCCGCCCTTTCCGCCTACAACGCCTACCTCGCCTCGCTACATGAGGAAGACAAAAAGAACGGCTAGCTCCCGAGCGGGCGACTAGAAGACACCGAAGCGGATCACCGAGGCGAATCCGAACACGAGTGAGTACACCGCGAACGGGACGAGGGTCCTCGTGCGGAAATACCTCGACAAGAAGACGATGGCGAAGACAGAGGTGGCGACGGCGGCGATACTCCCGGCAACCACCTGCGGCCTGATGCCGTTGCCGAGCGAGCCGAGCAGGTCGGGAACCTTCAGCACGCCAGCCGCGAAGATCACCGGGGTGGACAAAAGGAACGAAAAGCGCATCGCGTTCTCGTTGTTGAGCCCTCGATAGAGCCCTCCGACCATCGCCACCCCCTCCCGGCTGATTCCGGCCAGCAAAGCTGAGGCCTGCGACGCGCCGATGACGGCCGCGCTGAAGAACCCGATCCGGGACAACGCGTGTTCGGAGTCTTCGTCGATCGTCACGATTCGCCGGTCACGAAAGCGTTGCCGCCCGGCTCGATCGGGATTCTCTTGCGACGCGGGGCGCTGGGCGCGACGCCGATGCCTTTCACCAGCAAAAAGGATCACGCCGTTGACCATGAGGAACACCGAAGCCGCGAACGGTTTTGCGAAAAGGACGCGGAATTGATGCTCGAGGGCGATCCCGAGCACGCCGACTGGGACCGTCGCGACGACGATCAGCCACGAAAGGCGTTCCTCGTCCGTCGTCACCTTCCGCCGCCCAAGGGAGCGGACGAAGCCACCGACAAGCCTGATCCATTCACGGGCATAGAACGCGAGCAAGACGACCGCGGTCGCCAGGTGAAGGCCGACGACAAACGCGAGGTATGGGCTCTCTGCTTGAGATTCTTGGCTGACGAGCTTCGCCCACGTTCCGCCGATCCATGAAGGGATGAGGACGGTGTGACCAAGGCTCGAGATCGGGAATAGCTCGGTAATCCCCTGGACAAGGCCGATCACGATCGCCTGCAAGAAATTCAAGTGATAGACGGCGTGATTCACCTCGGCCCTTTCTACGGACGCGATGCGCGGGCAAGTTTCCTCGCGCATTGATCCGTCGGATGTTACGTGGTGAAGGCGAACCAAACGGGGTCGCCGAGCAGCTCCCCACAGGGATTCGATCACAACGCACGGGTCAACACCTCACCCAACATCAACCTTGACCGAATCAGTAGGGTTCAATTCGGTCCGAGCCGACGATCGGAGAATCCGATGCCCGCCAGCGAGTTGCTCACTGTCGTCACTGCCACAGTGAACAAGCACCATGTCGCCGGGATCACCGCTATGGCCATCGGCGCCATCTTGGTGATCATCGGCGGGCTTCGAATAGCTACGCGAGCTTCGCGGGCGGTAGGGGTCCCGATCTTCGGGCTAGTTATCGCGCTCTTGGGAGTCCTCACTTACGTTCGCGCCATCTAGCGAGCTCAGTTCTTGGCGAGCGGGCACAGGTCGACGTGTTTCGCCGCGAGGACGTGTTCGACCGCGTCGACGAGGCGCGACCTTAGAAGAGCTCCCGAGGTGACGGCGCGGACGATGGTTGCGATTATCTCGTTCGTAAGCGCGTCGGGACTCGTGGTCGGCGCCTGGTACAAGAGAAGATCCTCGCCGGCGACGAGAGCCTCAACGGCAGCTTGGGGTATCGACAACCCCTCCCCCCGAATGGCGAGGGCGCTCAAGGCGTCGGTCATGATCAGGCCACGGAATCCGAGCTCGCGGCGGAGCACCCGTGTTACGACCGTCGAAGAAAGACTCGCCGGGATTCGGGTGAGACCGGGAACGGTTGCGTTTGCGACCATGACCGCATCAATGCCTGCATTGATCGCGGCGCGAAACGGCAACAATCCCGCCCGCTCGAGACTGCTCCACGAGGGCGTGGCGGCGGGACCGTTGTCCGTGTTGCCAGTCGATCCACCGAGCCCAGGAAAATGCTTCGCCACCGCGATCACCCCGCCGCGTTGCAGTCCCTCAGCAAAGGCGACCCCGTCCGCTGACGCAAGCGAGGCATTCGGACTGAACGACCGCGTGCCATCGGGATTTCGCGCGTTCGGGCCGACACCACCGTCGATATCGAGCACGGGCGCGAGGTCCATCGTCACACCGGCAGCCAGCAGACGTCGTCCGAGACCGAGCGCGAGTGTCTCGATTCGCCTCGGGGTCATCGTCTCTCCCATGACCCGCGCGGCCGGAACCTGACCGACGAGGTTGGCCATTCTTTGGACGGCGCCTCCTTCCTCATCGGTCATGAAAAACGGCACTATCCCGTCGAGCGCGTGAGAGTTAAGGGCTCTGAGCTGGGCTTTCATGTTCAAAGGAGCGGTGTTCCCGAACAGGACAATCCCGCCGATCCCGATTTGTTCCTCGTGCAGCAACGACGGGATCGCGTTCTCGCTTCCCCCGGCAGCAAGTGTCTCGGCCGCGAGCCGGGCCGTGTGCCAAGTAGCGATGCGCGCCGTGTTTGAACATGGCACACGGGTGCGTTCGCTTTGCGTCGGAGCCGCCGTTCTGGCACCGGACGCGGAGGAAACCGAAACGACCGAGGTGGCCGAAATCAGGGCCATCGTGACGACTCGACACCTCACGGCCGCTGACACTTTCATCGGCCGATCCTCAGCCATCGTGGCGTCCCGCGCAAGCACCGCGTCTTGTTCGACTCCCAACGGCCCCAGTGACCAAGCGGAGTCTGGCGAGATACGCGACAATCGTGCTCGCACGCGGATCGAAAGGGGACGATGTGGGAGACAAATCGCCGAAACAGGTGAACACGAAAAAGCCCGGCCGAAGTCTGAAGGAAAAGCGCGCCGCCAAGAAGTCCAAACAAGCTTCTAAGTCGTCGTAACGCCGGCGCGACAGCCCAGCTGGGCGATTCGTTTCAAATCGATCCGTCTCACCTCAGCGATGACGGCGTTACCACTTACGGCTAGTTAAACCCGCGGCTCCCACGAGAATTTTCTTAACGCGAACAGAAGGCCGGCCGCGCCCCAAGCGGCCACGATCACGACATCGATCCAGTCGAAACTCGTCTCGAGGAATCCCGCTTGCATCCCGCTCGCGAAGTGCTGCACGGGGAAGACGCGCGCGATCCAGTGGATCCACGCTGGGGCGCTCTTGCCGAGGGGAATGAAGATTCCCGACAGAAAGAGCAATGGCAGAATCGTCGCGTTGATCACCGCGGGCGCAGCATCGGCATTGGGAACTACGCCGGTGATCGCGAGCCCGAGTGCAGAAAATGATGCCGCCCCTACTGCGAGAACGATGAGAAAGCGCAACAGGCTAAGCCCGGTCGGGATATCTGCTTGATAAAAGATGCGCCCGAACGCGGCCGTGATGACGACAAGCACCACCGCTATCAACAGCGAGTGAACAACTTTTGCGCCGAGGTAGAAGCCGCTCGGCAACGGCGTTCCACGTGTTCTTTTGAGCACTCCGAGATCTCGTTGGAAGGTGACGTACATCGCGATGTTGGTGTAACAGGCAGAGATGACGGAAAAGGCGGCCATCGCCGCCACGTAATAGGTGGCAGACGAGATCGTTCGACCGATCAGGTGCACCTTGAAGCTGCCGAGCAGCGCTGTGAAGATCACGAGGAACATGAGCGGGAAGGCGAAGGTGAAGAACGCCGAGGCGGGGTTCCGCCAGAACGCCTTGTTGACGTAGCGGAGCTGAACGCCGGTCAGCCGCAGCGTGTTCATGCCGTCACCTCCTGCGCATCTCCTGAGCCCGCTTCCTCATCAGTCAGCGACAGGTACACGTCCTCAAGCGACGG
>Ga0070733_10003768_pt1 | contig 10279 bp, 11 predicted proteins | sample Coa_R1_9_FD_66450 | JGI IMG/M metagenome (GOLD analysis project Ga0070733, IMG submission 66450) | Surface soil microbial communities from Centralia Pennsylvania, which are recovering from an underground coalmine fire - Coalmine... | ecosystem: Environmental > Terrestrial > Soil > Unclassified ... | reverse complement strand
TTCTGCTTGGGACAGGCAGGAGCGGGCAAATTGGCCTCGGGCATGGATTCGGTCTTCCCAGCCCGGCGATGGATAGGCATAGCGAATTCCGTTTCCTCCGGGAGAGGCGCCTCAAGCAAGCGAGCCGCGCATACATCGTTCTGCGCCCGAAGAAGACTTGGCACAGCGACCGCACGGAGTTCCGGCCATTGCCGAAACTGACCGGCGTTTGTGAACGTACCCAGTGGAACTGAGCTCCCCTTCAAAGCATGGCTATCGGAGAGTTGTTTGAACGCCCGCTGCCAAGCTTCGTTCGAAAAGATGTCGGCTCCCGTCTGCGCAGGAGCAGGTTCGGCGGGCGTTTGCAGGGCGGCAGTTTGTCCGCACATCGCGACCGCGAATAAGGGCGGCCAATAGGGCAAACTTCAGACAGGTCATAAGCTAAGGCTCCTACGCGATCTCAACCGATTTCTAGAACGTGGCGACGCGCGGCTAAAGCCACGGTGACGCGAGCAAACAGTTCACCGCGAATGTGGCTGCTGCCCGTAAATACCGCCAATGAGATTGAGGCTGTTCACATTCGAGGGAGCCTTGATACCAGGCGCTGCCGGTTCGATCGATTGGAACCACAAGACGCGGCGTCTCCGTGCGGTCGCTCTGAAAAACCGTGTGGGCCGCGCGGCGAAGTTGACCCGCCCCATAACTTACAACCGTTGCTTCTGGCCCGAGCTGCGGGGACACCTGGAAGCCCGACAGCCACTCCTGCCCGGGCAAATCCGGGCGCCGCAACGCAAACAGGGGGAGCAGGTGCTTTTGTGTCGCGAAGATCTTCCACGGCAATAGAGGGTGATAGAACGCCAGCAGGCTGACACTTACATACCAGGTGGACGTGTCCAACACACCTCTTCCCCAGTTCGGCAGGCGCGCGGCCAATTGCGCCTGCAGCGGGCCGCCTAAACTTGCGGGACCCACGGGACCGGAAAGCGCCCAACTCCGCCAGCCCCTCTGTTTGAGCGAGATCGTCACGTCCGTGCGAAGCTCTGACGGGCGCCGGATGAGTGCAACATCGGCGAAGGTCAGGGGCTCGAACATACCGATCCGGTTCAACCTCACCAGACTGCGGCGCAAGCGGTCCAGATCAAACAACGTTCCCTCTTCGAGCACCAAAGCGCGCCGCAAGGTCTCATCGTGGATCGAGTGATTTCCCCGGAATTCGATACGTCCTACGTAGTACGATGGCGCCGTTTCCACCGCGGCGCTGAGGAGAGCCTCTCTCTCCGGCTGCCACACCTGAATCGTCAGGCGGGCTTCGAAATCGAGCTTGCCCTGGGTTTCTGATTGCCGCCGTGCGGCCATGAGACACCGGCACAGGGCGGGCGCTGGAAAATCTTCCTGCGCGGATGGGGAAATACCCGGTGGCGATCCCGCGCCCGAGACATCCAATCCCCGTAAGCGATAGCGCGCTCCCGCATCCGCCACGTAGGTAATGGCTACCTTGTTTCCTGTGTACGCAATTCCGCCCAATGTAACCTGCGCATCGAAATAGCCGCGGGAAACGTACAGCGCGCGCAATCGCTCGAGATCGGAGTCCACGCGTGCCTGGCTGAAGTCAGGATGCGATTTCCACACACCCGGGACGCGGCGCTCACGGGTCTCTCGCAGAGTGTGGAGCAGTTCGTTCTCGCCGAGGCCAAGGTTTCCAGAGAGATTCACCCTCTGGACGCTGTAGTGACGGCCCGGATTCACACGCAGGACAAGGTCCACCTGGCGCGATCCCGCCGAAACCAGCTCTGCCTCCACGCGACTCTCCGGATAACCCTCGTCCGCCAGCCTCGGCGCGAGCGCGACGGCCACCTCCTTGGCGCGTGCGGCATCGATTGGCGTCCCGCTTGGAAGGGAAATCTGCCGCTTCTCACTGGCCGGCTCAAATCGCACCGTCCGGGGATAGAGCGGACGCCGAGGTACGCCGCGGAATACCACGTCCGGGCCGTCTGGCGTTTCGGTACTTTCCACGCGCACGTCCTCGAAACGGCCGGTCGACCACAAACGGTGGACGTCTCTCGAAATACGTGCCGCGTCAAGCTGGTGGCCGGCCCTTGTTTCGAGATCTACCGGGAGCCCGGGGCCACGAACCTCGACGGAACGAATAGAGCCGGCGTTCGGCAAGGCCGCAGGGACCACGAGCAAAGCTGCGGCAAGCCTCGAGCAAGTCCACATCGGAACTGTGCGCACAAGGTTACTGTCGACGTGGATGGTTCAGTTTTGGTTGCGGATGTGTATTTAAGTTGGTTTTCGTGCGGGTATCTGTTGAAGCAGGTTCACGCTGGGCTGTTACCTCACACCGATCCCGAGGAGCCAGGAGTCGTAGTTTCCGAGGTCTCCGCAGATTCTGTCGAATCTAAGGCTTCATCCGAAGATGCGTCGTCCGGCGCGGTCCCGTCGTCAGGCAGGCCCCCGCCGATGCGCTTCTCCAGCTTGCGCTGCATTCGCTTGGCAGCCTTGTCGCGCTGCTTTTCCTGGCGGTTGAGTTCCTTTTGACGTTTCTTGAAAGTGGTGCGTGATCGCGAAGCCATAGAATTCCTCGTTCTTGTACCGGCCGGAACTTCAGCGGACCGGCCGGCCTGTTTACTGCGTTATTACCAGCGGGGTCCGCGGCTTCGGCCCCCGCGCGGGGCGCCACCCCCGCCGGCACGGTCCACCTTCGGCCGGGCCTCATTGACATTGAGAGCACGCCCGCCCAGGTTGGTGCCGTTCAATGCCTTAATGGCCTTGTCGGCGTCGGCTTCCGCCATCTCGACGAAAGCGAAACCTCGCGAGCGGCCGGTATCCCGGTCCGTAACCAGGTTGACGCTGTCCACATTTCCGTACGTTGCGAACAGGGAACGGATCGAATCTTCCGTTGCGCTGAAATCCAAGTTGCCTACAAAAATCTTCTTCACGTAACCTCCTTCGGTTTGAAAGCGAGCTTTTCGAGGCAGAACTGGTTCACAGCCGGGATTTGCAGACAATCAAACGCATCTACAGCTTAGCCTTTCCCCGCGGTAGGGTGCAACTGCGTCCGAGCCGTCATATGCGAAGGCGATGCTATACTCCCACAAAGCAACAAATTCAGCGTAGAGGGAGCGAAATGCTTGTCCGGCAGGTGTTTCCAAGGGTATTTCATGCGGTGACCCTTTCCAGCGCGCGGATCTTTCGGGGCACGGTCTGAGCATGGCGACTTTAGGGCTAATCGAATACCAGGACGCCAGTCCGGAAGTGCGGGCCGTGTATGACGACATCATGACGACTCGCAAGACCGACTGGATCAACAATTTCTGGAAGGCGCTGGCCCACGATCCAGCGACGCTCCGGAGAACCTGGCGCAGCATCAAGGAGATCATGGTTGCGGGCGCGATCGACGCGCTCACCAAGGAAATGGTCTATCTGGCGGTCAGCGCCACCAATCAGTGCGGCTATTGCATCGCGTCGCACACCGCGGCGGCTCGCAAGGCAGGCATGACGGACGCGATGCTGGCAGAGTTGATGTCAGTCGTAGGCATGGCGAATGAGACGAACCGGCTCGCCAGCGGCTATCAAGTAGAAATCGACGAACGGTTCAAGACCGCCTAACTTACTGCGAAGGAGCTTTAGGCGGGTTGACGTGCAACCCCGCGGCGGCGAACCAGAGGTGCAGGTCGAGCACCAGACGTCCCGATTGCAAAGCCGGATCGGCCTCCATCAGGTCGCGCGCTTCGTCAACGGAGGCGAGCTTGAAAATCAGCATGCCCCGCAGTTCGCCGGCATCGCTGAAAGGGCCGGCGACGATCAGCTTGCCGGCTTCCGCCAGTTTACGGAAGTTCGCCAGGTGGCCTTCCTGTATGCGGCGCGTCTCCGCGGTTTCCTCAGACGTCCATTTCGGCCCTCGGTGAAAGAAGCCGGCCACGTAGGTGGTCATCTCGTATTGCGGTTCCGCTTTCTGGGCGCCTTTGCGGTCCGCCGCGGGGAGCAAGCATGCGAAGGTTACGAAGATCAGCGCCAGCTTGGGAAGCGTCATGGACGAACTATACACCCTGGCAACACTCGCGCGTATTCTTGTGATATGGCGAGTCTTCAATCCATCATCGAGCCGTTGAGCAGCAGCGCAACCGTGAAATCCGTCTTTGGAGAGCCGATTTCCGCACATGGGAAGACGCTTATCCCCGTGGCGCGGATCGCCTACGGCTTTGGCGGTGGCAAGAAACTGGAGCCGGGTAACCCGCAGGGCGGAGAGGGCGGGGGTGGCGGAATCCATGCAGCTCCGGTCGGCGTGATCGAGATAACGGACACGGAAACGCGCTTCGTGAGGCTAAGCGAAACGCGAAAACTGGCGGGAGCGGTCCTCGTCGGATTCTGCCTGGGAGCATTCTGGCCGCGACGTTCAAATCGCCGCGGCGATTGATACCGGCCGGCGGCGCGCCGAGCCGGTATATACTGGCGTCCTATGAAAAGCGAACTGGAACGCCGGGAATTCGGCAGATTTCTGCTCGGGACCGCACTTTCCGCGACCGCCGCACAGGCGCAACAGAAACCACGCCCAACGCACCCGTGGCCGCCGGGCATCAAGATCTCCGTCCAGATGCCGGGCGATCCCTCCGACGAAGACCTCCAGTTCGTGAACCAGCTCGGCGCCCACTACGTCAACATCTGGACGCAGGGAGACACGGCCAACTATGAAAACTTCGTCCGGCTGAAGAACAAAGTCGAGACTGCCGGTCTGCGCGTGTGGAACATCGGCAATACCGATGTGCACAACATGGAGGAGGTCACGCTCAACCTGCCGGGGCGCGACAGGAAGATCGAGCAGTACAAGAATTATCTGCGCAACGCCGGCCGCGCCGGATTGCACTACACCACCTACGCGCACATGGGCAACGGCATCTGGAGTTCGACGCCCGAGACCGCTCGCGGCGGCGCGCGGGCCCGTGCTTTCAATCTGGCCGATGCCACCGGCCACTGGGCGCAGAAGGAATTCAAAGGGCCGCTGACCCACGGCCGCGTGTATACCGAAAAGGACGTCTGGGACAACTACGAGTACTTCATCCGCCAGGCGGCCCCCGTGGCTGAAGAGCAGGGCGTTTACATCGGGATTCATCCGGACGATCCGCCGGTGCCGCTGCTTGGCGGCGTGCCACGCTGCATCTTCGGCAACTTCGAAGGCTACAAGCGCGCGCTCGATATCGCCAATAGTCCCAACGTTGGCGTTTGCCTCTGCTGTGGGACATGGCTCGAGGGCGGGGAGCTGATGGGCATGGACGTGGTGGGCGCCATCCGCTATTTCGGCAAGATGGGAAAGCTATGGAAGATCCACTTCCGCAACGTCAGCTCGCCGATTCCTCACTTCGTCGAAGCTTTCGTGGACAGCGGCTACATGGAGATGTGGAAGATCATGCGCGCGCTGCGCGAGGTGGAGTTCGACGGTGCGGTGATTGGCGACCATTTTCCCGAGATGGTCGGCGGCCCGCGAGCGTCGGTCGCATACACTGTCGGTTACATGAAGGCGCTGCTCGAGCGGGCAAATGCGGAGTTCGGCTCGCGGGAATAGAGGACGGGCCGACCGTCATGTGGAATCCTGAGTCGAGCGATGCGGCAATTAGCCTAGTGGGACATCTTACCGGCAAGCTGGCTGTCGGTAGAAGTAAAAACCCGGTTCCGGCCAGTCCGCTTTGCCTGATAAAGCGCGGCATCCGCCATCTCGATCAAATCGCCTGGCGGAGAGCTGCGCTGGGGTATTACGCAGGCCAGGCCCTCACTGACGGTGATGCGGTCCTCTACAGGCGAGGCCATATGTGGGATCTTGAGGGCAAAAACGCAGGAGCGGAGCCTTTCGGCCACAACCTCCGCGCCTTCCGCATCGGTACCTGGTAGAATCACCGCGAACTCTTCTCCCCCGTAGCGCGCAAAGAAATCGTCCGGCCGCAAAATGCCCACGCTTAGTCCCTTGGCCACCTGGCGGAGGCACTCGTCTCCGGCCGGGTGTCCGTAATGATCGTTATAGGCCTTGAAGTGATCGATGTCGATCATGATGAGGGTGAGCGAGGTCTGGTGGCGAGCGCCGCTTCGCCAGGCGCGGGTAAGCGTTTCGTCGAAGTAGCGCCGGTTGGCCACCCCGGTCAAAGCATCCACTACCGTAAGGCGCAGCAACTCCTGGTTGGCCTCCTCGAGTTGGCGGGTAACGCGGACCAAGCCCCGCTCGCGATCCAGCCGGTGTTCAGTCTCGTCTTTGAGTTTCAAGACCAAACGGACTCGCGCGATGACATCGATGGCATTTAGCGGCTTGGTGATGTAATCGCTGGCACCACCTTCAATGGCGTCCTGCAAACTTTGGTCGTCGGACCTGCCGGTTACCATTACTACGGGGATGTGGCAAAGGTGCGGTCTGGCCTTGATCTGACGGCAAGCCTCGAGGCCGTCTATGCCGGGCATCATGACGTCCATCAGAACTATCTTGATGCCCAAAGGGTCTTTCTCCAGGGCCGCCAGCCCCTCGGCGGCACACGTGGCGGTGATGACTTCGCCCAGCCCGGCGCCGGCAAGAATGGTCGCGATCAGCGCCCGCATTTCCGGGGAATCGTCAACGATCAAGATGCTCATGAGTGCGCCACAACAGGCCGGCTGGAGCTTCCGTACATTCGCCAACTCCGCTGTGGCATACCAATCTATCGACGCGCCCGAGCCATGAGCGCCTCATGCGTTTAGCTGATTTCCGACCGGTTATTTGCTTAAGCCAAAGGAGACCAGCGAATCAAGGGGCGCCGCGGTTCACCTGTTTGCGCCTATCCGAGTTCCCGCGTTACACTCACATCTTCCTTTGGGTGGGGAGGGCTTCCGGGGTCCATAGGTGAAACTTGCTCCAGTAGACTACCTGATCCTCGCGATCTATTTCGGTTTCGTGCTAGGTATCGGCTGGCGGCTTCGCAAGTCGGTCGCATCCAGCGGCGATTTTCTCACCTCCGGCCGCTCGGTTCCGGTCTGGATCACCAGTCTTGCTTTTCTCGCCGCCAATCTCGGTGCACAGGAAGTCATTGGCATGTCGGCTTCAGGCGCCAAGTACGGCATTATGACCGCGCATTTTTACTGGATCGGCGCGGTGCCGGCGATGATCTTCGTCGGTCTGTTCATGATGCCGTTTTATTACGGCAGCCGCGCGCGTTCCGTTCCGGAATACCTGAAGCTGCGGTTCGACGAGAAGACGCGCGGGTTGAACGCAATCACGTTCGCGTTGATGACCGTCTTTTCCTCAGGCATTTCCATGTACGCACTGGGTCTGCTGCTGCAACTGGTGCTGGGTTGGAGCTTCACCAGGTCGGTGCTGCTCTCGGCAGCCATCGTACTGGTCTACACCTTCCTGGGTGGGCTGACCAGCGCGATCTACAACGAAGTGCTGCAATTCTTCCTCATCGTGCTGGGATTCGCTCCGCTCTCGATTGTGGCGGTGATGAGGGCGGGCGGCTGGTCGGGCATGGAGGCACGGCTGCCGCCGGTGATGACCCACGGTTGGAAATATATGGCCAGTTCCAGCCAGAACCCCATGGGTGTGGAGATCTTCGGGCTGGTCGCCGGACTGGGCTTCGTGCTTTCGTTCGGATATTGGTGCACGGACTTCCTGGTTGTACAGAGGGCCATGGCGGCAGATTCGATGTCGGCCGCGCGGCGCACGCCGATCCTCGCCGCATTCCCCAAGATGATCATGCCGTTCGTCGTGATCCTGCCGGGGATTGCGGCGCTGGCGCTGGCACGCATGCATGTGGGGTACGCATTGCCGCCCAAGGGCGACAGCTTCGACTACGACCAAGCCCTGACCACGCTTATGGCACACTTTTATCCTTCGGGGATGCTGGGGGTCGGATTGACGGCGCTGATGGCGTCATTTATGTCGGGGATGGCGGGAAATATTACGGCGTTTAATACCGTCTTCACCTACGATATCTACCAGAGCTACATCCGCAAAGGCGCGCCTGACCACCACTACTTGACTGTGGGCCGCGTGACCACCGTGGCGGGCACGGCGCTTTCCGTGATGACCGCGTATCTGGCCCAGCACTTCAACAACATCATGGATTTCCTGCAACTGGTCTTCGGCTTCGTTAATGCGCCCCTGTTTGCTACGTTCTTGCTGGGGATGTTCTGGCGGCGCACCACGGGACATGCCGCGTTTACCGGGTTGCTCGCCGGGACAACGGCGGCGGCACTTACCCACGGGCTGACAGTCGCCGAGCGCAAGGGGGGCTGGATCGCGACGGTGCATGACTTCCCGTCCACCATGGCGCAAAACTTCTGGATCGCAATCTTCGCCTGGACCACGTGCTTAGTGATCACCATTTTGGTGAGCGTCATTACGAAACCGAGACCCGTCGGGGAGCTCCAGGGGCTGGTGTACGGCTTGACCAAAGTTCCGCGGGAGACCGGAGTAACCTGGTATCGCAGGCCCGCGCCGGTCGCCGCGCTGGTGATTGCGGCGGTCGTTTTCCTGAATATCTGGTTTCGCTAAGCCATGGTGGACCTCCGCACAACCTCGGGTTCATTCTTCGTGGCGCTCGGCGTCATCTTGCTGTTGCTGGGGGTATTCTCGCCGGGGCTTCGGGCGTCCCTGACAGAAGTTAACATCAACTTGTATTGCGGCATCGCCATGCTGGCTTTCGGCGGCGTGATGTTGCTGTGGGCCCGGACACGGTCATGATCGCCGAGCTCTTTCGCAAGCAGTATGGACCGGCCGGCGACATTCGCGTCTTTCGGGCGCCGGGACGCGTGAATCTCATCGGAGAGCACACCGATTACAACCTGGGGTTCGTGCTCCCCATCGCACTCGATCTGGCATGCTTCGCCGCGGTCGCGGATGCGCCCGACGGATGGTTCCGCGTTTACTCCGAGGAAAAGAAAGAATCGAGGCAATGGCCGGCAGCCGAACTGGCGGCGCTCGCGCCCGCGGGCGACTGGAGCGATTACGTCATCGGTGTGGCCCAGGAACTGCTGCGCGCGGGTTACCGCGTGCAACCCAAGTCTCTGCTGATCCATAGCACGGTGCCCGAAGGAGCCGGGTTAAGCGCCTCGGCGGCGCTGGAAGTGGCGAGCGCGCTCGCAATTCTCTCGGGCCAGGAGATTGCCCCGCTCGGTCTCGCCGAACTGTGCCGGCGCGCGGAAGAGGTTTTTGTCGGACTGCCGTGCGGCATCATGGATCAATACATCTCGGTATTCGGCAGGAAGGATGCCGCCCTCAAAATCGATTGCCGCAGCCTGGCAAGCGAGCCGGTCGAGTTGCCGGTTAGCATCGAGATTCTGGCCGTGAACTCCATGGTGAAGCATGCACTGGGTCAAACCGCGTACCGGGAACGCACCGAGCAGTGCGCCACGGCCGCGGATTCCATCCGGCGCATCGACCCGGCTGTTCGCACCCTGCGGGATGTTAGTGTGGGGCTGCTGGCGAAGGTCGCCGACTCGATGCCCAAGGTGATTGCGCGGCGCGCGCGGCATGTGGTGACGGAGAACGATCGCGTGAATTTGTTCCTCAGCGCCGTACGCCGCGCCGACCTGGAACGGATGGGCCAGTTACTCGTCGAGTCGCATCTGAGCCTGCAGCACGATTACGAAGTGAGCTGCCCGGAGCTCGATTTCCTGGTCGATGCGGCCATAGGAATGGAAGGCGTGCTGGGGGCTCGAATGACTGGCGGCGGCTTCGGCGGCTGTACCGTCAACATTTTGCGGCGGGGGACGGCCGGGCGGTTCCGCCAGGCCATCGCGCACGCCTACCAGGAACGCTTCGGCATTCTTCCCCAAGTCTTCGATTGCAGGCCATCGCATGGCGCCGGCGAAGTTAATAATTTTGAGAGAATTCCCTTCAGCGCCGCACTCTGAGGCTAAAATGCTCCTCCTCGGAGCGTCTTGTGGCCGCTCCGTGTTCCACCCGGCTGAGGTTAGCCATGGTGGAAATATCTATGGCACAGGCCGGTGCCCGCCGGGCGCCTGCCTGTGCCACTTCGTTGTACACTATCCCGCGTGAATTCTCCCGTAACCCCAAGATTTGTCTTAGGAATTGACTTCGGCACCGAATCGGGCCGCGTCATGTTGGTCAATGCGGAAACAGGCGACGAAGTGGCCTGGGCGCTGGTTGGGTATCCGCACGGCGTGCTCGATGAAAGACTGCCGGACGGCAGGCAGCTCGACAAGGACTGGGCGCTACAAGATCCGCGCGATTACCTCGCGGTTCTCAGTCAGGGCATTCCCAAGGTCCTGCGCGATTCCGGGGTGCGTCCGGAGTCCGTCGTGGGGATCGGCACGGACTTTACCA
>Ga0070733_10003766_pt1 | contig 10284 bp, 10 predicted proteins | sample Coa_R1_9_FD_66450 | JGI IMG/M metagenome (GOLD analysis project Ga0070733, IMG submission 66450) | Surface soil microbial communities from Centralia Pennsylvania, which are recovering from an underground coalmine fire - Coalmine... | ecosystem: Environmental > Terrestrial > Soil > Unclassified ... | reverse complement strand
AGCGCTTCGGCCTGAGCCCGCGGGACCTCATGCTGCCCGATGGCTCGCTTCGCGCGCGGCCTTTGATGTTCGAGCTGGTCGGCGCGACGCTCGATCATTTTCGCGAAGCGCTCGACTACATGCTCGCGATTTCCGCACGCTCCGTTCGCTTGCGATTGGCTTGCCTCTGGCCAATCGTCATCGGCTTGGAGACGCTGCTGCTTCTCGTGCAGAACGAACAATGGCTCGACCCGGCGAAGGTGTCGAAAGTGCGGCGCAACGACGTCTATCGAATCCTTGCGTATTCGCTGCCGGTTGCGCCTTCCAACGCCATCTTGCGCGGCTGGATCGAGCGGCTGATCGGGAACATCGAAGCCCGGCTAAAGGGCTGATGACCATGGCCGGCCTACAGAGAACTCGCTGAGTCTCGCGTATGGTATAAGACCCGTCTAACCGCCTTGCGGTACCCATCCCAATAGCTTTACGTTTTACGAATGGCAGGTGAACCTTTTCTTAGAGTGGGAAATTCGGCATAGCCCTATGAAAATGAGTCAGAGGGTAGTCCTCATGGTTGCGCGCATAAGGGCCCTCATGCACCAGAAAGGAATGAGCGATGCGGACTTGGCGCGTAAGACGGGTATTTCTCCAGCTACGTTGAGCCGTGTACTCTCGCTTGAGACGGAAGATCCGCGCATTAGCACGCTAACGGCCATTGCGGAAGCGTTGGGGTCTACTGTCGGTTACTTGCTGCACAGCGAACGCGCGTACCCGATTCCGATTCTGGATTGGAGCGAAATGCTCGCTTTCGTGCGCGATAGCGGTAGCGTGAGTCGTAGAACGGAATGGCTGACCGTCAATTCGCCGAAAAGGCCGGGCACGTTCGCTGCCCGCGCGATCCCTTGTATGGCGCCGCGGTTTCGTGAGGGTTCGATCATCGTCGTCGAACCTGGCATCGCTTATGGGGATTTTCAGGTCGCAGTCGTTTCGATTGGCGAGAGTATGCCGACACCGCGACGAATCGTCCGGGCCGGCAGCGAAATCTACCTCAAGCCAATGAGCCCATCGAGCAATGAGACAGAGACCATCTTGAACGAAAGCGTCACCATTCTTGGTGTCGTGACGGAATCGAGGATATTCAACCCCTAAGCGAAAAAGGATTAAAGTTGGTGTGGTAGTCGTAGTAGTCGACCTGGTCCATCTCCTTGAGCCGTCGAGACACGGTTGTCACGATAGGTAGAAGGATTAATTCGTAAAGAGTCTTCACCATCACCTGGATACCTATGAAGGTGAAAATCAACTCCAACGGCAGCCTTCCCCAGAACAGGATCGTGCAGAACAGGATACTGTCGATGACGATGGCAATGGTCGTGCTAAATATAACGCGGGCCCACAGATGCCGGCCTGCGCTGGCTATCTTGAACTTTGCCAACGAAACGGCATTGAAAAACTCTCCGGCGAAATACGCTGCCGTCGACGCTACGAACGTTCTCGCGAATTCGGTGGCCAGTAGTTCATAAGACTGAGCCAGGGCGCCGTTCCGTTCCGCCCATATCGGTGAACTGGGTATCAAAGACAGCAGCCACATGCCGATAACAAACACGAAATTCACCATCAGGCCGCCCCAAATCACAATTCGACTAACGTGAAACCCATAGACTTCCGTGATCATGGTGCTGAAGGCATAGGTCATTGGAAAGACGATGAGTGCGGCAGGCAAATCAATTGTGAATTTCCCAAGGAAGCCAAGCCAATCCAGGTTGATCTCCACCACGCGGCCCCCCGTTACATTCGACAGCATCAGAAAGCCGACAAAGAGCAGCGAGAGCGCAAGGACCGCGTGCGTCAACTGGTGCTTGCGGGTGGGGAAGTACCTGAGCGGGACAAGTCCATCGGTGTAAGTCGCGGCGTTCAGAAAGCCGATATGCGCGACATCTTCCTTCGAGAATTTCTCAAGCCACGCTTTCTTGTTTAGATCGTGTGGCGACATCTTGAATGTGGCGCCTGAGTCTCGCACTCGAATCAGAACAAAAATTTTGTCCGCGTCAGTTGTCGGTTCGAAAACCGCTTCGATTTCATGGGATGGCTGTTCCATAGATTTCGTTTGTAAGATGAACTCACTGCCTCACCAGGCGCACGTTCAAGATCTCGGAAAGAGGCTCCGAACTCCGGACAGGGTTGATGTCGATCCCGCCTCGACGCGTGTAGCGGGCCCCTACCGTAAGCCGGCTTGGCGTGCACTGGTCCCAGATGTCCTTGAAGATGCGCTCCACACATTGTTCGTGGAATTCTTCGTGATCTCGGAACGACACGATGTACTTCAACAGCGATGCTCGATCAATCCGAGGACCATCATAGGAAACGCATACCGTCCCCCAGTCGGGTTGGCCGGTAACGAGGCAGTTTGATTTGAGCAGATTCGAATGCAACGTCTCGCTGATCTGTTCGTCGCATGTGCGGAGCAGATTCCGATCGACGTGGTAGTGATCGATGAAAATGTCCTGGTCATCGATCGATGTTCCAGTCGGGATTCCCGGCATCAGGTTGGCATGGTTATCCAGTGCGTCAAGTTTGACCAACACCGGTGCGGCAGCGCATACGGACAAATCGCGCGAGGTAATGCTTTCGACTTCTTTTGCATCCTCGAACGAGGTGCTATTCAATGTATTGAAATATAGCTTCAACGACTTCGATTCGATGACATTGGGCGAATCGCATGGCACGACAATTTGCGCGATGGCGACGCGGGGCAAGCCATTGGGAGTCAACCACGACACCTCATAGTGATTCCAGACGTCGTAGCCGTGGAATGGCAGGTTGCCGGTGATGCCGATTTCGTGCCGCTTCGTTTTCCGGTCTATTCCAAAGAGTCTGGTCGGATTGTATTTTGATTCGTAGGTCGAATTTTTCCCGAGATCCATATTTCCTTTTTCTACTTCCGTGCTGTCGTTCGGCGTTGAAAAAATCGCCATTGCTGGCGGAGATAACTTCAAGTAACTGGAAGACGATTGGGTGATGTCGGCGGCCTTGCGTGCGACTCACTCGCACTTTAGATCGCAAGCCGACGGCTGCCGATTGGGTCCCCAATCATCCGATGCCGAACGAGACGTCGCACCTATCTAACTTGATGGGTTTTGTGGATGGGCGGTTAGGCTATATTAGCCCGAATAAGTTAATCGTTGAATTTTTTCAACTCGGTGGCGCCGGGCAATGACGTGCGAAAGGCGGCCCCAGATCATGTGCGAAAGAACCCCGAAAGAACCCCAATTCCCGGCAAACGCAGTCATCGATGATCCGTGCAATGAGAATACCTATCAGATTTCAGATTGACTCGATATGGCTGTGCGTCGAGGACGGCAATGGTGATGCGTCTGAGCATCCTGATCGTGTCACTGTAACGCTACGTGCAAGCCGGCCTAACGGTAGACCGGGGCGGCGCATTGCGGCAAACCTGGCGACCCAGCGCAACGAGATATTGGCACTGGGGTTGCGCTTGTTGGATTTGGCCGATCGCATGACGCCCGAAACCTCCCGGTGGTCTTGCCAAACAGCGGGCGCCGCCGGGGATCGGCTGGCGCCGGTAAATTTTGGTCCTGGAGACCGGGATTTGATCGAGCGCCTAGCGGCTGACCGGCCCATCGATTTTGCGCGCCACGTGTATGCAAGTGCGGAGCGTCTGCGCATACGCATGCCGATTTTGCGCGCGGCACAATGCGTGCTTGAGTACTGCGACGACGAAACGGCGAGCGGCTTGCACTCAATATTGGCTGCCGTCGATATGCATGGATGTCTTCCGTTCCGGCCGGTTACTGCCCTCGACGCAGTGCAAACCGCGGGAACAGTGCGCTGACTGGTAAAAGGCGTTTGCGTGTCCCATCGCCAGGGCACGTCGAGGTTGTAGATCGATGTGCCTCGCTACTGACCATTCGCCCGCATCGCCCGATACTCACGCCTCACGATATCCATCAACTCGGCCACCGACGTACTCGCCGAATCCCGTTGATAAGTCACATGCCCGCGCTGCATCAGCATCACGCGATCGGCGATATCGAGCGTCTGCGCGTAGTTGTGCATGATCATCACGATCGAGATGTTGCCCTTCTGCTTGAGCCGCATGATCAGATCGATGATGAGGCCCGCTTCGCGCGCGCCCATTGCGGCAAGCGGCTCGTCGAGCAGCAGAATGCGCGCATCCGAATTGACCGCGCGCGCCACGGCGATCGCCTGCCGCTGCCCGCCCGACAGCTTCTCGACCGGCAGATCCACCGACGGCACGTTCACGCCGATGTCTTCGAGACATTCGGCGGCGCGCTTGCGCATCGCGCGGTTGTTGAGCAAGCGGACCGGCCCCGGATAAACGATCTCGCGATTCAAGAACATGTTGTGATAGATGGAGAGCGAATTCGCGAGCGCGAGATCCTGATAGACGCACTCGATGCCGAGCGAACGCGCATGATCGACCGAGCGCAGTAGCGTCTCCTCGCCGCGCACGAACACCTTGCCGCTCGACTGCTGATGAAAGCCCGTGAGGATCTTCATGAGCGTCGACTTGCCGGCGCCGTTGTCGCCGAGAATGCCGAGGATTTCGCCATCCGCGAGCGTCAGTGATACCCCGTTGAGCGCCGTCACCGCGCCGAACCGCTTGACGATGTCTTCGACGCGCAACGCTTCCCTGGCGTCGGCCATCACAGGTCTCCCTTGCGCGCGAGACGCGTGACGTGGATGTTGAAAATCATCGCGACGAGAATCGCTGCGCCGAGAATCATGTTGAACGTGAACGCGTTGATGCCGATCAGCGTGAAGCCGTCGTTGAGGATGCCGAGCACCGCCGCGCCGATGAGCCCGCCGATGATCGTCCCCGAGCCGCCCGCCAAAGGCGTGCCGCCGATCACGGCCGCGGCCACCGCCAGGAACATGATCTGATTGCCGCCGGCCTGCGGGTCGATCGAGGTGATGCGAAAGCCTTCGAGAATCCCCGTGAATCCCGCGAACACGGCGGCAATGATGAAATTGCCGAGCTTCAAGCGGTTGATCTGAATACCGGCTTCGCTCGCGCCTAATGGATTGGCGCCGGCGGCCACCGTATGCAGGCCCCATCGCGTGTGGCGCAACAGCACGTGCATGAATAGCGCGATCACGACGGCCCAGATGATTTCGCTGTAGCCCCAGGCGCCGAAGATCGAAGCGAAACCGGCGTCCTCGGGCGGGGCAACCGGCGTGCCTTGCGAGATCGTCAGCGTGAAGCCGTTGACGAAGAAGAGCGTGCCGAGCGTCGTCACGAACGAAGGAATGCGCAGATACACCGTCAACGCGCCGTTGACGAAACCGACTGCCGCTGCCGCGAGCACGCCCACCAGCACCGACGCCCACGCGGGCAAGCCCGCATCGTTGGCGAAGTGCACGATGAACGGCGCGAACGCGAAGACCATCCCCGCCGATAGATCGATCTCGCCGCCGATCATCAGCATGATCTCGCCGCAAGCGATGATCGCGGCCGGCGCGATGAACTGCGACAGATTCTGCAGGCTCGCGTTGGTCAGCAGGAAGTCGTGATTGACCGCCTCGAAGTACGCGCTAAGAATCACCGCAACCAAGAGGATGCGGGCTTCGCTCGATCGTGTGATCGCGCCCGCCCAGTGCTTCGGGCGGGCGCGCGCTTTACCGCTGTCAGTCACGGATGCCATTTACGCTTTGATAGCGCCGCTGCGCGGCACGATTTGCGGCTTCGTGCTCTTGCCTTCGTAGCGCGTCGAAGTGTTCAGATACGGATCGACCGTGCCCTTGGTCACGAACTTCAAGCCGGTGTTGATGTTGGCCGGCCCGACGAGACCGCCCGATGCGAGGAACACGAACGCTTCCATCATCGTGTAGAAGCCTTGCACGTACGGCTGCTGGTCGATCGTGAAATCGAGCACGCCTTCGTGGATCAGCTCGACGGTGCGCGGCAGCAAGTCGAAGCCGCCGCCGTGCACGCCCTTCGATTGCAGGTTCGACTCCTTCATCACTTCGGCGACGCCCTGCGTGCTGCCCGCATCGACGGCGAACATGCCCTTGAGATCCTGGTGACCCAGATAGAACGACTTGATCTTCGAGAGCTCTTCGTTGACGGTCGCGCCCGTTGCGATCATCTGTGCGTCGATGTTCTTGCCGGACTTCTTGATCGCGTCCTTCGCGCCGTCCAGGCGCGGCTGGATGTTGAGCTGGCCCGGCGTCGCGATGAAGAGCGCGACGAGCCCGCTGTCGATGAGGCTCACGATGCGCTCGCCCATCTGATAGCCGGACAGATACAGGTCCTGGCCGATATAGGCGAGGCGCGGATTCGTCGTGCCAGCGGGCGCATCGGCGTTGTATGCGAAGACGGGAATGCCCGCGTCGAGCGCGTTTTGAATCGGTTTGTCGAAGGCTTTCGGATCGACGATCGGCACGGCGATCGCATCGGCTTTGGCGGCGACCGCGGCGTTGAGCGCGTTGACCATTTCGCCGACGTCGGCATTAGCGGAGCCGGTCCACTGATAGTCCATGCCGAACATGGCTGCCGCATCCTGTATGCCGTATTGCGTCGGCACAAAGAACGGATTGGTCGTGACGTGATTGACGAATACGACTTTCCAGCGTTTGTGTCCCGGGAATGGATTCGCTTCGGCCGCTTGCGCCGGCGTCATCGTGCCCATTGCGGCGCCCCCCAAAAGCGCCATTGCCGTCGCGAGGCCCGCGCCCTGCAGCAGCCCCCGGCGCATGCCCTGCACTTCTTCTTCCTTGTCTTCGCGCTCATGCGCCATGTCATCCTCCGTTTCTCTTCGTTGTTGAACACCACCTTCATTGAAAGGCGGAGCGCCGGCCTCGATAGGCACGGGCTCCAGGCATGACAACTCCTGCGAAACCTGCGGACTCTTAAAGTCTATGCGCGCGCATAACGACTGTCTCGAAAAATGCTATATCAGGCACTTTTCACTAATAATCGATGTATACCCTTATATAGTCGGACTATTTTACTAAGTGGTCACCAACAATTAGGAATGCAGGCGAATCATGCGGTTGTGATTCGCTAAATGATAGGAGGCGAAGATTTAAATCGGATGAATAGCGGCTTTCGTCTTAAATAGTAAGACTAAGAAGACGCTTAAATTAAGGGGTGAGCTGCGCAGTCGATTGAGCGAAAACACGATTGGCACTTCATTCACATGCCGGAAATAAAGTGCGGCGCGCGCCGGCTCAGCGCACGGTGCGGCTGCCCACTTCGAGGATCGAATCGGCGTCCGCGCGTGCGTTTTCGAGTTGCACAAGGCTTGCGTGGCGCGCTGCGAGCGGATCGCGATTCTGGATCGCGACGAGAATCGCTTTGTGGCGCGGCAGAGAAAGCGCATGGGTATCCGGGTGGCGGCTCGTCAGCTTGATCGACTCCGACAGCGCGAGCGACATCATGTTGCCGATGAACGCGAGCATGTCGTTGTGCGTCGCCGCCATGATTGCGCGGTGAAACTCGAGATCGGGATCGAGCAATGCCGCGGCGGTGTCGGCGCGCTCCATGCGCTCGTAGGCGGCGGTGATGCGCGCGAGATCTTCGTCCGTGGATTCGGTGGCGGCGAGCGCGGCGGCGGCCGGTTCGATGATGCGCCGCACGGTCAGGAGCGAACGGAAGAACTCGCCTTCGGGAATGCTGTTGAGCGTCCAGTAGAGGACATCGGGATCGAGCATGTGCCAGTCTTCGCGCGGGCGCACGACGCTGCCCACGCGCGGCTTCGACACCACGAGGCCCTTGGCGACCAGCACGCGAGTCGCTTCGCGCAGCACGGGGCGGCTCACGCCATACATTTCGCACAGGCTCGGCTCGGGCGGCAGGCGCTCGCCGGGAGCGAGCTTGCCGCTGACAATCTGGATGCCGAGTTCCTGCACGATGCGCCCGTGCATGCTCTTGCGGTTCTGGAGGTGCCGGTAGTCCATAGTGTTCGAAATTGCTTGAGGGAGGTGCCTCGGAAGAGTGAGGACGCTTGGACGCACAGCCGGGTGCCTGGGTACGAGGATAGCATGCGGCATGCCACAAAATGCCGAGTTGTGGCACTTTGTGGCGGCGAGCGCGACAACGCGCAGCGTCACCTTGAAAATATTTTTTCGGTCCTGTCGAAATGCTGTTTGACGAGGCGTCATTGTCGTAGCGGCGCATGTTGCTCCGCTAAATCCGATAAGGAGAAAACGTCAGGCAATACCTGCTGCTGCTCACGAGCGAGTTCGACGATGTCGACGACGCCGCGTTGATTCCCGACGACCGCTTGCGGCTGATGTTCGCGTGCGCGCATCCGGCGATCGACGCCGGCGTGCGCGCGCCGCTGATCCTGCAGACGGTGCTCGGCTTCGACGCTTGAGGCGATGCCGGCGCCATGGGCCGATGCTAATGCGCGACGTCGATGACCAAGGTCAATACTCGCGGATTTGCCGGCTGACCGAGTTTTCCTGCTGGTTGAGCGTACGCTGCTCGGTCTTCGTGATGTGGCCGCCGTTCTGGGAAGCCATGTCGCGCTCTTCCTGGCGGATCTGGTGATCGTCGTGGTGAAGCGCGTGGGCCTCGGCTCTCGACATATCGCCGTCGCGCGCGTCGTGGTTGATGCGGTAGTTCTGATTCCCGAGCCGATGGTTCACTTCCGCGCGGCGCGGGTGCGTCTGCTGCCATTCGTTGGCTTGGGCGGAAGACGCGGCGCCGGCAAGCGCGGCGGCAGCGGCGAGAACCATGATGACGGATTTGCGGTTCGACATGTTCATCTCCTCTTGGTTGAGTGTCGGCGGCTTCGTGCCACCCGCCTTTTAAACGGCTACGGGCCGAAGCAACCGTCGCGGGAGTTTGTAAGGAAGCGTAAGCCGTGTTACCGGCCACTGAACTCAGTCTCGCAGCAAGGGTCTCAAGGGCCTGGACAATCTTTGGACTTTCCTGTGCGTGGCTTTCTGCACCGGGCGGGAAGTCGAAATCTCTCCTTAGAGGAAACTGCTATGCGTCGACGTCAATTCCTTCTCGGCACTGGCGTGACCGTCGCGGCAAGCGGCCTCGCGCTAGCCGGCTGCACGACCACGCCGCTCGGTTCGGGCAACACCACGTCCGAGAACGCGGATAAGCGTAAAACGATCGACGCCGATTACGACGCCACGCTGGCTCGTCTCTACAACTCGGTGAACGGCTCGCACGAGCTGCTCGACAAGGCGCGCGGCGTGCTCGTCTTTCCGTCGGTGATTGCAGCCGGTTTCTGGGTCGGCGGGCAGTACGGGCAGGGCGCATTGCGCGTCAACGGGCAGACGACCGGTTACTACAGCATCGTAGGCGGCTCATTCGGCTTGCAGATCGGCGCGCAATCGAAGGCGATCATTTTTGCGTTCATGACGCAGGAAGCGCTCGATGGCTTCCTCCAGAGCCAGGGGTGGGCAGCCGGCGCGGACGCCACAGTCGCGCTCGTCAAGATCGGCGCCAACGGCACTGTGGATACGTCGACGGCGACGGCGCCGATCCAAGCGTTCGTGCTGACGAATGCCGGGTTGATGGCGGGTGTATCGCTTCAGGGCACCAAGATTTCGCGGCTCATCATTTGAAGCGGCGCAACGTAGAGTCCACGCTCGACATCGCGCATTTTTGTCGAGGTAGTCTCGCGCGAGCGCAGCGGCGGCCCACGGTCGCCGATTGCGACGTCTCGTTGAACACCGACACAAGAGCGCCTCATGCAACGACGCCGATTCTTCGCTTCGATTGGGATACTGACCACCGCGATGAGCGCCAAAGGCGCGTCGGCCGCCGCGCCACGCGTAGCCGACACATCGGGCGGCGTCGTACCCGATGCGCCGGCCGGCGCCGCGAGCGCGGAGCAAGCGCTGCGCATCTATCTCGAGCGCATCGTCGAGATCGACCGCAAGGGGCCGCAATTACGCAGCATCATCGAACTGAATCCGGACGCGCCGCACATCGCGAAAGCGCTCGATGCCGAACGCAAGGCCGGCAAGGTTCGCGGCCCGCTGCACGGCGTTGCGATCGCGCTCAAGGACAACATCGCGACCGGCGACCGCATGTCGACCACCGCGGGCTCACTCGCGCTCGACGGTGTGCGGGCCACGCGCGACGCGTACCTCGTCGGCCGCTTGCGCGATGCGGGAGCGGTGATTATCGGCAAGACCAATTTGAGCGAGTGGGCGAATTTCCGCTCGACGCGTTCGTCGAGCGGCTGGAGCGGGCGCGGGGGCCTCACGCGCAATCCGTATGCGCTTGATCGATCGACGAGCGGATCGAGTTCGGGCTCCGCTGCTGCCGTTGCGGCGAATCTGGTTGCGATGGCGGTT
>Ga0070733_10003765_pt1 | contig 10284 bp, 5 predicted proteins | sample Coa_R1_9_FD_66450 | JGI IMG/M metagenome (GOLD analysis project Ga0070733, IMG submission 66450) | Surface soil microbial communities from Centralia Pennsylvania, which are recovering from an underground coalmine fire - Coalmine... | ecosystem: Environmental > Terrestrial > Soil > Unclassified ... | reverse complement strand
GATCATGTCGTCCTGTTGCCGCGCGTCCAGCAGCATCTGCAGCGGATGCAGCGAGCGATACGTATCCCATAGCCATCGTCGACGTAAAAGTCGTGGCCCGCGGCGTCGTGCACCTTATGGTCGTAGCCGCTGAAGTACTTGCCGTCCTCGGTAATGTCGGTCATTCGGCCCAGCGAACGATACAGCGCCGTGTAGAAGATGGTGCGCTGGCGCTCGGTCCCGCCATCGGCCTGAATCGCGCCGAGCGCGTCATTCCACACTTTGCGCGTCTCGGCCTTGGCCTGCTCAAAGCTCCAGCCCGGAATGTCCCGCTGGAGATTGCATCTTGCCTGTTCGGTGCTGATATAGGAGATCCCGACTTTTACCTCGATAATTTCTCCCGCTGTGGTGGCCGAATCGCTCGCGAATCCGACCGCATCGCCGGATTGTTTTTGGGCCTGCCCGGCTTCATTGTCTCGCCACGTCTGCCACGACTGGAATGGCCGGGAAAACTCGGCGTAGAAATACTGCCTCGTCTCCGGCCCCGAGTCATCGAGATGTATCACCGTGCCATCGGCGCGCGCGCTTCCGGCGATCGCATTGTTCCCGACCACTGAGAACTCGGCATGATTCCGCAGACTCAATACCAGGTGCCCATGCGCGCTGGCGGGAAACGTGAACCGGTAGTATGCCGTCTGCTTTGCAGCGGTGAACTCGGCGCGAATTCCCCAGGTCTGCAGATCCGCTTCGTAGTAATACGGCGTCGCGGTCTCGAAGTCATGGTCGAATGCCGATGCGTACGCTTCCGGCGCGGTGCCGGTTTTGTCGACGGATGCCATCAAGAGAGCCGGACCGGCCGGAAATCCATAGATCTTGTCGGCCAGGTAGCGATCTGTGATTCCGGGGGTTACCACGGGCGCGAGCCTTGCCATCCCATGCGGGCGCTGGACATAGGGAATGGTCGCGGTGAGGAGTTGGCCGATACCGCCGATGTTGGGAGATACGTAATCGACCGGTTCCTTTTGCTGAGCCTGCAGCGCAGCCAAAGCGCAGCCTCCCATGATCGCCAAACAGACAAATCGAAACGCAATCTTCATGCTTGATCCTGTTCTCTGTTGCGAGTGCCTTGAAGTTTGTTGGCAACGTTGTCGCGTGAGCGAATCCCTTCCGGCGAATGCAAAGAATTGGGAAATCAAAGAGGCTTGCGGAGAGTTCCCCACTAATCCCGTGTACTTGCGAGGTTCCCCGACCCGTCCAGACCCGACGGCAGGTTGATCCGGCGAAACAAGGACCGGCTCCCTTCACGAGTTATGAAAGCGTCAAACAAAAAGTAACCGACGGCAGCGCCGATCGCAACGTTAACCGGCATTCCTAACCTCTTGATAAGTCAATGGAAATGTGCGCTTTGGCGCATCCCGGTTTGCCTAACGGTATCTACGTCAGCCGAATGTTTGAGGGGGGAAAACCGATTGGGCTATGGGAACGATTGAACAATTGAAGGGCGAAGGCTTGTCGCGTAGTTCCTGGGAAGGTGTCAAAGACCAAGGCGTTCCCAAAACTGGATGAGGGAAACGCTCAATCTTCGCGCGTGAGCTCAACTTCCCGACGGCGTCGATTTCTCGTGGAGCTCCTCCACCTTTACGATGCGATCTATGGCGGGGTGCTCGAGCCGCTGAACGATTCCACTTGGCCAGCGAATCTCGACGTGGTCGATCTTTTTCTCCGCGCCGAGGCCAAAGTGCGCGCGGCGATCGCTCGATGACATAAACCCGACGCTGGTGGTCACGTGGTTATAGAGTGTCCTGCCGGATCCAGTGGTCACTTTGATGGTGGCGCCAATCCCGTCGCGGTTGCTCTTGTGCCCGCGGAGATCAAACATGATCCAGTGATTCTTGATGAGGGCGTTATTCATCAGAATGCGGGGCTTCTGGCCGAGAGACGTCACCACCAGGTCCATGAAACCGTCGTTGTTCAAGTCGACAAATGCCGCCCCGCGCTGGTAGCCCACAAAACCAAAATCCGGTCCCATCTTCTCGGTGACATCGCTAAAAGTCTTGCCGCCGTCATTCTGGAAGAGGGTGTCGTGTTGCCGGGAAGACGCGGTGAGGTTGTCCACATCGCCGTTCGCGGAGTATATGTCCTTCCAGCCATCGTTGTTGTAGTCAACGAAGCCGATGCTCCATCCGGAGAAATTCCGTGACAGGGCGCCCAGTTTGGTCAGCCAGGTTACCTCACTAAAGGACGTTCCACCTTCGTTTTTGAACAGGGCGAACACCTGCCCGGCCAGGTCGTTGTAGAGGATGTCGACCCGTCCGTCATTATCGAAGTCTTTGGCGTCGGAGCCCATGCCCGATACCGAATATCCCCCTTCGTTGTAGGCCACGCCATATTCAAGACTGCTCTCTTTGAAGGTTCCATTGCCCTGATTGATAAAGAGGAAATTGGGCTCGGTGTCATTGGCGACGAAGATGTCCATCAACCCGTCGCCGGTGAAGTCGGCGATCGAGATTCCCATTCCCTTGCCCAAGGCTTTCCCGATGCCGCTGGATTCGGTGACGTCTTCAAAACGGCCTTGGCCAAGGTTGCGGTAGAGCCTCGACTCGATGCTTTTGTAGACCTTTGGATCGCAATACTCCTCGACTGTGGCCTCTTTGAAACACTTCTTGTCACTCTCCGGAGTCCAGGTGGTGTAGTTGGTTACGATAAGGTCCAGAAGCCCGTCGTTGTTGTAGTCGAACCAGGCCGCCCCGACGCTGAGCACATTCTCCGGCTTGTGTTCGAGTCCCGATCCGGCGGTCACATCGCTGAATGTCCCGTCGCCATGGTTATGGTAGAGTGCATTTCTGCCCGCGTTGCAGATGAAGATATCCTGATAACCGTCGTTGTCATAGTCCGCAACGGCAACGCCAAAACAGTAGCCGAGATCTGCCCCTGTCAGGCCGGCCTTGGCGGTTACATCCTCAAATGTTCCGTCACCGTTGTTGCGCAGCAGGCAGTTGTAGTAGACAGGCGAGGTCTTCTTCAACTCCGGCAGCTTGGCGCCATTGGTAAAGAAGAGGTCCATCAAGCCGTCATTGTTATAGTCAATGGCCGCGACGCCGCCGCACATGGGCTGCGGAAAGTACTTCCTGCCGGTGAAGTCGTTGCTGGTCCGGTAGGCAAACTGCGAGCGGCCGGCGACATCGGTAAACCAGTGGGAATCGGTATGCGGCGCCTGGCCATCGGGCGGCGACTGTACCGGGGCATAAGATGAAGGCTTTGCGGCAAACAGCCGTGCCTGGGCGGGAAGGACCAGGGAAACGGCGCGCCGGACAACCATTGCGGTCAGGCAGGCTGCAATCCAGCCCAGGAAACTTCGGCGCCTCACGTCTGCCATTTTCCTTTGGTCCGCTCCCGCAGTGTCTTCCCCGGATTTCATACAAGGCTGCTTCTATTCAATCTAGCGCAGCCTCTTGATAAGCAGTTTATGGTCCGCTTTTTACGAGGCACAACTCACCTTTGGGTTTCCTGGGGAGCGGCTTGAAATTTCTCCAAATGAGCCTTTGCCAAATCAGGTTGATTCAGCTTCCGGTACAGGTTGGAAAGGAGGAAATGGATCTGCGCATCGCTGGTGCCGAGTTGCGGCAGTGTCAACGCCCGTTCTGCCTCGACCGCGGCATTTTTGTAATCTTCCTGGTGGTCTAATCCCTTTGCCAATTGATAATGAGCATCGCGCGAATCAGGATCCGCCTCGATGGCCCGTCGTTCTTTTTCAACACCTTCCTCGGTGCGGCCCAGCAAAAGCAGGAATCTCCCGTGGGCAACCAGAATCTCCGCGCCTTGTGCCGATTTCTCCGCAGAGAGATTCTCTGCCTGCCGGTAAAAATCCAGCGCCTTGTTCACATCTCCCACGGCTTCATGGGTCATGGCAAGATAGAAAACAGGAAGAGGATTTTTGGGAGACAAGGTTTGGGCTGTTTCGAGCGGCGGGATGGCCAATTTGAATTCGTTTTGCGTGTAGTAGAACAACCCCAGGAAGAACTGCGCCTCTTCCGACTTTGGGTCCGCCGTAATGGCCGTGATGAGACAGTTTTTGGCGACATCCAGACGATGGGCAAGGGTGGCCAGCCGAGCCTTGAGGACCAGTGCCGGAACCATGTAGGGACTCGAATGCAGGGCTGCGTTGACTTCGCTGTCAGCCTCGGCAAATTTCCGTTCAGCGAAATCCTGTTTTGCGTTCTCATAATGTTGCGCGGGGCTGACTGCATACTGGGCCGGGCCGAGCGCCTGCGCCGCGCCGAACGCGAGTTGGAATGCGAAAAGCCAGATCATTTGGGCGCTCCGGCTTTTTGAGGAGGACCAGTTTCTACGACCGTCAGGATCTGATCGGCCATCACATTTGTCAATTGCTGCTTGACGCCGGTGGGCCATGCGAGTTCAATCCGGTCCACCACAGTCGCGTTCCCCAGTCCGAAGTATACCCGCTTATCGCTGGACGAATTGTAGCCGACGGCGGTGGTGGCCTGGTTATATTGAGCACCACTCGCGGTGGTTATCTTCACCTTTGTTCCCAATCCATCCCGGTTATCGGAGACACCAACGAGGTTCAAAATGATCCAATGATTATGATTCGGCGATCGATTGATGAGCAACTGGGGCTTTCCGTTCAGCACGGTGGTCACAATGTCGATCTTGCCGTCGTTGTTGATATCGCCGAAGGCAGCGCCGCGGTGCGCCGCCGAAGCGAAAAAGCCAGCTCCCGCCTGTGCACTGACATCCTGAAACTTCATTTTGCCGAGATTGCGATAGAGCCCATTAGGCAGCGGATAAGGCTTGTGATTTACCTCCATTGCATTGTCGAGAATCGCGGAGCCGGCAACGAAGATATCCTTGTTCCCGTCGTTATCGAAATCGAAGATACCGGCTCCCCAGGCCGTCAAGCGGTTGGTCATTGCGGCGATACCAGTCTTGCCTGTAACGTCTTCAAACTCGCCATTCCCTGCATTGCGGTAGAGCGGAAACGTATCGCCGAACATCGCCGCGTGAAAGATATCCGGCCGGCCATCGTTGTCGATATCGCGGAAATCAGTCCCCATACCAGCGACCGTCTTGCCATTATCGTTGTAGGCTACGCCGGCCAGGAGCGCAACATCTGTAAATGTCCCATCACCATTGTTATGCAACAGGAAATTGGGAAAGGTATCGTTGGAAACAAAGATGTCGGTAAATCCATCGTTATCATAATCAGCAAAGGCTACGCCCATGCCCTTGCCTACATATTGGGAGATATGAGACTGCTGCGACACGTCGGTGAAGGTGCCATCCCCGTTGTTCCGGTATAAGATATTCGCCGTTCCGCGGTACTCATTGGGAGAACAATAGTCAACGATGTTATCCGTCTGGCAACTATGGGCCGTGGAGATCGAATAGTCGAGGTAATTTACAACAAAGAGATCGAGCCGTCCGTCGTTGTTATAGTCGATCCACCCTGCGGTAACGGACCAAGGCTTGCGCCCTCCGGGAAGACTGCCGCTGACTCCCGCTTTCTCGGTCACATCACTGAAGGTCCCGTCTCCGTTGTTGTGAAAGAGTTGATTGCGATTGAATCCGGCCAGATACAGATCCACAAATCCATCATTGTCGTAATCGCCCGCTGCCACGCCCATTGCGTAGCCGGCGCCGGCCAGGCCTGCTTTCTCGGTAACATCGGTAAAGGTTCCGTCTCCGTTATTGCGAAAGAGCCTGTTGTGGAAACTGGGATTGCTCTTTTGCAACGATGGAATTTCTGCCCCGTTCGTAAAGAAGATGTCCAGGAGCCCATCATTGTTGTAGTCGAACAACGCAACGCCGCCGGTCATGGTCTCGATCGAGTAGCGCTGCGGACTGACACTGTTCTTCAATACAAAATCGATCTTCGATGCGCCAATTGTGTTTTCGAAGAGGATGGGCGAATCAGGGGATTGGCCCGTGCTGGGTCGGTTTTGCCCCGCACCGTGAAGCGGCATTCGCGCGCTTAGAGCAACGAAGCAAGTTATAAGGACGCGTCGCGCAACTCTCAGCTTCATTCTCCCCCAAGAATATATTCGCCGCGCCGGGAAGTCGTCTGAATAACAACTCCAACAAGTGAACAGGCCAGATGAATCCATCTGGCCTGTGGGTTGGAAAGCTCAACTGCAGGTTAGAACTGGAATCTGGCGATAAACTCGCCACTCCTGGGGGCGTAATTTCCGCCGGCGCCGGAGATGCCATCTCCAAAGAATCCAAAGCCGTTGGAAATGCTTCCGTCACCCGCATACTGTGTAGTCTGAAAAGGATTCGACGTGTTGTTCAGGTTGGGATAGGCCCAGCGGTTAAACACGTTGAAGAAATCGGCGCGGAGCGAGAACGTCATGCCCTCCTTTAAGGGGATGACCTTGCCGAAGCCCAACTGCTCGCTTGGATACCTGGGGCCGCGATAATCGCCGTAGAACGGCTTGGACGTGGAATAGGTCCCGGGGGCCGGGTTTGTCCACGCCGCGGGATTGAGAAAGAACGTAGTGCGAGGGTTCACACCATGGTCATTGAGGCTGTGCAGAAAGAGTTTCTGGCCCGGAACGCGATTCGCCCACACTGCATTTCCAAAGGTGGCCGAAGTGAGAGTGCTGGTCGAATTCGGTGTTTGAATCGGAAAGCCGCTCTGGTAATGGAAAATGCCGTCGGCGGTCCAACCCGCAAACAGGGCGCGCCTCCACCCGTTCTGCGAGAAGCTGAATCGCGGCAGCTCGTAGTTGAAGTAGAAGTTGATCATCTGCGGCTGGTCGATGTTCTCATAGGATTTCGCGTGCTTGGGCGGCTGGCTGGGATCCTGTATAGGCATCGCCGTAGTGAAGGTCGGGTTGTTGGGAGCGGCGTAGATTGTTCCCAGATTCTTCGACCAGTTGTACCCGAGTCCGCCGGACAGTCCGTTGCTGAGCCTCTTGGTGACCTTGATTTGAAGCGCGTCGTACCACCAATTGCCATTGTGCTCGTAGTAGTCGCCGATACCGCTGAATTGCGGGAAGGGACGTAATGCCTGCGCCAGGCTGGCTCCGTCAGGGAATGAGATGTATGGCTTGGCGAAGCCCCTGGCCGCCACGGCGGCAGAAGAGATCGGCTGCGTCAGCAGGTTGAAGTCGGTGGGGTTGGTAACGTCCAGCCCGTATTTCGATGAGAGGATCGATGGAGTGAGTTCGTTGGTCGTATTGGTCAGGCCGTCGGAATTGAGCCAGACGCCACGGGTATCAATGAAGGACCCCTCAACCGTCAGATTGTTGAGGATCTCGCGCTCGATGCCGATGGTGGATTGCACAAAACGCGGCGGACGACCGTTGTTTGGAACAATGAAATTCGGAGGTGAGTTGAGTTGACCGACATTGGGGTAAGCACCGGGATTGAAATTGGTGGCGGTCAGAGCGGCCGCGGAGTACGGTACACCATTCGATAACTGGCCCGCGGCAATGCCATAGGAAGGACTGTTCAGGGTCACATTGTTGAACCCGAAGCCCTGATTGCTATACCCCTCTTCATTCATGAAGAGCTGCGGACCAGAGTAGTATCCGGACGCAGCGTGGAGCACGGTTTTCGGAGTCAGTTGATAACTGATGCCGAGACGAGGCTGAATCATCCAGGGATAGAACTTCTCAAAGCTGCAGTTGCAGCGCCCGGAACCATTCCCCTCATAGATCGTCCCACCCATTAATCCGCCGGCCGACGGATTGGCGACTGTCGGGCTGAACTGGGTTTCCCGGTTTTTCTGTTCGTGTTGCATCTGTTCGAGGTCCCAGCGAAGACCGTAGGTGACTGTGAGCTTATTGGTCAGCTTCCAGGTGTCTGTTGCCCAAAGCCCGCTCTCCATGCGGTGGAACCATTGGATATTATCGTTTCCGATGCTTGCGCTGTTTAGTTGGCCAAGAACGAAGCTGGCGAAACCATCGCCGAGGCTGGCTCCATAGAGGTTTTGGCCCTGGGTGGACGGCAGAGAGGTTTGATTGGGGTTGAAGCCGTAAAATCCGGCGGACTGGTCATTGTGAGTGCCGAACAACTGATGGCGGAAGTCGCCGCCGAATTCGAAAGAATGGCGGCCGTGGACCCAGATCGCGGATTCAGTGTTATACCAGTTGTCGTCAATAAACGGGGCGTTGTTGATTCCCATCTGGGGGACGCCTTGCCGGTTGACGGTGAGCCCGTAGAACACCGGGAAGGTATTTGCAGCGCCGCCCGGCATATTTGCCGCGGTGTTGAGCCCCAGAGTCGAGGCCTTGAAGTTCTGAACCGCCGAATCCTGCATGGCGGCGTGGCGAGTGAAGTCAAAGCCGGCGTGGAGGACCAGATTTGGCGTGGTTGTATAGTCCGCATTGAGATACAGCTGCGGGGCCGGCGTGGTGTTCCAGCGGGTCTGGGCGGCTACGCCGTTGATGCCGTCGGTTGCATTGTCCTTGTCGGAATACTCGGCGATGTAATACCCCATGAAGTGCCACTTCTGGCCGATGTAGTGATCGAGTTGGACGCTGGTGAGGTACTGATATTTGTTGTTCGGCTGCAGATTCGGGTAGTTGTTGGTGAGCTGGTCAGCGGTGGGCCCTGAGGGAGTAGGAAGATAGGTGAGGACCTTCTGGGCGACCGGATCCCAGGTGCTGGGCGCTCCGATATTGTTGTTCGGGAACGGATTGCGGACCGTTTGGGTTGTGCCGGCGCAGGGGCCATTCGTAAAGGTCAACGTTTGGGTCGTCGAGGGGTCGTACACTGCGCCGTTCATGATCTGGTTGCCAAAGCAATCCAGCACCGGTGCTCCATTGGAATTAACGATGGGGCCCAGCAGCAGGGAGCTCAGATCACCATTGCGATAGGCTGTGGTGGGAACTGTAATGGTTCCCTGATTGAGCGTTTGCGCGTTGTGGTACTCCTCGTAGGCGAAGAAGAAGAACGTCTTGTTGCGGCCGTTGTAGAGGTGAGGGAACAGCACCGGTCCACCGAGAGAACCGCCAAAATCAAGCTGGCGCTGCACGGGGAGATACTTGTGGCCGCCGGAGGTGTAGTTAAAAGGCTGTCCGGCGTCCAAATCTTCGTTCTCAAGGTAGGTGAAGGCCGACCCGTGGAGCTTGTTGGTGCCGGATTTGGAGGTATAGTTGAAAATTCCGCCCCCGGCCTCACCATATTGAGCCGAATAGTCGTTCACCATCAGGGATTCTTCACCCAGGGATTCGACGGAGGGCTGCTGCTCATCGGAAATGGCGCCCTTGACCGCCGAAGTATCGTCCAGGCCGTCCATATAGACGCGGTACGTAGTTGCGGGCGAACCTTGGATATGGATATCGTTCCATCCGCCCGCGATGGTTCCCGGCACCAACGCGGCAAAACCCATCGGGTCGCGGACCGCCCCGATGCCCGTGATGTTGATGGGAAGCTCATTCAGATCGGTGGTGGTGACCTCGACGTTGTTCTGTGGGCTATCGGTCTGGAGGAGAGGAGCGTCCGCGGTGACCGAAACCGTGGCCGTGGCCTGGCCAACAGTCATGGTCAGGTCGACACGAGCTGTCTCTCCAACCGAGACCGTGATCCCGTTGCGGATGAGCTCATTAAACCCCGCTGCAACCACCGTGACCGAGTATTGGCCCGCGGCTAACTCCGGAATCGAGTAGTTCCCCGCCCCAGTGGTGACAGTGGAGTTTTGCGTGCCCCTGGCGACGTTGGTGACGGTTACCTGGGCTCCCGTAATTCCGGCGCCGGTTGACTCGGTGACAATTCCTGTGATGCTGCCGCGATCGCCTTGTGCAAAGCACAACCCGCCCGCCCAACAGAGCACAATCAACATCAGGCTCCAATTGAAGTACTTGAGCCACTTTCCTGGTTGCGTCATCTTACCCTCCTCCAGTTCTTTCCAAGCGCAGTGATATTTGGCCGGCAGCGAATCTGCGATCAGAAATCAGAGGCTCCCCCAGCCGAATCGAACCAGGGTTGGACTTCGGCTCGCCCAGGCAATTTCGCACCTTGCCTTCATGTTCTGATCGATCTCAGGTCTGGTTCCTTTTCAAAAAATCAAATGGCGATATCCGCCCATCCACGATCTTGCGGTCTCTCGAGGAGACGCTCCGTCTTCCGCAGCGCACTTCAGTTGACCGGAAACACTCCATCCCGCTGGCAGCCAAATGCAACTCTCACTCTAGTCCCGGGTTTGGCGGTTCCCGCAACGTTAAAGTGCGCCGCTAACGGTCATTTATCACGCTGAAAATAAACATGTTGTATGGCTGCGCAGTTCTTAACGGTAGCGACGTAGAGGGGTTCGCTTGCAACTCTCTGCTGCTGGCGGGA
>Ga0070733_10003764_pt1 | contig 10284 bp, 10 predicted proteins | sample Coa_R1_9_FD_66450 | JGI IMG/M metagenome (GOLD analysis project Ga0070733, IMG submission 66450) | Surface soil microbial communities from Centralia Pennsylvania, which are recovering from an underground coalmine fire - Coalmine... | ecosystem: Environmental > Terrestrial > Soil > Unclassified ... | reverse complement strand
GGCGGCGCGGACGGCATGCCGGTGGCGATGCTGTGCAATTTCGAGCGCATCGACAACCCGGCCCGCGGCCGCGACGGCGGCGGCCTCGGGGCGCCGGGCCGGGTATCGCTAGGCTCGGGCAAGGCGATCCGCTCGAAAGGGCGTCAGACGATCCATGGCGGTGACTTCATCCGTCTGGAGTTGCCGGGTGGCGGCGGCTTTGGCGATCCGGCAACGCGCGACGCCGATCAGGTCGCGCTCGATGTGGCCGACGGACTGATCGACGCGGCCACGGCGCGCGAGGCCTATCGCGTCGCGCTCGACGCAGCGGGCGAGGTCGACCCGGCGGCGACCGCCAAATTGCGCGCCTGAACGCAGCGATGCGGCTCGCCGCGGCCGCGCTCGCTCTGGCGCTGGGTCTCTTGGTTTGGCTCCCGGGCGCGCCGCGGGCCGAAAACATTGTTACAATCGGGGCGATTTTTCCGCTCGCCGGCGTGTCCGATAAATCGGGCTACGACGCCATGGCTGCCATAGAAGTAGCCGCCAATATCGTCGACGTGCCACATAAGGGATTGGAGTCACTTCCGCTCGGTGCCGGTCGTGGCCTTCCCAATTTGGGCAATGCCGATCTCGCGGTCGCTTTCACCTATCACCAGGGCAATCCGTCGGTCGCGACGAGCCAGGTCTTGCGACTGGCCGAACAGAACCATGTCGCGGCGCTGATTGGCGGCGGCGAGGGGCCGGCGATCCTGGCGGCGGCGACGGAGGCTGAGCGGCATGGCGTGCCATTTCTCGTACCGGACGCGACCGATCCGAAGCTCAACGGCCGCGGGTTTGGCTGGGTGTTTCGCACGACCCCACTCGCCGCGGATATCGACAAGGCCTACGTGCAATTTCTGACACAGGTAAAGGCAGCCGGTACCCAAATCGATCGGGTGGTGCTGGTCGCGGGCAATGACGCGAGCGGTAGCGCCTGGGCGCAAGCGCTCGGGGACGCGCTGCGCGCCGCCGGCTTGGCCGCCGACACTGTCACCTATGCGCCCAACGGGATCGACTTGTCGGCGTCGGTAACCGCGCTACGCGATAAGCACCCGGATGCCGTGATTTTCGCCTGCAACGCCGCTGACGCCTCGCTCTTCGTCAAGACGATGAAGACGCTTGATTACAAGCCGCCGATCCTGATCGGCGACGATTCAGGATTTTCCGACCCTGGTTTTGTCGCCGCTGACGCCAATCTGGCGCAGGGCCTTATCGACCGGAGCGTATGGAGCATTGGCAAGGAAGACAGCCCCGCGGCGATCGTCAACGCGCTCTACAAGGTCAAAACCGGGCACGATCTCGACGATCGCAGCGGGCGGGTGCTGCAGGGTTTTTTGGTGCTGGCCGACGCCGTCAATCGCGCCGGCTCAACCGATCCGGCGGCGATCCAACGGGCGCTGCGCGACACCGATTTGAAGCCCGAGCAACTGATCGTCGGTTACGATGGCGTCAAGTTCGACGCAAGCGGGCAGAACACGCTCGCCGCGACCTATCTGACCCAGCTCCAGGGCAAGCAATATGTCACGGTCTGGCCGGCCGGCCGCGCGGCCGGAAAGCTCGCGCTGCCCTACAAGGCGTGGCTCCCCTAGCGTGCGCGGCCACGACTCCCCATTTGAGAAAAAGCTCACGCAGTTCAACGCAATAGAGGTCGGCGCATGAAATGGCCGGTGGCCCGCGCGCCCTACGCGTCGAAACCCGAGGAAAGTCGCGGCCGGCTTCATCCGGAGCCGGAACATGCGATGCGCTCGCCGTTTCAGCGCGACCGCGACCGGGTCATCCACTCGACCGCGTTCCGCCGGCTCAAGCACAAGACCCAGGTCTTCGTCGATCACGAGGGTGATCATTATCGCACGCGGCTGACCCATAGCCTCGAAGTGGCGCAAATTGCCCGCTCGATCGGCCGGGTGCTGGGGCTCGACGAGGACTTAGCGGAGGTACTCGCGCTGGCGCACGATCTTGGTCACACCCCGTTCGGCCATGCCGGCGAAGAGGCGCTCAACGCCGAGATGGCGGCGTATGGCGGGTTCTCGCACAACGACCAGACCTTGCGCATCTTGACCCGGCTCGAGCACGGCTATGCTGAGTTCGACGGGCTCAATCTCACCTGGGAGGCGCTCGAAGGCACGGTCAAGCACAACGGCCCAGTCGAAGGGCCGCTATCGGCCTCAATCGCCGAATACAATGCGCTGCACGATCTGCGGCTCGACACCTATGCGGGACCCGAGGCGCAGATCGCCTCGCTCGCCGACGACATCGCCTACAACAATCACGACATCGACGACGGGCTGCGCGCTGGCCTGTTTGCCGTCGGCGATCTCAAGGACGTGCCGCTGGTTGGTCCGGTATTCCACGAGGTCGCGCAGAAATACCCTGGGCTCGAGGAACCGCGGCTCATTCACGAATCGATTCGCCGGATGATCGACCGGATGGCGCGCGACCTCGTCGAGGAGACCCAAAAGCGCCTCGCAGATTCAGGGGTCAAATCGGCGGACGAGGTGCGCGCGTTGGGCCGGCCTGTCGCCGCTTTCTCCGACGGCATGCGGGAAAACGACCGGGCACTGAAGCGTTTTCTTTACGAGCGGATGTACCGGCACTACCGGGTTAACCGCATGAGCCACAAGGCGCGCCGGGTGGTGCGGGAGCTCTTCCAATTGTTCATGGCCGAGCCCGAATGCCTGCCGAGTGAATGGCGGGCAGCCGCTACTTGCGGCGATGCACCGGCAGGCGCGCGTACCGTCGCCGATTACCTGGCTGGCATGACCGACCGATTTGCCCTCGACGAGCACCGCCGCTTGTTCGATACCTACGCACCGGTATAGCGGTTGTTTAATGGCTGACATTTTCGGTGATTTTCGCCGGCTGGTCGTTGCTGCGCTCGACGATCTGGCGGCTTCGGGTAAGCTTCCGGCAGGGATCGACTACGCCCGCGTTGCGGTCGAACCGCCGCGTGATCCGGCGCATGGCGACCTCTCGACCAACGCCGCGATGGTGCTGGCCGGGCAGGTCAAGCAAAACCCGCTCTCGTTGGCCGAAACGATCTCCGGTGCGCTGGCGAAGCACGAGCTGCACACCGCCGGCTACCGTGGGCGCGGGTTCACAGCAGCGGTCGCCAAGCCCGGGTTCATTAATATCCGGCTCGACGCCAAAATCTGGCACGCGCAGTTGCGGGCGATCCTCGAAACCGGCGCTGCCTATGGCGATTCCGAGAGCGGGGCAGGCAGGGACATCAATGTGGAGTTTGTCTCGGCCAACCCGACCGGGCCGATGCATGTCGGGCACGGGCGCGGCGCGGTGGTTGGCGACGTGCTGGCGGCGCTGCTGCACAAGGCCGGGTTCGCCGTCAAGCGCGAGTACTATATCAACGACGCCGGCGCCCAGGTCGATGCGCTCGCCCGCTCGGTCTATTACCGCTACTGCGAGCATGTCGCCGCGCAACCGGAGAGCAGTCTTCTGCACAGTTCGGCGACGCTGCAAGGCGCATCAAGCGAACCGGAAGGATTCTATCCCGGCGAATACCTGAAAGAAACCGGCCGCCGGCTGTACGAGCGTGATGGCGAACGCTGGCTCGACAAGCCCGAGGCGGTGTGGCTCCAGCCGCTGCGCGAATTCGCGGTCGGCGAGATGATGGCACTGATCCGCGACGACCTTGCCACGTTGGGTCTCGAATTCGACCGGTTTTCGTCGGAGCGCGAACTTGTCGCGGCGGGTGCGGTCGATAAGGCGCTCGGCGTGCTGGAAGAGCGAGGGCTCGTCTATACCGGCGTGCTGGAGCCGCCAAAGGGCAAGCTGCCCGATGATTGGGAGCCGCGGCCGCAATTGTTGTTCCGGGCGACGCAATTCGGCGACGAGGTCGACCGGCCGCTCAAGAAATCCGACGGGTCGTGGACCTATTTCGCCGCCGACATCGCCTATCATCTCGACAAATACCGCCGCGGCGGCGAGACGATGATCGACGTCTGGGGCGCTGATCACGGCGGTTATGTGAAACGGGTCAACGCTGCGGTAAAGGCGCTGACCAACGGCGCCGGCACGCTCGACGTCAAGCTGTGCCAGCTGGTCAACCTGTTCGACAACGGCCAGCCGGTGCGCATGTCGAAACGCGCCGGCACGTTTGTGACCTTGCGCGAGGTCGTCGACGAGGTCGGCAAGGACGTCTTTCGCTTCATCATGCTGACCCGGCGCAACGACCAGGCGCTCGACTTCGACTTCGCCAAGGTCACCGAGCAGTCGCGCGACAACCCGGTATTTTATGTCCAGTACGCGCATGCCCGCGCTTCCTCGGTCATGCGGCACGCCGCGGAAGAGTTGCCGGCGGATTATTTAACTGACGCGGCTCTGGCAGGGGCAAATCTCGCACTGCTGTCCGACCCTACCGAACTTGCGGTGATTCGCTTGCTGGCGGGGTGGCCGCGCCTTGTTGAGAGCGCCGCAGAGGCGCACGAACCGCACCGCATCGCGTTCTATCTTCAAGAGGTGGCGGCGGCGTTCCATCTTCTGTGGACGAAGGGCAGGGACGAAGCGCAGCTGCGCTTTATCGTTTCGGAGGATCCTGCCCTCACTCGAGCGCGGCTGGCGCTGGTGCGCGGGGTCGCGGTCGTGGTCGCGTCGGGGCTGGCGGTCATCGGGGTGACGCCGGCGGAGGAGATGTGAGCATGTCCTATCAATTTGGACACGTCGATCCGAACGAGCGGCTCGATTACGGCGAGGAACCGCAATACGAGGAGGAGCTGCCGCCGCGGCGCAACCTGGCCGGCCCGGCCATGATATTGGCGGCGATGGCGTTGTTCGCCGGCGGATTATGGTTTGCTTATCACGAAGGCACCAAACATCCCGAAGTCAGCTCCACCCCCACAGCGGCCGACAACATTCCGCTGATTCATGCCGACCCACAGCCGGTCAAAATCCGGCCTGATCCCGGCAAAGTCGGCGGGCTCGATATCCCCGATAAGGACAATCCGCTCTACGGCGCGCGTCCCGGGTCACAGCTGGTCGAGAAAATTCTGCCGCCGCCCGAAGCGCCGGGGCCGCGCCCGACAGCGCCGCCGTCGGTTATGGCACCGCCTCTGCCGCCCGCCGCTGCCGTCGCTCCGCCGCCGCAACCGGCTGCCGTCCCGAAGCCGGCGCCAAAGCCTGCGCCGCTGACGAACGCTGTGCCCGGTGGAGTGCGGGTGCAATTGGCCTCGCTGCGTTCGCCCGACGCCGCGCGCGACGAGTGGACGCGGCTCAAGCGCGACAATCCCGACCTGCTCGGCAAGCTGACCGCGGTCGCGGTGCGCGCCGATCTCGGCGACCGCGGCATCTGGTACAAGATCGAGGTCGGGCCGCTCCCGACGAAAGAAGCCGGCAGCCGGTTGTGCGCCGAGATGAAGCAGCGCGATCTGGATTGCCAACTTGTCCGATGAAGGCCGTGCGAGCACGGCGCCGCGAGCGATCCTTTTCGGGTGTGCCGGCGAAGGGTTGACTGCCGAAGAGCGTGCGCTGTTTACCGACAGCAACCCGCTCGGCTTTGTACTCTTTCGTCGCAATTGCCGCGAGCCCGGCCAAATTCGCGAGCTGGTGGCCGAGATGCGCGATTGCGTCGGCCGCGGCGACGCGCCAGTGCTGATCGACCAGGAAGGCGGTCGCGTGGCGCGGCTGCAACCGCCGCACTGGCGAACCTACCCGGCGGCGGCGCGGTTGGCCGCGCTGCCCGATCCCAACGCCGAGGAAGCGGTGCGTCTCGGCGCGCGGTTGATGGCCGACGATCTCGCAGCGGTAGACGTCACGGTCGACGCCGCGCCGGTGCTCGATCTACCGGTCGATGGCGCCGATGCGGTGATCGGCGACCGCGCTTACGGCAGCGACCCGGCGCGAGTGGCGCGGTTGGGGCGCGCGATGTGCGAGGGGCTGCTCGCGGGCGGCGTATTGCCGATCGTCAAACACATTCCGGGTCACGGCCGGGCGCGGGTGGACAGCCACAAGGACTGCCCGGTCGTCGATGCCGATGCCGGTGAGCTGTCGGCGACCGATTTCGAATCGTTCCGTCAGCTCGCCGCGATGCCATGGGCGATGACGGCACACGTGGTTTACAGCGAATTCGATAGTGCGCCGGCGACGTTGTCGCGGCGGGTAATCGATGAGGTGATCCGCGGCCGGATCGGCTTTGAAGGGGTACTCGTGTCCGACGATATCGGTATGGGCGCGCTTGCCGGGAGGCTTGCCGCGCGGGTGGAGAGCGCGCTCCATGCCGGCTGCGACCTTGTCCTTCATTGCAGCGGCATTGTCCGCGAGATGGAAGAAGCCTCTGGGACGGCGTGGCCGGTTTCCGAGAAGACCGTCGCGCGGCTCACTCGCGGCGAGGCGATGCGGCTCGCATCGCGCCGCGATTTCGACCGCGCCGCTGCCGAGGCGCGGTTCGACCAGCTCATCAAGGCCGGTGTCTGATAATGGGAGGTGGTAACGTCAACACCATTGTCGCCAGCATCACCACGTGGATCCTGCCGATCATCTTCGCCGTGACGTTCCATGAGGCGGCGCATGGCTTTGTCGCGCGACTGTTCGGCGACGACACGGCGTTACGGGCTGGGCGCGTCAGCTTTAATCCAATCCGCCACATCGACCCTTTTGGCACGATCCTGCTGCCCGGGCTTATGCTGTTGAGCAATACCGGATTTATGTTCGGCTACGCGAAGCCCGTTCCGGTGAATTTCGGGCGGCTGAAGCCGATCCGCGCCGGCATGGTCGTGGTGGCGCTTGCAGGGCCCGGCACCAACGTGCTGCTGGCGATCTTGTCGGCGCTGGCGCTTTACGCGACCGGTCTCATCCCCGAGGCCGGGCAGCGATGGTATAGCCTCAACCTCGTTCACTCGATCCAGCTGAATGCCGTGCTCTGCATGTTCAACCTGCTGCCGCTGCCGCCGCTCGACGGCGGACGCGTTCTGGTGGGAATTTTGCCCCGCCGGTTGGCTATGGCGGTGTCCCGCATCGAGCCCTACGGCATGCTGATCCTGATGGGACTGTTCGTGCTGAGTTATCTGAGTGCGCGCATCGCCGCCGGTTTCGACCCGCTCTATTGGCTTGTCGCTATGCCGTCTCAGCTGCTGATCCACCTCGTCCTTGCCGTTACAGGTATCCGGTGACGGGCGAGCCGGCCCTCGTTCTCGATCTCGACGGGTACGAAGGCCCGATCGATCTGCTCCTGAGCCTGGCGCGCGAGCAGAAAGTCGATCTCGCACGCATCTCGATCGCGGCGCTTGCCGACCAGTATCTCGCTTTTATCGCCGAGCAGCGGCGTCTCCATCTGGAAATAGCAGCCGATTATTTGGTCATGGCGGCGTGGCTCGCCTACCTCAAATCGCGGTTGCTTCTGCCCGATCCGCCAGAAGAAGAGGGGCCGAGCGCGGTTGAGCTGGCCGAGGCGTTGGCGCACCGGCTGCGTTTGCTCGAGGCGATGCAGCGAGCTGGCGCGGCGCTGATGGGACGGCCGCAGCTCGGCCGCGACGTCTTTGCGTTCGGCGCCCCGGAGGGGCTGGACAGGATCGATCGTCCGCTCTTCGAGCTGAGCCTGTACGAATTGCTCAAGGCTTACAGCGACAGCCACCGCCGCCAGCACGGTCAGGTCCTGACTATCACACCTACCAGCTACCACACGCTGACCGAGGCGTTGGAGCGGCTGGCGGAGATCGTCGGCCAGGTGCCAGACTGGCGCGAGCTGGAAAATTTTCTGCCCGCGGAACTGGCCGGCGGTGCGTTGCGCCGTTCCGGGCTCGCCGCGACCTTCGCCGCGCTGCTCGAACTTGCCAAGACCGGGCGGGTCGAGTTGCGCCAGGACCGCAGCTTTGGCCCGCTCTATCTGCGCAGCCCGGCGGCGTTGGAGCGTCGGTGAGCGAGCCTGCCGAGCAGATGCGCTTGATCGAGGCGTTGCTGTTTGCCGCGCCCGAGCCGCTGTCGGAAGCCGAGCTGGCGTTGCGCCTCGGCGAGGACGCCAACATCCCGGTGCTGGTGCGCCAACTGGCCGAGACTTACGCCGGCCGCGGGATCAACCTGGTCGGGTTGGCCGGCGGCTGGACGTTTCGCACCGCCCCCGATCTCGCCGGAGCGCTGCGCAGCGAGCGCGAGGTCGAGCGCCGGCTGTCGCGCGCCGCGGTGGAGACGCTGGCGGTGATCGCCTATCACCAGCCGGTGACCCGCGCCGAGATCGAGGCGATCCGTGGCGTCGCCATCGGGCGCGGTACGCTCGACCGCCTGCTCGAATCCGGCTGGGTTGCGCCGCGTGGCCGTCGCGAGACGCCGGGCCGGCCGCTCAATTGGGTGACGACGCCGCAGTTCCTCGCTCATTTTGGTCTCGACAGCCTTACCGAGCTGCCCGGCGTCGAGGAGCTGCGTGCCTCGGGCCTGCTCGATCTCGGCCCGGCCGTGTTCGGTGATGGGCTGCACCCGCCGGATGACGAGCCGGCGGTTGGTGACGACGACGGCCGCGACGAGGAGCCTTAGCGCCGTCACTCGTCCGATTTGATGCTCCCAAACCTTTCTGACATTATCGCGCCGCTTGCGGAGCCGTGCGATGTCGTGCCCTCTTTTCCGACCGGCCGGCCGCCAGTGCCAGGTGACATCGGATGTTTTTTGATATCGGCTGGCCCGAGTTGATGCTGATCGGCGTCGTCGCGCTGGTCGTGATCGGGCCAAAGGACTTACCGGCGGCTTTGCGCGTCGCCGGCTACTGGGTGCGCAAGGCGCGCTCGATGTCGCGCGAGCTCCAATCGAGCTTCGATCAGATGATCCGTGAGGCCGAGCTCGACGAGGTGCGCCAGGAACTAAAAAAGGTGACCGACATCAACCTCGATCACGAGGTCAACAAGATCATGGACCCGGTCGCCGACCCGGCGATCGCAGGTGCCGCACAGACCGTGCCGAAGCCGCCCGATATTCCCGATTACCTCGACCATACGCCGGCCCCGGCGGATCCGCTGCCGGTGCCCGAGATCATCGAGCCGGTGCCGCAATCGGTGGCGCTCGACGAACCGGCGCTCGAGCCTGCGCCTGTCGCCAAAGCTTCGCCGCCGGCGGAGGAAACGCGACCAGCGCCTGTCGCGCCACCCAAGCCCTGATCCGGGACGATGGCCGACGACGACAAGAAAGACGCTGACCGGGAGGCCGAGCTCGAAGCCGGCAGAATGCCGCTGATCGAGCATTTGATCGAGCTGCGCAACCGGCTGATGTGGTCCGCTGCGGCGATTATTGTCGCGTTCCTCGTCTGCTATCAGTTCAAGGTCCAGATTTATCGCTTCCTTGCCCATCCGCTGGCGCAGATCTTCGCCGGCGAGCCCGACCGCAAGATGATCTTCACCGGGCTGACCGAGGCGTTCTTCACCTACATCAAGGTCTCGTTCTGGGCCGCGATCTGCGTGTCGTTCCCGATCGTCGCGACCCAGCTGTGGAAATTCATCGCGCCCGGCCTTTACAAGAACGAAAAGCGCGCGTTCCTGCCGTATCTGGCCGCGACGCCAGTGCTGTTCCTCATGGGCGCGTCGCTCGCCTATTTCGTGGTGATCCCCTACGCGTTCCGCTTCTTCTTGAGCTTCGAGACGCCGGGCGGCAACGGCCAGTTGCCGATCGTCAGCGAACCCAAGGTCAACGAATATTTGTCGCTGGTGATGACCTTGCTGCTCGCGTTTGGGGTGGCGTTCCAGCTGCCGGTGCTGCTGACCTTGATGGCGCGCGCCGGGATCATCACCTCGCAAGGTCTCATCAGCAAATGGCGCTATGCTTTTGTCGGAATGTTCGCGGTTGCGGCGGTGCTGACGCCACCCGATATCGTCAGCCAATGCTCGTTGGCGATCCCGCTGATCCTCCTCTATTTCCTGTCGATCTTCTCGTGCCGCTGGGTCGAGAAGCAGCGCGCCAAGCGCGAGGCGGCGGAGGAAGCCGAGCTCGCGGCCGGAGGTGACCCGCCGGCTGGGGAGTAAGTGGACGCCGCAGCGTTCTATCCCTATAAGTGGTATGTCTTAACCGGCTAGTCCCTAGATGCACGATATTCGCTTTATCCGCGATCATCCGGCGGAATTTGATGCCGGCCTCAAAAAGCGCGGCCTGCCGCCGCGCGCCGAGGACGTGCTGGCGCTCGACCGGGAATGGCGAGAACTCGAAACCAAATCACAGCAAGACCAAGCAGCTCGTAATCAAATTGCACGCGAAATTGGCGCTGCGAAGAAACGAGGCGAGCCGATTGACGAGCTTTTGGAGAGAATTGAACTTCGTAAGACAATTGAAGCAGCCATTGATGCCAGG
>Ga0070733_10003763_pt1 | contig 10285 bp, 7 predicted proteins | sample Coa_R1_9_FD_66450 | JGI IMG/M metagenome (GOLD analysis project Ga0070733, IMG submission 66450) | Surface soil microbial communities from Centralia Pennsylvania, which are recovering from an underground coalmine fire - Coalmine... | ecosystem: Environmental > Terrestrial > Soil > Unclassified ... | reverse complement strand
TTGGGATTCACAAGCATTTTGACCCAAATTTTCGGCCTGCCCACGACATTAGACCCCGAGACGCAAAACCGGCTGGAGGAGCGGAATGCGCTCCTGCGAATTGACAGACGGACAAAGAAGCAGGAGACGAAGCTCATCGAACTGTCGGACGCACTTCGGAAGCTGGGGTTCGTTCTAGAAGACCGCGAGCCGGAGTATGAAACGTTCCTACGCGCATATCGCGGCATCAAAGACTCCGGTCGGGCAACATACTCACCTGACGAGATCGCTAACAAGAATGCGGTCGCGCGGCGAATGCTCACGGAAATCATGGAACGAAAGGCAAAGCCCTCATGATTTTCGTGTTTCAGGATCATGCCAAAATACCGCAAGTCTGGCTCGCTGAAGTCGCCGCCCTGCAGCTCGTTTTGGAGCAGATTGCCACACCGGAAGACCGGAAAGCCTTCATCGACGCGCACTCGGACGCGTGGGGCAAGATCAAGGACAAGCTCCTTGCGATGTCGCATGGGAAGTGTTGGTATTCGGAAGCGCCGGATGCGGTATCTGATTGGCACGTGGACCACTATCGCCCGAAGAAGAGGGCGCTTGACGAAGACAAGACAGAACACGAGGGCTATCACTGGCTGGCGTTCGATTGGAAGAACTATCGCATAGCCGGGAGCTTTCCCAACTCCCCGCACACAGACCCCGAAGGGGTAACGCGAGGGAAGTGGGATTATTTCCCGTTGGCAAACGGAAGCGTTCGTGCCACCTGGGCAAACCGTGATTTCAGTCACGAAACATGCCTCTTGCTCGATCCGGCCAAACCGACGGACCCGAAGCTTCTCACTTTCGACGAGGAGGGTGTTCCGATCGTCTCGGACCCCAAGAATCCAATTGCTGCCCGCAAAGTTAAGACAACGGTCCATTTTCTGTACCTCGACAGTCCCAGGCTCATCGCCGCGCGAAAGAAGAAGTGGCGGGAAACGATGGAATGGATTGAGGAGTACCGGGATTCTTGTCCCGACGACTACGCAGCGTGCACGGTACAAGACTTTAATCGGTTTGAGCGTCAATTAAAGCGCCTCAGCAAATTGACCGGTCCGAAGGCCGCTTATGCCGCCACTGCCCGCGCCTGCCTTCGCGCGAATGATTTGAGCTGCTTCGTAGAAGCTCCCGAGGAGGCATTTGCCGTATAAGGCTGCACAGCGCAATATGGTGTCGCAAGCTCTGGTGCCCACGTCTACAACCGAAAGGAACGACGTTGGAATTCCCCCGCCCGAGCAGCCCGCAAGTGGGTGAAGATCGGGACTAATCCCTGTGTTGAAGGCAAGCAATCAGTCTGACGCCGGTTAGGTCATAATACATTTGTCTCCCAAGATGTTTCACTGCATAGTGCTGGCATGGGGAAAATATGGCTGTAGATCGTGCAATTGCGCCGTTAGCGCCTGCGGAAATAGGCGCAGACGATTTCGCGCGTCGTTTCTCGCTGCGAACGAATACTCTCATGTGGCTGCTCGGCGCCGGGGCCTCGGCTGCGGCGGGCATACCGACCGCCGGAGACATGATCTGGGAGTTCAAGCAGCGTCTGTTCGTCAGCCAGCGCCGGACGGCGCTTAAGACTGTTGCGGACCTTTCAAGTCCTGCCATTCGCGCACGCCTTCAGGCCCATATTGACTCTTCCGGAAATCTGCCCGGTCCGGGGTCCTCAGACGAGTATGCCGCTCTCTTCGAGGCGGTTTTTCCTGCTGAGGCGGATCGGCGCGCCTATTTGGATTCGAAAATCTCCGGAGCTAAGCCATCGTATGGCCATCTTGCGCTTGCCAGTTTGATGCGTTCCAAACTTGCCAGCCTCGTTTGGACGACGAATTTCGATCCTCTTGTCGCCGACGCATGCGCGAAAGTTTACGACAGCACCGGGCATCTTACCACTGTGGCTCTCGATGCGCCGGATCTTGCAAAACAGTCTATAGATGCCTCGCGTTGGCCGGTTGAGGTCAAACTCCACGGAGATTTCCGTTCGCGCCGCCTAAAGAACACATCTGACGAATTGCGCCTGCAGGATGAAAAATTGCGCCGCATCCTGATTGATTCCTGCCGGCGAATGGGCCTCATCGTTGTCGGTTACAGCGGCCGCGATACCTCGATAATGGATGCGATCTCCGAAGCTCTTCGCGAACCGGGCGCTTTCCCGGCGGGGCTTTTCTGGCTCCATCGAGGCGAGGACTTGCCCGCACTCGAAGTCAGCAATCTGCTGATCGAGGCTTCATCGCGGGGGGTGGAAGCGGCCCTGGTGCGCATAGAGAATTTCGACGAGATCATGCGCGACCTCGTTCGTCTGCGCGACGACATGGACCGCAAGGTGCTCGATGAGTTTGCCCTTCAAAGACGTCGGTGGACCCCGGCGCCGGCGCCTGTTGGTCAAAAGGGCTGGCCGGTGGTGCGGCTCAACGGGCTGCCCGTCGTCCAAAGCCCGACGGTTTGCCGGCGTATTGTTTGCACAATCGGCGGCTATGCAGAGATCCGGGAGGCGGTCGAGCGCGCAGGTGTCGATATCCTTGTCGCCCGGACCAGATCCGGAGTTCTGGCGTTCGGTTCAGATTCAAATGTGCGCTCCGTCTTCGAACCCTTCGGGATTACGGAATTCGACCTCCACACAATCGAGCAGAAATGCTTACGCAAGGATACAGGCGAGCGGGGCTTATTGAACGAAGCTCTCACCCGTGCAATCACCCGGCAGAGGGGTCTGAGCTTGATCCGGAAGGGGAGGCACAATCTTTTAGCGCCCGGCGACCAGAAGGATGCGGCATGGGCCGAACTGCGGAGACTAGTGAGCACGATCAGTGGCAATGTCACGGGGCAGCCGGGGCTGAGTTGGCACGAAGGTGTTGGTCTCAAACTTGAATGGGCCAATGACCATCTATGGCTTGTTGCCGAACCGAGGATTGTCTTCACGGGCATAACCGATGAAAACAAGGGCGCCGCGGCGGACTTCGCACGAGAACGGACTGTGCGCCGTTATAACCGCCAGCTCAACGATCTCATAGCGTTTTGGTCCATCCATCTTGCGGGCGACGGAAGTGAGCTTCGATCCTTGGGCATCGGCGACGGAGTCGACGCTGTTTTCAGGCTATCGCCGGATACGGCCTACTCGAAAAGGATCGGTGCATGAAAAGCGAACTTGCTGCCCATGTCTGCCTCACGGAGCCCAAGCTGTCCTTCCATCCGGAGCGGCTTTCGGATCGCGATATTCACCCTTTGGAGGGCCTGCTTCGGTTCGGGCCGTATTCGAGCGGACTGGTACCCGACCCGATCCGGGTCGCAACAATAAGCCCGAACGGCGAGGGACCTCGGCTGTTCAATTTCATGAAGGAGCTGCACAGCCCTGCGAAACCGCGTGAACGCAAGGATTACCTTCCAGAGTGGAAAGGATTTCACGGCGTCTTCGGCCTGCACATGAAGGCGGCGAGCCAGAACTGCCATATTGAGCTTTCTTCCGACTTCGAGCGCGAGTTCCAGAAATCTCAGGCACCACACATACATCTTGCGGAGACACTTGTCAGAGCGATCCAGAGTCTTGACAGTCGCCGCGCAGAGTTCGATGTCCTTTTCATTTACATCCCCGTCAGATGGCAGCCAGGATTTGAAGGGGGTCCGGAAGAGGACTTCGATCTCCACGACCACCTCAAGGCCATGACAGCCGCGCGGCGGTTGCCGGTTCAGCTGGTGCGCGAGGACAAGGCACTCGCCTATCCCTGCCGCGCAAGCGTGATGTGGCGTATTGGTCTTGCCCTATACGCGAAGGCCGGCGGCATCCCGTGGAAACTCGCCGAGACCGACGCCGAAACCGCGTATATCGGCATTTCCTATGCTCTACGTGCTATCGATTCATCCAAGCCAAGGTTCGTGACATGCTGCAGCCAAGTCTTCGACGCGGAAGGGACGGGGTTGGAATTCGTTGCTTACGACGCACACGAGGTCGAACTACAAAAAGACAACCCGTTTTTGTCCCGCGCGGAAATGTTCAAGGTGATGACCAGGTCGATGGATCTCTACCGGCGTCGGCATGCAGGGCAGTCGCCACGGCGCGTGATGGTGCACAAGACCACAGAATTTAAGCGCGATGAAGTGGATGGCTGCATGGAAGCGCTCCATCTTTGCGAATCAGTAGACCTGATTCAAATTGTCGAAGGTGTGGCGTGGAAAGGCGTTCAGATTCAAGGGTCCCGGGAGGCGAGGAAGGGGGAGGCTACGCCGTATCCTCTCTCGCGAGGCACTCTGCTGGGAATAGGCCCTGCCGAGGCGCTGCTCTGGACACACGGCGCGGTCAAGGAGATCGGCGAGCGCGGCTACTTCCAAGGCTCTCGTAGTACGCCGCGCCCGCTCAAACTCATCCGTCATGCCGGGCATGGACCGTGGGATGAGTCGGCTTTTGGAATTTTGGCACTCACGAAGATGGACTGGAACAATGACGCGCTCTACGATCCATTGCCGGTCACCCTGGAGTACTCGAAAACACTCGCCCGCGTGATCAAGCGCATGAACGTTCTGGGCAGTGCGCCATATCAGTTCCGCTTCTTTATGTAGATGGAGCGTAATAACAGCGCTTGCGTTTGACTGCCACGGCCGCTGTTTGTGCAGATTGTGCTTCCGACTTAGAGAGGAACCACTCTTGTTGCGTCCGGCCTTTCGTGCCGATGCGGCCCCATCGACAAACGAGCGCCCAGTCGCCGAATAGAGTCGGCTCAACAGAGACCTCGTAGAAGCGCGACATATTCAAGCGCCGATCGTACGTTCCATGTAGACCACTTGCATGCTTCAGCCTAAGAAACTCACGATTCGTTGGTCCAGGCCTTTTGACCGGTATCCACAGTCGCGACGAACGGTGCCTGAGAGCCGGCGCAAACCGATGTGATAATAAACATTCCGGAAAACGCGGGGAGGGTCCGTGTATACGATCGACGCCGAGTTTCAGAGATTTCGTGACGTCAACCTTGTCGAATTGATCGGCGCCACGGGCGTCTACGTGATCTGGGACGCGCGCGCCAAAGCGCGGCCTACATACATCGGCGAAGGAAACATTCTCAAGCGGTTCACGGATCACGTAAAACGCCACAATCGGCGGTTTGCACACCCTTGGAACGGCTACGTCGCGATCATTGCCGGCAGCACGCGCGACGTGCACAAATATGAATCCACCGTCGTTGAACGTCTCTTACTGGACGTGGCCAACGACACGGATCGCAAGCCGCAGGTCAACGTTCATCCAGGGCATGTCAGCCGTGTCCTGCGCTTCTGCCGGGATGGAATGCTGCGCATCGCGGTCTCCGGATACGATCCTTTGATACCACCATCGGAGGCGACGCCGCTTACGAGGATAAAAGAGATCAAGGTCACGGCCTCAGCCGATGGCGACGACAGCTATGACTTCACCTGCGATTGGAATCTTCGCCGTCTACGAAAGCCGATCATCTAAGCGACTAAAAGACTGTAAGTGATTGGAAGTGGTACCGAAATCCCGATGTGATAATGTATCTTATGGCAACTATAGGTTGTTTTCAGGGCAGGGGGCTTGTATTCTTCATCGATAAGTGGCACCATTTCTTTCACGCTATTTGGCACTATTGATTGACCGTGCCCTTAAATCGGGTTTAGCCTGTAGGCTACAGCATCGGTGGGCCCTGGAAAACACTAATATCCTTTTGTTGAATGGCCTATCCGAGGCTGATCGCCATCAGGCCTTCACCCGCTTTCAAATTCTTCGCCCATTTCTGGAAAACCGTGTGTCTCTGGCAAGTATCGCAAAAGAACACGGCATTCCTCTACGAACAGCTGGGCGTTGGGCCAATCGTTACCGCAGGAGCGGATTGGCGGGTCTGGTTCGAAAATCCCGCTCCGACAAAACGAAACGCCTCATTTCCCTTCAGCTTCAGCATGCAATCGAAGGGCTGGCTCTAAAGCAGCCCGTGCTTTCGGTGGCTAGCATTCATCGTGAGGCGGCCGCCATCGCAAAGAAACTCGGCGAAAGGCCGCCCGGCTATGCTTCCGTATACAGGCTCGTCCGTACTTTGGAACCAGGCCTATTGACGATGGCTCACAAGGGAACGAAGGCCTACAGCGATACCTTTGATTTATTACACCGGACCGAGGCAGAAGCACCTAATGTCATCTGGCAGGCGGATCACACCCAACTTGATATTTTTGTCAAGGATTCCGGAAAGGCCTGCAAACCATGGTTAACGGTGGTGCTCGATGATTACAGCCGGGCCGTTGCTGGTTATGCCGTTTCCCTTTCGTCTCCGTCTGCCATTCAGACGGCGTTGGCGCTTCGGCAGGCGATCTGGCGAAAAAGCCAGCCGGGCTGGTCGGTATGTGGCATCCCCGCTGTCCTGTACACGGATCATGGGAGCGACTTCACATCCGAACACATCGAGCAGGTTGCAGCTGACCTAAAAATTCAGCTTGTGTTCTCCACGGCTGGCCAGCCTCGTGGCCGTGGCAAGATTGAGCGCTTCTTCAAATCGGTATCCCAGATATTGTTACCACGGCTGCCCGGATTTTCTCCGTCAGGAAAGAGAGCCGCCAGGTTGACACTGGCCGAGTTGAGCAAGGAGGTTGAGAATTACTTTCTTTACGAATATCACGTCAAACCGCACCGCACCACTGGCGAGGCACCGCAGGCCCGCTGGAATGCGGGCGGCTTTCTTCCCCAAATGCCAGAGTCTCTCGCGCAGCTAGACCTGCTGCTGTTGACAGTTCCCAAGAAAAGGCGCGTGCAAGCTGACGGCATCAGGTTTCTAGGATTGCGCTATATCGATCTTACGCTCTCTGCCTATGTCGGTGAGCAAGTCGTGGTGCGCTATGATCCGCGCGACATGGCGGAGATACGAGTATTTCATAAGGATCGTTTCGTTTGCCGGGCGGTATGCCAGGAGCTGGCTGGTGAAACCGTCCCGTTACGAGAAATCGTCAGCGAAAGAACACGGCGGCGGCGGGAACTGCGCCAGAAAGTTAAAGACCGGACCCGAATGGTAGATGCTCTCCTGGAGGAACGCCGCTACACGAGCCGAGACGAGACAGCAGCGGCCCCCTCCCCTCCACGGCCGGGCCACAACCTGAAGCGCTACGAGACCGACTGAGATGCCGGCAGCGACCTTCATTGAAACGAAAGAATACCGCAAGTTCGCAGAGTTCTGCGATGCTTGCAGTCGTTATCGTTACATCGGCCTTTGCTATGGGCCTCCCGGTGTGGGCAAAACTCTGTCTGCGCGTCACTACACGAAATGGAATGACATCGAATGCTACAGGCGACATGACTCTAGCCAGAAGGCAGTGGATGTCCACAACCTCTTTTACACTGCACCCGTCATCAACTCTGCACGGCAAGTCGAAACGGATATTCGCAATACGCGGGAGCATCTGCGAAACCTGTCCTTTGAGATGGGGAAGCTCGAAAAAGAGATGAAAAGAAGGCTGGCAACAGCTCACCGTCGACAGGAGAAAGCGCAGCCGCTCCTCGATGCGAATCGCGACTGGCTGGATCGGCGCGACAGTATTTTCGCATTACAGCCGACCGTAGCGCAGATCACAGCCGAAAGAAGCATGAGGAGTGCTGCGATCAAAGACCCGACGCGCCTGATCATCATTGATGAGGCAGACCGGCTGAAGATAAAAAGCATGGAGCAGGTGCGCGCAATTTTCGACAACGGTGGCGTCGGGTTGATCTTGGTTGGCATGCCCGGCCTCGAAAAGCGCCTGGCAAGATACCCACAACTCTATTCCCGGGTCGGGTTCGTGCATGAGTTCCGGACATTACAGCGTAAGGAAATCCTCGAATTGCTACGCGAAGAATGGCGGCCACGTGGTATTTCCCGCTCCAGGGGTCCATGGGCCGACGATGAAGGAATCGCAGCGATTGTTCATGTGACCGGTGGAAATTTCAGGCTCCTTGATCGTTTGCTCGGGCAAATCGATCGGGTCATCAAAATAAACAAGCTGAGCAAGGTGACGCGCGAAGTTGTAGATGCGGCGCGGGAATCCCTTGTGATCGGTGTCGAATAGAATCAGGGCTGCCTGAAACTCGCCCTGTTACAAGGGTCTTCAAGCGTGCCAAATAACGTGAAAGAAATGGTGCCATTTATCGCGGAAACTTACAGGGTTGTAATCTTCAGTGATAACTTGCACTGTTGTTTGATCGCTATTTTGCACCCTGCACGGCCAGGTTCTGCGGAAACGCAGCAGAAAACAATCTTGATGTCATAGTGCCGCCCGAACAGTGCAAGATACTTCTGAAGAAAAGGTGCAACTTACCGCTGAAGATTACAGTAGGGGGCCCACCTCTTGGTACATCGTTGTGGCGACTTAGATCAGTCGATCCATGAAGGCAATCTGAAATCGTGTATCTTTGCTTTGTTTGCGATGTATTTATACCAACCGCGTAACTCTGACCTTTCATCACCAGTAAGGTCAATCGATGTCCAGAACATGACAAAGTGCCAGGGGCGGATAATTGCCGCAGACACAAAATCGGATAGCATCGTCGGCAGATCCGGGGTTAGGCTGCGAATATAGACATCCCATTTGGAAGTTGACGCCAGATTTAAAGCTTCAAACCCAGGTACGTTGACCGTGGTTGCAAGCCAGTTCTCTGAGATTTTTCTGGTAAGTTCTGGCGACAACCAGCACTCAGCTGCCGTATATTTTCCTCTCTGGATATCTTCCGTACGCCATCCGAGAAATCCTGCCGCTTTTTTATCCTTGTCATTTGCTACCGGACCATAAAGGATATCTTCCATTCTGGCGCTGAATGTGTCACCAACATTGCTCTTATTCAATGCCTCTCGGAGAAGCCGCACAGTCTCTAGTTGGCGCCTTTCCTCATAAGATCTTTCATAGAGCCCGGAAGCACCCCCCATTATCTGGGAAACAATTTGCCGGCATTCAGCTTGTACGTTCTTCCTCACATTCTCACTGGCTTCAAGGCCGATCAAGTGCCAGTAACCCATGAACCAGTCTGTGCTGAGTAACAGCACAACGTTGTCTATCGGACAGTCTATCATTGCGCTGGTTTTGATCTCGGCATGCTCGGCATGCCTCGCGTGGCAGCGTCTTCTGCTCCCTGAGGAATCGAGCAGTTGTCCAACTTCCTCGCATCCGCCATTAGATTCTCAATTCTGTTTTGCCATCCCTTTATCTGGTCTATGTGGCCCACCCATGTCCCAGGATTAGATCCGTCTGGTCTAGTTAAAGCCGGATTTGGTTCGGTGTTCGCCAAATTATAGAGATCATTTTTATCGGCGAGGAGTTCATCTACTCTTTCGTAAACTTCCGCCTTAGCCGCGCTGATCTTATCCTGCAAACATTTGCAGCAGTTAGGATCGTTTTGATCATCTGGCGTCATATCCGGAGTTGCTGTAACAACATCCGTCGGGGTTGGCATTGGTTTCACAGTAGTATCGGTAGCTGTGTCCAAAGCTGGGGCCCATTCGATGGTTTGTCCCCCAATAAGTAATTCCTGCAGTCCGCTCGGATCAACCATTTGCGCCGGGCTCTGTCCAGCGTATGAATACAAATTTGGTCCTGCATGAAGACCAAGAGGGTCAGATTCAATATACCGGCCAATGCTGGGATCGTAGTCACGCATGTTGTTGTAGGACAGCGTATCCTCCGCGTCGGCGTACTGGCCGGGGAAGCGGTGGTTGGTCGGTGTTGTGCTGGTTGGAGTCGCGTAGGTTTCGCCGAACGGCTCTATTTCGAAGTCCCATTTCAGCGTTCTGCTGGCGTCCGTGATTTTCTGCGGCGCGCCGACCTGGTTGTTGTGAACGTAGAAAATGTTGCCTGACGAGTCTATCTGCGCTAGCAACTGGCCTTCCATGAACACGTATTCAACTTCGTTCGCGCCGGTGCTGTCGTTGGCTTCACCAATGATATGGCCGAAAATGTCGAAATGGTAGTCAGTCGTGGCAGCTGTGATGGCCTTCTGCACACGCTGGCCAAGGGCGTTTATTTTAAACGTAACCGTTGGCGTGCCCACCGTCATAGATTCAAGCCGGTCCCGTCCACCGAAGGTGTTGGACAACGCCCCGCCACCGATGAACGTCCGGTCATCAGTCAGCATGTTGCCCGAGGCGCTGTAAGTGAAGTGCCTTGTATTCGTGCCGTCTGTGTACGAGGCCAGCAGGTTTTTGCTGGTGGTCATCGTCGAGGTATACGTCGTGGTGCCGGCGACGCGGGTAGCGCGGTTACTGTTGTTATCGTAAGTGTAAGTGCGCGAACCGTAAGCCCCGGATGCAGTGTGCAGACGGTT
>Ga0070733_10003762_pt1 | contig 10288 bp, 7 predicted proteins | sample Coa_R1_9_FD_66450 | JGI IMG/M metagenome (GOLD analysis project Ga0070733, IMG submission 66450) | Surface soil microbial communities from Centralia Pennsylvania, which are recovering from an underground coalmine fire - Coalmine... | ecosystem: Environmental > Terrestrial > Soil > Unclassified ... | reverse complement strand
GCAGTCCATGCAGCGCGCGCCCTGGGTCTGGACTTTCTCAAGCGGGAACTCCTGGTATACCTCGAACCAGTCGTTGACGCGCTCCGTTACGGGGCGGCGCTGCGGAGTTTCGCGAGTGTATTCAAGAAACCCGCTGACTTTACCCATGTGCCACCGCTTGCCGCTTCACGCCCAACACTCGCTTATATTCATGCGGGAACACCTTCACGAATTTGGGAAGCAGCGAGTCCCAATTCTCCAGGATCCAGTTGGCGCGCGGGCTTTCGGTGTGCTCGGCGTGGCGCGCAATCCAGTAGCGCACCTCCCCGCCATCTTTTTCTTCGAGTGCTTCCAGATCCACGCTGGTCCGATTGCATCTGGTTTCCTGGAACTCGCCGGTTTCGTCGAGCACATAGGCGATGCCGCCGGTCATGCCCGCCGCGAAGTTCTTGCCGGTATCGTTGATCACCACCACCAGGCCCTTGGTCATGTATTCACAGCCGTGGTCGCCCACGCCTTCGACCACAGCGGTGGCTCCGGAATTACGCACCGCGAAGCGCTCTCCCGCGCGGCCGTTGAAGAACGCTTCTCCCGAGGTCGCGCCATACAGCACCACGTTACCGATCAAAATATTCTCCTCCGGCAGGAAGATGGAATTGCGCGGCGGATAGACGATAATCCTGCCGCCGGACAGTCCCTTGCCGACGTAGTCATTGGCGTCGCCTTCCAGCTCCAGGGTCACGCCGGGAGCCAGAAACGCTCCGAAGCTCTGCCCCGCGCTGCCGTTGAAGCGGAAGTGAATCGCCCCGGGCTCCAATCCTTTGGAGCCATGCCGGCGCGCGATTTCACCGGAAAGCATCGCGCCCACGGTGCGGTCCACGTTGCGGATCGGCAGAACGAACTCCACCGGCGTGCCTTTTTCGATGGCCGGCTTGGCGTAGTCGATCAGCTTGGCGTCCAGTGCCGCCTCCAAGCCATGATCCTGCGCGATCATGCAGCGGCGGCCCACCCGCGAAGGCGCGGGCGGATTGAACAGCAACTGCGAAAAGTCCAGTCCGCGGGCTTTCCAGTGCTCCAGCGCGGGGCGCATTTCGATCATGTCCACGCGCCCCACCATCTCCTCGAAGCGGCGGAAACCCATCTTGGCCATGTAGGCACGGATCTGCTCCGCGATAAAGAAGAAGAAATTGACTACGTTCTCGGGCGTGCCCTCGAATTTCTTGCGCAGCACAGGGTCCTGCGTGGCGATGCCCACCGGGCAGGTATTCAGGTGGCACTTGCGCATCATGATGCAGCCCATCGCAACCAGCGGCATGGTGGAGAAGCCGAACTCCTCCGCACCAAGCAGCGCGGCGATGACCACGTCGCGGCCGGTTTGCAGCTTCCCGTCGGTCTGCACCACGATGCGGCTGCGGAGGTCGTTGAGCACCAGCACCTGCTGCGTTTCCGCCAGTCCCAGTTCCCAGGGGATGCCCGCGTGGCGCAGGGATGTAAGCGGACTGGCGCCGGTTCCGCCGTCATGACCGCTGATCAGCACTACGTCGGCGTGCGCCTTGGCGACGCCCGCGGCCACCGTTCCCACGCCCACCTCGGCCACCAGCTTCACCGAAATGCGCGCCTTGGGGTTGACGTTTTTCAAATCGTAAATTAACTGCGCCAGATCCTCGATCGAATAAATGTCGTGATGTGGCGGAGGCGAAATCAGCGGCACGCCGGCGGTGGAGTGGCGCACGCGCGCGATCACCTCATCCACCTTATGTCCGGGGAGCTGGCCGCCTTCCCCAGGCTTGGCTCCTTGCGCGATCTTGATCTGCAAATCGTCGGCGTTGACCAGGTAGTTGGTAGTGACGCCAAAACGTCCCGAGGCCACTTGCTTGATGGAACTGCGCCGCCAGTCGCCGTTGGGATCGCGCTGGAAACGGGCCTCGTCTTCCCCGCCCTCGCCCGTATTGGAGCGACCGCCGATGCGATTCATCGCAATGGCCAGCGTCTCATGCGCTTCCTTGCTGATGGAACCGAACGACATCGCCCCGGTGGCGAAGCGCTTGACGATTTCCTTGGCCGGCTCGACTTCGGAGAGCTTTACCGGCTTCTTCGCTTTCTTCAACTGCATTAATCCGCGCAACGTGCACAGCTGCTGGTTCTCCTTATCGATCAGCTCCGTATACGCCTCGAAGCTATCGAATCGGTTCTCGCGCACGGCGCGCTGAAGATTGCCGATGGTCTGAGGATTCAGCAGGTGATACTCGCCCTTGATGCGGTATTGATAATCGCCGCCCACGTTCAGCTCGGTTTCCGATTCGGTCACCGGGCGGAAGGCGTGCGCGTGCTTCATCAGCGCTTCGCGAGCCAGAATGTCCAGACCGACGCCCTCGATGCGCGACGCCGTGCCGGTGAAATACTGGTCCACCATTGATTCATTCAGACCGATGGCCTCGAACACCTGCGCGCCGCGATAGCTTTGCAGCGTGGAGATACCCATCTTGGAGAACACCTTCAGCAGGCCCTTATTGATCGACTTCTTATAATTCTTCAGAGCGGCATCGAAAGTGGCCGCACCCAGCCGACCGCGCTGCGCCATATCTTCAAGCGTCTCGATAGCCAGATACGGATTGACGGCGCTGGCGCCATAGCCGATCAGCAGAGCGAAATGCATCACTTCGCGAGGCTCGCCCGATTCAATGATCAGCGCGACCTGCGTGCGGGTACGTTCGCGCACCAGGTGATTGTGCACGGCGGTGAGCGCCAGCAGGCTGGGAATAGGAGCGTACTTGGGCTCGACGCCGCGATCGGAAAGGATCAACAGCCGGTAGCCGTCGCGGATGGCCAGCGATGCGCGCCGGCACAGCCCGTCCAGGGCTCGCTCCAGCTCCTGCTCTCCGCTATCGGCCTTGAACACGGCTTGCAGAGTCGTACCCAGAAAATCGCCCCAGCTTACGCGCCGAAGCTTTTCGAGATCGCGATTCGTCAGGATCGGATGCGGCAGCTTCAGAGTATGGCAGTGCTGCGGCGTCTCTTCGAGGATGTTGCGCTCCGTGCCGATGTAGCTGGTCAGCGACATCACCAGTTCCTCGCGAATGGGGTCGATGGCCGGATTGGTCACCTGCGCGAAGAGCTGCTTGAAATAGTTGAACAGGGGCTGAGGCTGATCAGACAGACACGCCAGCGGCGTGTCGACACCCATAGACCCGACCGGCTCTTCGCCCTTTTCCGCCATGGGCGCAATCAGGATGCGCAGATCTTCCTCGGTGTAGCCGAACGCTCTCTGGCGTTGCAGCAGCGTCTTCGAATCGGTGCCGTAGACTCGCGGCGGATCGGGCAGCGCGTCGAGCGTGATCTGGTTCTTCTCCAGCCACTCCCCATAGGGCTGGCGTGACGCCAGCGTGTGCTTGATCTCCTCATCCGGAACGTAACGGTTATTCACCAGATCCACCAGCAGCATCTTGCCGGGCTGAAGGCGGCCCTTGGAAACGACGTCTTCCGGCCTTACCGGCAGAACGCCGGTTTCAGAAGCCAGAATCAACACGCCGTCTTTGGTGATCAGATACCGCGCCGGACGCAGGCCGTTGCGATCCAGTGTGGCTCCCAGCCACTTGCCATCGGTGAACGCCACGGCTGCGGGCCCGTCCCACGGCTCCATTAGAGACGCATGGTATTCGTAGAAGGCCTTCTTCTCATCCAGCATGGTGGAATCCGCGTCCCAGGCTTCCGGCATCAGCATCGCCATCACGTGCGGAAGGTCCCGCCCGGCCAGCGTCAGCATCTCCACCGCGTTATCCAGCGACCCCGTGTCGCTCAGACCCGGGCGGACCACCGGAAGCGTTTTCTCCAGGTTTTCACCGAACAGATTGGACTTGAGCACGGATTCGCGCGCGTGCATCCAATTGACATTGCCTTTCACCGTATTGATTTCGCCGTTGTGGCAAATCATGCGATACGGATGCGCCAGTTGCCAGGTGGGAAACGTGTTGGTGGAGAAGCGCTGGTGCACCATGCACAAGGCGCTGCGCGTATCCGGATCGGAAAGCTCCTTGTAGAATTCGGAAATCTGCGGCGCCAACAACAGGCCCTTGTAGACGATCAGCCGCGTGGACAACGACGGCACATAGAAGAAATCTTTTTCGCGGATGTCGGTGGCGGCCACCTCGGTTTCCGCCCGGCGCCGGACAACGTAAAGCGCTCGCTCCAATTCGTCCTGCGACCATTCGTGCGCGCCGCGAAGAAACACTTGTTCGATGTACGGTTGCGAGGCGCGCGCCGTACGCCCGATTGCGTCGCTGTCGAGCGGCGTGTCGCGCCAGCCCAGCACCGTCAGCCCCTCCTCGCGCGCGATCCGTTCCACGATGCCCTCGCACATCAGCCTCTGCTGCGGCTCCACGGGAAGGAACATCATGCCTACACCGTAGACTCCCGGCTCCGGTAGCGAAAAGCCGATCTCGCGGCACTCCCGCGCGAAGAACTCGTGCGGAATCTGAATCAGTATGCCCGCGCCATCCCCGGTTTCCGGATCGCACCCGCATGCGCCGCGGTGCGTGAGATTGACCAGGATCTCTATTCCTTTGCGTATGATGTCGTGGGATTTGTTACCATGTAGATCAACGACAAATCCCATTCCGCAAGCGTCGTGCTCATGGCTAGGATGGTAGAGGCCCTGCCTGGATGGGGGGTAGGACATACCTCAGAATACCCTAGTTGCTACTATCACGTCAACAGGATTTATAGGCTTGCAATATTATAATAACTGATAGATAATATTCCCAGTGAACTACGAGAACCTAAAGCTTTTCAGGGACATCGCGCAAACTCACAGCTTCAGCCGGGGCGCCGCGATGAATGGCATCAGCCAATCGGCTGCGAGCCAGCATGTGCAGGAACTGGAGCGCTCCTTAGGAGTCGAGCTGCTGGACCGTTCCACTCGCCCTCTTGTTGTCACGCCCGCCGGCCGCCTCTATGGCGAGTTCTGCCGGGACATTTTACGCCGCAAGGAAGACTTCGAATCGGCCCTCCAGCGCATGCGGCAGGAGGTGGAAGGAACCCTTCGCGTCGCCGCGATTTATTCCGTGGGCCTGAGCGAGATGGTGAGTCTGGAGCAGGAATTCGCACGGCGTCAACCCGAAGCCAAGCTGGAAGTGCAGTATCTGCGACCCGAGCGCATCTATGAAGCCGTGCTGGCTGGCGAAGTGGATTTGGGCCTGATCAGCTATCCCGAAGGCCGCCGCGACATCACCGTCATTCCGTGGCGGCGCGAGGAAATGGTCCTGGCGGTTTCGCCGGAACACGCGCTCGCCGGCCGCGGCGACGCGATCGCACCCCGCGAGCTCAACGGCTCGGACTTCATCAACTTCGACGAGGATCTACCCATCCGCCGCCACATGGACCGCTTCCTCAAGGAGAATGGCGTCGAAGTCAACGTGACTCTGCACTTCGACAACATTCAGATGATCAAGGAAGCGGTGACGCACCGCGTCGGCATCAGCATTATGCCCGCGCGCATCATGAAGGATGAGGTGCAACAGGGCCGCCTGGCCGCCGTGCGCATCGCCGACGCGACGCTCTTCCGCCCGCTGGGAATTATTCACCGCAAGAAGAAGCGCTTTCATCGCGTGGCGCAGGCGTTTCTGGATCTGCTGCGCGAGGGCTCAGGGCCAGACGCCGCGGCGGTCTAGGGCGGTTCAGCCTTCACGCCCTGTCTGCTCCAGCGCCTTCACAGTAGTACACTACATAGAGGCGCATGGAACAACCCGCTGAGATTGAATCCCGCCGGTTTTTGTGGGTGGCGGCCCTCACGATCTTCGTCTCGGTACTGGCAGTGATGGCTGTTCGCGCAGCCGCAGTCCGCATCCTGCACCCCAATCCTGCGTTCTTGCCCCTGACTGTCGAGCCACCTATCATGGACACCATCCTTGGCGCGCTGGCGGCGATTTTCGTGTTCATAAAGATCGCCTCCTACCCGAACCCTGCCAGGACCTACCGCCGCGTCGCGGCCGTCGCCCTGGTCGTGTCCTTTGTGCCTGACGTTCTCCTAGCGGAGTCGCACAATATGGGTGGAGGCTGGCCCGAAGCGTACGCACTGATGATCATGCACGTGGTCGTCTGCGTCATTTGCGTAACGCTTCTGCCCAGCCTTGGGCTCACAGTCGTCTCTCAAACCCGCGCCAGCCGCGACCAGCCATTGTCAATTCTCTAACGGATCCGCAGTGGTTCTACGAATCGATGAAACGGCTTCGGTACTGCGGCAGGGGTATTAGGCAGTGTTCGTTCCTGCCGAATAGGCGATACCGATTTCGGGCCACGAGGTTGTAAATCCGGTCCAGCACCGCCATTGGTAGCACTCTGAACAACCCTGCCAACTTCCAGGGCCACCCGAGCGAATGGGCGACAAAGAGCGCCGCGCCGCCTTTGGTAAATTGCGTCGCTTGTGGTGTCTGATAGTTCGCGATCACATAAAACGTCGCCAGATCTTCACAGCCTGAGTCTCCTACTTTCGCCTTGCCGGTTGGGCTTTGAAGCGAAGCGAAATGGAACAGGCCTTCGCGATCTCGCGCTAGAACGAATTGCACCAAATGGCTGCACAGCCCGCAAAGACCGTCGTAGAGAAGGAGGTGAGAACCTTCCGCGCAAGATTGGGCTTGTAATCTCGAATCGTCCATGCTTTACTATTAGTGAACATGTTCACTGATAATGTCAAGCCCCGACAGCGCGGCCGGCCTCGTGGTCAAACACCCCAAGGAGCTGCAGCCAGGCAGCGCCTATACGATACCGGTATTCGGCTGATGTCCAAGCAAGGCTACGAGGCGACTACCCTCCGGGACGTGGCTAAGGAAGCCGGAGTCAGCGTGGGCCTGCTGTACCGGTATTTTCCAAGCAAGCTAGCGATCGTACTGGCGCTCTACGGCGAGATGTCTGCCGAATGCGTGCATAGGTCACAGCAAATCTCTCACGGCAAGTGGCGTGACCGGTTCATATTCGCGTTGAAAATGAGTCTCCAGGTGATAAAGCCCCATCGGACCACGTTCCAGGCACTCATTCCGGCGATCGTTGCAAGTCGCGAAGAAGGATTGTTTGCCGAGAGCGCAGCTGCCTCCCGTCTCCCGGTGCAGAAGGTATTTCAACAGGCCGTGACCGGCTCGACGGACGCGCCCACACATGATGTAGCGGAAGCGCTTGGCCGCCTTCTTTACCTTGTCCACTTGGCGGTGCTTTTGTGGTGGCTGCTCGACAGGAGCTCAAACCAGCGTGCGACCGACGCTCTCATCTCCCTGATCCAGCAGACCCTGCCGTCGATGTCGCTGACACTTCGTCTGCCGCCGGTCCGGCGATTTGTGATCTCAACGGACCAATTGGTTGGCGAAGCGCTCTTCGAGCATTGGACGGAAAGGACTTTGGACACCAAATGACTCAGATTTCAGACGTTCACGATCGACATTTTGCACAGATTGCCGCCGTTCCATCGATTCCAATGCTGAAGTGGTGGCGGGGATGGGTACCACTCACTATTGGGCCGACCCTCGTCTTGCTGTTGGTCCCGGCCGATTGGCCCCGTTGGGCGTTCATGTGGGCCCTGGCAATTGCCATCTTCATCGGATGCAAGTGGCTGACTTGGCGCCGAACAACCCTCACGAATGTTCCGCTTTTGAGGAACGTAGCATACTTCACCCTGTGGCCAGGATTGGACGCCGCCAGCTTTCTTGCCGAAAGCACACCCTCAGGTCTCTCGCGCTGTCATCCAAGCGAGTGGGTAGCGGGGATGGGGAGCCTTTCTTTCGGCCTGGCTCTTTTGTTTGGGGTCGCCCGAATGATCCCTCCGCAGCACGCCTACTTTGCGGGGTGGACTGGAATGATCGGGATCGTGCTGATTCTTCATTTCGGTGTTTTTCGTTTGCTCTCGTGCTGGTGGCGAAACATTGGCGTGCGAGCGCGTCCCCTTATGAACCGTCCACTGGCCTCTACCAGTCTCAGCGAGTTTTGGGGTCGGCGTTGGAACACAGCGTTCCGGGACTTCACGCATCGTTTTCTTTTCCGCCCACTCACGTCCTGCTTCGGGGCACGTTTTGGCGTTCTTGCGGGATTCATCTTCAGCGGCGCGTTACATGATCTGGTCATCTCTATCCCAGCTCAAGGGGGGTACGGAGGTCCGACAACATTCTTTGCGATCCAAGGAGGCGCGATGATGATCGAACGCAGCGCCTTCGTTCGCCGAATTGGATTAGGTTCCGGGTTATCTGGACGGCTGTTCGTACTTCTGGTCTTGATCCTTCCCCTCGGACTTCTATTCCATCGTCCGTTTGTCGTGGGAGTCATCGTACCGTTTATGCACGCTTTAGGAGCATTCTAATGAACCTCGCACTTTCACATTTGATTTTTCTGGCCGGTTTCGGGCAATTGGCGATTTTAATGGCTTCCGCTCTTGTTCCATTCCGGCTAAACTGGCGCGAGGAGTTGCGCTGCCTGAAGCCGCTCCATCGGCAGATGTATTGGGTCTACGGCGGCTATGTCGTGTTATCGATCGTGGCGCTCGCGGCGATCAGTCTTTTCAACGCGAGCGAACTCGCGGGCGGAAGTGGCTTGGCCCGCGGATTCTGTGCTTACGTCGCCGTGTACTGGGGTGTTCGGGTTGTCCTGCAAGCAGTTTTCAAGGTCAAAGAACATTTGACCGCCTGGTGGCTAAAGATCGGATACGTAGTGTTGGGACTGCTATTCATGTCGCTCACAATCATCTACGGATGGGCAGCGCTGCACTCTGCATGACAAAACGCGGATGAGGCCGAAAGCTCGGCACGATTCCGAATCGATCTGGACCGTCTTCGATGACATGGCGTCAACGTACGTTCAGCGCCAACGCTTCAACTTGGGCCAAAACTGCGCCAGATTACCGAACGTTGCGCCCTTGCAGATAAAGACGGAAATGTTTTTCTCCAAGGCGTACGGGTTATCCGCGGACGTTCCCACGTATCGCACCTGCCGCCAGTACTTCTCCAGGACTTCCTTGCGGTCGTCGAGGACGATCATGCAATCTCCGGAATAGCCGCGCGGTCCCCAAAGAAACCAGGTCTGATGGCCGCTCAGAGCGGGAGGCAGACCATAGCGGCGGCCGAGGAAGTCGATGGCGCCGGCCTGCCCGTAATCCTGCGCGAAAATGCCGCAATCGCCACGCTCCGCCGGGTCCAGCTTCCCGTAGGCTAGCGCGGTCTCGGCAACGATTTCGTTCCAACCAAATTGGTCCGAGTACCACTGTGGCAAAACCGCTCTGGCGTGGGCGTGCTCCATCACCGGCAACTTGAAGGGAAGCAATCGCATGTAAGCGATGAAGCGGTCCGGGGAAAGAATCGGCACGACCACAGGGGCAAGATAGGCGCCTCCGACGAGCAGGAAGGCGACAACCGAGGGCTTCATCCAAGCCAAGCGCGGCCGGCTGACGGCGGTCTCGATCATCATCGCGCCGGCCGCCAGCAACATGGGATAGATCGGAGCGAGGTAATAATTCTTGCCGTGAAGAGTGAAGAGGACCGCATAGCAGACCACATAACTCCAACCGAGCGCCCGATACGGCTTCAGCCGCGCCGCGGCGAAGAATGCGGCGAGCCCTGTGATCCAGATGGGCGCGGTGAGAGGGTGAATCAGGAGTGTCTGCTGAAGGAAGTACTGCAACGGGGGAAGAACAACATCGCGGCCTTCCGCCTTGATGTTTCGGATCAGTTCGACGAACGGCCAGTGATAGTGAACGTTCCAGAGCAGGTTGGGGAGGAAAATCAGAAAAGCCGCCAGTCCGCCCAGCCAGATCCACTTGTTGAAAAACGCGCTGCGTTGGTCCGTCGGCAGCAGACCGACGACGATGCCGGCGGCGAAAAGCGCGATCGAGTATTTCTCCTCCATGCCCAGGCCCGCGACCACGCCGGCCCAGAGCCAGTTTCGCGGATCATCGCGCTTGATCGCGAGAATCGCGAAATAGGCACAACCCATCCACAGATTGGGTTCGAGAGCGTTGGTCCCGAGAAGACTGCCGTTGGAAAGATATTGCGGCGCAATCAGGATTGCGACCGCGCTCAGCAGAAGGGCAAATCCCCGTCCGCCGAGCTCGCGGACGAGGATCGCCGTCTGGATCACCAAAAGGCTCGACGCCACCGCGGGGATGAAGCGAATGCTGCGGAGAGAGTCTCCCAGCACAGCTCGGCAGACGTGGATCAAAAAAGGAATGAGAGGGGGCTGATCGACATATCCCCAGGCGAGGTGGTCGCCGCAGGACATGTAATTGAATTCGTCGCGGAAGTAATCATAGCGATTGTTGAAGTAGCAGTGGAAAAGCAGCTTG
>Ga0070733_10003761_pt1 | contig 10289 bp, 10 predicted proteins | sample Coa_R1_9_FD_66450 | JGI IMG/M metagenome (GOLD analysis project Ga0070733, IMG submission 66450) | Surface soil microbial communities from Centralia Pennsylvania, which are recovering from an underground coalmine fire - Coalmine... | ecosystem: Environmental > Terrestrial > Soil > Unclassified ... | reverse complement strand
TGATCGAGTTCCAGAAATAGCCGGCGATCCCCGCGGTGTCGGAAACGCCGATGCGCGCCTCGCCCCAGGCCTGCACCCAGGGATCGAAAGTGAGCTTTTTCGGCAGCGCGAACATGTTGCCGCCGGTCACTTCGTCGAGCGGCTTCAACGACGTCATGACCATGACGACGAGCGGAATGAGGTACACGAGCGCGAAGAAGAAGAGCAAGCCGTAGATCACCACGCGGGTGGTGATCGAGGTCCGCGCGCGGTCCCGCCGCGGCGTCGCGGTGACGAGATCGGCGGCGGCGGTCATCGACCCCGCTCCCTAAGCTCGGAATAGAGGTAGGGCACCATGATCGCCGCGATGGTCATCAGCATGATCACCGCGCTGGTCGAACCGACAGCCATCTGATTGCGGGTGAAGGTGTAGGAATACATGAAGGTCGAGGGCAGTTCGGCCGCGCCGCCCGGGTTCTTGCCGGTGACCGAGAGGACCAAGTCATAGGACTTGATCGCCATATGGGTGAGAATGATGATCGCGGAGAGGAAGACCGGCCGCATGATCGGAATAATGATGCGCCGATAGGTCGCATAGGCCGAGGCGCCGTCGATCTGCGCCGCCTTGATGATCTCGCCGTCGACGCCGCGGAGGCCAGCGAGGAACATCGCCATGACGAAGCCGGAAGTCTGCCAGATCCCGGCGATGGCGACGCAATAGATCATCATCCGCGGGTTGACCACCCAGTCGAAGTGGAAGCTGGTCCATCCCCAGTCGTGCACCGCTTTCTCCAGTCCGATACGCGGATCGAGGAAGAGCTTCCACGCGGTGCCGGTGACGATAAAGGAAAGCGCGAGCGGATAGAGATAGATCGGCCGTAAAATGCCTTCACCCCTGATCTTCTGGTCGAGAAGGATCGCGAGCGTCAGGCCGAGAATGATGCAGAAGACGACATAGAGGCCGCCGAATATCCCCATGTTGACCAGGGCCGTGTACCAGCTCGACGGCGGATCGGTCTCGAAGGTCCAATCCCAGAGCCTTTTGTAATTGAGCAGACCGACAAGATTCGTCGTGGCGAAGGCCTTGGAATTGGTGAACGACAGGAACAGCGTCCACAGATTGAAGCCGTAGACGAAAATCAGGACCAGGACGAAAGACGGCGCCAAGACCAGCTTCGGCAGCCACCCTTGGAAGAGTTCGCGCGCCGAAGCGCGGCGTTTACGCTGAGCCGTGGCGGCGATCGGCGCGACGGTGACAGTCATCTCTTCGCCTCAAAAATCTTAGGTCTGCTCTTGGTAACAAATAACCCTCCCCCGCGCGAGCGGGGGAGGGCCGAAGGCGTTACTTGGCGTTGTTGATGCCCTTGACGAGCTCGGCGACGGCCTCGTCGGACGTCTTGATCTCGCCATGGAAGAACTTCGTCACGACGTCATGGTAGACGCCGGTGCCGATTGCCGGCGGCTGGGCGTAGTTCTGCGCCATCGAGCCGACGAAGGTTCCCTTCTCGTTGGCCGCCTTGACGTCGGCGATGCCCTTCTTGCCGCAGGCGTCGAAGCCGGCGTCGGACACGTCGGTGCGCGCCGGCACCGAGCCCTTGATGATGTTGAAGGCCGCCTGGACTTCCGGGTTCATGCTCGCGTCGGCAAGCGCGGTCTGCGCGGCCTGGCGATCGGCGGACACTTTGAAGAAGGCGAACATGTCGGTGTTGTAGATCACCGATCCGTCGGTGCCGGGGAAGCGATAGCAGAGGAAATCCTTGCCAGCTTCCTTGTTGGCGGCCTTGAACTCGCCCTTGGCCCAGTCGCCCATCACCTGAACCAGCGCGTCGCCCTTGATGACCATGGCGGTGGCGAGGTTCCAGTCGCGGCCCGCAAAGTTCGGGTCGGTATAGGCGCGGAGCTTGGCGAGATTATCGAAGGCCTTCTTCATCGTGTCCGACTTCAAGGCGCTTTCGTCAAGATTGATGAAGGCCTTCTTGTAAAAGTCAGGACCGCCGGTCGACATCACGACCGAGTCGAACATCGTCGCTTCCTGCCAGGGCTGGCCGCCGAGGGCGAGCGGGATGACGCCGGCCGCCTTGGCCTTGTCGAGCAGCGCGATGAAGTCGTCAAAGGTCTTGGGCTCGGTTCCGCCGATCTTGTCCATGATGGCCTTGTTGAGCCAAATCCAATTGACCGAGTGGATGTTGATCGGAACGGCGTCCCACTTGCCGTTCGTGGTGGTGAATTTCTGCAAGGCGGTCGGCACCACCTTATCCCAGCCTTCCTTCTTGGCGAGCGCGGTGAAGTCGCCAAGCTTGCCGGCCTCGGCGTAGTCGAGCGCGAAATAGCCGAGAATCTGGGAGGCGGTCGGCGGATTGCCGGCGGCCACCATCGCCTTGAGCGTGGTCATCGCGGCCTCGCCGCCGCCGCCGGCGACAGGCACGTCCTTCCAGGCATAGCCTTCCTTGGCGAGATACTGCTTGATGACGTTTAGCGCGGCGGCCTCGCCGCCCGACGTCCACCAATGCAGCATCTGCACTTCCTTGACGTCGGCGGCCTGCGCGACGGGAATCGCGCCGGCGAATGCCGCGGCCATCGCGCCCGCGAGGAGCGTTGTACGAAGTTTCATTTCTCTACCCTTCCAATCAGCGTGTCGTCCCAACCGGAGACGGTCCGGCGCCGTTTCCAAGAACCGAAGTTCGGTCCCTGTCCTCACCCGCGCTCGCGTCGCGGACGGCTAGGCCGTACGCGAACCGACGCGGAAAGTTCTTCTCGCGATGGAATTCGAGGCGGCCGATCGTGCCAAACGCGCTCATCGGCATCCTCATCGTCCAGCGAAGCTCGTCGCGCGCCTGCCGCGAAACGCGGCCACGCCTTCGGCAAGGTCCTGGGTTGTCGCGGTCAGCGCGCCGGCGAGCCCTTCGATCGGCGCGTCGCGGTCTTCGCCTTCCGCGGCGTTGATCATGCCTTTGACGATCTGCACCGCAATGGGGCCGCGCCCCGCGACAGCGGCGGCGATGGCCTCGGCGCGGGCGAGGCCTGCGCCCTCATCAACCACCTCGTCGACGAGACCGAGCGCCAAGCCCTCTTCGGCGCTGAACATGGCGCCGCCGAGAGCCATTCGCCGCACGACGCCGGCGCCGAACCGCCTGACAAGACGTTGCGTGCCCGACCAGCCCGGGGCCATGCCCAGCCCCGTCTCCGGCAGGCCGAGTTTGATCCCGCGCTCGGCGACGCGAATATCGGCGGTCGCCGCCAGCTCCAGGCCGCCGCCGAAGGCGTGGCCCGTCAACGCGGCGATAAGCGGCACGCGCAGGCGCGCCAATGCCTCGAAAGCGCGATGGCCAAGGCGCGTCCAGTCGCGCCACATGTCGAGCGGCGGCAGGCCGCTCCAGGCGGCGATGTCGCCGCCGGCGCAGAAGGCCTTGCCTTCGCCGGCAAGGATCGCTGCGCGCGCCTCGCGCGAGGCGTCAATCGCCGCGGCCGCTTCGGTCAGCGCGGCGATCATTGCGCCGTCGAGCGCATTGAGCTTCTCGGCGCGCTTCAGCATCAAGCGGGCGATCGGCCCTTCGAAGCGAAGTTCGACATGCGGGCTCATTCGGCGGCCTCGCGTTGGACGCGCCGCTCAGCCGTCCGAAGCTTCAGCCCAATTGGCTCGGGCCTGAAGAGCGCGCCATCCATCACCTCGAGATTGGCTGCGATGCGAAGCGGAAAACGCGCCTGATCAAGGATGTCGCGCTTGAGATCGACGCCGGGCGCCGTCTCGATCACGGTCACGCCCTCGCGGGCAAGACGCATCACGCAGCGCTCGGTGACATAGACGACGTCTTGCCCTTGAGCGACGGCGCGCGAGCCGGAGAAAGAGACTTGCTCGACCTTCTCGACGAGCTTTTTCACTCTTCCTTCCTTCTCGATGGCGAGCGCGCCATTGGCGACGTTGAGGGCGGCGCCCGCGGTGAAATAGCCGGAGAAGACGATTTTCCGCGCTCGGGCGGTAATGTCGACGAAGCCGCCAGCGCCGGCCGTCACATGCGGCCGCGCGCCGAGCTTCGAGACATTGACCGAGCCCTCGCGATCGATTTCCAGGAACGAGAGCAGCGAGCAATCAAAGCCTGCGCCCTGAAAGTAGGTGAATTGGTACGGCGAAGGCATGATGGCCTCTGCGTTGGAAGCGCAACCGAATTGGAAATCGAGAAGCGGCACGCCGCCGACCGCGCCTTGCTCGATGACCCAGGTGACCGCGCCGTGCTGGCCCTCTTCGAGCAAGATGCGCGGCACATTGGCGGAGATGCCGAAGCCGATGTTGACGGCGTCGCCGAGACGCAACTCTTGCGCCACCCGCCGGGCGATCACCTTGCCAACGCCGAAGGGCGGAATTTCGAAAGACGACAGTGGCCGGAATATCTCGCCGGAGATCGCCGGCTCGTAGGCCGTATGCGTCGTCTGCATCTGCTCTGGCGCAACGACGATCGCGTCGACGAGGATGCCGGGCACGAAGACCTGCTGCGGCTTCATCGTTCCGGATTTGGCGAGCCGCTTGACTTGCGCGATGACGATCCCGCCATTGTTGCGGACGGCGAGGGCTTGATCGAGCGGGCCGAGATAGCCGCCTTCATGCTCGTAAGAGAGGTTGCCGCGCTCGTCGGCGGTGGTCGCCCGAATGATCGCGACATTCGGCGCAATCGCCGGGAAGAACAGCCATTCGTCGTCGGCGAACCTGACCCTCGAGACGACTGGCGCCGCCGCCGCTTTGGCGTTCATCGCGCAGCCTTCGAGCTTGGGATCGACGAACGTATCCATGCCGATCTTGGTCAGCACGCCGGGACGCTTGGCCGCCGCCTCGCGGTGCATGTCGAAGAGAATGCCGGACGGGATATTGTAGGCGGGGATGCGGTTCTCCGAGATCATCCGCCAGATTTTCGGCGGCTCGGCTTTGGACGGGCCGGAGGGGTACGAGCCGGCGAGCACGCGCCCGAGGCAGCCGTCCTTCGCCAGGTGATCGATGCCGGCGATGCCCCACATATCGCCGGCGGCGATCGGATGGAGCATCGTCAGGTTGCGCGGATGGCCTTCGGCGTCGAAGCGCCGGCCGATCGCGGCGAGCGTCGCGTCGGGGCAGCCAAGGCCCGAAGACGATGAGACCGTGACCACCGCGCCGTCGGGAATGAGGCGGGCGGCCTCGTCTGCGGAAAGGACTTTCGGCGTCGCCATCGTCAAAGTCCCAAGCCGACTTTAGCCTCGCGGCCCGAATGAGCGGATTCCAGCGCGGCGAGCGCGGTCGCCATCGAGCGAACGCCGTCCTCGCCGGTCGCAGCCGGCGCGCCTTCGCCGCGGATCGCCGCGTGGAAGGCGCGCGCCGAGCGCTCGTAGAGGTTTTCCTGATTGAGCGGCAGCGCCGTCTCGCCCTGCCCATTGCGCAAAGTCACCGTGCCGATCGGCCGCTGCGTCATGCAATCGAGGCCGATGAGCGAGCCTTCCGACCCATGCACCTCGAAGGCGGTCCGCGTGTAGCGGCAAGTGAAGGCGTCGTGGAAATGAGCGAGCAGGCCGGAGCGGAAGCGCACCACGCCCATCACGCCGTCCTCGATCTCGCCCGATCCCATCCCCGCGCGTTGGATCATGGCTGTCACGGCATCCGGTTCGTCGCCGAGAACGAAGCGCAGCGTATCGGAATCGTGCACGGTGATGTCCATCACCACGCCGGCGCCGGTCTTCGGGTCCTTGATCCGCCAGCCTTGCAAATGTTCGGGCAGGTACACCGCGTGGCAGACGCGGGCGAAAAGCGGCCGGCCGATGCGTCCCGCCGCAATGGCTTCGCGCATGGCGCGATGCGTGGCGGCGTTGCGCAAATGATGGTTCGTGCCCATCACGACGCCCGCCGCCCGGCAAGCCGCGACCATCTTGCGCGCCTCCTTCACCGTCAATGCGAGCGGCTTCTCGCAAAGGACGTGCTTCTTCGCCTTGGCCGCCGCCATGACCTGGCCATAGTGCAGGTCGTTGGTCGTGGCGACATAGACAGCGTCGCAGGCCCCGAGCAATTGATCGAGCGAGGTCGTCGCCAGCGGAATGTCGAATTCCGCCGCGTATTTTTTCCCACGCTCGGCGTTTGTGCTCATCACGCCTGAAATCTCGCCGCCGACCGCGCGGATCGACGCGATCATCCACTCGCGCGAGATGGTGGTGGCGCCGACCAAGCCCCAGCGCAGCTTGTCGGTCATGACGCTTTCCTTTCCAGACGCGGCGCGCCGCAGCTTTCGCGTACGATCAATCTGGCGCGTCCGGCGTAGGAGAGGCCGGCGGGGTCTTCGCCGCGGATCAATCTCAAAAGGCTGTCGGCGCAGCGCGCGCCCATCTCTTTCGTGTCGGCGTTGACTGTGGTGAGCGGCGGGGCGTTGTGCTCGGCCTCGGCGATGTCGTCGAAGCCGACCACCGCCATATCCCGCCCAGGCGTCACGTCATGCATGACGAGCGCTCTGGTCGCGCCCATGGCGACGATATCGTTGTAGCAAACGATCGCGGTCGGCGGCCGCGGAATGCTCAGCGCCCGCTCTACCGCGGCGCGTCCGCCGGCGCGGGTCGGCGGCGCTTCGAAGATGAGGCTTGGATCGTGAGGGATGCCGGCGCCCGCGAGCGCGTCTTGCCAGCCGCCGGCGCGCTCCTGTTGCGTCGTCATCAGCGAATCGCCGCCGACATAGGCGATGCGGCGGTGACCGAGGCGCAGGAGGTGTTCGACCGCCTCGCGAGATCCGGCTCGGTTGTCGGGGCCGATATAGGGCAGGGGGCTGCCGAGAATGCGCCGCATCGTGGTGATGGTCGGCATCGTGCGCGGCAATTGGCTGGCGAGCGTCCAGGCGTCGGCGCCGCGCGCCGGGCTGATGATCAGCCCGGCGACATTGTGCTCGCGCAGCGAACGCAACACATGCGATTGGCGCTCGAGATCTTCGTTGGTGTTAGCCAGGATCGGCGTGAACCCGCTTTTATAGAGCGCGTCCTCGATGCCGATCGCCAATTCAGCGAAGAACGGATTGGTCAAGTCGCCGATGACGACGCCGACGAAGCTGGTCGAGGCGGCGCGGAGATTGGCGGCGCCGCGATTGTAGACATAACCGAGGCGATCGATCGCCTCCTCGACGCGTTGACGCGTATCCGGTTTGACGAGATCGGAACCTTTGAGAACGAGAGAGACGGTCGATTTCGACACGCCGGCCGCGCGGGCGATATCAATGATCGTGGTCGAATGTCGCGCGCCAGGCTTCTGGTCGCCCAAAGGGTCGCCTCCCGATTGCGGCGCGTCGCAAAAATGAACTCGCGCTTTTGTTGGAACGTTCCTATTGCCCGGGCGAAGGCCTGTCAAGCTCCGCCTCGTTCCGCTGAATTATATGGTATTTATGTGCGCCACAGGCGCAGCGGCTTGACTTTGGAACGTTCTAGTGAACTGCTCCATTAAAAGGACCCTGCGGCAGAGGAGGAGACGCGATGCCCAAGCTGACCCTGCCGCGGGCCGATCGTTCGCTAGAAGCCTTTGAGCTTTCGCCGCCATCGCCTTTTCCGCTGAAGCAATCGGCGCCATTCCCGCGAACCGTTTACGCGGCCGCCCATGTCGTCGCCGATCCGCTGGGCCAAGCCGATCCGTGGCGCCGAGGCGCGATCGATTGGGAGCGCACCCTCGCCTTTCGCCATCATCTCTGGGATCTCGGCTTCAAAATCGCCGAGGCGATGGACACCGCGCAGCGCGGCATGGGGCTCGATTGGGCGGGCGCGCAAGAGCTGATCGCGCGCGCGCTCAAGGAAGCAAAAGCGCGCTCCGGCGCTGACCTTGCTTGCGGCGTTGGGACGGATCACCTCGAGGCGGCCGCGGCGCGCTCACTCGCCGACGTGATCGACGCCTTTGAGGAGCAGCTCGGCTTCGTCGAAAAGAACGGCGGCCGCGCGATCATGATGGCGAGCCGAGCGCTGGCGGCGATCGCTCGCGGACCTGAGGATTATGCGCAAGTCTACGATCGCATCCTTGCGCAGGCGCGCGAGCCGGTGATCCTGCACTGGCTCGGCGACATGTTCGATCCCGCGCTCGCCGGCTATTGGGGCGTCGATGGGTTCGACGCGGCGATGAGCGTCGTCCTCGACATCATCGCACGCCACGCGTCGCGCATCGACGGGATCAAGATTTCGCTGCTCGACGCCTCGAAGGAGGTTTTGATGCGCGAGAAGCTGCCGCCGAATGTGAAGATGTACACCGGCGACGATTTCAACTACGCCGACTTGATCGCCGGCGACGGGGAGCGGCATTCGCATGGGTTGCTTGGCATTTTCGATCCCATCGCGCCGGCCGCAGCGACGGCGCTGGTCAAGCTTGGCGCTGGCGACCGCAAGGTCTTCGACGCAATCCTCAGGCCAACCGTTGCGTTGTCGCGTAAGATTTTCGAAGCGCCGACGCAGTACTACAAGGCCGGCGTCGTGTTCCTCGCCTGGCTCAACGGCTTCCAGGATCATTTCGTCATGCTCGCCGGCATGCAATCGGCGCGGGCGATCCTGCACTACGCCGACGTGCTGCGCCTCGCTGATCGCGCAAGACTCATCGTCGATCCGGAACGCGCGGCGAGGAGGATGGGGGCGCTGCTGGCGATCAATGGAATTGGCGTCTAACCACGCCTTCGGGAGGCCGCGACTGGTCCATCGCTCGCAATGACGCCGGCGGTTCTCGCGACCTCGCCCTTCAATGCACCTGCGCCGGCGCATCGGCGCCGCGCGCGAGCTCCATATGCGTGATGGCGACGAGCATCTCGGCGCGGTCCTTCAATGTGTCGGCTTCGAGCAACGCCTGCTTTTCTCTCGGGCCATACGGGCTCAGCATCGAAAGGCCATTGACCAACGCTTCGTTCGAGGCTTCCTCGATGTCCTTCCAGTCGACCGTGAATTTGTTGGCGTCGGCAAAACGCCTCAGTGCGTCGAGAAGGCCTTGCCGATCGACGTCGCCTTCGCCTTCTCCCTCGCGGAGATCGCCGGCAAAGCCGGAAAAGTCGACCTGCGCCTGGCGGTACGGCGTCAGGCTGAGCGGCTCCTCGACGATGCGAAAGCGCGCGACGCCGGTCAGCGTGACGAAGCATCGGCCGTCGCCGATCTCGGCGAATTGGCTGATGCGGCCCGCGCAGCCGATCGGATAGAGACCGGGGCGCGGCTCGACCGCCGCCTCGCCGGCGCTTGGTTGGATCACGCCGATCATCCGCTCGCCGCTCAAGGCGTCGTCGACCATCGCGAGATAGCGCGGCTCGAAAATGTTCAACGGTAGCGGTCGACGCGGCAGCAGCAGGGCGCCCGCCAGCGGAAAGACCGGGATCATCCGCGGCAGCTCCGCCGGGTTCTCATAAATGCGGTTGAGTTTCATCATCGATCAAAGGGCTCTCCGTCCGGCTCTAGTAGAGGAGCGCGGACAATTTGCGGCGCGCGGAGACCGCCGCCGAATCCATCAGGCCCCAGGCTTCGAAGAACTGAACCAATTGCTTTCGCGCCGCATCGTCGTTCCATTGGCGGTCGCGCTTGACGATGTCCAGCAGATGCTCTGCGGCGCGCTCGCGCTCGCCCCGCGCATTGAGCGCCAAGGCGAGATCGAAGCGCGCCTGGTTATCGGCTGGATTTGCGGCGAGCTTCGCCTCGAGCGGCGCAACGTCGCCCAGCGAAACCGCCTGCTCGGCAAGGTCGAGCGCCGCCTTGGCGGCCGAAATCGCCGGGTCGGGATCGCGACCTGGCGCCGGGGGCGGCGCGAGCGACAGAACGCCTTTCGCTTGTTCGAGATCGCCGGCGTCGATGTGAATTTTGGCGAGGCCGGCGATCGCTTTCGCATTGTGCTCGTCCTCGGTCAGCACACGGGCGTAAAGCGCCGCCGCGCCAGAAGCATCGCCGGCGGCCAGGGCCGCCTCGGCCTCGCTGATCAGCGCATCGGCGCCGCCGGTCAAAGGTCCAACCAGCCGCTCGATGAAGCCGCGCACCTGGGTCTCCGGCAACGCGCCGACGAAACCGTCGATGGGCTGGCCCCGCTCGAAGGCGATGACGGCGGGGATTGATTGAATGCCAAGCTGGCCCGCGACTTGGGGGTGTTCGTCGATGTTCATCTTGACGAGCTTGACCTTGCCGCTCGACGCCGCCACGGCCTTTTCCAGGACGGGCCCAAGCTGCTTGCAAGGGCCGCACCAGGGCGCCCAGAAGTCGACGAGGACCGGCTGCTTGGTCGAGGCCGCGATGACATCCTCGCGGAACGAAGCCGTTGTGACGTCCTTTACCGCCGCGCCGCCATTACTTACGGCCATTGATTGTTCTCCAGTCCGAAATTGCTC
>Ga0070733_10003760_pt1 | contig 10289 bp, 8 predicted proteins | sample Coa_R1_9_FD_66450 | JGI IMG/M metagenome (GOLD analysis project Ga0070733, IMG submission 66450) | Surface soil microbial communities from Centralia Pennsylvania, which are recovering from an underground coalmine fire - Coalmine... | ecosystem: Environmental > Terrestrial > Soil > Unclassified ... | reverse complement strand
GACCGCATCGACCGCCCGCAGGACCTCCACGGGCTCAGCGACGAGGAGCTGACACGGGTCGCGCAGGAGGTCCGCGAGCACATCATCGCGACCGTCGGCGAGATCGGCGGCCACTTCGGCGCCAACCTCGGCACGTGCGAGCTCGCGGTCGCGCTGCACTCGCTGCTGGACTCGCCGCGCGACAAGATCCTCTGGGACGTCGGCCACCAGGCCTACCCGCACAAGATCCTCACCGGACGCCGCGACCAGCTGCCCACGATCCGCAAGTACGAGGGCCTCGCGCCGTTCTGTTCGATCTTCGAGTCCGAGCACGACATCATGGGCGCCGGCCATGCCTCGACCGCGATCGGCTACGGCGTCGGGCTGAAGGAGGCGATGCGCCGTGGTCACGGCGAGGACGGCAACGTTGTCGCTGTCGCCGGCGACGGCGCGATGACGGGCGGCGTCGCATTCGAAGCCGTCACACAGGCGGGTGGCCTCGGAACCCCGATCGTCGTGGTCCTGAACGACAACGGCATGTCGATCGCGCCCAACGTCGGTGCGCTGTCTCGGTATTTCAACCGTGTCAGGCTGAACCCGAAGCTCTGGCATGCCCGCGAGGACGTCGAATCGAGTCTGACGAAGCTCCCCGCCCTGGGACACACGTTCGAGCGCTTCGGCCCTCACGTCAAGGAGTCCCTGAAGGCATTCTGGGCGCCCGGACTCTGGTGGGAGGAGCTCGACTGGGCCTACATGGGAGTGATCGACGGGCACGACGTTCGCGCCGTACGGCGCGCCGTCAAGGAGGCGCTCGCAGCCCAGCGCCCGGTCGTCGTGCACTGCGCCACGATCAAGGGCAAGGGCTTTGCACCGGCCGAGGATGGCGGCCTCGAGGGCATGGAAAAGTGGCATGCCGCGAAGCCGAAGTCGATCGCAAATGGGGCTCCTGCTCCTGCCGCCGCCGCTCCCGCTGGAGCGGCGGCCCCTCCGCCTCAATACACCAAGGTCTTCGGCGACGCGCTGGTGGCCGAGGCCCGTCGCGACGAGCGGGTGCTCGGCATCACCGCCGCGATGAACTCCGGCACCGGCCTCAACATCCTGCAGAACGAGCTGCCCGAGCGCTACTTCGACGTTGGCATCGCCGAGCAGCAGGCTGTGCTCCTTGCCTCCGGACTCGCCCTGCAGGGCTGCCGCCCGGTCGTCGCGATCTACTCGACGTTCCTGCAGCGTGCCTACGACGAGATCGTCCACGACGTGTGCCTGCAGAAGCTGCGGGTCGTGTTCGCTATGGACCGTGCGGGCCTCGTCGGCGACGACGGCCCGACCCACCACGGCGCCTTTGACATCGCGTACCTGCGCTGCCTGCCGAACATCGTGCTGATGGCGCCGCGCGACGAGGCGATGCTGGTTCACATGCTGCGCACCGCCTTGACCTACGACGATGGTCCGGTCGCGCTGCGGTATCCCCGTGGTGAGGCCGTGGGCGTTGCGTTGCCTGAGGAGCCCTGCGTGATCCCGGTTGGCACCGGCGAGATCCTGCGCGAAGCCGAAGGCGGCGGCGCACGTGTCGCGCTGCTCGGCTACGGCTCCGGCGTTGGCAAGGCGCTCGGCGCCGCCGATCTTCTGGCCGAGCATGGAGTTGCCGTCACCGTGGCCGATGCCCGCTTCGCAAAGCCGATCGACGCCGGCCTCGTGGCGCAGCTCGCTGCCGAGCACGAGCTGCTGGTCACCGTCGAGGAGGGCGCTCTGTGTGGCGGTTTCGGCTCGGCGGTCTGGGAGACGCTGTCCGATGCCGGAGTCACGCTGCCGATCCTGCGGGTCGGCCTACCCGACCGCTTCGTCACTCACGGGGCGCCCAAGCTGCTGCACGCCGAGGTCGGGTACACGCCCGAGCGCATCGCCGAGCGGGTGCTTGCGGCTGTGGCCGATCGGCCCCGCGTCGCCTGAGCCTCACCTCGTCCCATGGCGAAGGTGCGCCTAGACGTGCTGCTCGTCGATCGCGGGATGTTCGAGTCCCGCGCACGCGCCTCGGCGGCGGTTCTGGCCGGCGAGGTGCTCCTGCTTCCCGGTCGGGAGCGAGCCGCGAAACCCGGGCAGATGGTCTCGGATGAGGTCGAGGTCGAGGTCGCGGCACGCCTCGAGTTCGTCTCCCGCGGTGGCCTGAAGCTGGCCAACGCACTTGATTCGTTCGGGCTGTCTGTTGACGACGTCTCGGCGCTCGACGTCGGGGCCTCCACCGGTGGATTCACCGACTGCCTGCTGCAGCGTGGCGCCGCGCACGTGGTGGCCGTCGACGTCGCGTACGGGGAGCTCAGCTGGAAACTGCGCGAGGATCCACGCGTGACCGTGATTGAAAGGCGCAATGCACGCGCCCTGCAACCTTCCGAGCTCCCGTACGCTCCCGGATTGATCGTGATGGATGTGTCCTTCATCTCCCTGACGAAGGTGCTGCCGGCGGTGCTCGCCTGCGCCGCCGCGCGCTACGACTGCCTGGCGATGATCAAGCCGCAGTTCGAGGTCGGCCGTGAGCGCGTCGGCAAGGGTGGCGTGGTGCGCGACGCTTATGCGCGGCGTGAGGCGCTGCTGTCGGTGGGGCGCTGCGGCCACGAGCTCGGCGCATCGGTGATGGGGTATGCGAGCTCGGGTCTGCCCGGGCCGAAGGGCAACCTCGAGACCTTCGTGTGGCTCGCCGAGTCCGGCCGCGATGGCGCGGTGTCGGATCTGGAGGCTGCCGCGTCGGTCGCGGAGCCGTTGGCGGTGGAGCCTTGAGCGCACTGGTCGCGACGGTGGTGACTCATCGTCGGCCAGCGGAGACGGGCCCGGCAGTCCAGGAGCTGATCGAGGTCGCTCGTGGGGCCGGCGCACGCCTGGTCTTCGACCCGCGCGAGGCCGAGAAGCATGGCCTCGTCGCGGCCGATGGCGTTGCGATCGCGGACGACACTCCGGTCGGGGTCGATCTCTGCTTCGCGCTGGGAGGCGACGGGACGATCCTGCGAGGCCTGCGGCAGTACGCCGGCACCGGCGTGCCCGTCTTCGGCGTCAATTACGGTGAGGTCGGCTTCCTCGCCACCGTCGAGCGCGAGGACGCTCGACCCGCGTTCGAACGCGCACTCCGGCGCGAGTTCGATGTGCTGGCGCTGCCCGGCATCGCCGCGCGGGTGGGGGAGGGCGACTGGATCGCGATCAACGACGTCTCGGTCGAGCGCCAGCACGGCCAGCGCGTCGCGACGCTCGCATACTCCGTGGGCGACGATGAGATCGGCAGCGTGCGCTGTGACGGCCTGGTGGTCGCCACTCCGGCCGGCTCGACCGGCTACAACCTCGCCAACGGCGGGCCGGTCATGGCCTGGGGCGTGGAGGGCATGGTCGTTTCCTTCATCGCCCCGCACTCACTGACGGCCCGGGCCCTGGTGGTGGCGCCCGGTGACACGCTGGCGATCGACAATCGTTCGGATGACGAGCCGGTCGACGTCACGGTCGACGGCCGGCCGGTCGCGGTGCTCGAGCCCGGTGGACGGCTCGAGGCGCGCTTCGTCGACAACCAGGGCTCGCTGGCGCAACTCGCAGGCGTCAGCTTCTACGGGCGGCTTCACGAGAAGTTCGGGCGCCTGGCGACCCTGCGCTGACCGCCCAGGAACAGCGTGGCCACGCCGACGAGTCCGCCGACCGCGGCGACCATCAGGCCGGTGAGCCACATCCAGTGGGAGTTCGTCCCGGAAAAGTCGATCGGCACTCTGCTGGCGCCGGTGAAGATGCACCAGGCGATCAGCAGGCCTAGGTTGATGAACCACATCACGAGCGAGGCCCAGCGCCAGCCGGCTGCGACGGCCAGCACCAGGCCACAGACAGCGAGCGTGGCCGGAACCGCGAGGCCCCAGAGCTCGACATTTGAACCCCAGGCCCCAGGTGCCCAGCGACTCCCAACCCCACAACCGTCCTCGCAGTTGAAGGTGGCGATGATCCACGCGACGCCCAGGAACGCGAGCGTCGTTCCGCCCGCGATCACCGCGGTGACGAAGGCGGCCAGGGCTCGCCACTCGTTTGATGGTCGTCCGCGAGAAGTTTCCTCCATGCGAACGAGTATCGACCCGGACCTTCAGCGGCTTGAAAGCCGGCACGAACGCTTGTTCGTATGTTTCCGTCCGGCGGGGGGCGTAGAACTGACCACGTGCTGTACGAGCTTCGCGTCGAGAACCTGTTGTTGATGGAACGGGCCGAGCTGCGGCTTGGCCCGGGCCTCAACGTGCTCACCGGTGAAACCGGTGCCGGTAAGACGCTGCTCGCACATGCGCTCGACCTCTTGCTGGGAGGCAAGGCTCGCGCCGGCATCGTCCGTGATGGCGCGAGTGAGGCATATGTCGAGGGCGTGTTCGAGCTGCCGCCTGGTCTCTCCCCGGGCGACGATGAGCGGATACCGGCTGACGCCGAGGAACTGGTGCTCGCCCGTCGGGTTTGGCCCGACGGGCGAACCCGGGCCTACGTCTGTGGGCGCGCCGCGACTGTCGGTGACCTGCGGGAGCTCGGAAGCCGCATGCTGTCGTTCTACGGGCAGCATGAGCACCGCAAGCTGATGCTGACCACGGCCCAGCTCGACGCGCTTGACGCCTTCTGCGGCGGCGAGCAGTCAGCGCGTCGTACCGCGATGGCTGAGGCGCATGATCAGGTTCGAGCGCTCGAGGCGCAGATCGCCGAGGTTGATGGGTTGGTCGGCGCGCGTGAGCGCGAGCTCGACCTTATCGGCTTTGAGCTGCGTGAGATCGAGGAGATCGATCCGAGCGTCGAGGAGGAGGGCGAGCTGGTCGCCGAGCGCGATCGGCTGCGGCATCAGGAGGCTCTGCGACTCGGCGCATCGGTCGGCGTCGAGGCGCTGGCACCGGACGAGGGGCAGGGTGCTGGGGCGCTGCTGACCAGGGCTGCGGCCGAGCTCGAAACCGCGGGCGCCTTCGACTCTGCGCTGGTTCCGCTCGCCGAGCGGCTTGCGGCGCTGCGGTATGAGGCCGAGGACGTGGCCGCGGAGCTGCGCTCTTATATGGACGGGCTCGAGGCCGAGCCGGGTCGGTTGGAGTTCGTCGAGGACCGCCTCGCTGCGTTCGCGCGGCTGTCGCGCAAGCACGGCGGAGGAATCGCAGAGGTGATCGCACACGCCGAGGCCTGCCGCGCGCGACGGGAGGCGCTGCAGGATGCGGACGTCACCTTCGAGGGTTTGAGTGCCGAGCTGGAGGCGGCCCGCGCGAAGCGGGAGAAGGTCGGGGCGCAGCTCAGCAAGGCGCGATCCGCGGCTGCACCTCGTCTTGCCGCAGCAGTTCTCGAGCGACTGCAGGAACTTGCAATGGCTGATGCGCGGTTCGAGGTGGCGCTGCGCGAGCGGGATGGCGGCTACGGGTTGCGCGGCCGCGACACCGTCGAGTTCCTGATCGCGCCCAACCCGGGACTGCCGTTCGGTCCGCTGCGGGAGGTCGCATCAGGCGGCGAGCTCTCGCGGGTGATGCTCGCGTTGCTGAGCGCTGCGCACGGTGGGGCACCTGCCGGCAAGGGCAAGGGCGGCGGCCCGATGGGTGGCTCGGGAGACGGGTCGCTGCTGGTCTTCGACGAGGTCGACGCGGGCATCGGCGGGCACACAGCCCGTGAGGTAGGAGCGCACCTGCGCGAGCTGGCGGAGGGCCGTCAGATCCTGTGCATCACGCACCTGCCGCAGGTGGCGGCGATGGCGAATCGGCACTTCACCATCGTCAAGGACGGCTCGCAGTCGCCCGCCCTCACGACCGTCGAGCCACTTGAGGGTGACGCGGTGGTCGGAGAGCTGGTCCGGATGCTCGGTGCCCACGAGGACGATCGGGCGGCGCGGGGTCATGCGCGCGAGCTGCTGAAGTCGGCCTGAGGCCCGGCGGACCGGCGCGAGCAGCCCTCGGCGCCGTCGCGGCAAGAATGCCACCAAATGCCCCGAATTCCGGACGTTCTGCAATCGTTCGCATATGGATCTCACGCCGCTGTATGGCTTGCGGCTTCGGACGGACCGCCTGGAGCTGCGCTTGCCGGACGAGGGGGAGCTTGTAAAGCTCGCGCGGCTCGCCGAGCGCGGGATCCATGACGCCGCGGAGATGCCGTTCGTGGTGCCGTGGACGGATGAGATCGGGAAGCCCGGCTTCGTCGATGGCTTCGTCGCGTACCACCTCGGTGTGCGCGACGGCTGGAGCGTGGACGAGTGGCAGCTCGAGTTCGGGGTCTGGGCAGCCGAGGAGCCGATCGGCATCCAGGCGGTGGTGGGGCATGCCTTCCCGCGCACCAGAGAATTGAAGACCGGATCGTGGCTGTCGCGGCAGTTCCAGGGTCGCGGCTACGGGACGGAGATGCGCGCCGCCGTCCTCGAGCTCGCCTTCCACGGGCTGGGGGCCGAGGCTGCGCTCTCCTCATCGCTCGACGGTGTCGAGGCGTCGTTGCGCATCTCACGGAAGCTCGGCTACGTCGATGACGGCGAGAGCTGGCTGGAGGTGCGCGGGCAGCGCCGCCTTGACCGTCACCTGCGGCTGACACGCGACCGCTGGACCGACCAGGAGCGAATCTCGGTGCGGATCAGCGGGCTCGAGCGGTGCTTCCCGCTATTTGGGTTGAAAGGCCCGCCCGCGCCCTGGATTCCCACCTGCTGACACCCCTGAGATCGCGTTTTGGGCCGCTACCCTGAACAAGGGCGCCGCAGGCTCAGACCTTCTCGGGCGCGTGCGTCCGCCCCGGACGGTACCTTCGAACAACGGTGAGTACGGGAGCAAGGATCAAGGCATGAGCCAGGCTGAGACGCGATTTATCTTCATCACGGGCGGCGTCGTTTCATCGCTCGGCAAGGGAATCGCGGCAGCCTCAATCGGCCGGCTACTTCGCTCGCGCGGCCTGTCCGTGCAGATCCAGAAGTTCGACCCGTACATCAACGTGGATCCCGGCACCATGTCGCCCTACCAGCACGGCGAGGTGTTCGTGACCGAGGACGGCGCCGAGACGGACTTGGATCTCGGTCACTACGAGCGCTTCACGGATGCCAATGCCAGCCGTGCCTCGAACGTCACGGCCGGTGGCATCTACAACACGGTGATCCGCCGCGAGCGGCGTGGCGACTATCTCGGCGCCACGGTCCAGGTCGTGCCTCACATCACCGATGAGATCAAGCAGCGCGTCCGCGTCGTCGCCGATTCGTCGGACGTGGACTTCGTGATCACGGAGATCGGCGGCACCGTCGGTGACATCGAGTCACTGCCGTTCCTCGAGGCGATCCGCCAGTTCCCGGTGGAGGTCGGCCGCCGCCGCTGCATGTTCATCCACCTGACGCTCGTGCCGTACATCGGCCACGCCGGCGAGCTCAAGACCAAGCCGACGCAGCACTCGGTCAACGAGTTGCGGCGCATCGGCATCAATCCCGACATGGTCCTCTGCCGGTCCGAGTCGGTGCTCTCGACTGAGATCCGGAAGAAGATCGCGCTCTTCGCCAGCCTGCCGGTGAACGCAGTTATCTCCGCCTACGACGTGCCGGACGTCTACAGCTGCCCGCTCACCTTCCACGAGCAGGGAGTCGATGATTTCATCCTCAAGGATCACTTCGGGATCGACGCGCCGCCGCCGGACCTCGCAAGCTGGAAGGCGATCGTCGACAAGGCCGCGTCACTCACCGATGAGGTGCGTATCGCACTCGTCGGCAAGTACGTGCAGCTCGAGGATGCCTACCTGTCGGTGGCCGAGGCGCTGCGCCACAGCGGCATCCATCACGACTGCCGGGTGAAGATTGAATGGGTCGACTCGGAGACGGTCAAGGAGCCGGAGGTCGATGCGTTGTTGCGCAGGATGGACGGGATCCTGATCCCCGGCGGCTTCGGCGGCCGTGGCTTCGAGGGCAAGATCGCGGCGGCCAAGATCGCGCGTGAGTCCGGGATCCCGTACCTCGGCGTCTGCCTGGGAATGCACGTGGCCGTGAGCGAGTTCGCCCGCCATGTCGCGGACATGCCCGGCGCCAACTCGACCGAGATGGATCCGGAGACCCCGTTCCCGGTGATCGATCTGCTGCCGGAGCAGCGTGAGATCGGCGATATGGGCGGCACGATGCGCCTGGGCGCCGACCCGGTCAAGGTTCTTCCCGATACCCGAGCCTATGAGGCGTACGGTGAAGGCGTCGTCTACGAGCGCCACCGCCACCGCTGGGAGGTGAACAACCACCTGCGGAAGCAGTTGGAGGCCGCGGGTCTGGTGTTCTCGGGCACTACGCCTGACGGACGCCTCGTTGAGATCACCGAGCTTCCGCGCGACGCGCATCCTTTCTACGTTGCCTCGCAGTTCCACCCGGAGTTCAAGTCGCGCCCGGACAGGCCGTCGCCGTTGTTCAGGGACTTCGTGGGTGCGGCTCACGCACACCGCGAGCAGGACTCGCTGGTCGAGCCGCTCGGGCACGATGACGAGGTCACCGCCACGCGCCTCGGGTGAGTGGTCGCTGAGGTGAGCGGTCGCTCGGGTGAGCGGTCGGAAAGGGAGCTCAGGCGGGTTCGACGGGCGGCCGGATGATCGCGGTCTCTGAGCTGGCACGAGAGCGGCTGCACCGCACGTTCGACGCGCTGTGCCGGATCCCCAGCCCCACCGGTGATGAACGCGGGGTGGCCGACTGGGTCACCCGTGAGCTGTCGGCGCTCGGGATCGGCGTCGAGGAGGATGATGCGGGCGCCGCTGTGGGGTCCAACGCCGGCAACCTGCTCGCGCGGATCCCCGGGCGGAGCGAGCGCACGCTGATGTTCTGCGCCCACATGGACACCGTGCCCCTGACCGCCCCGGTCGAGCCGATCCGCCAGGACGGCGGTTGGGAGAACGCCAACGAGGGGATTCTCGGAGCCGACAACAAGGCGGCGGTGGCCGCGATGCTCGAGTTCGCCCGTCTGCTTGCGCTGGACGACGCGCGGCCGGAACTCGGCATCGAGCTGCTGTTCACCGTGGCCGAGGAGACCGGTCTCAACGGCGCACGCAACTTCGACGTGGCCCGGCTGCAGAGCCGCTTCGGTTACGTCTTCGACCACGCTTCGCCGCTCGGGGAGATCATCACCGCGTCACCAACCCACATGCGCATCGATGCCGAGGTTCGCGGCAGGGCCGCGCACGCCGGGCTCCAGCCCGAGGGCGGGGTCAATGCGATCATGGCGGCGGCGCACGCCATCACCAACATGCCGCAGGGCCGCTTCGACGCGGAGACGACGGCCAACATCGGCATGATCACGGGCGGCACCGCCACCAACGTCGTTCCCGATCGCTGCTTGATCACAGCCGAGGTGCGCGCCGTCGAGCGGGAACAGGTCGACCGCTACGTGACGCAGGCGATCGATGCGCTGCAAGACGCGGCGGACACCGCGGGGTGCGATCTGGATCTGAAGCTGCAGCAGCTGTTCAGCGGGTATCGAAGCGGGTCTCGCGAGGCCCCCGTGGTGCTCGCGGCAAAGGCGTTGCGGAGGCTGGGGTACGAGCCGATCTACCGCTCGAGTGGGGGCGGATCCGACGCCAACGCATTCCGCATCAATGGCTTCCTGTGCACGAATCTGGCCAACGGCACCGAGCGCGCCCATGAGCGCACCGAGCGGGTCAGCGAGGTCGCGCTCGAGGACAACCTGGGGTTGATGCTGGCACTCATCGAGGAGGCGGTTTGATCAGGTTCGAGGTGGCATCAGCGGCGGTCGAGTGGGAGGGGCGGATCCTGCGTGCGGGCCGCGAGACCTACCGCTACAGCGACGGGACCGAGAACACGTTCGACAAGGTCTGGCACGCCGGGGCCGTCACAGTGGTCGCGTACGACGACACGCACGTATGGCTCGTGCGCCAGCCGCGTGAGGCGTCTGGAATCGAGTCCTGCCTGGAGATACCTGCCGGCAAGCGCGACCGCCCGGATGAGGATCTGCTCGACCTGGCAAAGCGTGAGCTCGTAGAGGAGATCGGGAAAGAGGCGAGCGATTGGCGTGAGATCAAGGGCTTCTTCCCGACCCCGGGATTCTGCGACGAGTTCATCACGCTGTTCGCGGCGACGGGCCTGAGCGATGCTCACGGCGGTCCTGCTCCCGAGGAGGACGAACACATCGAGGTGGTCGCGTGGCCGCTGGCCGACATCGACGGAGCGATCGCCTCGACCAACGACGGCAAGACCCTCATCGGTCTGCACTGGCTCGCCCGCGAACTCCGGCTGGACTAGCGGTGCGTCTGCTGCACCAAGGCGACCACACGGCTGTGTTCGGCGCTCGACTTTTCTGACCATACGGCAGGAGTGGCGCCCGACTGGGCGAAACCCAACCTGATGACCACGGTTG
>Ga0070733_10003759_pt1 | contig 10291 bp, 8 predicted proteins | sample Coa_R1_9_FD_66450 | JGI IMG/M metagenome (GOLD analysis project Ga0070733, IMG submission 66450) | Surface soil microbial communities from Centralia Pennsylvania, which are recovering from an underground coalmine fire - Coalmine... | ecosystem: Environmental > Terrestrial > Soil > Unclassified ... | reverse complement strand
GTCTCATGGAGCTGCGTCGTGTGTGCCGTGATCTTGACCGGCTTGGCCGGCGCCGGTGGCGCGGACCCGCCGGCGGCCGGGGGGATGATCGTGGCGACGGTGAGCTGGGCCTGGATGACCCCGGGAGATGTGGCCGCCGAGGCGGGCGCAGGTGAGCTGATGGCAGCGGTCAGCGCGAAGGTGGCAGCGGCTGAGACAGCGAGACGGTACGTGGGCGAACGACCGCGACCCGCTTCGTGGCGGTCCCGGGATTCGTGATCCCGGGAAGATACCGCGGGCCCTGGCGAAGACGGCCGCAGACCGCCGGGCGGCATCGGCTGCCTCGCGGACGGTCTGCACGTCACCGGGCGTCTCACTGTGTAACCGCCATAGCGATACCATAACCGGCCGAAGCCGTCAGCGGGGGAACGGGCTTCGGCGGCGCGCCGGGTCGCGTCGCTGACCTCGCTGAATGCCTTTTCTGGCACGGATATTCGCTTGACCTGACCCCTTAGCCTGGTGGTGGAGGTTGCGCCAGGTGACGGACGTCCGGACTGAGCGCGCCCGCAGGCGCGCCGGCCCAGCGGGTGCGGCCGATCGTATTCTCAGCAGCCGCTACGCGGAGATCTTCCGGCTTCCCGGCTCACGGCAATTCTCGGCCGCCTGCTTCATCGGCCGGTGGCCGATGTCCATGGTCGGGCTCGGCGTCATCCTGGTGGTCACGGCCGCGACCGGCAAGTACGGGATCGCCGGCGCCGTGTCCGCCGTCGGCTCGCTCTGCTACGCGTTCACCGCGCCGCAGTTCGGCCGGCTGACCGACCGGTTCGGCCAGGCCCGGGTGCTGCGGCCACTCACCGTGGTGTACACCGCCAGCACGGCCGCGTTCATCGCCTGTGCCCAGGCGCGGGCGCCGCTGTGGACGCTGTTCGTGACCGCGGCCCTGTTCATGTCCTCGATGCCCTCGCTCGGCTCGATGGTGCGCTCCCGGTGGAGCGCCCTGCTCGGCGACTCCCCGCTGCTGCACACGGCCTTCTCGTTCGAGTCGGTGGCCGACGAGCTGATCTTCGTCACCGGCCCGGCCCTGGTCACGGTCCTGGCCACCCAGGTGCTGCCGGTGGCCGGGATCGCGGTGGCCGGGGCGCTGGCGGTGGCCGGCGCGCTGATGCTGGCGGCGCTGCGCGGCACCGAGCCGCCGCCGCGGCCCGCCGGTTATGTGGGCGGGCGGGCCATCGCCGTGACCGGCATGGCGGCCATCATGGCGATCTTCACCGGCCTGGGCGCGATGTTCGGCACCATCGACCTGAGCACGGTCGCGTTCGCCAGCGAGCACCACCACAAGCCGCTGGCCGGGCTGATCCTCGGCACCTACGCGCTGGGCAGCGCCATCGGTGGCCTGTGGTACGGCGCCCGGCACTGGCGGGTGCCGCTGCACCGCAGGTTCCTGATCACGCTGGCCGGCATGGTGATGGGGGTGGCGCCGCTGTGGGCGATGCCGAACGTGCCGGTGCTGTTCGTGGTGATCTTCTTCTGCGGGCTGTCCACCGCGCCCACCCTGATCGGCGGGTTCAGCCTCATCGAGCGCAAGATGCCGCCCGGGCTGCTGACCGAGGGCATGTCGCTGCTGTCAACGGCCATCGGGGTCGGCCTGGCCGTGGGGCCGCCGGTGGCCGGGCGGCTCATCGACGCCCACAACGCGCACTGGGGATACATGTTCGCCCTGTTGTGCGGGGCGATCGCCCTCATCGCCGGCCTGGCCGGCGCCAGGACCCTGCGCCCGGCCGCCGAGGCGGCCGGGCCGGCCCGGTAAGGCCCGGTCATGGCTGATCGGTTCGGCAGCGCCTGTACCCGGTAAGCGTTCGGGAGCTGACTCAGCGTGTCCACTGTCCGGGGTGGCATGGGCACGCGGGAGGTGATATTGCCCAGGACAGTCACCGGACAAGCTAGTCTCGCCCCTATGAGTTCCGAAGCCGGCCACGGTCACGCGGCGCACGACTCCGGAGCGGCCAACTCCGTCAGCACCCAGTCGGCGGGCCGCACGACCCCGGCTAACCGCCCGGCGCAGCCGAAGCGGCAGTCCCGCCGCGGCGGTGTGCCCGCGCAGGAGCGCGAACTCGGTGCGCAGGGCAGGCAGACCCTGCGCAGGCTGCTCGAGGCCGGCATGGCCGAGTTCGACGAGAATGGGCTCACGGCGGTCCGGGTAGACGACATCGTCCGCCGGGCCAACACCTCGCACGGCACGTTCTACCTGTACTTCAAGAACAAGGAAGACCTGTTCAGCACGCTTCTTCGCGATGCGCTGAGCGACATGGAAGTGGTCACGGGCGACTTTCCCGTGGTCACCCGCAACGACGCCGGCCGGGCCGCGCTGCGCGCCTGGGTGGGAAAGTTCTGCGATACCTACGCGGCGCACGCCGCGGTGCTGCGGGTGCTCACCCAGGCCGAAGTGATCAGCGACGACATGTGGAGCGACGGCCTGCAGCTCATGTTCCGGCTGGCCGAGGCCATGACCACCGGCATGACGGCCGCCCACGCGGGCCGGGCCGAGCACGCCGAACTGACCGCCGTCGCCTGCCTGCTGATGCTGGAGCGGGTGAACTCCCTGTTCAGCGTCGACGTCAGGCTGCCCAGAGACGAGATGATCGACCGGATCGCCGCGATCATCTACGCCGCCTTCAGGACGCCCTGAAGGATTCCACCACCGCCAGCGCGTGCAGCGCGGCCGGGACGTTGTGCACACGGAAGACGCGGGCGCCGTGCCAGGCGCTGACCGCCAGGGCGGCGGTCGTCCCCTCCAGGCGGTCGGTGACCGGCAGGGCCAGCGTCTCGCCGACGAAGTCCTTGTTCGAGACCGCCACCAGGACCGGCCAGCCGGTGGCCACCAGCACGTCGAGCCTGCGGGTCAGCTCCAGCGAATGCCGGGTGGCCTTGCCGAAGTCGTGCGCCGGGTCGATGAGGATGGCCTCCGGGCGCACCCCGGCCGCCACCGCCCGCTCGGCCTGGCCGGTGACGTAGGCGGTGACCTCGGCCGCCACGTCGGCGTAGCGCGGGTCCCTGGCGACCGTGCGCGGGATGAGCCCGCCGGCGTGCGAGCAGACCAGGCCCAGGCCCCGCTCGGCGGCCACCAGGGCGAGGCCGGGATCGTAGCCGCCCCAGGCGTCGTTCAGCAGGTGCGCCCCGGCGTCGGCCACCGCGTCGCCGACCTCGGCCCGCCAGGTGTCCACGCTGACCGCGACCTGCGGATGGCGCTCCCGGACGGCGGCGGCCAGCCCGGCCACCCGGCGGATCTCCTCGGCGACGGTGACCTCGTCGCCCTCCCCCGCCTTCACCCCGCCGATGTCGATGATGGCGGCACCGTCGGCCACCGCCTGGCTGGCCGCATCCAGCGCCGCGCCGAACTCGTAGGTGGCACCGTGGTCGAAGAACGAGTCCGGTGTCCGGTTCACCACCGCCATCACCGCGAACGCGCCAGGCGGCACCTCCACCGGGCCAAGGCGGAGCGTCTGCGGCTGGTCCACGCGGAGCAGGATAGAGGTGGGGCGATACATGCGCCCGTGGCGGGCAGAATTGATGTGTGCGATTTCTTGGTGAGACAGTGCCCGGCCACGAGCTGACCTACAGCGACGTGTTCATGGTGCCGAACCGGTCGGCCGTGGCCTCGCGGCTTGACGCGGACCTGGCCACCCGGGACGGCAGCGGCTGCACGATCCCGATCGTGGTGGCCAACATGACCGCGGTCTCCGGCCGCCGGATGGCCGAGACGGTGGCCCGGCGCGGTGGCATCGCCGTGCTGCCCCAGGACATCCCGGTGGACGTGGTCGCCGAGGTAGTGTCCTGGGTGAAGAGCCGCGACCTCGTCTACGACACGCCGATCATGCTCGGCCCGGCGGACACCGCCGGTGACGCGCTCGCCCTGCTGCCCAAGCGGGCGCACGGCGCGGTGGTGGTGACCGAGGACGGGCGGCCGGCCGGGGTGGTCACCGAGGCGGACTGCCAGGGCGTGGACCGGTTCACCCAGCTCGCCCAGATCATGTCCGCCGAGTTGCTGACGCTGCCCGCGGGCACCGACCCGGAGCGCGCGTTCGGCCTGCTGCACGGTGGCAGGCACCGGCTGGCCCCGGTGGTGGACCACACTGGGCGGTGCGTCGGCATCCTGACCAGGACCGGCGCGCTGCGGGCCACGCTGTACCAGCCGTCGGTGGACGCCTCGGGGCGGCTGCGGGTGGCGGCCGCGCTCGGCATCAACGGCGACCCGGCCCTGAAGGCGAAGCTGCTGACCGAGGCCGGGGCCGACCTGCTGGTCGTGGACACCGCGCACGGCCACCAGGAGAAAATGATCAGCGCGCTGCGGGCGGTACGCGACGCGGCGCCCTCGGTCCCGCTGGTGGCCGGCAACGTGGTGACCACGGCCGGTGCCGGCGACCTGATCGGCGCCGGGGCGGACATCGTCAAGGTGGGTGTCGGCCCCGGGGCCATGTGCACCACCCGGATGATGACCGGCGTGGGCCGGCCGCAGTTCAGCGCCGTGCTCGAATGCGCCGCCGAGGCCCGCCGCCGGGGCGCCCACGTCTGGGCCGACGGCGGCGTCCGGCACCCGCGCGATGTGGCGCTCGCGCTGGCCGCTGGCGCGTCCGCGGTCATGATCGGCTCGTGGTTCGCCGGCACCTACGAGTCGCCGGGTGACGTGTTCCGGGATCCGGACGGCAGACTGTACAAGGAGAGCTTCGGCATGGCCTCGGCCCGGGCGGTCCGGCTCCGCTCGGCCAGCGACTCGCCGTTCGAGCGGGCCCGCAAGGAGCTGTTCGAAGAGGGCATCTCGGCGGCCAGAATGTACCTGGACCCGCAGCGCCCCGGGGTGGAAGATCTGATCGACGTGATCACCGCCGGGCTGCGCAGCGCCTGCACCTACGCCGGCGCCAAGGACCTGGACGAGCTGCACGAGCGCGCCGTGATCGGAGTGCAGAGCGCGGCCGGCTACACCGAGGGAATGCCACTGCCCGCGAGCTGGTGACGCCTTCAGCTCACCGGGTCCGGTGCCGCCGTGCCTGCCCCCTTGCCCGATGGCGTGGCCCCCGGGCCCGGTGGGTTGGCCCCGTTGGCCGATGGCGCGGCCCAGTTGCCCGATGGCGTGGCCGGGACGGCCGTGACCGCTCCAGCGGGCTGGATCGCCTGGGCGGCCCAGCGGCCGATGCGGTCCACCAGCTCCCCGCCGGTGGCAGACTCGGCGTGGCCGAAGCCGGGGATGACCCACAGTTCCTTCGGCTGCTCCGCCGCCTCGTACACCTCCTCGGCGTGATCGACCGGGAAGTACAGATCCTCGTCGCCATGCACAACGAGCAGCGGAGTGGGCGCGATCAGCGCGGCCGCCTCGGCCGGCGGCACCGGCGCAGGATCCCAGCGCACCGGGTTGATCCTCGTCTTGAGCACGTGCCGGGTGATCAGCCGCCCGGACCGGTGCTCCACCGCCCAGTGCACCCGGCGCATCCGCTCGGTGCCGCGGAAGTACCAGTGCCCCGGCCCGCTCACCGCGACCACGGCATCCACGCCGCCGATCAGCCCGGCCTGCCGCAGCACGATCGAGGCCCCCATGGAGAACCCGACGGTGGCGACCCGCTGGTAGCCCAGTTCCCTCGCGTAACGGATGGCCACGTCCAGGTCGTAGATCTCGCGGTCACCCAGCGTGGACAGGCCGCCGGACCGGCCGTGCCCACGGAAGTCGAAGCTGACCACTCCGTAGGTTCTGTTCAGCCGGGTGGAGATCCGCCACACGGCCGGCCGCTGCCAGGACAGCGTGAAGCCGTGCGCGACGATGATGGCGAGGCCATCGTCACCGGCCAGGTGAACGCTGTCGATCGGAACGCCGTCCTCGGTCACCAGCGTGCGCACATAGGGAATCGGCCTCGCCATCAACGATGCGCGGCGATATTCCAGCCGTTCAGCCTGGAGGTGAAGCCGCGCTCCCTCCTCTCAGTCCTTGGCGCCCGCCTGGGAACATCCTTACCGGTCCGGTACGCCCCCCACACCGGGGCAGTGCACGTGAGATGAGCCTACAAGTTCCGCATCACCAGACAGGGGCCGTGGCGGCTGGATGGCTGGGTCTTGACAGATGAGGCGGCCCCTGAAAACATCCGCTAGTTAAGAAGCTTTCCTAACTAATGGGAGGTGGATTTTCGTGCGACGACACTGGTTAGTGGCGAGGCTGGCGGTGGCAGCGCTGCCTGTGGCCGCGCTGACCATGGGCATCTCACCGGGCACGTCGGCCGCGACGGCCCATGGAACCGCAGGACACCGGGCGCCAGCCCACCGGGCCGGCCTGGCGCCGGACGCGCAGACGCTCAACATGCTCGTCACGCTGTATGGCTGGGACGATAACTCGCCCCCGGGCTGCGCGACCGCGTACTCCGGCTGCGCGGGGGGCATGGGCACCTACAGCGATCCGATCACATTCGCCACCGACCAGGCCGAGCTGCCCGTCGGCACGATTGTCTACTATGCCCCGCTGGCGCGGTACTTCGTCATGGGTGACGACTGTGTCGAGTGCGACCAGGACTGGACCGGGCAAGGGCCCGACGGCGGGCCAAATTACCGTCATATCGACCTGTGGGCCGGCGGCGCGGCCGGTGATGACGCCAGCGCACTGATCGCCTGCGAGGACAACTGGACATCCAATGGGCAGGTGCCGGTCATCGTCAACCCGCCCAGCGACGAGCCCGTCGCCAACAGCGGCAACGGCGGGCCGGTTTTCGTCGCCAGCACTTCGCACTGCTGGCAGCCAGGTGACAACGGCGGAATCGGCGGCGGCGGAGGCGGCGGGTATCCCTCCGGTTTCCACCAGCTCGTGGATCAAAACAGCGGCGACTGCCTGGATATCAGCGCAAACTCCACCTCGAACGGCGCCAGCCTGATCATCTGGCCATGCAAATCTACCGGGCAGGCTAATCAGGAGTTCGAGTTCAGCCCGGTGTCCAACGGCTACGGCGAGCTGACCAACCAGAACAGCAACAAGTCTCTCGCCGTCCTCAGCGCCTCCACCTCGCCCGGTGCCCAGGTGATCCAGTACACGACGAACGGCACCACCAACTCGCTCTGGCTGCCGGTCTCGCTGGGCAACGGCCAATGGCAGTTCAAGAACCGCAACAGCGGCCTGTGCCTGGATGTGAACGGGGCCAGCACCCAGGAGGGCACCATACTCATCCAGTGGACCTGCAAGTCCAGCGCGGCGGGTACCAACCAGGCGTTCGCCACGCAATAAGCCAGCGATCCACCGTTTACGGCCCGGGCAGTGCGTCCCATCGCCCCTGCCCGGGCCGTCGTGCGCCCAGGAATTGCGGGCTCCGCGCCGCACCGGCCCCGAACAGGCGGGTGAGCCGTAGCCTCTGGTCCGTGACAGGATCAGCGCAGGCTCCGGACGCGCCGGGCACGGCGGATGTTACCTCGGCGGTGACGGCGTCATTCGCATTCGGATGGCAGATGGCACGGCTCTACACCGGCCCGCCGAGTTCGGCGCCGGAGCCCCGGCTGGAGGAAGATCTGCCGGGCCTGAGTGGACTGCCAGCAGCCGAACTGGTGAAACTGGGGCTCGCACAGGCCGGCGTGGCGCTGGGCCGGGCCGCGGCGATCGCCCGGGCGATGGCCTTGCGTCTGTGGGAACCGCTGACCGTGGCGGCGGTCTTGATGGGCACTGGTGTCTGGCTGATCATCGCTGATAACGGCCCGTTGCGGGTCTTCCCCGCCGGTCCCGGCTACGGCAGGCTATTAGCTCTCGAACGGCAACAACTTAGTTCGCATACAGCAACAGTTCCCTGGACGGGGAACGCCACCGGCCGCGCAGGGGAGACGCCATCATGTCCGTGCTCAATGCCCTCATCGACGCCATCCGCGGGGGGCGGGTCGAGGTGGTCGACCTCACCGCTCCGCTCAACGCGGCGACGCCCGTGATCAGGCTGCCCGAGCCGTTCGGCAATACCCTTTCGTTCAGTCTGACCGAGATCAGCCGGTACGACGATCGCGGCCCGGCCTGGTACTGGAACGACATCAGCACCGGCGAGCATATGGGCACGCACTTCGACGCGCCGGTGCACTGGGTGACCGGGGCGAACCTGGAGGACGTGGCCCAGGTGCCACCGCAGCGGCTGATCGCCCCGGCGGCGGTGCTCGACTTTACCGCCGAGGCCGCGGCCGACCCGGACTTCCTGCTCGAAGTGGATCACATCCGGCAGTGGGAGAGTGAGCACGGCCCGCTGCCCGAGGGCGGCTGGCTGCTCTACCGCACCGGCTGGGACGCCCGCTCGGCCAGCCAGGAGGACTTCCTCAACGCCGACGCCAACGGGCCGCACACGCCGGGCGTGTCGGTCGACTGTGCCCGCTGGCTGGCGGCCGAGGCGCCGGTCCAGGGTATCGGCGTGGAGACCGTCGGCACCGACGCCGGCGCGGCGCACTCCTTCGACCCGCCGTTCCCGTGCCATTCTTCGCTGCTCGGCGCTGGCAAGTACGGGATCACCCAGCTCCAGAACCTGGCCAGGCTGCCCGCCCAGGGCGCCGTGGTGATCGCCGGGCCGCTGCCGATCACCGGTGGCTCGGGCAGCCCGTGCCGCGTGCTCGCTCTGGTTGAGTCCTGATGCAGGTTGCGCGGGCCGTCGCTGACACCCTCGCCGAACTGGGAGCCGACACGGTCTTCGGCGTGGTCGGCAGTGGCAACTTCCGCGTCACCAATGGGCTGACTGCCCGCGGTGTCCGGTTCGTCGCCGCCCGGCACGAGGGCGGCGCGGCGACCATGGCCGACGCCTGGGCGCGGCTGGCCGGGAAGCCGGGGCTGCTGACCGTGCACCAGGGGCCTGGGCTGACCAACGCGCTCACTGGCATCACCGAGGCGGCCAAGAGCCGCACGCCGCTGGTGGTGCTCGCCGCCGATGTCGCGGGCGCGGCGGTGCGGTCCAACTTCCGGATCGACGTGGCCTCGATCGCGACCGCCGTGGGCGCGGTGCCCGAGCGGCTGCACTCACCGGAGTCGGCGGTCGCCGACACCGTGCGGGCGTACCGGACCGCCGTCCGGCAGCGCCGCACCGTGGTGCTGGCCATGCCACTGGATGTGCAGGCCGCCGAGTGCGGCCCGCCCGAGGTGCCGGACGAGCCCGCGCCCTCGGCGGCCGCCCCGGCGCCGGACGCCGCCGCCGGGCTGGCCACGGCGCTGGCCGAGGCCAGCTGCCCGGTGTTCATCGCCGGGCGTGGCGCACGGGCCGCGGCGGCCCGCGGCGACCTGGAGAAGCTGGCCGACGCCTGCGGGGCACTGCTGGCGACCTCGGCCGCGGCCAAGGGGCTGTTCCGGGGCAGCCCGTGGGATCTGGACGTGAGCGGCGGGTTCGCCTCACCGGTGGCGGCCGAGCTGATCAAGGGCGCGGACCTGCTGGTCGGCTGGGGCTGCTCGATGAACATGTGGACCATGCGGCACGGCACGCTGATCGGGCCGGGCTGCCGGGTAGTGCAGGTGGACGACGACGAGGCCGCCATCGGCGCGCACACACAAGTGCAGTTCGGCGTGGTCGGCGACGTGGCCGAGACGGCGCGCGCGGTGGCCGCCGTGCTGCCGGCCCACGCGGTCGCCGGGTCGCATCCGGCCACCGGCTACCGCTCCCCCAGGATCCGGCAGCGGATCGCCCGCACCGCCCGCTGGCGGGACGTGCCCTACGCCGACGAGAGCGACTCCGCCCATATCGACCCGCGCACGCTGTCCATCGAGCTGGACGACCTGCTGCCGGCTGACCGGCTGGTCGCGGTGGACTCGGGCAACTTCATGGGCTACCCGAGCATGTTCCTGTCCGTGCCCGACGAGCAGGGATTCTGCTTCACCCAGGCATACCAGTCGGTCGGGCTCGGGCTGGCCTCGGCCGTCGGCTCGGCGATCGCCCGGCCGGACCGGCTGACCGTGGCGGCGCTCGGCGACGGCGGGGCGCTGATGGGGATCAGCGAGCTGGAGACCGTGGTCCGGCTCGGGCTGCCCATGGTGATCGTGGTCTACGACGACGAGGCCTACGGCGCCGAGGTGCACCACTTCCAGCCGGACGGCCTGGCCACCGGGACGGTCACGTTCCCGCCCGCCGACATCGCCGAGATCGGGCGCGGCTTCGGCTGTGACGGGGTGACGGTCCGCCACCGGGAGGACCTCGAACAGGTCCGCCGCTGGCTGGACGGGGCCAGGGAGCGCCCGCTGGTGATCGACGCGAAGATCACCAGCAAGCGCGGCTCCTGGTGGCTCGAGGAGGCGTTCCGCGGCCACTGACCGCGGCGGAGGCGTTCCGCGGCCACTGGTTGCGTGGCC
>Ga0070733_10003758_pt1 | contig 10291 bp, 10 predicted proteins | sample Coa_R1_9_FD_66450 | JGI IMG/M metagenome (GOLD analysis project Ga0070733, IMG submission 66450) | Surface soil microbial communities from Centralia Pennsylvania, which are recovering from an underground coalmine fire - Coalmine... | ecosystem: Environmental > Terrestrial > Soil > Unclassified ... | reverse complement strand
TATGGCGAAAGCGGCACGGGCAAGGAACTCGTCGCCAGGGCGCTGCATGCCAGCAGCTCGAGAAGCTCGATGCAGTTCGTGGAAGTCAACTGCGCGGCGATACCCGAAGAGCTGATCGAATCGGAGCTGTTCGGCCACCGCAAGGGGAGCTTTACCGGCGCGAGCGAAGACAAGGTGGGGAAATTTCAGAAGGCGGACGGCGGCACGCTCTTCCTCGACGAAATCGGCGACATGAGCCTGAAGACGCAATCCAAAGTTCTGCGCGTCCTGGAAGAACGGCGCGTGGAGCCGCTGGGATCGAATCAGCCGGCCACCGTGGACGTTCGCGTGATTGCGGCAACCAACAAAAAACTCGAAGAGGAGATCAGCCGCAATGCTTTCCGCGAGGATCTTTTTTACCGGCTCAACGTGATTCCTTTCTACGTACCCGCGCTGCGCGAGCGGCCGGAGGACGTTCCCATTCTGGCGTCGCACTTTCTCCACACATTCTGCGAAGCGTATGGCAAGAAGGACAAGGAGTTCAGCGCGAGCGCCATGGAAGTGCTGCTCGCATATCCTTGGCCGGGAAATGTGCGCGAGCTGAAGAACCTGGTGGAGCGGCTCGTCATCATGTGCCCGTCGCCGCGAATCGAGCCACATCACCTGCCGCCCGAGCTGTTCCGCGGCGCGTCGAAGAGCCCGCAAAAACCCTACGAGAGCCTGCAGGAAGCGCGGTCGGCTTACGAGCGCGAATTCGTGTTGCGCAAGCTCGAAGAGAATCGCTGGAATATGACGAAGACGGCCGCCGCTCTCGGCCTCGAACGCAGCCATCTCTACCGCAAGATGCGTTCCCTCGGAATTGCGCCTTCCAAGGCGTCCTAAGCCGCAAGCCCGCGAGATTCTCTACTCTTGAGCCTCGCTGATCTGTTCCAGCTGGCGGCGCCAGTCGAGTTGCCGGACCAGCACCGCATTTTGCCGCCAGTTTGGCTGGACCTTGACGAAGATCTCGAGGAAAACGCGCGTACCCAGTATTTCTTCCAGCTCTTTGCGCGCCTCCGTACCGATTTTCTTTGCTGTCGCGCCTGCCTTTCCGATAAGAATTCCCTTCTGCCCTTCGCGCTCCACGTAGAGTGTCGCGCGCATCCGAATCAAATCTTTACCCTCTTCAAAGCTATCCACGAGCACGGCCAGAGCGTGCGGCACTTCTTCGCGCGTCGTAAGAATAGCCTTTTCGCGGATGATTTCGGCGGCCAGGAAACGCTCGGGCTGGTCCGTGAATTGATCCGGCGGAAAATACGGCGGCGCTTCGGGCAGCCGCGTGAGCCAGTTATCTACCAGGTCCGAACAGCCCTCGCCCGTGAGGGCGGAGATCGGAAATATTTCGGCAAACTCGAATTCCTGCCGGTAGCGATCGATCAAGGGTAATAGGTGATGCTTGGGGATCCGGTCAATCTTATTGAGAAGCAGAAACACCGGCCCCTCGAAACGCTTGATCCATTCAATGGAGAAGCGGTCGCCCGCTCCGAAATGCACCGACGCATCCACGATCAGCGAGAGGATGTCGATTCCTTCGCAGGCATGCTGAAGCTCGTCCATCATCTGCCGGTTCAGGACATTTTCGGCCTTATGGATTCCGGGCGTATCCACGAGGACAATCTGAGCGTCGTCTCGGTTCAGAATTCCCTGGATGCGGTTCCGCGTCGTTTGCGGTTTCGGTGAAACGATGGAGACCTTCTGCCCGACAAGCTTATTGACCAGCGTGGATTTGCCTGCATTGGGCCGGCCGACGATCGCGACAAAACCGCACTTGAACGCCATGGTAGGAACGATTGTACGCTAAGCGGCACAGCGGTGAGAAATGCGAAGGCTTCCGCGCGCGCTCGGAACTAGGGGAACTTTCGGTGCTCTGACGCTTTAACAGCTACGAAGCGCCGGGCGAAGCGACCCCCGCGGCGAGGCGTCGCGCGCGAACGCGCAGCACTTTGCGCTGGTTGGCTTCAAGCACTTCGAAGCGGAGACCATCCGCATCGAACACTTCGCCGGTGCGAGGAACGTGGCCCGCAACACCATTCAGCAGCCCGGCAATCGTTGATGCTCCCTCATGCCGCGAAGACGGATCAAGCTCGATGCCGAATAGCTCGCTGACTTTGTCCACGGGCGTGCTGCCGCGAAGAACCATCGTGCCGCCCGATTCGCGGACGACGTCCGGCGCAGGCCGGCGGTCCTCTTCGCCGATTTCACCCACGATTTCTTCCACGAGGTCTTCCACCGTCACGACCCCCGCCATCAACCCGTATTCGTCAATTACAATGGCCATCTGCTGGCTCTTCCGCTGCAGATCCTTCAGCAATTCGGAGCCGAACTTCGTGTCCGGGACGAACAGCGCCGGCCGCATGAGTTCGCTCACTGTGCGATGAGCGGCCTCCCGGTCGGCCACCCCCAAGATGTCGCGCGCCACCACGATGCCCACGATATCGTCGAGCGATCTCTCATAAACGGGCAGCCGCGAAAATTTCGTTTCCACGATCAGCTCGCCCAGCTCTTCCAGGCTGGCAGAAGCCCGAATGGCAACCACGTCCGGGCGCGCGGTCATCACATCTCGCACTCGCTTATCGCCGAATTCGACGACCTGTTCGATTAGGCGCGCGTCGTCCTGTTCAATGATTCCCTCTTCCGTGGCGGCGTCCACCAGCGCCTCGATGGACTGCTGCTCGGTGGCGGGCGCGGCGTGCTCTTCTTCGTCGGACAAATGAAGAACGGAAACGAGAAGCTCGAGGCCCGCTTGGATGGGCCAGATGAGCCACACGCATGCACGCACGAACGGCACGAACGGCGCCACCCAGTTTCCTCGAACTCCAAGCAGAAGCAGGGAAGGCAGGATGTGCATCCAGAGCACTACTTCCGCACCGAGGAAGAAAATCATTTCCAGCGCCGCTTCCCAGCTTCCCGGCACGAAGAAAATCACGCCCCGCGCCGTGAAGCCGGCAACAAGAACAAGCCAGAGGCGCGCGAGGAGACTGAATGCAAGCGCGGCGCGGCTGCGCTCCATCTTGAAACGCGGCTCGATTTCAGCCTCGAACGTTTCAAGGTGGGCATGGACGCGCCGCGCGGTTACCCGCCCCAGCTCTCGGTAGGCGCGATCCAGGTAGGCGAAAATCGGCAGTCCGGCCGTCAGCGCAAGTACACCCAGAGTGTAGAAGAGCCCCGACATGGCCTAGGCGAGCCCCAGCTCGCGGCGGAGGCGTTGCTCGCGGCGATTCATCTGGCCCGAGTCGGTTTCGTGGTCGTAGCCCATCAGATGAAGCATACCGTGGAGAATGAGGATGCGCATCTCTTGGCTGAATTCGCGGCCGTAGCGCCGGGCGTTCCGGCGAGCAATCGCCGGGGCAATGGCGATATCGCCAAGATAGGATGCGCGGGAAGTTGATGGACCAACAAAATCAAAGGACGGCCGTTCTCCGCGACGACGTTGCCTCCCGCGATTTTTCCGGGCCCGCCTCGTTTCTTCAGCCGCAAAGGATAGTACGTCGGTCGGACTTTTTTTGCCACGATAGGCGCGGTTCCACTTGGTCATTTCGGCGTTTGTAACGAGGCAGATCGTCAGCGCCTCGGAAGGCAGGCGCAGTTTCCGGCGTGCGCGCTCCGCAAATCTCTCGAGGGCCGGAAGAGAAAAGCTCACCCGCCGCTGCCGATTCAGTATCAAATGCCTATTCGCGATGATTGCTCTCGCGCGAATTGCCTCGATTCGAGCCGCCGGCCTGGCCGCCGTCATATTCGTCGTAGGCCTTGATGATTCGCTGAACGAGGCTGTGCCGGACGACATCGCGCTCGTCGAAGTAAATCAGTTCGATGCCTTCAATTTTGCCGACCACGTCAATGGCTTCCACCAGTCCGGAGCGCCGGCTGTTGGGAAGGTCAATCTGCGTAATGTCGCCGGTGATCACCGCCTTGGAATTGAATCCGAGGCGCGTCAAAAACATCTTCATTTGTTCGCTGGTCGTGTTCTGAGCCTCGTCGAGAATGACGAAAGAATCGTTCAACGTGCGGCCGCGCATGAAGGCCAGCGGAGCGACCTCGATGGTATCTTTTTCGAGGAAACGCTCGAGCTTGTCCGCTTCGAGTAAATCGTGAAGCGCGTCGTAGAGCGGCCGCATGTAGGGATCCACTTTCTCCTGCAGCGTACCGGGAAGGAAACCGAGCCGCTCGCCGGCCTCGACGGCAGGCCGCGCGAGAATGATCCGATTCACTTGCTTCGAGAGCAGCGCCGAAACGGCCATGGCCACTGCGAGATACGTTTTCCCGGTTCCCCCGGGCCCGATGGCGAAAACCATGTCGTAGGTCTCGAGGGCCTGCATGTAGCGGCGCTGGTTCGTGCTCTTGGGCGAAACCCCCTTCTTGCCAAGCACGCGCGTATGCAGCGGCGAAAAAGACCCGCGAAGCTCCGAGGCAGGGACCTCGTTTGCGACCCGCAGCAGGGCCTTCACCTCTTGGCTGTCGGGAATGCGGCCTTCGCTGACGCGCCGGTTGTATTCATCGAGAATCTGGCTGGCCCGCTCCACCTGTTGCGGAGCGCCCTCAATTTCAAGGTCATGGTCTTTCAGGTGGGTGGTAACGCGCAGCGTGGATTCAAAGAGCTTCAGGTTCTCATCCAGGGTTCCGAAGAGCTCGTTGATGCCCCCAACCAATCGGACGGTTTGCTTCATCAAGTTTGGCTGCCGCATGCCTCCGGCGCACGAAATCGCAAGTATGTCTGCGTAGCGTAGCGCGGGAAATGGAGAGGGTCAAGGCACGGAGCGGGGAATTCACCGCACAGTAACATTGCCAATCGAGAGCAGGAATGCCTGCAATTGTGAGCGTGTTCTAATGCTTTTCCGCCTATTGGACGATAGTAAGACATACGAGGATTGGGGCCCGGCTTGCCGTTGCGAAGTGCGCCCGAAACATCTAGATTTGTAGAGTACCAACGGAACCCCATGGCAGAGACGAAAGCTCCGGCATCCGCCCTTCCCGCCGAGGGCGTTTATAGCGAAAAACGGCGCACGCAGCGCGTGCATATCACCATGCCCGTAATCGTCCGCGGCAAGAACGGCGAACAGCCCTTCGAGGAAGAAGCAGTCACAATCTCCATGAACGCAAACGGATGCATGGTCCTCCTCGTAATGCCCGTCAAGCGTGCCCAGCATGTCTCGATCGTCAACCCGAAGACGGCGGAAGAATTACCCTGCTCCGTTGTCTATCTTGGGAAAAAGGTTGACGGCAAGACCGAGGTGGGCTTCGAGTTTTCCGAACCATCTCCGCTGTTTTGGCGCATCGCATTCCCCCCGGAAGATTGGGATCCTTCCGAGCGCAAGCTCCCTACTACCCACGTACAGCGACCTCGGCGTTAGATCCGGCGAAGGTCCTGCGATCAAATCCCCTTCATCGGTTCGGTGGCGGAAACTGCACTTTGGGTGCTTCGTGAGAAGCAGGCGCAGCCTCGAAGTAAGCATTGTTACGCTGGAAGCCGGCCCAACCTGCAAAGATGCTGTTCGGGAACTGGCTGATATACGTGTTGTAGGCCTGAATCGAATCGTTATAGCGCTTGCGCTCGACGGCAATGCGGTTCTCGGTGCCGGCAAGCTCGTCCTGAAGGCGAAGGAAGTTCTCGTTCGACTTAAGCTGCGGGTAGTTTTCGACAACGAGGAGCAAACGGCTCAGAGCAGTGTCTAGCTGGCCGTTCGCTGCGATCTTGTCTTGTGGCGTCCGGGCGCCGCCAAGAGCGGCCCGGGCTTTGGCGATGTCGTCGTATACGGTCTGCTCTTGAGCCGCGAACCCCTTCACAGTTTCAACCAGGTTCGGAATCAAATCCGCGCGGCGCTGCAGGACGACGTCCACCTGCGCCCAGTTCGACCGCACCTGCTCGTTCAAGCGCACCATTTCATTTTTCCGCGAGACGTACATCCCCCCAAAGATCAACGCGACGAGCAGTGCCAGTGCGACAATACCGCCTATTACTGCGGCAACTATTTTCATCAAACGCCTCCTATACGGGAATGCTCAATTTCTTCAACGTACCTCGAGCCGGCGATCTACCTCATCGGTGACAACCTCGACGAACTCCAGGTATGTCTGCAACGTCGCTTCCACATCGATTTCGCCGTGCTTCCGCTTCCCTTCTCGCAGATCGAGGATCGCCTGAAACGCGGAAGGGTTCGCGCCGGTCAAAACCGCGACTTGCTCGACAGCCTCCCGCTTGCTTGCGGCCATCGGCTGGTCCATAGCAAGCAGCGCGTGCCGAAAGAGCGTGCAGAATGTGGAAATGGAGTCGAGCATGATACCCAACAGCACCTTGTTATCGTGCGGCGCCGTGAGGATTGCCTGGCGCAAGCGGAGCCAGCCCGTGCGCAGCTCCCGTTCCACTTGAAGCCGGTGAAGATGCAATGGCACTTCAAAAGCGGCCAGAAAATCATTGCCGTAGAGCATCCGGTGGCTCTGCTGGATATCGAAAAGCTCGATGGCGAAAATGTCGGCAGAGCGGCGAAGCTCCTCGAGGGTAAAAACAAGCGGGACCGGATTGCGCTGCCGCACCCACCAAGAGGTAACGTCATGGAGATTCTCGAGTTCGGCTGCGCCCGCGCGCTCCAGGATGCAAAGAATATTCAGATCGGAATGCGCCGCGAGAAATTCGCCCGTTGCGGCCGAACCGAATAGGACTATAGCGCGCAGATTGTCGCCCGCGGCTGTGTTCAGTTTTTGGACAAGTTCCGTCAGTTTTGATTCCATCGTAATTTTCGCCCGCTCAACCTAGATCGTTGGCCTCTTGGATCAGCCGTTACCAGCTACCGCTCGCGCCGCCTCCCCCGAATGATCCTCCGCCGAATCCTCCAAAGCCACCGCCTCCTCCGAACCCACCACCGCCTCCCCAGCCTCCTCCACCTCCCCCGCCGCCCCCCATCATGCCGCCCACCATGGGACCGATCCACCACCCACCGCCGCGGCGATTGTAACGATTCTGGGGACCAAAACCACCCCCGCTCATCGCCCGAATAATCAGATAAATCACAAAGATGAGTACAAGAATCCCAATAGGATTGCTGCGATGCTCGCTCCGTTGCGCCGGACGCCTCTCGGGAGCAGCGCCCTGGAGAGTAGTCAGCGTTATGCCCTTGTCCTGCGCGATCACTTCGGCCACGCGACGCGTCATCAGCAGCATTGCTCCGCTGTAGTTTCCTTGCTGCAAAGTGGGGACCACTTCTCGCTCGAAGCCGCCTACTTTTCCGTCCGGCAGAATCGGCTCGAGCCCATATCCAGCTTCGATCCGATCTCGACGATCCTGCACAGCGAGGAGGATCATCACTCCCCGATCCAATTGCTTTGGGCCGACGCCCCAGTGAATCGCCAGATCAATCGTGAAGTCTTCGATGGATTCTCCACCGAGCGATGTAACCGTCACCACGGCGATTTGCGCATTCGCCTTGTGGTCCACTTCGCCGCAAAGCGCGGTCAACTGATCCCGGGCGGGCTGGTTGAGCACGCCCGCAAAATCATTCACGTATCCGCGCTGCTTCAATTGCTCGGGTTTCTGGGCTCCCGCGGTGCTCGCAAGGAACAACATCAGCGCAACGAACAGAATCGCGCGGAGCGCACGGCGCAATTTTGAAATGGAAATAAAATCGGTTCGTATAGGGACGCAAGTGCGCGGGGAAACGAAAGCCGCACACTTCCGCTTATTACGCATTGTCAATTTGGGCGCGCTGGAGGCGGTCGGAGTAATCAATGTAGACTGTCTTCCACTCGGAGTAGAAATCGAGCGCGGCTTCGCCGGACTCTCGGTGGCCGTTGCCCGTGTTCTTGATTCCGCCAAAGGGTAGATGCGTCTCGGCGCCGATCGTGGGGGCGTTGACGTAAACGATGCCGGTCTCGAGATCCCGCTGCGCGCGGAAGGCGTTGTTGACGTTGCGCGTGTAAATCGCCGCGGAGAGGCCGTAGATTACGCCGTTGGCGATGGCAATGGCGTCGTCAAACGTGTCGAACGGAATCACGGATACCACCGGGCCGAAGATTTCTTCCTGGCAGATGCGCATCTTCGGTTCGCAATCGGTGAAGATGGTCGGCTCGTGGAACCATCCTCGCGCGTACGTTCCGCTTTGCAGACGATGCCCGCCGGTTGCCAGTTTTGCCCCGTCGTTCTTGCCGATCTCGACATACTTCATTACGGTATTGAGCTGCTGCTCGTTGATCGAAGGACCCATCTCCGTGGTGGGATCGAGGCCGTCTCCGACTTTCAGCGATTTCGCGCGCGCCACGAATTTCTCGACGAACTCGCCGTACACTTTTTTATGCACCGCAACGCGGCTCGCTGCCGTGCAACGCTGGCCGGTGGTGCCGAAGCCGCCCCAGATGGCGCCGTCCACAGCGAGATCGAGGTTGGCATCGTCCATCACGATGATGATGTTCTTCCCGCCCATTTCCAGATGGCACTTCTTGAATGTGGGCGCGCAGGCCTGGCTGATGATGCGTCCCACTTCCGTGGAGCCGGTGAAGCTGACGAGCCGGACGTCCGGATGATTCAGCATGGGAGCACCGGCTTGCGGCCCTTCGCCGAAAACGACATTCATCACACCTGCCGGCAGCCCCGCTTCGGCGAGCACTTGAACCAGGTTGTACGTTGAGAGCGGCGTATCTTCCGCAGGCTTGATGACCACTGTGTTCCCGCAAACCAGGGCGGGCATCGCTTTCCACGACGGAATCGCCATCGGAAAATTCCACGGCGTGATCAGCCCGGCCACGCCGATCGGCGAACGGACGGACATGGCGAATTTGTCCGGAAGCTCGGACGGCGTGGTCTGCCCGAACTGGCGCCGACCTTCGCCCGCCATCAGGTAGGTCATGTCAATGGCTTCCTGAACGTCGCCGCGCGTTTCCGCCAGGATTTTGCCCATTTCGCGCGTCATATCGCGCGAGAAATCTTCCTTGCGCTGGACGAGGATTTCGGCGGCGCGATAGAGAATTTCGGCGCGCTTGGGCGCGGGCGTGAGGCGCCACTTATTGTAGGCGGCCTTGGCAGCGTCCACGGCGAGCGAGACGTCTTCTTCGGTGGAAGCCGGGAACATGCCGACAAGCTCGCCGGTGTTCGCCGGATTGCGGTCCTCGATGGCCTGACCGCTGCGAGCAGGCACCCACTCTCCATTGATGAAGTTCTTGAAAACCTTGGGCATCGCTGCCGTTGCCATACGCATTCCTCCGGACGTCTGATCTTGTGAGCCGCTGTATTTGGTTCGGTAACCCGATTAGATGCCGCGGCAAAATTGCGGATTCAGAGTAGCAAGAACCGTGATGAGTGGCTAGTGGACCTGATGGCCGTCGCGGCATCGAGGCTAAAGATTAGAACTGAGGGGGCTTGGGTGCTGAAGCACTCGAGACGGATTGCGTGCTTGCGTTAGCTGCGGTTGGGGCAGGCGAAGGCTGTTGCGACGAGGGTGCCGGTGGATTTGCGGCAGGCGCAGCGGAGCCGGCTGGTGCGGGCGGAGTCGGCGGCTTGGGCGCGGAGACGCCCGCGACGCTTGAGCCAAGGCCCAGCTTCTGAAGGCTGAGCGCGTCGAGCTTGCCTGACGGCTCGAGGCCCTTGGACGACTGGAATTTCTGCATGGCCTCTATGGTGTTTGAGTCCCACTTGCCGTTTGGCTCTCCCTGATAAAAGCCGTCGCGGGCGAGCGCGGACTGAATCTCGGAAATGCGCTGGGGCGTGGGAGCTTTTTGGGTGGGCTCGCGCTTCGCGGAGCGCTTTTTTGCAGAAGTCTTCTTCTTGGCCGGAGCGGGCTTCGCCGCAGAATTTGCGGACGAGCTTTGCTGTTGCGGATTTGTGCGCGGCGCCGGTCGCGCGGCCGCAAGGGACGGGCATACGCAAACAAGGGCCGTCACGAGAGAAAGAAAATTGTGTAATCGTCGCATTTGTTTAATAGACGCGCGAAGCAGCGATTCGGCATGCTCGAGCGGGTCGGCGCATCTTTTGATTATGCCAGCTTTAGTTGGCGACTCAAGACGCGAAGATAAGATGACGCGTATGAAGCAATGGATTTCCGAACGAGAGACCGCCGGCCCTTCGGCTCCCCCATGGACAAGCAACACGCCGCAGTCCATGCAAGACATACCGATATCGCGTGGGCGCTATTGCGCGGGAACGGCTCCCGCGAGGAAGAGCGTAAGGACGCGATCATTATCGGTACGGCGCGCGACGCGATAGAGAACGTCTTGTCCGGGCTTCAGCTTTGCCACCTCACGGTGATAGTCGTTCATGCCGCCCACGGGAACGTGATTGATTTCCGTGATAACG
>Ga0070733_10003757_pt1 | contig 10297 bp, 7 predicted proteins | sample Coa_R1_9_FD_66450 | JGI IMG/M metagenome (GOLD analysis project Ga0070733, IMG submission 66450) | Surface soil microbial communities from Centralia Pennsylvania, which are recovering from an underground coalmine fire - Coalmine... | ecosystem: Environmental > Terrestrial > Soil > Unclassified ... | reverse complement strand
GATCGAGCAGCGGATGCAGGCGTAGTAACAGATCACAACGTCATCTAGATGATGACGTTGTTCTGTCTGGATCAGGTAATCACTTTTGTAGAACATTCGCAGGCGTGGCGGTGCGTGGCTCTGACGTGGCGCACGTGAGGAATATCTACCACCATCTGTCGCCTTCGATTCTGTGGGAATTGAAGGCGCGGGGCATTCCCGTCCTGTATCACCTGAATGATTTCAAGCTACTGTGCCCGAGCTACAACCTGGTGTCGCAGGGGGAAGCCTGTGAAGCATGTGCGGATGGTTCATTCCGGCATGTGCTGCGGTCGCCGTGCTATCCCGGAATGTTGGCACGCGCGGCCCTCATGGTTGAGGCATACGTGCAGCGTTGGCTGGGAACGTATGAAAAGTGCGTCAACCTTTTCCTGGCGCCGAGCGAATTCGTGCGCGACAAATTTGTGGAACACGGCTGGGAGCGCGAGAGGTTTGAAGTGCTGCCGCACTTTCAGGAACTCTGTCAGATATCTCCGACCGCCACGGCTGCGGACGCACCGCTGCTTTACTTCGGAAGACTCTCCGCGGAAAAAGGAGTAGACGATCTGCTGCGCTCCATGCAGCAGCTTCCGCAGGCCAGACTGGTTGTGGCCGGAGATGGGCCGCAGCGGGGGGAACTGGAGCAGCTGGCTTCGTCGCTGGGGCTCAGGAATGTCGAATTTGCCGGGCACGTGGGGGCGACGGAGCGCGACCGTTTAATTGCCCGATCCCGATTCACCGTTCTGCCTTCGCACGCTTACGAGACTCTGGGCAAAACGATCCTGGAGTCGTACGCGTGCGCGCGGGCCGTAGTGGCTTCGGATCTGGGCTCGCGGCGTGAACTGATCCGGCCGGGAGAAACGGGGCTGCTTTATCCCACGGGAGACGCTAACGCGCTGGCCGACGCCATCGCGACCCTTTCTTCTCAGCCCGAACTGGCGCAGCGCATGGGCAAGGCAGGGCGGGAGCTGGTGCGGCGACGCCACGCCCCTGAAGAACATTACGCGAAACTGGTCGGGATCTACCAGGACCTGGCTGCAGCCCGCCGGCGGCGAGACGGCCGTCTGATCGTGACGAGGTCGGCCGCGCCCTGGGAAGCATCGTCGAAAGGAGCGCGGGCAGCAGTCGGCGATGTCACCCCCCTGCAGCCGAGAAAATTGCGGCTCGCGTTTATTGGGGGCAGGGGTGTGATCTCGAAGTACAGCGGCATCGAAGCCTACTACGAAGAAGTTGGCAAACGCCTTGCGGAAATGGGGCACGAAGTCACGGTGTACTGCCGAACCTATTTCACGCCTCCGCAGGAGCAGCATAACGGCATGCGGCTGGTGCGGCTGCCGACCATCCGATCGAAGCACCTGGAGACGCTCGCGCACACGCTTTTGAGCACGGCGCACGCGCTCACGCAGAAATACGATGTGGTGCACTATCACGCGCTGGGTCCGGCGCTTTTCTCGTTTTTGCCGCGCCTGGCGAGGAAGAAAACGGCGGTGACGGTGCAGGGACTCGACTGGCAGCGCAAGAAATGGGGCGCCGTGGCTTCGACCGTGTTGCGGCTGGGCGAGCGTGCGTCGGTACGCTTTCCCAACGCGACCATGGTGGTTTCGCAGGCATTGCAGCAACGCTATCGCGAGGCGCATGCGATCGAAGCCTTTTATGTGCCGAACGGCGCTGTTATGCGGGAGTGGCGGGAGCCGCGAAAAATTCTGGAGTGGGGACTCGAACCGGGGAACTACGTGCTGTTTCTGGGAAGATTCTCGCCGGAAAAAGGCTGCCATCTGCTGGTGGAAGCATTCGAGCAGATTCAGACCGACGCGAAGCTGGTGCTGGCGGGAGCCTCGAGCTATTGCGATGACTACAGCCGGCGCCTGCGCGAGCACGCGAGCGACCGCATCCTGATGCTGGACTGGGTGTCGGGGGAGACGCTTGATGAGTTGATTACCAATGCCATGATCTTCGTGCTGCCGTCAGATCTGGAGGGTCTGTCTCTGGCGTTGCTGGATGCAATGGGAGCCGGTATCTGCGTCCTGGCCAGCGATGTGCCGGAGAACCGGGAAGTCGTGGACGATGCTGGATACACATTTCAGAAGGGAAATGCCACCGACCTGGCGGATCGCCTGCGATTTCTGTTGGCTAACCCGGCCGTTCGGGAAGCCGCCGGGAGTGCCGCGCGGCGGCGGGTGCGGGAGCGGTACCAGTGGGGGGCGATCGCCAGCGACATTGAGAAGGCCTATTTCGAAATCATGAACTGGAACCTGCCGCCGATGCCGCGACGGAAGCCGATTGGGCGGGCCGAGGAAGGCAGGGATGCGCATCGGCGGGCGGGATGATGGGACGAGAGGGCCGGATTCCGGCTTTTTGATAACAATCTTTTTTTGTTTACAATCGGGTGCCCGGCTTCCCGACGCATGATGCGCATGAAGCCGCGGCACTTGCATGTCCACCATTCTTGTCACTGGCGGAGCCGGCTTCATTGGGTCGAACTTCATCCTCCAATGGATGAAGGGCGATGGTGCCTCCCTTATTAATCTCGATAAGCTGACCTACGCCGGAAACTTGCGCAACCTGGAAGCGGTGACGGGCTCGCGAGGCTACGATTTTGTCCAGGGCGATGTTGGAGACCGGGAACTGGTCCGGAGCCTGCTCGAAAAACATCAGCCGGCGGCGGTCGTGCATTTTGCCGCCGAAAGCCATGTGGACCGATCCATTCGCGGCCCTGAGGAATTTATTCGCACCAACGTAGATGGCACTTTTAGGCTGCTTGAAGAAGTGCGCGCGTTCTGGTCGGGACTTGAAGAGACGCCGCGGCGGGAGTTCCGCTTCCTGCACGTCTCAACCGATGAGGTCTTTGGTTCGCTCGGACCCGACGATCCCCCGTTTTCCGAAACCACGGCCTACGCCCCGAACAGCCCGTATGCGGCGTCGAAGGCGGCGTCCGACCATCTCGTACGGGCCTATCACCACACCTACGGCCTCCCTACCCTCACCACGAATTGCTCAAACAACTACGGCCGGTTTCAGTTTCCCGAAAAACTGATGCCGCTGATGATCCTGAACGCCCGCGACGGCAAAGCATTGCCGGTTTACGGCGACGGCAAAAATGTTCGCGACTGGCTATACGTGGAGGACCATTGCGAGGCCATCGCGACCGTACTCCGCCGGGGACGGCCGGGCGAAACCTACAATATCGGCGGCTGGAACGAGAAGCCGAATCTCGAAATCGTCGAGACCATCTGCGATCTGGTGGATGAGATGAAGCCGCGGGCCGGTAGGTCGCGGCGCGAGTTGATTACTTTTGTAAAGGATCGTCCGGGTCACGACCGCCGCTACGCCATGAACGCGGGCAAGATCGAACGCGAACTGGGATGGAAGCCGAAAGAGACGCTCGAGTCGGGCCTGCGAAAGACCGTCCGCTGGTATCTGGAGAACGACGGTTGGGTGCGCGAAGTTACCAGCGGCGATTACCGGCAGTGGATCGCGACACACTACGCGGGGCAGGCGGACGGCAGACAGCCTTCATGACAGAAATCTCTCCATACAAGGGGATCATCCTTGCCGGTGGTTCGGGCACGCGGCTCTATCCCGTGACTCACGCCATGGGCAAGAGCCTGCTGCCGGTCTACAACAAGCCGATGATTTATTACCCGCTGTGCACGCTGATGCTCGGGGGGATTCGCGACATCCTGGTAATCTCCACTTCTGAGGATGTGCCCAAGTTTCAGGCGCTGCTGCATGACGGGTCGCAGTTCGGGATTCGCCTGCGCTATCAGGTGCAACCGAAGCCGGAGGGAATTGCACAAGCGTTTCTGCTGGCTGAGGAGTTTCTGGGAAACAGTCCTTGCGCGCTGGTGCTGGGAGATAATATTTTCTACGGCCACGATCTGGCCAAGGATCTGCGTGAAGCGGCGCAGAAGACCAGCGGAGCAAGGGTTTTCGCTTACCCTGTGCACGATCCGGAGCGCTACGGCGTGGTCGAGTTCGACGCCGGCGGGCGGGCGTTGAGCATCGAGGAGAAACCGAAGCAGCCGAAGTCGCGCTACGCGGTGACCGGACTCTACTTTTATGATGACCAGGTGATCGGCATCGCGAAATCGCTGAAGCCAAGCGCGCGCGGCGAACTGGAGATCACGGATGTCAATCGCGCCTACCTGAGCCGGGGACAGCTCGAAGTTGTGGTCATGGGTCGTGGCATGGCGTGGCTCGATACAGGCACGCACGAATCGCTGATGGATGCCTCACTCTATATTCAGGCGATTGAAAAGCGGCAGGGATTGATGGTTGCTTGTCCTGAGGAAATTGCATATCGCTCGGGCTACATTTCCGCGGCCGACCTGGAGCGGCTGGGCAGTGCAATGAAGAACAACAGCTACGGCGCATATCTGCTGCAATTACTGAAAGAGAAGGTATTCTGAAATGAGCGCAGTCCCGATCATGCCGACGGAAATGGAATCGTTTCGAGTGAGTTCGACCTCCTTGCCCGGGCTCCTGATTCTCGAGCCACGGGTTTTCGCGGACGCGCGAGGATTCTTCCTGGAAAGCTACAGCGAGCGCGAGATGGAAGCGCTCGGAATCACCGGACGATTCGTGCAGGACAATCACTCTTGCTCCCAGCGCAACGTGCTCCGCGGGCTTCACTACCAGATCAAGCAGGCGCAGGGCAAACTGGTGCGCGTAGCAGTGGGAGAAATTCTGGACGTGGCGGTGGACTTGCGGCGGAGTTCGCCGACGTTTGGAGGCTGGCAGTCGGTGCGGCTTTCGGGCGAGAACCGCCGCATGCTCTGGGTGCCGGCGGGATTTGCGCATGGGTTTCGTGTAACCTCCGAGCAGGCGCATGTCCTCTACAAAGCCACCGACTATTACGCGCCCGCGTACGAACGAACGCTCGCCTGGAACGATCCCAAGTTAAAGATCAACTGGGAACTCGAGGACGAGCCACTCGTCTCGGCCAAGGATCAGCGCGGCGTGCACCTGGCCAGCGCCGAAGTCTTCGAGTAAGCCGGGCAATTCGAAAATCATGCGTGTGACCGTCTTTGGCGCCTCGGGACTTCTCGGCCGGGCGCTCATCAGCGAATGGGCTTCCGGACCGCAGACGCCGGGGGCGGACCGGGATCAGGTTGTTGGTCTGAGTTCGCGCGATGCCGACATCCGCGATGCTTCGCAGGTGCGCGCCGCAATCCAGCGTAGCAATCCCGACTGGATCATCCTGGCGGCAGCCTACACCGACGTGGACGGTTGTGAAGGCGATCCGGAACGAGCGTTTGCCGTCAACCGCAACGGAGCTGTGAATGTTGCCCAGGCGGCGGGCGCTGCGGGAGCGAAATTGTTATGGCTCAGTTCCGACTACGTTTTCGATGGAACCAAGAATTCGCCGTACGAGATCGGGGATCGTCGAAATCCACAGAGCATCTATGGACGATCCAAGGCGGAAGCTGAAGAGCAGTTGCTCGAAACGCTGCCGTCGGTTTGCGTCGTGCGTACCTCGTGGCTGTTCGGCATGGGAGGAAAGTGTTTCCCAGACACGATTCTCAAACTGGCGGCGAGCCGGTCGAACCTGCAAGTCGTGAATGATCAGCGCGGCTGTCCGACCTACACGCCCGACCTGGCGCGGGCGATCATCGGGCTGTGCCGCAAGGACGCCGGCGGAATCGTGCATGTCACGAACCAGGGAGACTGCACGTGGTACGAGTTTGCCCGGGCGATTATTGCCGGGGCCGGAGTCTCGACCGCGGTGGCACCGTGTACGACCGAACAGATGCCGCGTCCGGCGAAAAGGCCGGCTTACTCCGTGCTTTCGCCCGACAGTCTAGACGCTTATGGAATCGTCATGCCGCCCTGGCAGGACGCCCTGGCGCGCTATCTGAAACAAAGGTTGGCTGTTTAGCTGGAAAGCCGCTGAGCCTGTTTCCCGCCACTTTCTTCGCTCCGATTGGCTTATTTTCCGGTTACCTCGGTAATCGTTGGTTATGTTTAGCGCCCCCATAGAATGCATATCGTGGAAGGATTGCCGCTCCAGTTCGCCCGGAGATGGACCGCCATCGTGTGCGCGGTGGTGTGTGTTCACATCGGCCTGTCTTTGATGGCCCCGCGGAGCTTTGCGCTCACCGCTTTCGGCGACATCCTGCAGTGCATTCTGCTGATTTGCGCAGTATGGGCGATGTGCATGGTGGTGAAGAAGTCCTCCGGCAAGCAGCGCCTGTTCTGGGCGCTGATGGGCCTGGGCGTCGGCATGTGGCTCAGCGCGCAGCTGTTATGGACCTACTTTGAAGTTTTCCTGCGCCAGGAAACGCCCAACCCGTTCGTGGGCGACGTGATTCTGTTCCTGCACCTGGTGCCGATGATGGCGGCAGTCGCGGTGCAGCCGCACACCCGCAGAGACGATCGCACCGTACGCGTGGGCACTCTGGACTTTTTCCAGCTGCTGATATGGTGGCTATTCCTCTACATGTTTATTGTCATTCCATGGCAATACGTGCATCCGGTGGAGTCGCTGTACGGCACCAGCTTTGACATTCTTTATCTCTGCGAACAGCTCGTGCTGGCGACCGGACTGGTGCTGGTGTGGCGGCGCTCCACCGGGATCTGGCGCCAGGCATATCGCGAATTTTTCGCCGTGACCGCGCTCACGTGCGTGGGATCGCTGATGGCGAATGAAGCCATTGACCTGCATATCTATTACACGGGCAGCCTGTTCGATGTGCCGCTGGTGGCGGCGATGGCATGGCTCGGGCGCATCGGGTTCATGGCCGTCGAAACGCCGTCTCCGGAGCCGACAGAAGATGCCCCTGCCCACGGCTATGGAATCTGGAAAGCACGGCTGGCGATGGCAGCGGTTTTCCTGACGCCGCTGATGGTGGCGTGGGCGGAGTTTGGCGGCCACGCGCATCCGCGAGTGCGCTCATTCCGACTGTATCTGGCGATCGCCGTCATGATTTTGATGGGCGCGTTGGTCATCGTGAAGCAGCACTTGCTCGACCAGGAGTTGCTCAGCCTGCTGCGCCTGACGCGGCACAACCTGGATGAAATGTGCCGGCTGAAAGATGAACTTGAGAGCAAGGAGCAGTCCCTGCGCTGGCACAGTCTTGAACTGCAGCGCAAGAATCTGGAACTGCAGGAAATTTCATTTACCGACGCTCTGACCGGAATCTGGAACCGGCGCTACCTGGAGGAGATCATCACCGCCGAAGCGGGACAGGTGCTGCGCAACTACCAACGCGCACGAGGCAGCGAGATACGCAAGATGGACCACCGCGACCTAGTCTTCATCATGGTGGACGTTGACTTCTTCAAGGAAGTGAACGATGAGCACGGGCATCCTGCCGGCGACCGCCTGCTGCAACTGGTGGCGCAACGATTGTCGACGGTCGTGCGGCGTTCTGACGTGCTGGTGCGGTGGGGCGGGGAAGAATTTCTGATCATGACGCGTTCGGCAGATCCGGCGGGGACGCCGGCGTTCTGCGGCCGCATCCTCGATGTGATGTCGGCAGAGCCGTTCGATCTCGGGCATGGCATCAGCGTGCACAAGACGTGCTCGGTGGGATGGGCGGCGTATCCGTGGTGCCGTGGTGCATTCGAAGCGCTGTGCGCGGAAGAATCCATCGAACTCGCGGACACAGCTCTTTATCGGGCCAAGGGATTGGGGCGCAATGTGGGGGTGGGCATTGTGCCTACGGAAGCAGCCACTCGTAATCCGGCGGCGATCAGCCTGCACTCGATCCAGGAGTCGAGTTCCGCCGAAGCGCGCATGATCCGCACGGAATGTCCGGCACGCGGCACGTTGCCTCCGCTCGAATATGACCTGGATGGGCCGGATGATCGTTTCCTGGATGAACGCCTGGCAGAGAGTCGTTCAGACAGTGAACATCGCGCTGCCGAGAGCCGCGAACGGGAACTGGACAAGAAGGTGCAAGTTGCAAAGATGGAAGCACGAGCGCTGCGGGAATCGCGCTTCGAGCGCCCGCTGCACGATTTGTCCGGCGAAGCCGAGTAAGAGACCCTCCGAGACTTTTTCCTTCTGTCAACGGCCGTCGTGCTTGACCCCGCCGCATAGGTTGAATAGAGTGAACGTCGGCCTCCGAAGTACGCTTACGGAGCGCAAGGACCCGATTCCTCATGAACATGAAGCACGCGTCGAAAAAGACCGGCCTGCGGCAGAAGTCGCAACTGATGTCCGCGTCGGAGATTGAACGCACACTGGTGCGGCTTGCCTACGAGGTGGTCGAGAAGAATGGCGGGGTGGAGGGGTTGGGCCTGGTGGGCATCCGACGGCGGGGCGTCCCGCTCGCCGAGCGCTTAGGCAAAATCATCACCCGCATCGAAAATGCGAAAGTGCCGGTGGGCACGCTTGACATCACCTTCTATCGCGACGATCTCTCCACTCTCGGTCCGAAGCCGGTGGTGCAGGAAAAAGAAATCGGGTTCTCGATCGAAGACAAGAATATTGTGCTGGTGGATGACGTTTTATTTACCGGCCGTACCACGCGAGCCGCGCTGGACGCACTGTTTTCCCACGGTCGTCCACGCCGGGTCCAACTGCTGGTGCTGATTGACCGCGGTTGGCGCGAGATTCCAGTGGAAGCGACCTTCGTCGGACGCCACATACAGACCACGACAAACGAAGTGATCGAAGTGAAGCTCACCGAGATTGACGACGCGGAAAAAGTTCTGCTGATGGAGAAGTAAGGCCGCAGGTTTCGAGCAGACGCCCTCGGCGTCAAAAAATCAAGACCTTCCCGTTTCGCTCAAAACGGGAAGGTCTTTTTGTTTCGTTCTCTGCTTTGCACCAGTCTCGGCGACGACACCTAGCCGAGGCGCGTGCAGACGGCTTTCGTCTGGGTGTAAAGATTCAGCACGTCGTGGCCCATCTCGCGGCCCCAGCCGGACTGCTTGTACCCTCCGAACGGCAGCGCCGCGTCGAAGATGTTGTAGCAGTTGATCCAGACGGTGCCGGCGCGGAGTTGCTCGGCGGTGCGGTGCGCCTTGCTGATATCGCGCGTCCAGACAGCCGCAGCCAGTCCGTATTCACTGTTGTTGGCGCGGGGAATGATCTCCTCGGGATCGGTGAAGGGCATAGCCGTGACTACCGGGCCGAAGATTTCTTCCCGGACGACTTTCATGCTCTCCTTTGTATCCACCAGGACCGTGGGCTCCACGAAATAGCCGCGATCGCCGGCCTTGTGGCCACCGGCAGCGGCTTTGGCGCCCTCGGAGAAACCGGCCTCGAGATATCCGCAGACGCGATTCAGTTGCTCCTCGGAGACCAGCGGTCCCATCTGGGTTTCGGGATCGAGGCCCGAGCCGACTTTGATTTTCTTGGCTTGCGCCGCGACGCCTTCGACCACGCGATCGTAAACCGGCTTCTCGATATAAAGCCGGGAGCCGGCGCAGCAGCACTGGCCGTGATTGAAGAAGATCGCGCTGGCCGCGCCGGGAATGGCGGCGTCCAGATCGGCGTCTTTGAAGACAACGTTGGGAGACTTTCCACCGAGTTCGAGCGAAACCTTTTTCAGATTGCCGGTAGCGGCGCGCACGATCAGCTTGCCAACTTCGGTGGATCCGGTAAAGGCGATCTTATCCACGTCGTTGTGCGCCGAGAGGGCCGCTCCGGCGGTCTCGCCGTAGCCGGGCACGACGTTGACCACGCCATCAGGGAATCCGGCTTCACAGATCAGGTCGCCGAGCCGCAGGGCGGTCAGCGGAGTTTGCTCTGCCGGTTTGAGTACGACCGTGCAGCCGGTAGTCAGCGCCGGGCCGAGCTTCCATGCCGCCATCAACAGCGGGAAGTTCCAAGGAATGACCTGGCCGACCACTCCGACCGGCTCGCGCAACGTGTAGGCGAGATACTTGGCGCCGGGCGTGTAGGGGACGGAGAGCGGAATCGTGTTGCCTTCGAGTTTCGTGGCCCAACCTGCCATGTAACGGAAAAGTTCCACGGCGAGAGGTACGTCCGCCGCGCGGGCTATGGTGAGCGGCTTGCCGTTGTCGAGGCTCTCGAGATAGGCGAACTCCTCGGTGTGCTGCTCAAGCAGGTCGGCGAGCTTCCAGATGAGGCGGCTGCGCTCAGCGGCAGTCATGCGGCGCCAGGGACCGTTGTCGAACGCCTGGCGCGCCGCCTGGACGGCCTGGTTAATGTCTTCGCGATCGCCTTCCGCGACCTGGGCCAGCACTTCGCCGGTGGCTGGATTGTAGGTTGGGAAAGTCTTGCCTGAAGCGGCGTTGACCCACCGGCCGTTGATCAACATCTTGCGTGGCTTCTCAATGAACTCGGCAACCTGCGGATGAATCT
>Ga0070733_10003756_pt1 | contig 10301 bp, 8 predicted proteins | sample Coa_R1_9_FD_66450 | JGI IMG/M metagenome (GOLD analysis project Ga0070733, IMG submission 66450) | Surface soil microbial communities from Centralia Pennsylvania, which are recovering from an underground coalmine fire - Coalmine... | ecosystem: Environmental > Terrestrial > Soil > Unclassified ... | reverse complement strand
CTGTTGGTGGCGCGTCTTCACCGCCGCGTGTCGGGTGAGGTCACGGCATGAGCAGTCGCGAGTCGTTTGCCGAATCGGCGGACGGCGCCGGGCGAGCCCCGGCTCCTTCTAGGCGTCGTCGCAGGCGTCGAGACGCGACGCGCCCGCGGTCGTATCGCTTGCCGGGTGAAGGACCGACTGCGGCATTGAGCGCGGCCTCCGTCGCCGTCCTCGTTGCGATGTGGTGGCTCGCCACGCATCTGCACTGGGTCGCGCCGCTTTTCCTGCCCTCGCCCGAATCCGTTTGGGCGGCATTCATCGACGCGTGGCATGGCCGGATTCAGGGTGGCTTGCCGCTGCCCGAGCATCTCGCATGGAGCACGTTGCGCGTATTCGGCGCGTTCCTGCTTGCGGCGCTGACGGCGGTGCCGGTCGGCATCCTGATGGGTGTGAGCCGCATCGCGCGCGGCCTGCTGGATGCGCCGCTCGAGTTCTATCGGCCGCTGCCGCCGCTCGCGTATTTGCCGCTCGTCGTGATCTGGGTCGGCATCGACGAAACCGCGAAGATCGTCGTGATCTACCTTGCGTGCTTCGCCCCGATCGCAATGGCGGCGCGTGTGGGCGTGAAGAGCGCAACCATCGAGCAGATCAATGCTGCGTATTCACTCGGCGGCGGGTTCTGGCACGTCGTGCGCTTCGTCGTTTTGCCGGCTGCGTTGCCGGAGATACTGACAGGCTTGCGCATCGCGATCGGCTTCGGCTGGACAACGCTCGTCGCCGCCGAGATGGTGGCCGCAACGGCCGGGCTCGGGCAGATGGTGCTCAATGCGTCGAGCTTTCTGCGCACGGATGTCGTTGTGATGGGCATTGTGCTGATCGGCGCGATCGCTTGGGGTTTCGATCTGGCGATGCGGGGGCTCGAGCGCCGGCTCGTGCCTTGGAAAGGGCGGAGCTAGGCGAGCGGGCAACGCGATCCCGACGATCTGGATCTCTGGACGCCGCGCTTCTGGAATTCCGGAAGCCCGGAACAATGCTGCTCGCCGTAGGGATGAAACCCCTTAAAAATCAACCCCTTGCCGCCTCCTATCCAGTTGGCATCGCCCTTGCAATGTAAGAGCCCGCGGCCGCAACGGACCGCCTACTTATTAAAGCAAGGAGACAGCCGATGATCGATTCCCCTGCCTGGCATTTCTGACCCCGTCGCTCAAGGCGACCCTTCGCGCCATGTCGCGCCCACGCCAAGCGAGCGGCCTTCATCGGGTCGCGCCGCGCGCGGGATCGTACCGGCCATCGGCCATTCGGCCCATCCACCCAGTCTGGAACCATCGTGAAGAAACCGTTCTATAAAGTCCTCTATGTCCAGGTGATCGCTGCGATCATCATCGGCATTCTCTTCGGCCATTACTCGCCCGACCTCGCGGTCGACATGAAGCCGCTCGGCGACGGCTTCATCAAGCTCATCAAGATGGTGATCGGCCCGATCATCTTCTGCACGGTCGTCAGCGGTATCGCGGGCATGGAGGACATGAAGAAGGTGGGCCGCGTGGGCGGCAAGGCGCTGCTCTACTTCGAAGTCGTATCGTCGTTCGCGCTCGTGCTCGGCCTCATCGCCACGCACGTGCTCAAGCCCGGCGTCGGCTTCAATGTCGATCCGGCGACGTTGAACGGCAAGGAAGTCGCGAGCTACGCGGCGAAGGCGCACGGTCAGAGCACGGTCGACTTCTTCATGCACATCATTCCGAACACGGTCGTCGACGCGTTCGCGCAAGGTGAAATCCTGCAGATCCTGCTCGTCGCGATGCTGTTCGGCAGTGTGCTCACCCAGCTCGGCGAGCGTGGCAAGATCGTCACCGATTTCATCGAGAGCATCTCGCAGGTGTTCTTCGGCATCGTGCGCATCATCACGAAGCTCGCGCCGATCGGCGCGTTCGGCGCGATGGCGTTCACGATCGGCAAGTACGGCGTCGGTTCGCTGTTGCCGCTCCTCAAGCTGATCGGCACGTTCTATCTGACGTCGGTCGTGTTCGTGGTCGTGGTGCTCGGCATCATCGCGCGCCTGGTCGGTTTCAACATCTTCCGTTTCGTCGCCTACATCAAGGAAGAAATGCTGATCGTGCTCGGCACGAGCTCGTCGGAAGCGGCGCTGCCGCAGCTCATGCAGAAGCTTGAAAAGCTCGGCTGCTCGCGCTCGGTCGTGGGCCTCGTCGTGCCGACCGGCTACTCGTTCAATCTCGACGGCACCAATATCTACATGACGATGGCGGTGCTCTTCATCGCGCAAGCAACGAACACCGATCTCACGCTCACGCAGCAGCTCACGCTGCTCGCCGTGACGATGATCACCTCGAAGGGCGCGAGCGGCGTGACGGGCGCCGGCTTCATCACGCTCGCCGCGACGCTCGCCGTGGTGCCGACGATTCCGCTTTCGGGCATGGTCCTCATTCTCGGCATCGACCGCTTCATGAGCGAGTGCCGCGCGCTGACGAACATCGTCGGCAACGGCGTGGCGACGGTGGTCGTGTCCGCATGGGAGAAGGAGCTCGACCGCGCCCAGCTCGCGCGCGCTTTGCGCCGCGGTGAAGTGACCGTCGACGAGACGGCCGCAGTCTGATGCGATGAATGGAACAGGGCGGTGCGCACCGCGCGCCGCCCTGTTCCGCTCGAAGCGATGAGCACCGCGGAACGAAGCGCGTACGAGCCGGACGGCCCGGCGCGATATGCCAAAATAGTCGATACCCATCGACTGGAATCTGCCACCGTGACGCGCCGCCTGATCGTCGTTATCGCACTTCTCGCGACGCTCGCGGCGGCCTGCGCGTTGACGTGGAGCATCACGTGGCAGCGCGGCGCCGACGAGTTGCGGCGCAACGCGGCGGTGCGCGCCGACCGCACGACGAACGCGCTCAAGAGCACGCTCGAGCGCTACGAGTCGCTGCCTTACTTGCTCTCCGAGCACCCGCTCGTGCAGGACGTGCTCGCCGATCCCACGCCGGACGGCGTCGCGCGCGCCAACCGCTACCTCGAAGACGTCAACCGCCACGCGCGCGCAACGCAAACCTACATCATTCGCGCCGACGGCTTATGCGTGGCGGCCAGCAACTGGAATCGCCCGGACAGCTTCGTCGGCGTCCAATATCTTTTCAGGCCGTACTTCGTCGATGCGGTGAAAGGCGGCGTCGGACGCTTCTTCGGCATCGGTACGATCTCGCACGATCCCGGCTACTTCATCTCGCAGCCGGTCTATCGCGACGGCAAGATCGTCGGCGTCGCGGTCGTCAAGCTCAACCTCGAATGGTTTCCCGGCACCGATGCGTTCGAGCCGCTCGTCGTCACGGACGATCACGGCGTGATCTTCCTGTCGTCGGTGCCGGCGTGGAAATATCACACGGTGCGGCCGCTACCGGGGCCGGTCGCGACTTCGATCTTCGAGACCCGCCAATACGCGCAGCAGACGATCGTGCCGTTGCCGATGACGATCGAGCGAACGCTCGAAGACGGCGCGCGGATCGTGCGCATCGGCGGCGGGCGGCTCGCGCCGCGCTATCTCGCGACGCGCCGCTCGGTCGGCGTGCCGGACTGGCATCTGATCACGATGGCGTCCGTCGATGCGGTCGACACCGACGCGCGCAACGCGACGGTCGTCACCGGTTTCGGCTTCGTGTCGCTGTGCATGCTCGGCTTCTATTGGCGTATGCGCCGCGCGCGTGTGCGCGAGATGGTCAAGAGCCGCACGTTGCTGCAGAAGGCGTATGCGGAGCTGAACCAGCGCGTCGCGGAGCGGACCGCGGACTTGTCCAAAGCGAATGAGCAATTGCAGAAGGAAGTCGGCGAGCGCACGCGCGCCGAGCAGGAGCTGCGAGCGGCGCACGACGAACTCGTGCAGGCGAGCAAGCTCGCCGCGCTCGGCCAGATGGCGGCGGGCATCACGCACGAATTGAATCAACCGCTCGCGGCACTGCGCGGTTTCTCGGACAACACCCGCGTGCTTCTCGCGCGCGGCGATCAGGCGGCCGCGCGCGAGAATCTCGAAGCGATCGCCGCGCTCACCGAGCGCATGGGCAAGATCACGAATCAGCTCAAGCTGTTCGTCGGGCGCGCCCGGCCGCGAAATGAGCGCGCGCTGGTTGCGCGAGCGCTGCGCAATTCGCTGAACCTGCTGCAAAAGCGTCTGCAGGGTGTCGCGCTGGATGTCTCGCTGACGACGGCCGATCGCCCCGAGTCCGCAGACGTTCCCTGCGCGCATCGTGCATTCGACGTGAACGACGAGCACCCGACGCTCGTCGCGCGCTGCGACGATCTGCGTCTCGAGCAGGTACTCATCAATCTGATCGGCAACGCGCTCGACGCGGTCACCGGGCTGGCCGAGCCGCGCATTGCCATCGAGATCGAGGCGGCTGTCACGTCGCTCGCGATCACCGTGCGCGACAACGGCCCCGGCATTGCCGCCGAAGCGCTGCCGCGTCTTTTCGAGCCGTTCTTCACGACGAAGGAAATGGGGCAGGGGCTTGGCCTCGGCCTCGCGATCTCGTCGTCGATCGCGCGCGATTGCGGCGGCTCGCTCACGGCGAAGAACGCAGACGAAGGCGGCGCGGTGTTCGTCTTGACGCTGCGCCGCGCACGCACGCATAGTCCAGACACGCTTCCTTCGTGAATGGAATGCCACCCTTCAAGTGACAAGTGACAAGCGATGGCGAACGGCCTGCAAGTGATCTATATCGAGGACGACGAACTGGTGCGCCGCGCCAGCGTGCAAAGCCTGCAATTGGCCGGCTTCGACGTCGACGGGTACGCGTCGGCTGAAGCGGCGCTGCGCGCGATCGGAGCGACCGCCGGCGCGGGCGGCTCCATCGGCAACGACTTTCCCGGCGTGATCGTCAGCGACATCCGCCTGCCCGGCATGAGCGGTCTGGAGTTGCTCGCTCAATGCCGCGAGCGGGCGCCGGACGTGCCGGTGATCCTCGTAACTGGCCACGGCGACATCTCGATGGCTGTCCAAGCGATGCGCGACGGTGCGTATGACTTCATCGAGAAGCCGTTCGCGTCCGAGCGTTTGATCGAAACCGTGCGGCGCGCTTTGGAACGCCGCATGCTCGTGCTCGAAAACCTCGCGCTGCGACGCGAGCTGGCCGGGCAGCACGCGGTCGCGCCGCGCATCATCGGCCGCAGTCCGGCGATCGAGCAGGTGAGAAAGCTGATCGCAAACGTCGCCCCCACCGATGCCTCCGTGCTGATCAACGGCGACACCGGCGCCGGCAAGGAATTGATCGCGCGCAGCCTGCATGAAATGTCGCCGCGGCGCGCGAAACCTTTCGTCGCGCTCAATTGCGGCGCGCTGCCGGAGCCGATGTTCGAATCGGAGATGTTTGGCTACGAGCCAGGAGCCTTTACCGGTGCGGCAAAACGCCGCATCGGCAAGCTCGAGCATGCGTCCGGCGGCACGCTTTTCCTCGACGAGATCGAGAGCATGCCGCTCTCGCTACAGGTGAAGCTGTTGCGGGTGCTGCAGGACGGCGTGCTGGAGCGGCTCGGCTCGAACCAGCCGATTCGCGTGAATTGCCGCGTGATCGCGGCGGCCAAGGGCGATATGGCCGAGCACGTGGCGGCGGGCACGTTCCGGCAGGACCTGCTCTACCGGTTGAACGTCGTGACGATTGCGCTGCCGCCGCTCGGCGAACGGCGCGAAGACATCGTCCCGCTTTTCGAGCACTTCCTGCTCGATGCCGCCGTGCGCTATGGGCGTCCGGCGCCGATCCTGACGGACGGACAACGGGCCGCGCTCATGCGGCGCGACTGGCCCGGCAACGTCCGCGAGCTGAGGAATGCCGCCGATCGCTTCGTGCTCGGCATCGCCGAGGGGCTTGGCGACGCGGCACGCGGCGCTGGTGGCGAAGCGGCGACGGCATCGCTCAAGGAGCAAGTCGAGCAATTCGAACGCGCGGCCATCTCCCAGGCGCTGGAGCAGGCGGGCGGGGCGGTGGCGCAGGCCGCCGACCGGTTGCAGGTCGGCAAAGCGACGCTCTACGAGAAGATCAAGCGGTACGGCCTCGCGGACCGAGGCGACGCCGGCAAAGACGGCGAGAAGGAGGCGGGCTGATGGTTGGGCGGGAGGTTTCTCTGCTTCAGGAGGTGCTCAATGCCTTCGAGAGCAATTGATCGAGCTCCGCGAACTGCGGCTCGCCGACATAGCGCTTCAGAATCTTGCCGTTCTTGTCGACCAGGAATGTGGTCGGCGTGAGCTGCACGTTGCCGAATTGCTTGGCGGCGGTGCCGTCGTCCATCGCGACCTTGAACGGCAACTGGCGGGTTTGCGCGTAGTTCACCACGTACATCGGAGCGTCGTAGTTCATCGCCACCGCCACGAACTCGAGCCCCTGGCCCTTGTAGCGGTTGTACGTGTCGATCATCTGCGGCATTTCCTTCATGCAGGTCTCGCAGCTCGTCGCCCAGAAGTTGACCAGATAGACCTTGCCTTTGAGATCGGCCGTCGAAATCTTCTGGCCGGAGAGCAGCGTAAACGTCGCGTCAGGCACTTTTTGCTGGCTGCCGAACGCGAAATAACCGGCGACGGCGATCGCTGCGACCACGATTGCCACCGCGAGATAGCGGATGGGATTCGTGCGGCGCGTCGTGGGAGCGGGAGTCTGACTCATGGATCGAACCTCGGAAGCGCTTAAGCGCGAAAAGCCCGGCAAAGAAGCGCAGCTATTGTACCGTCGCGTCGCGGATTTCGCATCGGCGGCGCCACGGTCGGTCTGCTGAGCTTCGGTATAAGGGAGACAGATCCGGTCGCCCGCTCCAGCCGCTTAGGGTGCTTTTCCTCTTGTCGCCGGCGCTTGAGCTTAGTCCCGGTAGTGCTTGCGGTGCTTGTCCTTCTTCTTGTAGCCGCGTTCGTGGTCATCGGCATAGGAATTGTTGCGCGAGATATTGCCGCCCAGCGCCGCACCCGCGCCCCCGCCAAGCGCCGCGCCGACCAGTCCGCCGGTGCTGCCGCCCATCGCGTTGCCCGCCGCGGTGCCGGCCCCGCCGCCGAGCGCGCCGCCGACGATGGCGCCCGTGCGCTCGCGCTTGCTCGACGTCACCGCGCCGCCGGCGCCGCCACCGACAGCGCCGCCGATCACCGCGCCGGTGCTGCCGCCGATCGCGTTGCCGACCGCCGCGCCGGCGACGCCGCCAAGCGCGCCGCCGAGCGCGTTATTCATGTCGCCCGCCATGGCAGGCAGCGAAGCGACAACCGAGGCTGCGACAAGCGTCATTCCCACAATTTTCTTCAACATCTGGTTTACCCGTGGTTTTGAGATAGCGGGCGCTAGTGTAGCAGTCGATATGAAAGTGATTTGTAAAAATGTGTGAGAGATAGGCGGTGGTTTGACGCGGCTCGCGAAGCGGGCGAGTTGGCAAGCGGCCTGGCTATTTGGGGCGCGATAGAGCTGGCGTGGCGCGTGCGGAGATGGCCGCATCGGCAGCGGTTTGCCCATAAGATAAGATCGCGGCGACCCGCGTTTTGCCTCGTTCCCGTTTTCACGTCATCCGTCTTATGTCTCGGTCCGCTTTTAATCTTCTTGCGTCGTTGCGTCCCACCAAGCGCGTGATTGCCCGTGCTGCCTTCGGCTTCGGCATTCGTTCATCAAGGGACGGCTCCGCCCTCGCCAGTTCAGCCGCAGCCGTGCTGCGAGTGTTTGCCGGCGCCGCCATATTGGGTTGTGCGCTCACCGCTTGTTCACCGGACTACGATTGGCGCACGATCATGGACAGTGCCGACGGCTACACGATCGACCTGCCGGCGAAACCGATGAACGACGAGCGCGACGTCGATATCGGTGGCGCGCGAATGAAGATGAAGATGCAGTCGGCGCATGCCGAGGGTGCCGTTTTCGCGGTCGGCACGGTGATTCTGCCGAGCGACGACCCGCAACTGCGGCAAACGGTGCTCGACTACCTGCGAACGGGATTGGCGCACAACCTGAGCGCGGCCCCCGAGGCGCGTACCACGCAGGTTCCGCTTGCTGCGGGCGGCATGGTGCCGGGCCTCGAGATGAGCGTGAGCGGCGACGCGGGCGAAAAGCGTGAGCACAGGACGATACAGGTGCGTCTCGTTGCCCGCGGCAAGCACGTGTACCAGGCGACCATCATTGCCGACAAGGCGCCGCCCCAGGAGCAAGTCGATCAGTTCTTCCAGTCGTTCAAGCTCTACTGATCTTCGGGATGCGGGGGAGCGAAACGCGCGCCTATGATCAAGTCTTAAAGTGAAAGTTCCTTCATAGGATGTGTCGCTAATTGCTGGATTTTGCAACGGTTTTTTATCTATCCACAGCTCTTGTGGATAACTTTGTTGAAAACTCCTCCGCACGACCTCCGGACCCCCATCCTGCGGGGGCTTTCCTTAAAGTGCCCCGAAAGGTGGCAACCGAGAAAACTTAAATAAATCAACGAGCTCCGAATAATCTTTCGGGCGATGCCTTCAAACGGGCAATTGAAGCGGCGATGCCGGGAAATGTGCATAAGTCAAGTCTTGACAGCGGCGTATTGCTATTCCCGATCGGACAAGACTGGCCTTTGCGTTAGGGCTTTCACGCGTTGGCCCACGGGCAGCCTGGGTCGAAACGGCGTTTGACGCCCGCACCGGCGGGCCTACGAAGGTGAGAAAACGCGACGATACTGCACCGCTTCGGCGACCTGCGCGGCGTTGGGGGTGTCGTTGCCGGCGAGATCGGCAATCGAGCGCACGACCTTCAGCACGCGGTAGTGGGCGCGCGCCGACCAGCCAAACCGCTCGCCCGCCTCGCGCAGCAACGCTTCGCCCGTGGCATCGGGGCGGCAGACTTCGTCGACCTCGCGCCCGCTCAATTCGCGGTTCATCTTTCCCTGCCTCGCGAGTTGCCGCTCGCGTGCCGCGACGACGCGCGCGGCGATCGATGCGCTCGATTCCCCGCCCGCCGACGAGCGTGCCGCCAATTCCGCCGGTGTCAGCGCGGGGATTTCGATTTGGATGTCGATCCGGTCCAAGAGCGGTCCCGACAGTTTGCGCAGATAGCGCGTGGCTATCTCCGGCGTGCAGCGGCAGCGGCCGTTCGGATCGCCGCGCCAGCCGCATGGGCATGGATTCATCGCGGCGATCAATTGGCAGGCGGCGGGGAAGTCGGCTTGCAGCGCGGCGCGCGAGATCGTGATGCGGCCGGCTTCGAGCGGTTCGCGCAGGGTTTCGAGCACGTGACGGTCGAACTCGGGCAGCTCGTCCAAGAAGAGCACGCCGAGGTGAGCCAGCGTGATCTCGCCGGGCTGCGGCGGGTTGCGTCCGCCGACCAACGCCGCCGCGCTCGACGAGTGATGGGGCGCGCGAAAGGGCCGCTGCCGCCATTGGACCGGCGAGAACCCGAGCATGCTGGCCGACAGCAGCGCGGCGGACGTGAGCGCTTCATCGTCGCTCATTGGTGGCAGCAGGCCGGGCAGACGCGCCGCGAGCATCGACTTGCCCGCGCCGGGCGGCCCGACCATCAGCACATGATGACCGCCGGCCGCGGCGACCTCCAGTGCGCGGCGCGCGCCGCTCTGGCCGATCACATCGGCCATGTCCGGTTGCGCAGTGGGTGTCGGGTTGCCGATCGAAGGCGCCGCGACCGGCGCGAGCCGCCCGTCTTCCGCGCCGGCGAGGTGAGCGCAAAGCGAAGGCAAATCCGCCGCGCCGTAGACGTCGACACCAGGAACGAGCGCGGCTTCGCTGGCGCTGACGTGCGGCAGATAGAGCTCAGGGGTGCGGGAGTCATCAGGCTCGGGGAGGGCGGCCCTCAAGACGCTGCCGGCGTTGGCTGACAGGCGCTCACAGCGGGCTTGCCCATAGCCGCGCGCCGTGCCGCACGCCATGGCGAACGCGCCGCGCATCGGCCGCAATGCGCCGGTCAGCGATAGCTCGCCCGCGAATTCGCGGTGCGCGAGCGCTTCGGCCGGAATCTGACCGCTCGCGGCCAGGATGCCGAGCGCGATCGGCAAGTCGAAGCGTCCGGATTCCTTCGGCAGGTCGGCCGGCGCGAGATTGACGGTGATCCGCCGCACGGGAAATTCGAAGCCGCAGTTCTGCAACGCCGCGCGCACACGCTCGCGGCTTTCGCGAACTTCGAGATCCGGCAGGCCGACGATCGAAAACGACGGCAGACCGTTGGCGAGATGGACTTCGACGGTAACTTCAGGCGCGCGGCCAGCGGCCGGCGCGCGTGAGCGCACCACGGCAAGCGACATGTTTTCTCCCTGCTAAAGAGGCGCTGTTACTGCCGCCGCCCCTTCGTTTCTAACGACTTCACGGCTCGCTTGCCGGTGAGGCTCAATAGACG
>Ga0070733_10003755_pt1 | contig 10302 bp, 7 predicted proteins | sample Coa_R1_9_FD_66450 | JGI IMG/M metagenome (GOLD analysis project Ga0070733, IMG submission 66450) | Surface soil microbial communities from Centralia Pennsylvania, which are recovering from an underground coalmine fire - Coalmine... | ecosystem: Environmental > Terrestrial > Soil > Unclassified ... | reverse complement strand
TGAAGGGCACGCTGTACGGCACGACTGAGGCAGGCGGCGGTTCGCCCTGCAGCCTTGGCGGCTGCGGAACCGTTTACAGCCTCAGCACGAGCGGCAAAGAGCGAGTGCTGTACCGCTTCACCGGTGGCTCCGACGGAGCGTATCCCGATGCGGGCTTAATCGAAGTGAACGGCGCGCTGTACGGCACGACCTTTACCGGAGGTTCGTCGGGCGTCGGAACCGTCTACAGCATAAGCACGCGCGGCGTCGAGAAAGTATTGCACGGCTTCACCGGCGGCTCCGATGGTGCTTCCCCGCTGGCGGAATTGATCGACGTGAAGGACACGCTCTACGGCACGACGGCTAACGGCGGCGTCTCGACCTGCCCGAGTGGCTGCGGAACCGTTTACAGCATAAACACGAGCGGCAAAGAGAAAGTGTTGTACGGCTTCACCGGTGGCTCAGACGGAGCGTACCCCGAGGCGCCCTTGATCGAAGTGAACGGCAAGCTGTACGGCACGACGTTTTGGGGTGGTGGTTTGGGATGCTACAGTTATGGCTGCGGAACCATTTACCAGATAACGACGGCCGGCGCCGAGGAAGTTTCGTACGCATTCAAACGCGACTCCGACGGTTCACAGCCCGCTGCGGGTTTGATATACGGGAATGGCACGCTCTACGGCACGACGGTGAACGGCGGAGTTTCGCGCTGCTCCGGCGGCTGCGGAACCGTTTACAGTGTAAGCCCGACGGGAGTGGAGAAGGTGCTGCACAGGTTTAGCGGCGGCTCCGGCGGAGCTGAACCGCAGGCCGGCTTGATCGACGTGAACGGTGCGTTATACGACACGACCTCTTCCGGCGGAGCGGATTGCTACGGAAAATTTGGTTGCGGAATCGTCTTCGCGCTGCGCCCCGGCCTCCCAGTCGGCTTCGACCGTCGCATAGGCGCTTATTCCCACGCAACGAACGGCGTGCCATGGCTCCCTGTCGTTCCGCACTCGCGGTCGTGACGGCCGCGCTGCTTGCGGGGTGCACATTCTCGGGCGCGCCCAGCCTACCGAAGGGTCAGAGCAGCACCCAGGCGCGGCGCGTCGCCGGACACGGCTATTCCGTCGCGCACTTCTTCACTGGCCGTCCGGACGGTGCTTGGCCGACCGTAGGACGCCTGGTCTCCGATAAAGCCGGCAATCTCTACGGCGCGACCAATATCGGCGGCACGGGAAATTGCAAGGTTCGAAAAATGCGCGTCGGCTGCGGCACGATCTTCGACCTGAGTCCCTCCGGCACCGGATGGACGGAGCGCGTTCTGTATAGTTTCAAAAATCTCGCAGACGGCGCGGCGCCGTACGGCACGGTTACGTTGGATTCTTCGGGCGATATTTACGGCGTGACGATGAGCGGCGGCAACGACGGCTGTCTGCAGTTCTTCGAGTTTCGCGGTTGCGGAACGGCATTCGAGTTGGTGCGGCACGGAAAGAATTGGAAAAAGCGCCTGCTCCACACGTTCAGCGGCGGCGCGGACGGCGGCCATCCTCGTGGCAACCTTATTCTCGATGAGGGTACCCTCTACGGTACCGCGCACTGCGGCGGGGGTTACTCGTGCTACGGTTCAGAATCGGGCGCGGGCGCATTCTTCGCATTGAGACGTTCCGGTATGGAGTGGAACTTCAGCACGCTGTTCGCTTTCGGCGTGAAAGCCGGCGGCTATCCGACCGGCGACCTCACCCCGAGAGGCCGCAACACGATTTACGGGACGAACGGCGCAGGCGTCTACGCGATGAGTCGCTCTTCGCGCTCGGGCTCGTGGCACGAAACGACAGTCTACTTCTTCCCGGAGGAAACGCTCAAGCTCGGGTCCAGCCCTACCGGCGGACTCGTATTCGATGCCGCCGGCAACATCTACGGCACGACCTCATTCGGCGGTGGCTACTATGCGCCGGAATGCTCTCAAGGGTGCGGCGTGGTTTACGAACTGTCGCCTTCGGCGAGCGGCTCGTGGAGCGAAACCGTGTTGCACGCGTTCACCGGCGGCAGCGACGGCGGAGTCCCCGCCGCCGGATTGGCGATCGACGCGGACGGCAGCGTCTTCGGCACCACGGAGAACGGCGGCGACACGCAGTGCAACGGGGACTTTGGTTGCGGTGTCGTCTTCAGCGTAGTGCCGCACGGGACGGCATCGACGGAGCGCGTTCTCCACACTTTTGAGAAAGACGCTAACGACGGCGGATATCCGTTGAGCGCCGTCACCATCGGCGCCCGCAACCGGATGTACGGAACGACGTGGTTCGGTGGGCCCGGAGGATCTGGCTACGGGAACGGAACGGTCTACGAAATCGCGCGCTAAGCCGAAACCCGCATTATGGTGGAATCGGACTGAACGAACGCGGCGATTGATGAAAGTCAAACATATTGCCGATGCTCTTGCTGGTTTCGTCGGTCGTTCCCAGGCGACCCAGTCTCCACGTGTCTTCAATGAAGCGCACGATGCTGCCGAACTCGTACGTCGAATGAGCTAGCTCGCCTTGCGGCACGTACGGTGAAACGACGATCATCGGCACTCGGAAGCCGGGGCCGCCCTGATCGTCGCGGCTCGGCGGCCGAATGGGATCGTACAAGCCTCCCCAGTCGTCCCACACGACGATGATTGCCGTTGAGTCCCAGTACGAACTTTCCCCAATCGCATTGACGACACCGGCGACCCACGCCGGCCCCGTATCGGATTTATAGCCCGGATGGTCGGAATCCGGACCGTCGGGAATTACCCACGACATCGCGGGTAATTTGCCGTTCGAGATGTCCTGTAAAATGTTGGTTTGCGGGCTCGAGATGTGCTCGCTCCACTCGCTCTTATTACCGTAGACCGAAGAGATCACGAGAAACGCGTTCCACAGCGCGCCGGGCATGAAAGGCTTCAACCCCGGGGTATAGTACTTCCACGAAACGTTGGCGGCATCGAGCAGGTGCGCAAGCGTTTTGTAGTTACTTCCCGACGATGGGAACGCGTTCGTGCACGGATACGGCCCCCCTCGCGTCTCGTACACGAGACTCGTCGTAATCAGCGAGGTCAGGGTTCCGGGTGGCGAAGTGCAACCCCAACTGGATGAAGAGGAAGGACTGTCGATTAGGCTTGCCGTCGAGTCGATCTCGGTGCCGCCGCGGATGAGGTCTTGGTGGGCCGTGAAGTCGCCGCTGCCCTGAGTTTGAAACATGCGGTCGGCCAGAGCATACTCGTTGGCTAAAGTAAAGTACGGTTGAATCTCCGAGGGCTTCACGTACTGATATGCAGCGCGGTTAAAGCCGTCCATATGCCCGTTGCGATAGGACTTAAGGAAGGCGAAATAAGAGTCGTCGAGGCGCGGTGCTGCTTGAAGATCGACCGCTTGGAGGTGAATTGCTTTCGTTCGGTGGCCGACGCGGATCTTTCCCACCTTCGTTGTGGCAAAGAGGTCGTTAAACGTACGACTCTCCTGAACCATCAGCACGATGTGTTGGATCTTGCTCCGCGCCAACAGCGGCACGGCCCCTGGCCCCGCGGCCGATTGCGATCCACAACCCGCGAGCATCGCCACGCCTGCAAAACTGCTTATCGCGTAGCGGCCGATATCTGAAATCCTCATCGCCGGCCCCCCTGAAACCTGAGCGGATCGGTGCCCAGCGTACTTCGCTGCGCCCCGGTGCCATCCCCGGCATTGCGGTGCTCCGTGGTCAGACCCGCCGAGCAGGCGTATTCTTTGGACCAGAGGTGGGTGCCGCCGCAACTGTCCCGAAGTGTGGAGCCTAACGCGCGAGGCATAAGCCGCCGCGCGGCTGCAGCGTCGGCGCGGGATCGCTTGCGTCGAGAACGGAGGCGCTTCCTTTTTTAAGCTCTTCGTCCACGGCCGCGACGAAGTAATCTGCGACGCCAATCGCGCTTCTGGCGGCGAGCGAGTCGCAATAATCGTGCACGTCCTGCCCAGCTTCCCTCAGGTGGTACGCGGCTTCGTCGAGGTTTGCCGTGACGTTCACATACCGCGAGGCCGGATCGCCCAAACCATTTAGCAACGCGAGCCCGGAACGGAAGCCATCGTATCCCTCTTGCCAACGCTGTCCGAAATCCACATCCGCTTGCGTTTGCGTATCGCCTGGCCTGATTTCGGCGATAAAATCGAGCAATGAATGGCGCAGCTCCGCGTATCTTGGAAGGAGCCTTCCGATTGCAACGTTTTCCGCGCGGTTGTCCAGCAGCGTCGGCGCGATCGTGGCTGCCTCTTGTTGCGTGACGATTCGGATCGCAAGCGGGTCTGACGGTATCACGTTGGCTTCCGAAAATGAATGGAGCGCGCCGGGCACTTCGACGATGCCGCTCGCCCTGGCGCCCGCGCTGAGCGAGTACCAACCCGGCTCGTTAAATCGGCAGGCCGCATTGCTGAAGTCGCTATACCATTGGTTGAACCGGCGAAAATCCTGCAAGAGAATCGTTGAACCGGGTTGTATTGGGAGCGATAGCGGGCGCCCAACTAGCTGTCGGTTCGATAACTCGCAAGTCGTTGTGTGAGGGGCATCGGCGCTGCGACCGAACGATCGCCGGATCGTAAACTCTTGGTGGTCGCCTCCGAACAAGACAATCCCGTAGGCTGTTTTATTGGTCAGCCAGATACGCAAAAGAATCGCTTCCCCTCGAACGTAGACCGGCCGGTTCGATGCAAGAACGGTCTTTAGCACATTAGAGGCGTTGGGAAGCGGGGTCCACGGAAGTTTGCGCGGCGGCATCGTCACCACGATGGAATTGGAGATCAACCGTATGGCAGTGCCGTCGATCGTAGGATATCCGGTTACCGTAACGAGATACCTACCGCCTTCGAGAGCATACGTCTTAGCCAGCTCGAACTTTGCGTAGAGCGACGTTTCGGGATAGAGCGGCTCGCCGTTCGGCTTCTCTGAATGCCACGAGCGTAACTGCGAGCCGACGACGACGAACCGGCCCGTCAGCGCGTCCTTAATGGTGACGGCATATGCCATACCTGCGAACTTCACTTGGCGTGGGCGATGCGAAAGGTTCCGGAGTTCGACCAGCGCCTCGGGCGCTTCGTTGGAGTCCCGCTCCGTCGTCAGCGAGAGCGCGAAGCCGTCCTCCATGGCCCCCGTTGAGGAAGTGCCGACGGCGCCTTCGCCGATGCCGCGCTCGTCGGCCGGCCACGGGTTCGCAGGCCCCGTCGGCAACGCGCCACTGCAAAATAACGCACAAAGAAACAACGCCGTGCCCCTGCGCGTTATGCCGAGTGCCGCACCGTCGTACGTGACGGGATGCTTCAACAGACTCATCGCGAAAGCGTTCGCGCCGTGTGAGACGATGCGCCTGCTAGACCCCGAGCCGCTGAGGTGGTCCGTAACCCTTTCACACGCTAGATAGGCAAATAATTTCGCTTAGTTGAGCGTGCCGTTCAGGTCGATCGAACCCGCATATAGCGGGTAAGACTCGTCACGGCCCTTACCGAAGCTGTGCAGCAATGCATGGGGAGGCTAAATACCGATGGCACTGAGGGCCAGGTCAATTTGCGCGATATCCCTTGCGCTGCTGGCCGCCTGCGCTGGCGGGGTCTCCTCGCTTTTGCCGCGGGGCGGTGCAAGCATTCCCGATGCCTTTCGCCCCAGCCTCAGCGACGATCACCGTTACACCCTCCAAAATCTCGTTGAATAGCGACGGTGGTGCGTACAGCCAGAACCTCGGCGGCTCCGAACAGGTTGTCGTGGCGGAGAGCGGATACACCGGGGAATTCAGCGCGGATCTTCCCTCGTGCAACGGCGTTGCGACGATGAATTCTCGCAACGGGATGGATATCGGGAAAGGCCCGAAAATTACCAGGTGGGTGTACGGCCTGGCACCCGGCTTGTGCACGCTGACGTTTAGCGACGCCAAGAAGCACACTGCGCGACTACCGATTTCGTCTTCACCGTGGCGCCGTAGTAGTCTTCGGCGCGAGCGACTCACTCCGGAAGCGTGAGCGACCGACTGCCACAAGCGCGACCTGCGCGCCTACGTCTAAGTACAGCTGCCACGGGGCCTCCGTACAATTACGGATGCTGCCCTGCGTCGGGCCGAGCTATACTCATGCGCAAAGCGCCGAAGCGACGAGGCTTCGTGGGGGAGAGCAAGTGAGAGTCTCGGTTCTAACCGCATACGCGCTAGGCGCTAGCGTTGCTGCAGTAATCCTAGCAGGCTGCGGTGGAGCGATCGCGCCGCAGACCGTGCACGGCATTGCGGCACCCGCCTCGGCGACGCGCGGCATCTACGTCGGTTTGGGGTTCGCTTCGACAAAAAACACGATCTTGGGATACCCGCTGACCAACCAGAAGAACCGCGGGCCGATGTGTTCGGAAACGCCGGGCGTGGGTACCGGCGACATTTCCGTGGACGGCAAAGGGAATCTCATGGTGGCGACGCTCGGCGGCGACAAAGTCATCGTCTTTCTAGGACCGGCTATGTGCGGCTCGCGTCTCGGAGCCATCGACACCGCTCTTGTCTACGACGCTGCGAGCGCTGACGCCGAGAACGGTAAGATCGTGGTTGTGAACTTTTATACCAGCACCGGTGGCAACGTCGCGGTCTGCACGCTCTCCGGCGGATGCACGACGACCCTCACGAATCCGGACCTTGCCGGCCCCGTCGGGGTCGCGGTTGCAAAGAACGGCGACTGCTGGGCATCCGGATATGGTTCGGCGAGCTACGCGGTGCTCGTCTACTTCAAAAAGTGCGCCGGATCGGGCCAGATTGCGACGGGTTTCGAGAACGCATATCCCGGCGGCCTCGACATCGACAGACACGGCAACCTCGTCTCGGTCGACATCGGGCAAGGATTCTGGGTCTATCGGGGATGCAATCCGAACTGCAAGCGCGTCGGCGGACCTTTTGCCTACGAAGGCAGCACGACTTTCGGTCACTTGAACGAGACATCGACCCAGTTTGCTGCGGCCGACGTGAAGTACGGACAGATCGACGTGTACCGGTACGCTCCAAGCAAGATGGTCTATGAGTACAGCTTCAACAACGCAATGTCCAAGGAAGACTCTGTAACCGGCGCTGCCTACAACCCAGGCTCGAAGGAGTGACCAACGCGATGAGCATCTCAGGGTTCAGTCGCACGGTATGCAGCTGCGTAGCTGCGGCGACGTTGGCAAGCTGCGGCGTCCTTCAACAGCCCCTCGACGGAGTCCACATGCAGCCGCCCATCGCGGGGACCCGGTCGATCGAGCAAACGGCGCGCGCGGGTGACCTTCTGTACGCGTCAAGCATCGGCAACTACTGCCCCGTATATGTCTTCACCTATCCTCGCGGGAAGCTCGTCCAAACCCTGGACGCCTGCAGTTTCGGATTCGGCCCCGCCTTCGGGCTCTGCACCGATAAGGACGGCAATGTCTTCATGGCGATGGGCGAGGGGTTCTCCATTTTGGAATTCGCACATGGCGGCAGCGAACCGATTGCCGAACTCCAGGACGGGTCGACTGCGCCGACTGGCTGTTCGGTCGATCCAAAGACCGGCGATCTTGGCGTTGCCAGCGAGACCGGCGAGGTGGCGATCTTCAAGAACGCCTCGGGCACGCCCGAAAACTATTCGCTGCAAGGCATCGTCGGGTTTTTCTTTTGCACGTTCGACGACCGCGGCAATCTTTTTGCCGACGGCGAACACGAGGACGGCAGCTTCGCCCTCGCCGAGCTGCCCAAGGGTGCCGCTGCGCTCCGCGAGATTACGGTCCCTAGAACCTTCGGGCTCGCCTTCGCGCTTCAGTGGGACGGGCGCCACATAGTTATTGGAGGAACGCAGTCGTCGAAAGAGTTCACCCTCGATCGCATTCACCTCTCGGGCTCGAGCGCGAAAGTGGTCGGCACGACGACGATCGACGCGGCATCAAACGCGTCGGAACCGTTCCAGTTCTGGATCAGCAACGGCACGGTCATCCAACCGGAGAACGGAAACGCGGAAATCGGCTTCTGGAACTACCCCAAGGGCGGCAACCAAACCAAAGGCATTAAGATCGGATACAGTTTGGTCGGCATTACGGTCAGCGCAAGCAGGTATCGACGGAGGTGATCGTTACGCCACCCGACCGCACCGTCGCGTGCAGCGTGTACTCCGTCGCCGAGACGCGACCGAACGTTTCGGCGATGCTTGCGTCGGGATAGACGCTGCGGTAGACGATGCGGTTCGGATCGCCGCCGGTTGCCCGCAGGATCGTGGCGGTTCCTTGGTCGTCGAGGATGACCTCCGTCCAGCCGCGCCGCTTCGCGTCATATGCGAGCAACTCTTCGCCGCCGCCGCCCGCCCAGGAGTCGATCTGCCGCAACGCGTGGCCGTCGCGATCGTAAACGTACGTGGCATCGTAGGCCAGGCGTACCGCTCCCGCGCGGTACGTGCAGTGCCACGTACCGACGAGATAGTGCAGCCCGGCGAGCGGCGCCGCCGTTGCCGTCAACGCCGCAGCAAGCACGAGAGACGCGATTATCATGGCCACATCGGTCCTAGCCGGAGACCCGATTTACCTTCAGAGTTTCTTCAGATTTTGTTTAGATGATCGTCCTAAAATAGCACCAACCGCCATTGACAGAGCAAGGAGCCCGGAGATGAAGAGCCTACGTGTTAATCGCTATGGCCTAAGCGTTTGCGTCGCCGCTGCAATGCTCGCCGGATGCGCTGCGGGAAGCAGCACGTCGCTGAACCCATCAAGCGTCCGCCCTTCCGCAGAGCGAACGCGTCCGAGCGTCACGTACGGCGTGCTCTACAGCTTCGCCGGCTCGGGAGAAGGAGACGGCGAAATTCCCGAAGCGACGCTCGTTAACGTCGGCGGCACGCTCTATGGCACTACGATTGAGGGCGGCTCGAACGACGACGGAACCGTCTTCTCGATCGCGCCTTCCGGCACGGAAACGGTGCTCCACAGTTTCGGCGGCTCGGGGGATGGCGCATATCCGGAAGCGGGCCTTCTCAACGTCAATGGCACGCTCTACGGCACGACCATGGAAGGAGGCGCAAACATTTACGGAACCGTCTTCTCGATCACGCCGTCCGGAAAGGAAAAGGTGCTCCACGGCTTCGGCGCTTCTGGAGACGGCCAATATCCGGTTGCGGGCCTCATCAATGTCAACGGCACGCTCTACGGCACCGCTGCTGACGGCGGCGCCGACGGCAGCGGAATAGTCTTCTCACTCACCCCCGCCGGCGCGGAAACCGTGCTCTACAGTTTCAAAGGCGGCTCGGCAGACGGTGAAAATCCCTCTGCGGGTCTCGTCAACGTGAGCGGCACGCTTTATGGCACGACCTACGAGGGAGGCGCGAACGCCGACGGAACCGCCTTCTCAATCACGCCGGCCGGAAAGGAAAAAGTGCTCCACAGCTTTGTCGGCGGCCCGGGGGATGGCAAGTATCCGGTTGCAGATCTCGTCGATGTGAACGGTAAGCTCTACGGCACGACTGAGGAGGGGGGCCCATTCTGCCGCGCAAGCCACTATTGCGGAACGGCCTTCGCGATCACGACGTCCGGCAAGTTCTCGTTGCTCCATAGTTTCGGTTCCGGCGCCGACGGTGGATTTCCGTATGCCGGCCTCCTCAACGTCAACGGCAAGCTCTACGGCACGACCGCCGATGGAGGCGCGCGCAGCGCCGGAACGATTTTCTCGATGACGCCCTCCGGAAAGGAAAAGGTGCTCCACGCCTTCGGCGACTCGGGCGATGGCGCATATCCGGAGGCGGGCCTCCTCAACGTGAAAGACACGCTTTACGGCACGACCTCCGGAGCGGGCGCAAACAACCACGGAACCGTATTCTCGTTAGACCTGTGAAGGCAATGGACCGGCCCGCTAGGCGGCGCTTCGCCGGCGGCGGCCTTCTATGATCTATTAGTCGTGCGCAATTAGCGAAGCGGAGTCTGACTCGCGGGAGAACACGTACTGGTCAACGTCGAGCTCAAGTTGGAGACGATGTAGTTTCTCGATGAAGGCTCGGGTGACATGAAACCCAAGGGAACCCATCGGCTCCTCTTCGCCTTGACAATAGATGCCAGACGCCGTCCACGTTTCAAGCCGTACGCGAGCCTCATTCGTTCGACGCTGCAGGGTGTAGAACGAAAACATCTGTGCGTTAATGGATGAGAACCGACGCGCCGCAGGCGTAGGCTACTCAAACTCCGCCGGGCCCACCTCGAGACGAAGGCGGCCATCGGCAAAGAAGTCATTGTGGACGCAACCGATGCAAACGAAGACTTTATAGCCAAAATGCTCAGCGCAACGGTTCGCGTCGAGTGGGCTAGGCAAGCGAGCGGCCTCGCTGTCGGCTGATTTGGGCTTTGCAAGGG
>Ga0070733_10003752_pt1 | contig 10308 bp, 7 predicted proteins | sample Coa_R1_9_FD_66450 | JGI IMG/M metagenome (GOLD analysis project Ga0070733, IMG submission 66450) | Surface soil microbial communities from Centralia Pennsylvania, which are recovering from an underground coalmine fire - Coalmine... | ecosystem: Environmental > Terrestrial > Soil > Unclassified ... | reverse complement strand
GCCTTCCGCCCCGTCGTCGCCCATCCCGGTCATTAGTACTCCGATCGCATTGCTCCCGAATTCCTGCGCCACGGAATGAAACAGCACGTTGGCCGACGGCCTGTGTCCATTTACGCGGGGCTGGTCCACCAAAATCGCCACGTTGCCATGCTCCATTCGGCGCACCTTCAGGTGCCGATTGCCGGGACAAACCAATGCCCGCCCGGCCAGCAGCAAATCTCCCGACTGCGCTTCCTTAACTTCAATCGCCGAACATTCATCCAGCCGCCGCGCAAACATTTCCGTGAATCCTTCAGGCATGTGCTGCACGACTAAAATGCAACCCGGAAAATCCGCCGGCAGCTGCGAAAATAAGTACTGCAGCGCGTTCGGCCCGCCCGTGGAAATGCCGATCGCTACAATCCGCGTCGGCCAATTCGGCATCGCAGTCCGCCGCGGGTCTTTCTGCTTCGTCGGCGGCACTGTAATAATCATTTTCGGCGCGCCTGACCCAGCCGCCACCTTGATCTTCAGCGCCAGCTCCGCGGCAATCTGGTCCATGCGCCCCGAAGCCGCTTCCGGCGGCTTGGTCACGAAATCAAAAGCGCCCAGCGACAAGGCCTTCAACGTCACCGAAGCCCCGCGTTCCGTCTGCGCGCTCACCACGATCACCGGCACGCGATGTTTGCGCGTGATCTGCCGCAGCATTTCCAGCCCATCCATGCGCGGCATATCCAGATCCAGCGTCACCACGTGCGGCTTCAGCTCGTCCAGCTTGCGCAGTCCCACTTCGCCGTCCATCGCCGTGCCCACCACTTCAATGGATGGATCGCGCTGCAGCACCTGCGGAATCAGCTTGCGCATCAGCGCCGAATCATCCACCACCAGGACGCGAATCTTTTCGCTCATGCCGTCGCTCCCACTGGCTGAATCCGCGCCAGATGCGAAACCACCGCGGGAATGTTCAGAATCAGCACGATCGTCCCGTCACCTAATATCGAAGCACCACTCACCAACGGAGAAGTGACCAATTGGTCCTCCAACGCCTTGATGACCAGTTCCTCTTCACCCATCAGCTTGTCCACGGCCAATCCGAATCTCCGGCTACCTGCGCCGATCACCACCACGAAAACTCTCTTCGTCCGTTCCGATGCTTCTAAATTTTCCAGCCGCTCCAGCCGCACCAGCGTCAGCACTTGCTGCCGCAATTGGAAAACTTCGTGGTCGTCCACGCGATGAATTTCGTCTTCGTTGATGCGCGTAATCTCCACCACGGAAGCGATCGGCACCGCGTACAACCGTCCCGCCACGTGAAATAGCAGCGCCTGGATGCTCGCCAGCGTCAGTGGCACGATCAGCCGGAACGTCGTCCCCTTGCCGGGCTCGGTCTCAATCTCGATCGAGCCTTTCAGGTTGTCCAGCGCCGACTTCACCACGTCCAGTCCCACGCCGCGTCCCGAAATCTCCGTCACGTTTTCCGCCGTGCTGAATCCCGGCGTGAAAATTAAATGATTGATCTCCGCTTCGTTCAGGCGCGAAGTTTCGGTTGCGCTCATCAACCCGCGCTCGATCGCCCGCCGGATTATTTTTTCGCGATCGATGCCTCGCCCATTGTCTGAAACTTCGATCACCACCTGATCGCCCTCGTGGTAAGCGTCCAGCCGAATCGCGCCGCTACCCGGTTTTCCCGCCGCCGCGCGTTCGCTCACTGTCTCGATTCCGTGATCCGCGGCGTTGCGAATCAAGTGCGCCAGCGGCTCGGCGAGCGCATCCAGAATGCTCTTATCGAGATCCGTGTTCTGCCCCGCAATCTCCAAAGCGATCTCTTTGTTCAGGTGCTTGGCCACGTCGCGCACCACCCGCGGAAATCTGCGAAACAGCTGCTCCACCGGCACCATGCGAATCTTCATCACCGATTTCTGCAACTCGTTCAGAATCCGCGATTGAAACGCCAGCGCATCCGAAAACTTTCCGCGCAGCGCGTCCTTCGCAAACCGCCGTTCGAATTCCGCAATGGTCCGCTGCAGCATCGATTTCCCGATGATCAGCTCGCCCACCAAATTCATCACCGTATCAATCCGTCCGGCGTCCACGCGCAGCGTGTTTTCCGCCACCGCATGTGCCAGGCCCGCCGGCGCGTTGGACGAGTGCGTCTCGTCCTCTTCCTCCACCTCGCCCGCGTGCGCGGATTCTCCCGCGACGCTCGCCGAAACCGCCGCCGCTTCCGATTCCACCAGAATGTCCAGCACGTCGCGCGGCCCCGTCTCCATCAGCGGGATGCGGTTCACCGAAATCTGCGCCACCACCGAAGGCACCTGGCAGCGCTTGCGAATCCAATCGGCCGGCTTGGTGGTCGCCAGAGCCGCTTCCATCAACCCGCCACTCACCACCTCAGTGCTGTTCTCTGGACGCAGCGCCAGAATTTTCCCCGCGCGCTCCAGCGCTTTCTTCGCAAGCTCATAAGCCGCCGCGGGCAACACCGCCTCGCCGGCAAGATGCATCGCCACCTGATAAACCGTCTCGCCGCGGCGGAACGATTCTGCAATCAGCAAGCGCTCGTATTCCGTCCAGCTGAAAGTCGCCGTTGCTTCCTCCGCGGATTTGTCACGTCGCGCGCTCGCGGGTTTGTGCAACAACCTCTGCACGTATTCGCGCAACGCCCCGCCATCCGGCGGCTGCAAATTGTTGCGATACGCGGCGAGCATGTCGCGGAACGTGTCGGCAGCCGTCAGCACCACCTCCGCGATCAATCCGGCATGTTCCTTCACCAAGTCCGGCGTCAGCACGTCTTCCAGTTCGTGCGCCAACTCGCTCAATTCGCGATAGCCGCACGCAGCGGAATCCCCCTTCAACGTGTGCACAGCCCGGCGCACGCTGCGCAGGCTTTCCTTGTCGTTGGGGCGTTCCTCCAGCGCCAAGCCGGCATCGTTCATCGCCTGCAGAATTTCCTCCGCGCTCTCAAAAAAGAGATCGCGAAGCTCCGAGGCTCGGTCGTCGGGTGAAAACGTCACTGCGGCCCCTCGATTCGCTGATACACCGTCGCGTTATTCTGATGAATCATGTGGAATCTTTTCGTCAGGCCAAACAAACTCTCCGCATGCCCCACAAACAGATAGCCTTCCGGATTCAAGCAGCGATGAAATTTGTCAATCAAGCGCTTCTGTTCCGCCTCGTCGAAATAGATCATCACGTTGCGGCAGAAAATCGCATCATTACGTTGCGGCAGGTATTCCGTTTTCAAATTGTGAAAGTCGAACTGCACCAGGCTTTTCAGCGCCGGTTTCACCGAATATTTGTCGCCCACCTTATCGAAGTAACGCAGGCGGCAGGTGTAGTCCACCGTTTCCATCTGCGTTTCGGTGTAGATTCCCTGTTGTGCAGCCAACAAAGCCGAGTAACTGATGTCCGAAGCCACAATTTCCACTTTCCACGGTGGAGGAATCAGCGGCTTCGGCGTGGGCATTTCAAAAGGCAGCGGATTCCGCAGGTAGTAATAAGCCAGCGCATCGCAAATCAAAATCGCCAGCGTGTAAGGTTCCTGTCCGGTGGAACACCCCGCGCTCCATACGCGCAAAGACCAGTCGCGCCGTTCCTGCTTGCGCCGCAAGAGCTCTTCCAGCACGTGCTTTTGAAACAGCTCCAGCTGCGGACGAATCCGGAAAAAACTCGTCTCGTTCACCGTCAGATTTTCCAGCAGTGCCACCAGTTCCTGCTTGCCTTCGCGGCTCGTCAGCAGGCGGTAGTACGTATAGAAAGAATCAATCTGGCAGGCTTTCAGGCGGCGTTGCAGCCGGTCGCGCAGGAAATGCGTGCGCCGTTCATCGAAATACATGCCGCATTCCTGATACACCAGCGTCTGCAGGAGCTTCAATTCGGGTTCTGTGAGCGGAACCTGCGCTGTGAGAGTGGACATTCGCTCCTCGTCGTTTTCGTTCTCGCGTCAGGTTGTGCTGGCGGATGCGGCCAACAACTAGACGCGTGCCATGTTGTCGGTAGCCAAAGCGGCGGATTCAGCCGCGTCTTCCAGCCGGCGCAGCTCTCCGCGTTGCAGAATTTTGCTCAGATCGAGCATCATCACCAGCCGTCCGCGGAGTTTTCCCACGCCGGTGATGTAATTCAATTCGCCCTCCTGAAACACCGAGTGCGGCGCTTCAATATCCGAGGGCGGAATTTTTATTACTTCAGACGCTGAATTCACGATCAATCCAATGCATCGGCTTTCCAGCTCCACCACCACAATTCTGTTTCTCTTGCTGGCCTCGATTACTTTTTCGCCAAACCGTTTCCGCAGATCCACCACCGGAATAATCCGCCCGCGCAGGTTGATCACACCCTCGATATAATCCGGCGCATTCGGCACCGAAGTAATCTCCGGCACGCGCACGATTTCTCGTACCATCGCGATCGGCAAGCCAAAGGTTTCCCGCCCGATCCGGAATCCTACGATTTGGATGTCTTTGTCCATGTTGTCCGTGTGCGCCGGCTAGGATCGGGAAACTTCCGCATATTCGGCCGGGGCGTTCTGCTCATTCTCACTCGAGGTGTTTCTGAACGCGCCGCCCGGAGCCTGCCGCCGTCCGAATTGCTTCCGGCCTTCTGTAGAGCCGTCGTCGAGAACGAAGCGATCCATGGACTCCAGCAGCACACGCGAAAGCTTGGACATCTGCTCGGCCGCCGCAGCCAATTCCGTGGAACTCGAAGTGGACTGCTGCACCAGCTCCCGCATCTTCTCCATCGCGCGTACCACGGCTTGTGAACCCGAAGCCTGTTCTTCGACCGAAGAATTAATTTCCTGGGTGATCTCGGTCAGCCGGTTTGTAGCCTTCGCAATCTGCGAAGATCCGCTGGACTGTTCCGTGGTAGCTGCGCCGATCTCCTGGGAGAATTTGTAAACTTCGGACACGACGTCGGAAATCTTCTCCAGCGCGAAACTCAAATCCTTATTCAGCAGCAAGCCTTCCTGCACCATGGTCGTGCTCTTTTCCATGTTGTCCACGGCTTCCCGCGCTTCCTTCTGAATGCCCTGAATCAATTCGGAAATTTCCTTGGTGGACTGCGTGGACTTTTCCGCCAGCTTGCGCACTTCTTCGGCCACAACCGCGAAACCCAGCCCGTGCTCGCCTGCGCGCGCCGCTTCAATCGCCGCGTTCAAAGCCAGCAGGTTGGTCTGCTCCGCCAGATCATCAATCACCTCGATGATCTTGCCGATGTCGTCCGCACGCCGCCCCAGCACGTCGATGATCTCCGCCGAAGACTGAATCGCGTGGCTCGTGCGGTTCAATCCCTCGGTGGCCTTATTCATCGTCACCATGCCGGTTTGAACTTCCTCGCGCGACCGGTGCGAAATATCCACCAGCAACTTCGCCGTATCCGCCACGCGCTCAATCGAAGTCACCATCTGATCGATCGAAGCAGACGTCTCCGCGACGCTTGACGCCTGCACCTGCGTGTTCTTCACCACGTTCTGCACGTTGATGCTCATCTCGTGCATCGTGCTGGTCACTTCGTCAATCGCAGACGCCGCCTGCACGCTCACCTTCGCCGATTCGTCCGAAGCGCTGGCCATCTGCCCCGAACCACTCGCCACTTGCGCGGCGCTGTCCCGAACTTGCCGCACCAAATCGCGAAGTCCGCGCGTCATCTGCGCAAACGCTTTCGCCATCGTGTCCTGCTGCGAACGCGGCTGCACCGTAACAGACAGCTGCCCCTCCGCAATCGCCGCCGAAACCGCTGCCATATCCTTCAAATGCACGATCATTTTGTTGAAGTTTTCCGCCAGCACGCCCACTTCATCGTCGCGATGCGTATCAATGGACTGCTCCAGGTCGCCGGTCTCCCCAATTCGCCGCGCCACTTCGATCAAATGGTAGATCGGCTCCTTGATGGACTTCGCCGTGTAGAACGCAATCAGCAATCCCAGCAGCACCGCAAGCAATGTGCCCGCGGTCGTAATGCCCGTGCTCCACGTCGTAGCTGCTGTCGCCGAACTGGTCGAATCGTCGAACGATTTTTGCGCTGCATTATCGGCCTGCTCCAGTATCGTCGTGGACTTGTTCACCCACGAAGCCGGATCGTGCTGCAGGTAATAAATCTGCAAATCGGAAACCGTGGCGTCGCCGGCGTCCACCTGGTGCCGTTTCGCGATCATGGGCTTCGCGAAGTTCTCCGACCAGCTCGTCTCCGTGTCTCCCACTTGCGCCAAAGTGCCGCGCAGGCCGGCATCGGGCGACTTCGCTTCCGCGTCTTTCAGCAGCGCCAGCAAATCTCCCACGCCCTTGTTGGTCTTGTCTTCGTCGCGCAGATCGCCACTGAGCAAATAGTTGCTCAGATATAAGCGGTTCTGCATCATCTGTGAGCGCGCGTTGCTGATCGCCGTCTTCGTCGCCAGCGTGGCCTTCACCGTGTCCTGCGCGCTGTACTCCCGGCGCACCGTGATCACATTAATGAAGAACAAGACCAGCATGATCGCCAGAATGGCGCCGAATCCGAAATAGAGTTTCTTGCCGATAGTCATGAGAAATGCCTCCGCTCCCTGCCTGCAACCGCGGTCGCAGGCCCCCAGTCACGCCCCCTCAGTTGTGCCCCGAAAAATCAAACTCGATCACTTCCACCGACTCTTTCGCCGCCGGCTCAAATCGCCATTTCTTCATAGCGTCCTGTGCGGCGCCGATCAGCAACGGGCTTCCACCGACCACTTTAGTGTTCGTCACCCGCCCATCCGCCGAAATCGTTGCTTCGATTTTCACTTTGCCGGTTGCATTCATCTGCTTCGCTAGTTCCGGATAATCCGGCAACACCTTCGACTTTACTTTTCGTTTGGCCGTGTCCGTCGAATTGTCTTGTGCACTAGCTCGCGGAACGGCTGCCAGCGATCCCCCTAGGATCATTGCCAATCCAAAGCCGAGCAGTCGTTTCTTGCCGTTCATACGTACGCCTCCTCAATCGAGGGAAGGGTCCCGCATCGGAAATTGCAATGAGGCTGCCATCGGCAAAGTGTTCTTAAGCAACGTTGAAAATTCGTCAACTTATCTCGCATGCAGCTGATTACATGGCACTTGCAAAATTGCGCGCGAGCGGCCCGCGCAACCCACTGCCAGCCCATTCGTCTCAAATGCTCTGCGCTACCCCATGCCGCGTCTCACCTTGCGACGCGCGAGATTGGCGCATAAGGCAACTGCCGCCGCCCGTTCGCTTGACTCAAATTGAGAACCCGCCGTAACGTCTTTCTCGTATAGGCGTAGCGCGCGCAATGCCCCCTAGACCTCCATGCGTGCACTAAAAAGAAGTCGCGATGTCTCACCTCGTCTCAATGGCTCCTTCGAGAGCCTGCTTGCGCAGTTCTCCGCCACCACGCTGGAACTGAATCCCTCGCTCGGCACCGCGGAATTCTCACGGCGTCTCACCGCGCGTGCAGCCGAAATGCTCGGCGCGCGCGCCGCGGTACTCGCGATTGCAAGCCACGCGGAATGGGAAATCGCGGCCCTCAGCGGTCCCGCGCATCGCTGGGATCCGATGACGCAGCATCAACTGGCCGCTGTGCTCGCGGAACAAGCCGGCATTCCCGGCGAAAAATTGCGTGAGGGCTCCGCCGTGATGCTGTTGGGTCGTAACCTCGCCGAAGCCTTGGTGTGGGAAGAACTCGTTCTAGCCCGTCTGTCGGGCAGCGAAGGCGAATTGCTTGGTGTGCTGTGCCTTGTAGATGTTGCGCGCGAACTTTCCGCCACCGAACGCCAGCTCCTCGAAGCTCTTGCAGGACACGCGGCCATGGCACTGGAAAATGTCAGGCTATTTTCGCGCGTGGAGCAATCAAGAAAGCAGTGGGTCGAAGATTTCGACGCCATTTCCGATTTCATCGTCGTTCACGACGCCGGAAATCGCGTCCTGCGCCTGAATCACGCGCTCGCTGAATCGCTCGGACTGCGGCCCACGGAAGCCATCGGCTACGAAATCGACCGCCTCGAAATTCTCGATTCGCCGCCAAAAGAAGGGCATTGCCCCTTCTGCCGCAATCCGCGCCTCGCGCACGAGGAATACATCCACGAAGCCGCCGAACGCACTTTTCTGATTTCCGCCTCGCGCATTCATAACGCGCAAGGCAATGACTGGCGCACCATCCACGTAATGAAGGACATCACCGATCGCCGCATCGCCGAACGCCGCTATCGTCGCGAGCGCGATTTCAACAAGAACATTCTGAACAACACGCAAAGCATGATTCTCGTGCTCGACACCGCCGGTCTCGTCAGTTACGCCAACCGCCGCTGCTTCGAAGCCGGCTACCGCGAACAGGATTTGTTGGGGCGAGCTCTCGTAGAAATGGTCCCGCCCGCGCGCCGCCCGCTGCTCGCCGAAGCGCTCGAGCGCACCCTGCAAGGTGCCGCGCTCGATAATCTGGAAATTCCGCTGTTCCGCGGCAGCGGTACCCCCGGACAATTCTCCATCAGCCTCAGCCCCATGCGCGATGAGCAAGGCGAAATCAACAGCGTGGTCGTCGTCATGACCGACATCACCGACGCCGCCAGCCTGCAAGCAAAATTAATGCACACGGAAAAAATGGCCGCGCTAGGTCAACTCGTCTCCGGCGTAGCCCACGAAGTAAATAATCCGCTGGCCGCGATCGTCGGCTTCACCGATCTGCTGTTAGAAAATCCCGCAGTTCCAGCCGACGCGAAAGAAGAACTGCAAGTAATCCTGCAGGAAGCACAACGCACGCGCGTGATCGTGCAGAATCTGCTCAGTTTCGCGCGCCAGATGCCCGCTCAACGCGAGCCCGCGCAAGTAAACACAATCCTCAAGCAAACCATGAAACTCCGCGCCTACGATCTGGAAAACCACGGCGTCGAGCTAACCGAAAAATACGCCGCCGAACTTCCCATGGTCATCGGCGACCCACACCAGCTCCAGCAAGTCTTCCTGAATATTCTGAACAACGCCTACGACGCTGTGCAGGAAACGCGCCGCACCGGCATGATCGAAGTCCAAACCATCCATCGCTCCGACAAAATCGAGATCATTTTCCGCGACAACGGTCCCGGCATTTCCCAAATCGACCGCATCTTCGATCCCTTTTTCACCACCAAGGAAGTCGGCAAAGGCACCGGCCTGGGCCTCAGCATCTGCTACGGCATCATCCAGGCCCATCGCGGGGAAATCGTCGCCAGAAATAATCCCGATGGCGACGGCTCCACATTTATAGTGCGTCTGCCCATCGCCGAAAAAGCCGCGGAATTGCACGCCGCGAAGGCCGCCGAATGACCGCCACTCCCGCGCCCATCCAAGGCACGCGCTCGCGCATCCTCGTAATCGAGGACGAGCCGTCGGTCGCCGCCTTCGTGCGCGCCGCGCTCGTACGCCACGGCTACGAAGTAACCTCCTCGTCCTCCGCCGTCGAGGGCCTGCGCCTACTAGCGCTCCACGATTTCCGCGGCGTGATTTCCGATTTCCGCACTCCCGGAGGCATCACCGGCTCTGATGTGCACGATTGGCTGCAGCGTCACCGGCCCGAAATGGCTACGCGCATCATCTTTATCACCGGCGATACCGCCAGCGACGAGACCATCGCGCTGCTGGCCCTCGCCGGCACTCCCTGCGTCGAAAAACCTTTCCGCGTCCAGCAATTAATAGACGCGGTCGAAAAGACGATTGGAAAACCATGACCGACGAACTGAAACTCCGCTTCTTGATTGTGGACGACGAGCAAAGCATCCGCCGCCTCTGCATCACCGTGGGCCAAGGCCTCGGTTATCTCTGCGCCGAAGCCGAAACCGCCGAAGGCGCGCTCGAATCCCTGGAAACCACCGCTCCGGATCTCGTCGTCACGGATTTGAAATTACCCAGCCTCTCCGGCGTCGAGCTGCTGCGAAAAATAAAAGAACTGTTGCCCCGCGCCGAAGTCGCCATCATGACCGGCCACGGTTCCGTCGAAACCGCCGTGGACGCCATGCGTCAGGGCGCCTACGATTACATCGAGAAGCCCTTTCGCGTCGAACGCCTGCGCCAGCTCCTCCAACGCATGGCCGAAAAAGTCCGCCTCGTAACCGAAAACCAGTTCCTGCGCGAACGCGTCAACACCGTCATCGACCTGGATGGCATCGTTGGCACCTCCGCCAAAATTCAAGATGTCCTGCGCATGATCTCGCGCCTGAAAGAAACCCGCACCCCCGTGCTAATCACCGGCGAAAGCGGCACAGGAAAAGAATTGGTCGCCCGCGCGATCCATTTCCGCGGCCCGCTAGCCGAAATGCCCTTCGTCGCCGTGGATTGCGGCTCGCTCGTTCCCACCCTCATGGAAAGCGAACTCTTCGGCCACGAAAAAGGCTCCTTCACCGG
>Ga0070733_10003751_pt1 | contig 10308 bp, 9 predicted proteins | sample Coa_R1_9_FD_66450 | JGI IMG/M metagenome (GOLD analysis project Ga0070733, IMG submission 66450) | Surface soil microbial communities from Centralia Pennsylvania, which are recovering from an underground coalmine fire - Coalmine... | ecosystem: Environmental > Terrestrial > Soil > Unclassified ... | reverse complement strand
CTCCGCGGTTCACTTTGCGGGGACCCACCGGCCAGCGTGTGCCCCCCGGAACTTTGAGATTGGGCAGAGGTCAGAGTGGTCGCGACGATTTCGTCGCCATACGAAAATGCAACCTGGCTTGCAGAAACCTTGCTTACCTCGCGAGCCAGACGATCGTCAATTTCATACCCAATAATCAGAAAACCGAGCAACGGACCTTGAGTTTTGGAGCCGAAATAAACCGGCTGTACAAATGTCTGGTAAAGATGGTGCTCCCCGAACCACCAGTGGCTAGAATCTTCATCGCTCAAAGAGCGCTGAAAATACTGCTGGGCGGCGTCTCGAGTAAAGCCTGCCGATTTTGTATGCAAAGCGACAATCGATCCGTTGCGGTTAGCCAGGACGAGCAGATCGCTTCCCGTGAGTTGCCATACGTCCTTCGATGCATCCTGAATGGTGGCCGGGTCGCGGGCCGTCATGATGGCTCGCGTAATGGGGAGATCGGCCACCAGTTCGGCCGACCGGGTCAGCATTACTTCGCGATCACGCTGAAAATTTTGGAACGTCGTAACAGAATTTCGCAGATCCTGAACGATCCCTTCGCGCACATGGCGCTGTACACTGTGCCTTACAACCAGTAGGCTCATCGCCGTGAGCCCCGCAGTAATCAGCAACATGGAGAGCAGGAAGCGTGTGCGCAGTCGAGTTCGGTGTACCAAGGCGCTGGCGGACTGTCCCTGAAGAGCTTGCAGCGCGGTCTCTGATGAGGAATCCACAGGATTCAACGGACGAACTTGTAGCCCATGCCATGTACTGTGCGGAAGTGCACTGGACTAGCCGGGTCCCGTTCCAACTTCTGGCGAAGCTTCAGGATATGATTGTCGACGGTACGTGTGGAAGGATAATTCTGGTATCCCCAAACCTCGTTGAGCAGTTCGTCGCGGCTGATGACGCGGTCTGCATTTTGCACCAGAAATTGCAAGGTTTTAAATTCCTGTGCCGTTAGGACAATCACCTTGCCGTCACGCTGAACTTCCATCTTTTTAAAATCAACAGAGATTCCGTCGAAACTGACCATACTCACGGTCGGTGTCCGCGAAGTGTGACGAAGAGCCGCACGCACCCGGGCCAGAAGTTCGCGAGGACTAAACGGTTTGGTAACGTAGTCATCCGCTCCCAGTTCGAGCAGCAAAACTTTATCCGAGACGTCGCTGGTGGCGCTTAATACGACGATCGGCAGGGCTGGCGAATGAGCCTTGACCTCTTTGCACAGATCGCTGCCGGAAAGCTTGGGCAGGCGGAGGTCTAAAATAATTACCGCCGGGGGCACTGCCTGATAGCTCTCCAGCGCCGACTGGCCGTTGGCTTGGACCTCGACCGTGTATCCTTCGGTTTCAAATAGACGCTTCAGGGCTTTTTGAACTGACGGATCATCCTCGACTACGAGAATTCTTCCAAGGGGCCGAGTGGAAGTCATGGGGTCAGACGAACGCGCGATAGTTAACGGTGTTGCGATTTGAGCCATAGGAAGTAATCCTCATGAACTTGGAGCATTTCTGCAAAGGCCGCATTACCTGTAATGCCGGGCAACAAAGGAAGCTTACAACGATTCTTGCCCAACTGTGGTGCAACCCGAGTGGTTTGACAATTTTTTTACAATTGCAGGCCTGGGTAAGAAGGCTCTGCGGCAGAAGGCTTGCAGGCGTTTCTCCAGGCCTTGCAGGTATTCTTGGCGGCGGATGATGCCTGCGCTCATTACCTCCCGTAGAATAGCCACAGCTTGCCCGTTCCGGCCGAATTCGCGCATTTGCATGTAGTGCTGGTAGATGTGCGCAATCCTCTCAACATTGGCGCGGCTGCCCGCGCTATGAGCAACTTTGGTTTTCCAAGTCTGCGACTGGTAAATCCATACGAGGTGGCCTTTCGGGACGCTCGTTCCGCGGTTGGTGCGGCCGCCACCTTGGCCTCCGCCGAAGTGTATAAGACGGTTGCAGAAGCGGTTGCCGATTGCTCATTGGTGGTAGGAACTACGGCCGTTGGGCACCGAGATTTGCAGCATAGTTTGGTTCGGCTGGAAAATGCTGCACCCGATATTCGAACACACCTCACGACTGGTCCCTGTGCGCTTCTTTTTGGATCGGAGAAATTCGGTCTATCCAATGAGGATATGAGCCATTGTCACTGGCTGACACGCATCCCGACTCGCGATGAACATAGTTCGATGAACTTGGGGCAGGCAGTCGCGGTTTGCTTATACGAGTTAATGCGTGATCCGACTGCGGCGGCTAAGGCGGGGAAGGGAATTCCCGCGTCGGCAGCCGAAGTCGAGCGCATTACCGATACTTTACTGGTGGCGCTGCGAGCTAGTGAGTATCCCAAGCTGAATACCTCGAAGTCTTTCCACGCTGCCGTCCGGCGCGTGTTGCGCCGCTTGCATCTGCAACAGGGCGATGCCGAATTTTTGTTGGGAATGCTGCGGCAGATGGTTTGGAAGATGAAGAAAGATGCGAACCTAGATCGGGATTAACCAAAGATTGTTCAGGGTTTTGTTTCCAAAGGCGAAACTTCCGTCGATGTTCTTCCAAACTGAAAGCGCAGGGTCCACTCGCTCGACGCGTCTTTCCCGTCTAATCGAGGTGGGCTGAATTTCCAGTGGCGCGCCGCTGCCAGGGCCTGATTTGCAAAATACTTGCTGGGGCCGGGTGAGACGATGTTTGCCTCCGAAACTTTACCCGACCTATCGACCAAGACGCGGACAGTCACCTTCACATGGCCTGTGATCGTTCTTCGGGCAGTCGGCGAAATATCGGGAGAAATTTCCTGAGTTACTTTCCCCTTAGCAGTCGAAGCTCGCGCGGGGACTGCGTTGGTCTCAGGTGGAACGGTTGACTCAGGCGGTGGAATGCTCGCTGCGGCCGGGGATCCTACTGTGTGAGTTTCCACGGACGGCACGGAATGTCGATGAGATCCGTATCCGATCCAAATCACGAAAAGAATTAAAACCGCAATCACCGGAGCGACTAGCCACGCCTTGCCGCGCTTTGCAGGGTTGGGTCTTTCGAATGCCTCTTCGGGGGGCGTCTCTTGAACTTCTGGCTTCCCCAGAATTTTGTTCATCGTGCAGCGCTGCTTAGGATTCATCCGAAGGCACTGCCGCGCAATTCCATAGAAAGGCTGTGGCACGTAGGGTATCGCAACTTCGGCGTCACTTCTTTTTTCAATAGTGGGTTCGTGCTGGGTTAACACTGCGATCAGCGTCGCACCGAAGGACCAAGCGTCAGCCGCAGGGGTTGGTCCAGTCGCGACGACTTCTGGAGCGAGGTAGGGGTTGGGAACCTGCTTGTCGCGCTCGCCCGATTTGCGAAGACTGTCGGAGGATATTTTTAACTGATCGGCCAGTGCCATGACATTTGACGGCTTGATGTGGCCATGCGCAAGTCCGGCTTGATGCAGGTAGGAAAGCGCCCCGGCCGCCGGCGGAAGCATCTCTTTCACTTCTTCCGGAGACAGCGGACGCTGGGGAAGAATTTGAGCTAGATTTTCCTCGGCGCACTCCATCACGACATACAGGAAATTGTTACCGTCGATCTGTGTGCGTCCGCTTTCAAACAGCCTAAGAAGGTTAGGATGAGATAACTTCGCGGTGCTGGCCCAGCGTGAGAGTTGGGCGGATTGATCGATATTGTCCGCGGAAAAAATCTCAGAGGGAATCAGCTTGATGGCCGCGGTTGCCGACCCGTTTCCCGCACGTTCGGTTAGAAACACTGCGCTGCGGTCGGAACCTCCGAGCCACTTCCTCAGGGGGAATTTGCCGTCGATGATTCTTCCTTCCCAAGTTTTCCCTACATCCATCAGGCTGCTCATAGGTGCGTTGGCCGGATCGTTCATTCTATGCCAGCACGCCCTTGAATTCCCGGCAAAATCTACTCGTTACACCTGTGGATCGTGTGGAAATCATTGTCCCGCGCGGAACTTCATCGCCCAGTGTAAAGCTGAAAAGGAGCCCAGTAGAAAGGTTTGCGGACTACCTCAGCGGAATGGAGCAGCGAAAGCTTGGCGGAGCGCAGGGCCGCATCCGGACGCTGGCCGCGCCTGAGGCCGTCGTAGAGGCGGCCCATCAGGTCGGCGGTCGAAGCATCGTTGACATCCCACAGCGCACCGATCACATTGTGCGCGCCGGCGCGAACGAAAGCCCAGGAAAGACCGATTAATCCTTCACCCGAGTAGGCTTCGGTGCCCGCTCCTTCGCACGAAGAAATCGTGACCAAATCGGCGTGCAGCGGATGCTGCGTGATGTCGCGGGCGTAAAGTTTGAAGGAATCTTGCTCGGGAGAAGAACGCGATAGAACGATCGCGGAATCGAGTGGGCTCAGCTTACTAGCGGTAGCGTGGGCAACGAAGTGAATATAGGAAAATCGTCCTGGATCGCTTTCCAGATAAGCCAATGGCGTAGCATGATCGTGAGTGTAGGTAATCGCGTCCGCCGGCAAGTGGTTCTGGACATTTTGGATTTCTTGTGCAGCATTCGGGAGTGGAGCGTATTCAGGGCTGGCGGCTGTGGCGTCGCCGATAAGCAATAGTTTTCCCCTCCCGCGTTCACGGTGCGTTTGAGATGCGGCCAAGACGTGCAATGAACTCGCGCTTAGCACCGTGGCGTCTTCAATCCAGTAATGCAGCGGCCCACCCGCCCCTAGGGATGCCGGCGCCAGTAGCGTCTCAAAGTTAAGGCCATCCAAGCTGCCATCGGTGATCAGGATGACTCGGGAGTTGGGCGCGATTAGTTTCTGCACGGGTCCCACAAGAATGTCATAGAGATGAGTCCCATCCGCATTGGCCGTTTTCAACATATCCTGCCAGCCTAACAAGGCGCGCAGGTATCGTTCGACGGCGGCATCGATCTCGGCCGCGGGCGGCAGCGGAAATCGCTCGGTATGGCTCCCGTTGATCGCCCATAAATAAGATTGTTTCCGACCCAGCCAGTAAAACAAAATCGTGGCGTGAGCGTGCCGGGCGATCTGCTGTGGATCGACTCCGGGCGCGTCGGCGCGCGAGTTCTTTGTCAGAACGCCGAGGCCCTCCGCCAGGGTTCGGGCACGGCTGTAATCAGCTTCCTGCAGGGCGCGCTGGTCTTTTCCTTGCTCCACGAGAAAGCGAATGTAGTCATCGTAAAGATGCGCGGCATTTGCCAGGAAAGGCAATTTGAACTCTTCATGCTTGAGCGCGGCGCGCGATTGCTCGATGGTAGCCAGAGCTTGCTGATATTGCTTGTCGGCTTCGGGCAAGCGGTGGTCGTGCTCGTAGAGCTCCGCTAAATCATTTTGCGCTTGCCAGCGCAGGGAAAGATCGCTCTCCTTGGCGTTCGCGACCTCAGTGAAAACTCTCTCAGCTTGTTTGTGATCTCCGCTCCCGGCTGCGACCTGGCCTCTGACGAGAAGAGGGTACAGTTCGGATGCACGGTCGTTTTTGTCGTGAGCCATTTTGAAGGCTTCGTCACCGTAGCGCTGGGCCTCTTGAAGCTGGCCTTTTTGGACACAGAGGAAGGCGAGGTCGGTAAGTGCTTCGATAATTTGCTCAGGATTTTCATTCTTCTGAGCCAAGGCCAAGGATTGCCGGTAGTAGCCCTCCGCAACCGAGAGTTGATTCAACTGGTAGTGCACTAATCCGATATTGTTCAGCCAACCGATTTGGTCATACACTGCTCCGATATCTCTGGCTACTTTTTCCGCATCTCGATAAAAAGCCAGGGCCCTTTCGAAGTCACCCATTTTGTAATAGGCCCAGGCGAGATTACCTAGCGCCACTTGTCCTGTATGAGGATCGTGGAGAAGCTGGGTTGTTCGATACACCTCATTAGACCAATCGATAGATTCGTCATAGTGCTCTTCCTCGCTGGCCACGACGCCAAGATTCAATAGATCCGTCAATTCGAGGTGCGCGTCGTGTTCCTGCCGGGCAAGCTGTAAACTCTGGCGGAAGAAACGACCGGCGCTCTCCTGATTGTTCTGTCGTCTATTAAGCACCCCGCGGGCCCTTGCAATCTCACCTGCCAGGGCAGAGTGTGATGCGTCGGAGAGTTGCTGAGCCTCATTCAGATTGTGGTCGGCCTCTACAAGGTGCCCCAGCAATACATATGCGCTCCCCTGCAGCGTCTTTTGTTTGATCGCTAGGTCGCCGGTGGCGAGTGCCGTTGGTAGGGACGAGTCGAGCAGAGTCAGCACATCCTTACTCAACCCTTGATCTAAGAGGACCTCAGCCTCAAGGAGCCGGAACTTCCAAGCCCATTCTTGGTCGTACCCCGAGAAGCGACGAAAGGCAGCCTCTGCCTCTTGCCTGGCAAGAGGCAGGTTGCCTTGGACGAATGCGTCCCGCGCGTGGTCAAACGTCTTCTGCGGGTCCGGTAGTCGGCTACAGCCGAAGGACCACGTCATCACCAAAGACAAGGCCGTATAGATAACCAGCAGCCCGAACCTCTGGTTTCTTGGCCGTGACATTGCGCCTTTAAGCCGCCTGAAGTGCCTCAAAAGAATTTCAGCCCTCGTTTGCAGAAGACTAGGTCAGGCTGAAAGATTAAGTTAGTCAGGCAGTTTATAGAGTGCCACGGGCAGGGTCAATAACTTAGCCCGGCGGAATCGTGTGGCCGTTCACCAGCGCGATCGGCCCCGACAGGCTGGCCTGCCCGGAGCATCCCAATTCTAGCCGGAGCATGGTCAAACGATAGGTCATGCAGTCGACCATCAATTCTCCTAGAAATATTCGCCCAAACTCCGGGACTTCAAAAACGTGGCCGTAGGGCGTGCCGGGGAATTTGCCGGTTGCTTCTTTTACCACCGAGCACAGAACGCTGCCGCTGACGGTTTGCGCGTCGAGTCCGCTGTATCGTTCTTTCACCCAGTCCGGGATCGAGCGATTTTTCACCCATCCGGGAAGGTCTTTGGCGTTATTCATCTGTTGATACTGCTCTTCGACCTTGCGCAAAAATTGCTCGCTGTTGATGCAGGGTTCGCCGGGGTATCCGTTGCCGTTGCCCTGATCGCAGATGTCAAAATCAACTGAAACATCGATAGGACATCCCGAAATCTTTAAGTTTTCGAACGTCGTTCCCAGGAAATTTACCTTCGGATTGTCGCCCACTAACGGATGCTCGGTGGACATCTGTGCAGTAAGGCGGTCCGCGGTGACTACATCCAGGACGTTCAATCCTTCGATGGAAGAGGTTACAAGTGTGACCCAGCCGTGGCCTTCTTTCTTGCTGAGATGACCCGCAACCTGCGTGGAGGCGGATTTGTAGGACATCACACCATCCAGCCGGAAGTTTTCCGAGTGCGCCGCTCCGTAGCCGCCGGAAGGCGACAGAGACATAGGCGCCTGCGGAGCAACATTTTGTTCGATGGGACGTTCAAAGAATCCGCCGAAGGCGCAAGCCTCGGCATGATAGTAGTGAACCCGGTTGGTAGCTGCCATCAGTTTTTACCCTCACTTAGCTTCAGGATTTGCCGCCCCGGCAAACTGCAGTTCGAAGGGATAACGCACAATTTCTGAATCTTGGCCCTGGACATTTCGGCCCAGCACAATCACTTCATAGTGTCCAGCTTCATTCACTCCGGGTGCTCTAATCGGCAGCGTGTTCTTGGCCGATTCCGAGGAGACCGAGAGTGACCACTCTACTCCTCCTGCCGGATTTTGCAACTCGATTACATAAGACTCGAAAGCGCTTTGCGCCTGAATATCAACCGGCAGAAAGAACTGTTTGCCGCGCTGTGCCTTAATCACCGACGGCGTCGCGCCGCGGGCCACGCTGCTGACCAGAGAGGCCGCTGGTAAAAGCTTTGGCATTCTGTTCTCTGCCAGAGCGCCTTTCATGGCGGGCAATGTGACTAGGTTCTGATATCCGACCACAACCAGCAGAATCGCCACGGCGGGAACCGCGAAGGAAGGCCACCGCCACGCCACCTTTCGGGACGGGCGAACTTCTGGCGGAACAACCCTGGGTGCTGGCTTCGCCAGTTCGACCTTTCCGTGTTCGAGGAGTAGAGATCCGGCGCGCACGTCGAGGGCGCATTCGTTGCAGCCGAAAAGGTGCTCCTCGAATGCCTCCATCTCAGCGGGGGAAAGTTCGTCGAGAAGATACTTCTCAGTGGCCATAAGGTGGCTCGCCTCGCTATGATCCATGATTGATCGGTCTCCTCATATAGAGATAGTGGCGAACGCGCGCCAAACGTTACTCTAATTTATTTCTCCCCTGATCTTTTTTGTTCATCTTCTTTAAATACATGGACTTAAAAGACTTCTTGGCGCGGTGCAGCAAGACCCGGAGATATTCACGGTCCACGCCGTAGTCGCGGCAGACCTCGTCCTTATCGCGTTCTTCCAAGAAAACCGCCTTGAGCAAACGCCGGTCTTTCTCGGAGAGATCTTCAAGCGTGGCTCGAACACTTTCTTGTGCCTGCTGCTGGGCAATCGCATCCAGTGCGCTGATACCGGGGTCGGGGATATTACTTTCGGCGTCTTCCTCACCGGCGGGCGTGTCTTGCGAGGTCTTACGGTAATATTCCAGCAAAACATTGTTGCAGACCGAATTAACGAAGGCGCCCAGCCGCTCCGGTTCCCGTATCCCATCTTCCTTGCGCAGTTTGGTAAAGACTCGAACAAAGGTCTCCTGGCGGGCATCTTCGACTTCCGAACGGGAGCGCAGACGCTTGCCCAACTTCAGCCGGATGAGTTCGCTGAAGTACGTGACGAAATGCTCCTGCGTCCTGAAATCTCCAGAACTAAGCTGTTCGAGATAATGCCTGTCAAAGGCATGAAACTCCACGAGTCGCTCCGCAAGTTGTGAGGGTTAAGTGGCAGCTATCTTACCAAATCGCGCGCGCCAGTCCAGTTCGATGTTGGAATCAGGAAAAAGCGAGCCGGAAGTGAAACGCTTTTGGTCCGATTACCACTATGTCGGTGTAGTTAGTTCATGGATAAACCAATAGCCGGTTTTCATGGGTGATCTCCAGCCATTGGCTTTCCATGAACGCGGGATCCCGAGGAAGCGCCACACCGCCGGGGGGAAGGGTGGGCGCTTCCAGCGACCGGAGCCAGCACTATCCGGCTCCGTCGCTTTGGGAGACGAGAATCCAAGGTTCATCCCACTGTCCTTGCCACTCTGATCCGCCTGCCGATTCGGTTGTATGATTTGAGAATCGCCATGCAGCGGAGCTCTTTAGCGTCAAATGACCAGGCCCTGATTCAGATCGTGGATGCGGCGCTCGCCGAGACGACGCGCCGGAGTGGGGAATGGCTTGTCTGCCGCCCAGGCTGCATGCATTGCTGCGTCGGCGTGTTTCCCATTAATCAACTCGATGCGGCGCGACTCCGCCAGGGGCTCACCAAGCTCGAATCGAGTTCCCCGGAGAGAGCAGAAGCGGTTCGTGCCCGGGCTCGAGACGCCGTGGCGCGGCTGGCGGCAGATTATCCGGGTGATCCAGTAAGCGGCTTGCTGGATGAAGAAGATGAAGCGTTTTCCGACTTCGCTAACGATGAGCCCTGTCCGGTCTTGGATCCACTAACGGGCACCTGCGAGCTTTACGAATCGCGTCCGATTACCTGCCGTGTTTTTGGACCGCCAGTTCGCTCCGAAGGCGGGCTCGGAGTATGCGAACTCTGTTTCCACGGCGCAACCGATGAAGAAATCGCCGCCTGTGAGATGAAGCCTGACCCCGACGAACTGGAATCGTCGCTATTACAAAAACACGAAGAGTCAACCGGAGTTCGGGGAAATACTATTATCGCTTTCTGCCTGGGGCCGTAAGCCTCAGGTTTTCTTCTTCTCCAGTTCCGCCCAGCGCGCATAAAGCGTGTCTACTTTTTCTTGGGCTTCCTCCATCTCCGCGTGGGCGGAGATTAAGCGTTCGCTATTGCTGACAATTGCCGGATCCTCCAGTTGCAACCGTTTGGACTGCAGCACTTCCTCAGCATCGGCCACCCGCTGCTCGATGCTCTCGTATTCCCGCGCCTCGAGGTATGAAAGTTTCTTTCTCCCCGGCGCTTGTCGTTCCCCCTGGCCATTGCCCAGAGATTTCGGGGCACCCTTCGTCGCCGCCATTTGCGAATTTCGTTCGCGTTCCTCCAGCCAGCGCTCCCACTGCGAATAATCCGCAAACATTCCAATGCCGCCCATTCCGTCCAGTCCCACCACCACGGTCGAGACCCGGTCCAACATGTAGCGATCATGAGTAACCAGAACCAGTGAGCCTTTAAACTCCAGCAAGCTTTCTTCAAGAATGTCCAGCGTCGGAATATCCAGATCGTTGGTGGGTTCATCGAGCAGCAGAACGTCGGCAGGTT
>Ga0070733_10003749_pt1 | contig 10309 bp, 20 predicted proteins | sample Coa_R1_9_FD_66450 | JGI IMG/M metagenome (GOLD analysis project Ga0070733, IMG submission 66450) | Surface soil microbial communities from Centralia Pennsylvania, which are recovering from an underground coalmine fire - Coalmine... | ecosystem: Environmental > Terrestrial > Soil > Unclassified ... | reverse complement strand
CCAGAATCTTTCGCATTCATTTTCAAGTTTACTTATTACCTTTTCATTACGTGGTGTATTGAAAATCCTGTAATCATCAATATCAATGAGTGAAGCAATATCTGCATCTTCAAATCCTGTACAAGCTAATTGATGTTGAACTTGTAAAAGATATTCAATGGGTGCATTGTCACTGCCTTCCTCACCCCATCTATGTTTTAAAAAAGCGGTAGAAGTTTTGCATTCTATAATCTTTCTTACTCCAATAACGACTCTATCTAAATGACACATCATAAATGGTAAAGTAGGGTGATATATTGTTTTATTGACACGTTTTAACTTAACGCCTTTTCTACGCATATATTCACGGGAAATAGTTTCTTCATGTGCATGACGTAAATGTAATTTATCATCGGTTAGTATGGATGGCTCTTCCATTCTTCCTGTTTTAATTAACCATAATTCATAAGGTGTACGATATGGACTTAATCCCATGACTGCTGCGCAATCTGTTGCTCCTAAACCATTTTTTCTGTTTTCTTGCTGTTCTACTGTAAGCATAGTAATTACCTCTTAAATTAATAAATCTATATCAATTAATTAAATTGATAAACGTTGATTATCATCATGAATAATATGTTCTCTATCAGATACAAAATATTCACATTCATTGAAATTCAATACACTTAATCTTTCTGATAATATTTCATCCATATAGGGTTTAAGGTATTGCACTATTCCTTCTCTAAAAGATTCTGACATATCGAATAAGTACTCTTTTGTATAAGACTCATTTAGATGTTTAACCAAAGAAGGAATTATGTGACTTAAAAAGAATGGATTATCTGGGCCTAGTGTTTCAATTGCTTTAGCATCATTGATAGCAATTATATGAGAGGCAAGTTGTTCATATTCAAAGTCGCTTATTTCACCTAGAACATATTGTTTATAGAATGCACTAAGAGAGCAATTGGCAGATACAATACTATCAGCAATATTTGCAATTAATTTATCCATTATTCAATCCTCCCTGATTGAGTAGAATAGGCTTTACATAAAGTGTTGTCTTCATGCCATTGTTCACACATTGGACAATATATATCCTCTGCGCGATACGGTAAAAAATAATCCTTTTTTAAAGCTTGCTTTTCGTGAACAAGCGGTAGTATATTACAGTTTATCATAACAGTTAGTCTCCAAAGGTTAAGTGTTTATGGTACAGAACTAGCAAGTTGGCGCTTGTTAGTTCTATTCTTTTTCTTTCATAATTATTACCTCTTTTTTAAGTTAATTTAATGTTACTCTTTCTTTTCCTCTCTTTGCGGTCCAAGCTTATCACTGTTTTTAGTGATGTGTTTTTCTATTAATTCCTTTAAATACGTTTGCATCGATACATCTTTCAACACTGCTAATATCTTTAATGACTGCCATACCTCTCTTGATATAGACGTTGTTACCTTTACGTTCTTCTTTACTGTCATTACCTTTCTCCTATAGTGTTTATAATATATAATTATATCTTTATATCATTAGTTGTCAAGTGTTTTTTTACTAAATTTAAAATTATTTTATTCATAGAAGTGTCTTTCTTAACGCATAGAATTTTTAAAGCTTGAAAAATATCTTTATCCATACTAACCAAGAACCTCTTCTTACATTTACTTTCACTTTTTTGTTTTTTAACAATCACTTGTGTTCTCCTACAAAAATATATATGATTTATATAAATATATAAACATATATTTATATATCAGTCAACACTTTTTATTAAATTATTTTCCAAGGAAGGAGATTAAAGTATGACCAAGCACCAACAGTACTCAGCAATAAAAAGATTAATAGAATCATTAAATGTTTGTTTTTTAAACAAAAAAGATTACGAAAAGTTTATAAAAGAATTGGCGAACATATTAGAAATTTAGTAGAGTATTTCACTTAAGGTTATTGGGGGAGATTACCCGTCCCCCCCAATGGGTCTTGCTTACTCTCTAAAGTCGACAAAACAGACAAGAGATATTTTAGAGAGAGCAACGGAAATGTCAACTAAATATCTTGAGAATTTTAAAAATGTATAATAAGAAACCAGTTATACCCTTCGGAAAGAAGTTCGCAGAGATTCAAAGCAAAGGCTGTCGTTCAGATAAACCCCTTCATATTGTGATAAGCCCTAATTCATGGGAACATGGGAAAGATTTAGAAATCATTTACCCACAGCATGTATTAGTCGTTCCGCCGAATAAGTGGATTTTTGATCTTTTTTTGCCCGTGAAAGGATGTGAAGTGTTTTTGTACTCTTACGGATTAAAGGGAGGAATTGAAGATGTATTGTCTACAGATTACGTGATTTATATTTTTAAAGAGGGAGCTATTAAAGTCACTTTAATACGATTAGATTATAATGAATATCTTCAAAAATATATAGTTTATGAAACTTTAACAATAGATAAGGATATCTAAGTATGAAAAAAGACAATGATTCTATTACGTTTTCAAATTTTTTAAGTAACATGCCACACAAAAAAGAACAATACGAAAAAGAACTGGAAGAGAAAAAACGATTAGATTTAAAAGAAGAAAATTACGATAAAGCAAAAGAAATTGAACAAAAATTAAACATTATTCCTTTAGGCGGTTCAGATGAACCACTTATTGATACACTGGAACTTATGAAATTCTCCAAAGAAAATTTACCGAATATCGTTTTCGCAATGGAACCGTGGCTACCTATTAAGGGTATATCTTGGATTATTGCCGCGAGAGGGGTAGGAAAATCTTTGTTTAGCATGAATATTGCGTATGCAATTGCAAATGGGGGAAGTTTTTTAAAGTTTACATGTCCTCTTCCTAGGCGCGTGCTCTATATCGATGGAGAAATGAGTCATTTATTGTTACAAAAAAGATTTAGAGAAATAATAAGAGAGCAAGGAGAGTTAATTTTTCCAGATAATTTTCATTTTTATACCCCAGATTTATACCCTAATCATAAACTTCCAAAAATTTGTAATCCATGCGGTCAAAATTATTACACACGTTTATTTGTAGAAAAGAATTTCGATGTTGTTGTTTTTGACAATTTAGCAACACTTGCACAGATAGATGAAAATAATGCTAATGACTGGTACCCCGTACAAGAGTGGTTATTAAAATTACGTTCATTAGGAAAAACTATAATTATAGTTCATCACACCGGAAAAAATAAACGAGAATATCGCGGCACTTCACGCCTTTTAGATGCGGCAGATTCTGCTATTTTATTAACAGATATTCAAGATGATACCAAAGATAAAACAGACTATAGAAAACGCTTAGAGGTATCTTTTGATAAAAATAGAAACTTTTACGGAAAAGAGGCGGAGTCTTTTGAAGCTATTTTTCATGATGAAAAATGGACAGTTCAAGAAATTGAAGTAAGTGAACTTCAAATCGTAGTGGACAAATATCACTCAAATATGTCTCAACGAGAAATAGCCAACGAATTAAAATGTTCTCAAAGCAAGGTTTTTAAACTCCTAAAAAAAGCAAAATCACTTGGTTTCATCAGAGATGACGGTCAAAAAAAATAATAAGTTTTTTACCTTAAATTAAAAATTTTTGATTACTTTTTTGATTTGACTACTTTTTAAACAATTTTTTTATGCCTCAATTTTAACCTATAAATCAATTTATGTAATATTTTTAAATATTGATCTTTATCACTTTGGTCAAACTTTTATCTATTTTGCCTTCCCACCATGAGTTTTTTTGATGACCTGGCGCTCTGGTGCTCTTAGTAATCAAAAAATAAATAATCGCGCAGTGACGCGGAAAAGTGTGATTACTCCCTAGTAATCACTTGTAATCAATATTGCGCACACTTTGAACACTTGATTACTTTGATTACTCTTTGATTACTCTTAGTAATCATAATAATAATAATAATATCATATATTTATATATATATGATTACTATAAATCAGTATGTCCCATGTCCCCGAAAAAAGGCCTGTATAAACTTTGATCAGTGATTACTAGAGTAATCACTTTTTTTTTAATCGGACTTTTACGTTTAAATTTTGTACAGTTTGAGTTAATTCGTTGATTGCCCTCTTGAAGACCGATTTTGCTTTTAAAAAAAAGGGAAAAGTTAGAAAAAAAAGCCCCGCGCGCCGCATTTGTGTATAATTAGGGCTTTAAAAGGAGTTTTGTAATGAAAATGTCATGGAGTGCGCAAAGGGATAAGATACACGACTTAATTAAAACGATTTCTAGGCGTTTTTGTGGAAATGGTGCTGATGTAGATGATTTCGTTAAAAGTGTCGTAAAACGTTACTATGAGCGTTTAAACGTGCCTCTTGAGTGTTTCTTGAAGTTGGAAGAAGAAACTCGGTTCATGGATTATAGGAAATGTTCATTAAATAGTCATTTTGAAGATAAACAATAGGTTTGGAGGGTAGATTACCGTAGTTAAATATTTTGGCAGTCTGTTTTGGTTTGCTAACAAACAAGGGAAGTTATGATAGGACGAAAGAAAAGCAGACTGCCTAGATTAGGTTACTAGCAATTGGAAGATATCGCAATATGTTCTACGTGGAACATTATGTGTTGCCAAAAGGGGCAGAATCATACAAAATTAACCAATCTTACCCCTTTCCATTGACAAGGAAGTCGATGCAGAAAATACCCACAGAGTACCAAGAATGCTTGGCGTTAATGCAATGGGCATCCTTACATCCGCTAATAGGTGAATATCTTATCAAACATGCAAACGAAGGGTTGCGAAGTCCAAAGACAGGATTTTTTCTAAAGCGCATTGGCCTACGCCCTGGATTGCCAGATTATCAACTACCTATAGCGAATAACAATTGGTCAGGTCTATGGATTGAGATGAAAAGACGGCATCTTCATGATAAAAAAAAGCTTGAAACACAGGAAGCATGGCTTGTAAAACTCTTAAAAGTCAGGCAATATGCAACTTATGCGTACGGCTGGGAACACGCAGTTAGTATAATTGAAGATTATATTAACAATAAAATTTAATTGGATAAAAAAGGACTCATATGGAATATTTATTTGAATTTTTGATATTTGTTTTTATTGGTTTTTGCTTGGGTTATCTTCTTGGTTTTTTCCTTAATGCTAAATCACATTTTGCTTATTTCTTAACTACTTTACGTGAAGATATCCATAATTTTTATGTTAAACTTGATAATATTCATGATATTGTCAAGAAATGATTTTCCTTGAGTGTGTGAGAAGACCTTATAAGTTCTATCCTGTAGACTTATAAGTTTTTTGCCCCTTTAATGTCCTTGAGGGGCTTTTTTTTAATGGAAAATTATGTTATCAATTTAAGGAATGTCGATGGTTTCAAGATGCTGTAAACATGATTTTATTTATCGTTTCGAGTTTGATTCTTATGTGTGTGAGAAGTGTGGAAAGATATGCGCAGTTTCGACTTTTGTAGAAAAGGATGACTACAATGACACCAGAAATAACACCAGAGATGAAATCGAATTTAAAGAGTTTATTGATAAGACATGAAGCATTAAAAAAATATCCATATACTGATACGGTGGGAAAAATAACCATTGGTATTGGTAGAAATATATCTGATGAGGGTCTTTCTCTTTCTGAAATTGATATTTTATTTTTCAATGATGTTGATTGTTATTATCAATTTTTATCTAGTTATCCATGGTTCAAACAATTGAATGAAGCGAGACAATTAATCCTTATTGATATGTGTTTTATGGGAATAAAGCATTTTCAAGAATTTAGAGAAATGATTAAAGCATTAAACAATCGTGATTATGAAACGGCTGCTCAAGAAGTATTAAATTCTGAATATGCGAAAGAAGTACACGGAAGAGCAAATGATATTGCTGAGGTTCTACGGACGGGAGAAATATCTTGGATTACAAATCAATCAGTAGTTTAGTTGCTAAATATGCACCTGTTCTTGGGGAAGTAGTAGGTGCTGCTAATCCTTTGGCAGGCATTGCAGTTAATCTCATTGCTAAAGTATTTGGTGCTAATATTAATGATGAGCAGGATATTATAAATAAAATCACTAATGACCCTACTGCTGCTATTAAGCTTCGTCAACTGGAATTAGAAAATCAAGAGCATCTTGTGCAGGCAAGTGTGAGCGACAGGATGAGCGCCAGAGATCGTGAAGAAGAAATTGTAAAAGCAACAGGTAAAAGAGATTATGTACTTGATGTAATCGCTATCATGGTAGTGCTTGGTTATTTTATGGTGTGCTTTACGGTTTTATTTATGCACATTAACAATAGTTCGCCGCATGAGATTTTGTACATGCTAATAGGGCAGCTCACTGGTGCTTTTTTGATGGTGTTAGGCTATTATTTTGGTGGAAGCTTGCCTACTTTTAAATCTAAAGTATAATAGGAGAACATTATGAAGGCTTGCAAAGATTGCATGAAAGGCAAATGTACTAAACATAAAAGGAAAAAATAATGACTCTATTATCTATCTATACCCCTCCGCAGGCGATTAATTTTCTCATTTGTATACATTGTGGTGGGACGGGAAAAATTCTAGGCGGTGTAAAAGTTGGCAAAGATTGTATTGAATGCTTTGGCACGGGTGAAATGGATGCTAAACCTAAGATTGATAAAGCTAGTCATCATTATAAAAATGCTGTTAAGAAGATTAGAAAATTAAATAAAGTTTCAAATGAGGAAGCGGAACGAATTTTTGAAGAAGAATATCAAAAGTTAGAGGAACATTAAGAATGCATGTTGATTACTCGCGAGAAATTGCGGAAGATATAGCGTTAAAAGTTTCTACCTCTAATAAAGGTATAAGACAGCTTTGTAAAGAAAATCCTCACTGGCCAGTTGCAAGCACTATATTTCTTTGGAGAATAAGAATACCAGAATTTGCAGAGCTTTATAAAATAGCTAAATGTAATCAAGTCGAATTGTTAATTGATGAGATTCTCGATATTGCCGACGATACACTCCATGATACACGTGTGAATTTAAGTGGTAAGGAATTGGCAAACAGTGAATGGATAAATCGATCTAAACTTCGAGTTGATACGCGAAAATGGATTGCTGGAAAGCTGGCGCCACGTCTTTACGGTGAGAAACAAGAGGTTAAACAAGAATCAACTATTAACTTAGAAGTTAATGAAGTAAAGGATTACATTGAATCTCGAAAGCAAAATATATAAACCCGACAATAAGATTTATGTTAAAGCGGAATTGTTGGGGTCATTACGTTTATTCACTGAATATTTTTATTTCAAGCGTACAGGTAGAGAATTTTATATCCCTTCTCCGCCAGGACGAGAATCACATTACATCACTGTCTTTAGAGAATTGGTTAAGGTTCATCGTTTAGAAACGCTGCGTCTCTTGATTAACATCCCCCCTGGGCACGGTAAGAGTACAATGCTCCAACATTTTGTTGCTTGGGCAATGGCGCATTATCCTGACTCACAAATTCTCTACATATCCTATTCCAAGATGCTAGCTGAAAAGAACACGGCAATCATTAAGCAGATTATTGAAATGCCAGCTTATCGTAATATATTTGATATAGAGTTGGATGATTCATCGAGTGCTAAGGGGCATTTTAAAACCACTGCCGGTGGCGCTGTGATGGCATTCGGTGCCTCAGGTTCGGTGACTGGTCAAGATGCGGGATTGCCTAACTTAGATAGATTTTCAGGAATGGTAGTCATTGATGATGCGCACAAGCCGGATGAAGTACATAGTGACTTATTAAGAGAAGGGGTCATTAAAAACTACAATGAAACCGTTAAACCCCGTCCGCGGGGGCCGAAAGTGCCAATTGTCTTTATCGGACAACGGCTACATGAGGACGATTTGCCTGCGTATCTAATTGCTGGTAAGGATGGTGATAATTGGGATAAGGTCGTATTAAAGGCGCTGGATGAGGCAGGGAATGCATTATCGCCTAATCTCCTACCGAGAGAGAAGATATTAAAGGAGCTTGAAGTAAACTCCTATATGGCTTCAGCGCAGTATCAGCAAGACCCTATCCCTGCCGGAGGGGCATTGTATAAGAAGGATTGGTTTCTATTATTGGAGGAATCACCGGATATCAAAGCAACATTTATCACATGTGACACTGCCGAAACTGACAAAACCTATAATGATGCTACTGTATTTTCCTTTTGGGGATTGTATAAGGTGACTCATAAAAGTGTGGAATATGAGAACTTATGGGCATTGCATTGGTTAGATTGCATAGAACTACGAATAGAGCCTAAAGATTTGGAACCTAATTTCTTGGATTTCTACTCGCAATGTATGCGGTTTAGAGTGAAGCCTAGGGTCGCAACCATTGAGAAAAAAAGTACAGGGACAACGCTATATTCTGTATTGAAATCACTTCAAGGCATACGTATAATTCCTATTGAACGAGCAGGGGCGAGTCAATCTAAAACAAATCGATTTTTGAGAATGCAGCGTTATATCGGCGATAAGTTGATAACACTGCCATCCGAAGGTCACCATACGCAACAATGTATTAACCATATGATTAAAATTACAGCGAACAGTACCCATCGTTGGGATGATATTGCTGATACGGTCTATGATGCGGTTTCTATTGGCTTGATTGATAGAACTATTATTAATAGTGAGATAGGCACGACGGATTATAAGGCTATTGGCCATACTTTGTTAAAATCGCAAATGAATATAGATAGGTTGAAGAAGGCAGCTTATGAAAGATAGTTTAGAATGGCATCGTTTTTATGAAAAATTGCCACCAGATATATATTCATCTTTAGGCTATCTTTGTTGTTTAAGAATGAATGATTTAAGTGAATATGCAAGATGGTATGAAGTTTTATATTATGATTTTAAAACTAAAAAGTGGTGTGAAAATGATCCGTCTGGATGTCATAAAGAAGATATTAAATATATAGATCATACCAGGGAAGGATGGCATTCTGTTACGCATTGGATGGAAGTACCGAAACCACCATTAATAAAGGCTGATTACTAATTATGAAAGATGAGGATGCAAAAGAAATAATGAAACCATTAATTAATCTCTTAAAAGAAGATATAAAGAATTACATGGAAAAAATGAAGAATTGATTTGTGTTTCTTGTAGAAATAAAACTAATTTTCTTCATTCTGTATTAATTAATTTATTTAATCAATTTATTAATTGTGGTAACGGAAAAAATTATAAAAAAATACTTACTGAACAGATAGCTAATGATTTGTATCAAGTAGCTAATTTAAAGAATTAATATTAAGGAAAGTTATGAAAGAGACTAAACTTAAAATGATGGATGACGTACTAAAAGATATAAAAAACTTAATTGTATCTTATATTGATAAAAATGAAGTAGATGTAATAAATTGTTTTAAAAATAAACAGACATTTATGAGTAATGTTTTAGTTAACTTATTATCTTGTTATATAAGAAGTAATTTAAAAAAAGAATTTAGAAAAGATTTTGTTAATAAAGCAATGAAAGAAATATACAACGATATGGATGATTAGGTGAAATTATGAATAATGATATAAATACAGTTCTTGAATTACAAAGTAAATTATCGAAAGATATCAGGTGTTCCATTAAATATTTCTTTAAAAAAAATCCCTGTGTTGGTATAGAAGCGTCAATATTATTTATTTCTATGAATCGTGTATTAGCCTATTTTCTCAATGGTTTAAAAAAAGGGCAGGAAGAAGATTTTATTTATAATGTTATATCTCATAATCTTCTTTCTTTATGTGAGCATTTGGAAATAAATTATAATACTTTAATTATTAAATCAAATAAGTTATATAAGGATAATAATAAAAAATGAATAAAGAAGATATTGGTTATGAAAAATTTAACGGAATTGAAGAAAAACTATTAAATGATTTAAAAGAAAAAATACATGCTGTATTTGTGGATTTTCTTAATAAAAATAGAAATAATTTTTCTATGGTTAATGGAATAGGTGATTTTAGTATAGCTTTAAATATATTGTGTAATTATCTTGGAGATATAATGCATGATTCTTGTGCAACGAAAGAAAAAAGAGAAGATTGTATTAAGCAATTCTGTAAAGGATTAGAGTTAATTGTTTCTCTTGATGAAAATAATAACGAAGGTATGAATTAGTATGAATAACTTTGATGAACAAGTAGAAGATGATGTTATAGAAAGATTGAATAAAGAATTATGTAATAACATTGCAATTTTAATTGATGATTTTTTGAAAAAAAATGATGTATTGATAAATAGTCAAATCCCACTAATTTTCCATGCACTATCCATGATGCTAGCTTCTCATTTGACTGTTATTAAAGACGTATATGATAAAGAATCAAGAGATAAAAT
>Ga0070733_10003747_pt1 | contig 10311 bp, 10 predicted proteins | sample Coa_R1_9_FD_66450 | JGI IMG/M metagenome (GOLD analysis project Ga0070733, IMG submission 66450) | Surface soil microbial communities from Centralia Pennsylvania, which are recovering from an underground coalmine fire - Coalmine... | ecosystem: Environmental > Terrestrial > Soil > Unclassified ... | reverse complement strand
AGCCGACGCGGTGGATACATTCCAAATGCTTCTTCGACCAGGCGGATGCGCTGAGGGCGGAGTGATTCAGTTTGAGTGCTTGCACGGTTGCACGGCCCATGGCAGTCAAGCCTTCAATTCCTCCAAACGGACGCCGAGGCGTCGCTGTCAATGGCGCGTGGCGGGCGGCGCAGACGCGGCGCAGTTTGCCGCGTCCGGCCGCGTCTGGGCTGAAGGCGCAATCGCGGTGACAGCCGCGGGTGGCTGGGCATCAACTCTTGCGTCGGACGCCTCTGCAAAGACGGCGAAAGCCTTCTGTTTTCGACCACGTCCCTGATGATCGGCCTCACCGACGAAGCGAGTCAGAAACAGGGGATCGCGTGGTGGGAAGAACACACGGGGCGAGGTGGCGAGGGGATGGTAGTGAAGCCGGTTGATTTCGTAGCCAAGGCGCGGCACGGGTTGGTGCAACCCGGAGTCAAATGTCGAGGGCGCGAGTACCTTCGGATCATTTACGGGCCGGAATACACCATGGACGAAAATCTGCGGCGTCTTCGCACGCGGGCGCTGGGGACCAAACGCTCTCTGGCCCTCCGCGAATTTGCGCTAGGCATCGAGGCGCTGGAGCGCTTCATCCGAATGGAGCCCCTGCGACGCGTTCACGAATGTGTGTTCGGTGTCCTGGCCCTCGAGAGCGAACCTGTAGATCCCAGGCTATGATGATCTGCCTGGAATAGGATCGATCCAAAAACATGGCCTGTGAGCACAGGCCGTGTCGAAACACTTGTCCGGTAAGCCGACTACACAGCCAAGTTGCTACCAGCCTTAGAAAGAGACTCGCAAAGCGCTTGCATTGTTTGAGTGCACCCGACCATTTTGGACTTGAGGTGTGATGGCCTGCAGTACCAGGCGAGTACGCCGACTGCGGGAGTCAGAGGCGTATCGCACGAGATAGGCTTCGCCCACCCCCCCGCGCCCAGCGGCGCAGCGACTTCATAAGGGCCAATCTTGGTTCCCGGCATCAGGCAATTCATATTCCTCCTGCCGAAACGAGCCGTCTTAGTTCTTCCGGGAAATGAACTATGACGTGAATCTGTGGAGGTGAAGCTGTCTGACCCGCGGGCGCTAGCATCACGAACCGCTTGCCGTCCGGCGTGACGTCATACTCCCGGCCAAACGATCGTCGATCGGGCGACGAGAAGTCTTCGCGGAACAGCTCCTGTGCGACGCCCACGGAAACACTCGGTTGGGTCGAGACCTTCACGCCCATCATTTTCGTTTCATTCTGGTAGAACAGCTCGCGGCCGTCTCTCGACCACAACGGATTAGTTCCGCCCTCGGCCGAGACTTGGGTGACAGCTCCCGGGCCGGGGTAGGCGCTGATGTAGATTTCGAAGCGCCCAGATTGGTCAGAGGAATAGGCCAGGTAGCGGCCGTCGGGAGAGAAGCTGGCCCACCTTTCGTTGAAGCCATTTTGGTGGAAGGGTCGCGGTTCCGCAGCCTCATCGGGGGCCAGCACCCAGATTTGTGAGACACTTTTGTCGAACAGTGTCAATGCCAGCCGGCGTCCGTCGCCCGACCAAGACGAGGGTACAAAATCCTGCAGCCCGTGGATGAGCGGTTGCAGCACCCCGCTGCCGTCCGCGGCCTGCCACACCAACCCGCGGACGGAGCCGTTGGGAACATCAAACACGACGCGCTTTCCGTCGGGGGTCCAGAGCGGGTCGTGACTGTCGTTTTCGAAGGCGAGCCGGGTCAGCACTCGACGTTGCAGGTCATAGATCCACAACTCGCAGTTAATTTCCAGCTTGCGCAGCAGCAGGCGCTCTCCATCCGGAGACAGTCGTGGTTGAAGCCAAGCGGCAACGATATCCATGACCGGTGTGATCTGTCCCTTCCGGTCCACCCACACCACCTTACTTTTGAAGCTGCTCTCGTATTCCGGCGTGTAGATGAGTGTGCCGTCGGCAGCGAGAGCAAAAAACATAGACCGGGTCGCCGTGACATACAAGTTTTCAACCACGCTGACGGGCGCTCCAGTGAACTCCAGGCGCTTCGCGTCAAAAGGCGCGGCCAAAAGGTTGATGGACGGCGGCGACCAGAAGAGTAAATACCCCGAAGGGTCGTAGCGCGCGAAGGCGCCGCCCGCGCGGACGGTGCGCCGTTGACGCGTACGCAGGGAGATAGCGTCAATGCGTGTGCCCACTTTCGTATTGGCGGTAAAGAGGACTGTATCGCCATCCGGGAGGATCGTGGGCCAACCGTCACGGAATTCTCCCTGGCTGGTATCGACCGAGGTCAGGACCTCCGCTGTCCCTCCTAGCGCCGAGACCCGCATCAAGCCGGGCCAGAGGTTTCCGTTGTTTTCGGCTCCCCAGAAGACGATGGAGTTCCCGGGCCCCCAGGCCGCCTCCGCCCCGGAAGCGGCGGCACAGATGAATTGCGGGGTTCCTCCTCCTGTGGGGATCTTCATTAAACCCTGAGGCGACGAGTATCCGATCCAGGATCCGTCCGGCGAGAAAAATGGGTTCGCCGCACCTTGAGTGTCGCGCAACGCGGTTCCAGTAAATTGGTCGAGGGCTCGAACATAGAGTTTACCGTCCTCCGCGCCGCTGGAACCGGATTCGAGCACATAAGCGACTACACGACCGTCGGGCGAGATGGCCGGCTGCGACGCCAAGCCCGAGGAGTCATTGATGACGAGGCGAAGGACCTGCGCGGGCCGGGGCGACCGCTGCGCGCGCCAGAAGCCAATGAGCGTCGCGCCTAGAGCCACAAGGAGTATCCCTGCCACTGCCCAAGGGAGGACGCGTGGCCAGAGTTGAAGGTGCGCGCCGACTTCCCATCGGCGGTCATCGTCCACCCCTACGGATCGGGACCCGCTCAGCGTTTCTTCGACGGCGATGCGCGCTTCTCCGATGGCTTGGAGGCGGCGCTTGTAATCCTTCTCCAGACAACGTCCCAACAATTTGCGAATAGAAGAGGGAGTCGACTCGGGAAGCGCGCTCAAGTCGGGGTCTTTCAAGATGACCGCCGCCAGCGTCTCCGAAACGGTTTCGCCCTCGAAGGCTTTGCTTCCCGTCAACATTTCGTACAGCACGCACCCAAATGCCCAAATGTCAGCGCGACGATCGACGCTCTTACCCTTGGCTTGCTCCGGACTCATGTACGCCGCCGTGCCCAGGATCACTCCGGCCTGCGTGGCCTCGGTCATCACGGTTGGTGAATTCGAAATGTCGGCAGCGGAGTCTTGCGTGTCGAGCGCCTTAGCCAGGCCGAAATCAAGCACTTTCACCGCCCCTTCGGGCGTGATCTTTATATTCGCGGGCTTCAAGTCGCGGTGGACTACACCCCTGTCATGGGCCAACTCCAGGGCGTCGGCGATTTGCCTCGCGATGGGCAGCGCCTCGTCCAGGGGCATAGGCCCGTGCCCGATCCGATCGGCGAGCGTCGGGCCTTCGACCAGTTCCATCACCAGCGCGCGAATGCCGCCGGATTCTTCGAGGCCGTGAATTCCCGCGATGTTGGGGTGATTGAGCGAAGCCAGGACTTGGGCTTCGCGCTGGAACCGCGCCATGCGCTGAGCGTCTTGGGCAAACGCCTCGGGCAGGACCTTCAGTGCCACGTCGCGACCGAGCTTGGTGTCGCGCGCGCGATAGACTTCGCCCATCCCACCCGCACCGAGTGGCGATTGAATCTCATAGGGACCGAGTTTTGTGCCTGTCGCGAGACCCACAGCTGGGGTTGCATTATAGCCCAAGCCAATCATCACGCGAGCGATTGGAAGACATGAAGGAGAGGTCTTCGTTGCAAAAAATGTATCCGGCGGCCATGCCCATCGCAAAAAAGCGCGATGTATGCGCCACCCGCCGCCCGTCGGCCGCAGGGTGTACAATTCGGGCGGCCGGCACATCGCCTTGTACAACGAAAACAACCCGCGCGGCACGTTCTATATGCATCCCAACGCCCTGGGATCGGACTCCAATTGGACGGACTCGCACGGCAACACGACCGGGGAGGAGATTTATGATCCCTGGGGGCACAAACTGGTGTCTGGAGGATATGTCGACCGGTTTGCGGGAATGAGCCATCGCGACCAAACGGGGTTCGACGTTACGCCGAATCGCGACTACAGTTCCATGGTCGACCGCTGGATGACCCCCGACCCGGCAGGTGGTCACACCGAGGACCCTCAAACCCTGAACAAGTATGCCTATGTCCGCAACAATCCGCTGACCCTTACCGACCCGACCGGGCTGGATTTTTATCTTTCCTGCCAAAAACAAAGTGACACATGCCAGAAAGACGCGGCTGAGAACCTGGTGCAGGGCACGACCACCAACGGTCAATTTACAGCAACAATCGTAACGAGCGCTTCGCTCCTGGATCCAACCAGTGGGAACACCGGTACCGTGGATCAAAGCGGAGTTCAAATTACGACCAAAGGCCAAACATCGGAGGGAATTTTCATCAACGGCACCCCTGCTGCAGATTTGAGCGGCAGCGGACCGTTGGAGGGGTTCCTTTTCCACGTCAACGGCAGTGATGAGCGCACGGGAAACTTAGACTTTGGAACATATACTTTCACAGGATCGCGAAATCAGTCTGACCTTGTAAACCTTCTGACCGAAAGGGGTGCCTTCTCCTACCCATTCGAAAATCAGGTTGGCAACCCGTTTCATTCCGGCGAGCTAAACTTCCGATTCAGCTCAGGGGCGCATCCTGAGCTGTTCGACTACGGCTCCTCTCCCCATCTTTTGGTGTCAAAAGACCCGCGGGCAACGGTCCCGGTCGGGCCTGGCTACACTGGTGGCTTCCATGTTGACAGCCGTACTGGGTCTGTCAGTCACGGTGAATGTGCCTTTCTTCATGTGGGGTGCCAGTGATGGCCGATGTCGGTTTCGTATCCTTGCTGGGCGCAATAGCCGTCTCGATCTTTCTGGGTTGGAGGCTATCGCTACCGGCCAGAGTTCCAGGGCTCCCCGCGTGGAGGCGCCGCCTGCTGCTCCTCGGTCTATTGGCTAACTGCGTTTCCCTGGCATTATTGCTGGTGCTGAGCTTTGGCCCGCCACTAATGCGCAATTGGTCGCCTGATATCTATAACTACCGAGTGTCCCTTCCGGTGACCCTTGCTCCGATCGTGCTCGGCGCCTTCGGCAGGCGCGTTGCGCGTGTCCTTGTCATCCTGAACGGAGTCGTGCTGACTTTCTTGTGGTTCAGTCTCGCGGCATCGAGCCTATGAGCACGTAGCTCATCAGAGGTACGCGACGTTGGCGTTCCTGTGCGGCTTTTCCCTGAAGATCACCAGTGTCTCAAAGGCGTGTACGCTCATCGGCGGGCAGCAACACGCGGTGGATGGCTAATCCGCTGTCGGTGACGAGTGACGAGCGTTACGGCTTAAGACAAAGCTTCCCAGTTCAGTGCGAGATTCCTCGTCGCTCCGCTCCTCGGAATGACACGCGCGGCTGGGGTCGGCGCTCGGTTGAGGATGGCATCAAAGAGTACCCCGGAGGTGTTACCGGAGAAAGCCTGGCGGCCCGTGGCCATCTCATAGAGCACCGCGCCCAGTGAGAACAGGTCCGTGCGCCGGTCCAGATCTTCTCCCCGCACCTGCTCGGGTGACATGTAGGCCGCCGTGCCAATCGGCACGCCGGGAGTGGTCAGATGCGCGAGGTCGATCGAGCCCATTGTAGCGGCATCCTCCTCGCGCGCTCTAGCGGCGATGCCTGCCCTTGAGCGAAGCGAAGGGTCCTCATCGCCGACTTTCCCGGACGGCGGCGAGGACGCCGCCGCTACAGTGGGCGTCAGTTTGGCAAGCCCAAAATCCAGAATCTTCGCCTGACCGCGCAGGGTGACAAAGAGATTTGCCGGTTTGATGTCCCGGTGGATGATCCCCTTCGCGTGGGCCACGTCCAGCCCGTCGGTAATCTGAGTGGCAAGGTTTAACAGCTCCTCCAGCGGTAGCGGTGGTTTCCCCGCAGTCGCTAAACCAAGCCGGTGCTTCCAGCGTTTGTCCTTCCAGGAACTCCATGACGATAAAAGGCTGGCCTTCGCATTCGTCAATCTCGTAGACGGTACAGATATTGGGGTGATTTAACGCGGAGGCAGCACGGGCCTCGCGCTGGAACCGCTCGAGCAAATGACGATCGTAAGGCGAGGGCGTAGGGCCTTGAGCCCCTACGCTCTGCGGCAGGAACTTCACCGCCACGAAGCGCCCGAGCTTGGTGTCCTCGGCCTTGTAGACCACACCCATCCCACCGCCGCCCAACCTCTCCAGGATGCGGTAGCGGGAAACCGTTTTGCCGGGCTACTCGCCGGAATCGGCATCAGGCTGGGCAGGAGGCAGAGCTTCCGAATGAGTTTCTAGAGTCCCGCCTCGCCCCACGGCGGGCGGCGCGGGGCCAGGTTTGACACTTACCCCTGCTGCCACTTCTGCGGGCGCGATGAAGCGGTAACCTCGCCGTGCCAGGGTTTCGATAAAACGCGGGTTGTCGGCGGAGTCATCAAGCGCCTCGCGAAGCCTCTTAATCGCCGCGTTGATGCTGTGGTCGAACTCAACGATCGTGTCGTTCGGCCAGAGTTTCCTCTGGAGCTCATCACGCGTCACCAACTGACCGGGGCACTCGAGCAGCAGCGCTAGAATCTGAATTGGCTGGCCTTGGAGATTGACCCTCAGACCGTTCTTGCGTAGCTCGCCCGCCCGTAGGTCCAGCTCGAAGACCCCGAAGCGAACCCAGTGCGAAGGTCTTGCGGTTTCCATGAGAACTTTTGAAACCCTTGGGCGGATTCTATCACTACGCCGAGACGCAATCAAAATCCACCCCCAAGCATTCGGCGATAGGCACGATTCCGTAGCGTAAACATCACGCCTTCAATGGTTTACAGTCTCACCCAGGTATGACAGGCATATTCCCCCCGTTGCATTGAGACAGCTGCCCACCTAGCTCAAGGTCGACCTCACCACGCAGCCCGTGGAGGAGGTCGACATGAGAAGCCCATTGAGGAGTTCCGTTGCCCTTGGCTTTCTGCTGGCAATAGGACGAGGCAATTCTGCTGGGCGGAGTCGACGCCGGCTTCGCCGAAACAGAACCAAACGGCCTGGTCGAACCCAGCTTGAAAATTACCGTTCACGTTTACAACTACGCTCGAGTCGAGCGCGCGCCGCTAGCCTTGGCTGAAAAAGAAGCGACGAGGATCTTTCAACGGGCAGGGCTGAGGATTGAATGGCGGAACGTTCCCATTTCTTCCGCACCAGCGAGGAACGAGCTGACTTCGAGCTCCACGGATGTCTACCTGAAAATCGTTCCCTCTTCTGTGGCTGCGGCCCTCGGTCGGAGCGGGGAGACTTTAGGTTGTGCCTTATCGCCCTTGAGAGGCCGACCAGCCTCGGACGCCTGGGTGTTCTCCGACCACGTGGAAGCCGCCCAAGGGATTGCCGCCTGGCACGCCATTCTGGGCGACGCCATGGCACACGAAATCGGTCACCTGCTGCTGGGGTCATATCCACACTCCGTTTCAGGGCTCATGCGCGCAGAGTGGCGGCGAGAGGAATACGTAAGATCGGCCCAGGGTGGACTTCTTTTCACGCCCCACGAAGGTGAATTAATGCGCGCTGAGGTGTTGGCACGAATCAGGCAGCAGAACACAACTCAGACTCTGGGGTCTTTCCTGGCGAAATAAGTCGGGCGAAAGTTCGGCAGGGGCTAACGAGCCGCCTGTGTTGGAAGCCTTGCTTTTCGACCCAGAGCATCCTTGCTTCGCTTCGAGATCACCTGGCCATGTGCTATCTAACGCAGCCGCCTGATCTCTAGAAATGGCCCGTGCTGCGTGTAAAAACCCTGAAGGAGATTTTCGGCACGCCAGCTTGATTGAAGGGGCCTGATCCGATAGGGCGGCGTTGTCGCAGGCCTCTGCAGGGCGAAGGGAGTTCGCCCTCCTGCCGCTCTTGCTGGAGTCGGGCGCTCTCGACGTGATCAGATCAGTGGTAAACGCTGAGCGCCTTTCCGGCGGGTAGCTTGACCGGTCAAGTGTGGCCAACGTCAGAGGAGAAACCAACAAGGCGCCAGGATAGTTTTCGAGTCGGCGACCATTTAGGAGTTGACCGGTTCGGTCAACACTACGCCGTTAGTCGCGACTAATCCCAGCGAGTACTACTGCCCTGACCGTGGTCACCCATTGCCAAGCTTGGAGGCACGCGCCGCGCTCGGCGGGATCTTCGACGGTAACGGCCCAGTCACCACTGCCTTGCCTTTCGTCCGCCCGCCGCTAATTTTCTGAAGGCCTCTCGACATGATCGATAACGAGAACTTCAACCGGGGCCTTTGTCGGTTCAAGCTTCAAGCCAAGCTGTTGCTGAATCGCCGTGAAAAGCGAAGGCCCGGAAGACTCGGACCGGGGGGCGTTTTCAGTTGCGCGGTTGCCGTCGGCTGGCCCCTTAAACAGCGGAGCCAGGTTTTGATCGGAAGTCCACTGAAGGGTGAAATCATAGTTGCCCTTGAGTCCGCCCTGATCTAGAACGGGGCGGTGCAGTAAGTGTAAGTCCATCAGCAGCCGCGCCAGGAAGTTGATGTCATGATTGCCCTTAAGCCCGGTCCGGTCCAGAATGGGGCGGTCCACTGTGGGTTGGTCCATTAACACCTGCACCAAGGCCTGGAGGGAGACCGCCTGACCTGTCAGCTTGAACTGGCCCCCTTCCACCTTGAAATGGAAACTGCCACGGTCTCCCCGTGCGCGGCCGTCAACGCCTTCGCCTCCGCCGGGGTAAGTGTCACTTGATTCAGCCTCTCGAAGTTTGGGTCCGTTCTTCGCGATAACTAACGCGTATACTGGAAGGTCTTTGGTTTCGCGGTGGGCCTTCAGCTTGAACCGGTCGAACAAAAGGGCCTGAAGCAGGCGGTGCTTTAGAACCAACCCCTGTTCCGGGCTGAGTGCCCTCAACTGATTATTTACCGCCTCATCCGCTTTGGCTTGAATATCGAATGTATCGGAATCGAGCCAACTCGGTGCTCCCAGGATCAGCCAGGAGTATTTAACTCGGTATGCCATCTCAACGACCCTCTCCACCGTGACATCCGTTGCGTAAAACGTTCCGTCGTCAGGCGGATCCGTAATGCTGAACCCAAGGCGTCGGCCGGGCGCGTCAGACTCGTACGACTTGATTGAGACAGTTTCGAATCTTGGCGCCGAAGCGACTGTGCTTGCACTCAGCGACGATGACCCGGTTTGCGGCGTGTTCACTATGCCAAACATTACCGGCGCGGCGACGGCCAGCAGTCCCGCCACAACGAGCACTAGCTTTCTGCTCAAATCCAGTTTGCGTCCACCACGCTCGGTCATGATGCGGAGAATCCGCTTCTTGAGATCGGCACCCGTTATCCTGGACACACAAGCCAGTGGAGATCCTACGCAGAATTCGCACGTCCTCAACAGACTCTCGGCATAGACCTGCCGGTCACCACCCCGCTCCAGGACTTCTTCGTCGCAAGCGCGCTCGCGTTCCTCCACCAACCGCCCGCCCAGCCACCAGACCAAGGGGTGAAACCAGAAGAGGGCTTCAACCACCATGTGAACCGCGGCGGCCAGATTGTCGCGACGGCGGGCGTGACATACTTCGTGAGCGAGAATCGCTTCCAGGTGTGCATCGTCCAGGTGCTTGGAGATGCCTTCGGACAAAACTAAAACGGGCCGAGCAATGCCGAAAATCCCTGGCTCCAGAGAAGCCTGGCACAGAAAGACTTCCACAGGCTTCCGTAACCCCACCTCACGTTCAAGGCGCCGCAGCACTTGCACTTCGCGTCCTTCGCGCAAGGGCAGCGCTTCTCGCAAGACTCGGGACATCCGCCGCCAGCGCACCCACCATGTGAAAAGGACAGCCACGAATCCGCAGAGCCATGCTGCGACGAAGAACGCCGGAAGCAGAGGCAGCAGATTCGAAGGAGTGGTCGAGTGAACAACCGCAGGAGTCACACGCACCGTCGCCTGCGTGAACGGCTGGCTGACCTTCTCCAGCGCAAAGAACAAACCCGGTTCCGTGGGTACGAGAACGCGTGGCTTCGCCAGATGGCTGCCGAGGATGACCAGCAACGAAAAGGGAATCAGGAATTTCACCGACGCTACCAGCCAAAGCCCATGGCGAGTCCGAGCGTGGTTCTTTCGCAAAATCAACGTCAGCAATCCTGCGATGACGAGGCACAGCGTCGACTGCCATAAGTGATTGCCCACTGCCGGCGCGACGGTCGATATTGCAGATAAGTATTTCGGAATCATGGCTTATCCATTCGCTCCAGCTTGCGGAGAGTTTTCTCGGCTTCCTTCACATCCGCCAGCGTGAGC